>Ga0256405_10008449_pt1 | contig 14762 bp, 10 predicted proteins | sample RumenRJG_02DNA_FD_189096 | JGI IMG/M metagenome (GOLD analysis project Ga0256405, IMG submission 189096) | Bovine rumen microbial communities from Lethbridge, Alberta, Canada - RJG_02 | ecosystem: Host-associated > Mammals > Digestive system > Stomach > Rumen | place: Canada: Alberta... | reverse complement strand
GGATGATGTTGTCGACGCTCCCGTAGCTCGCCTCCGGCCCGTCGAGTACGCCGTGCGCGAGGATGCCCGTGAAATTCACGCCGATGTTCATGAAGCCGACGACCACCGTGCCGATGAGCATCGCGCGGTGCAGGCTGTGCGTATCCTTGTAGCTGATGCCGCGCACGACCGACTGCGGCAGCGCGATTGTGCAGATGCCCACGAGGATCCACTGCGTGAGATAAAGCCCCAGCGGCATCTTGCCCGCCGAGAGCGGCTCGAAAAGCTCCGGATGCTCCGCGTGCAGCCCCGAGAGGATCGCCTGATAGCCGCCGCCCGCCGCGAGCACATAGTAGAGCAACACGACGATGCCCACCATCATCATGAGCGCGCAGCACGTATCCGTCAGCGCCACCGCGCGGAACCCGCCGATGCTCGTATAGAGCACGACCACGAGCCCGAAAAGCAACAGCCCCATCTCATAGCTGTACCCCGTCGCCGCCGCGAACAGCCGCGCGCCGCCCACGAACTGCGCCGTCATCGTCCCGCAGAAAAACAGCACGATGACGAGCGCCGCGAGCATCGCGAGCCCGTTCGACTCGAACCGCTCGCGGATGATATCGACGACCGTCACCGCGTCGAAGCGGCGCGAGAGCATCGCCACGCGCTTGCCGAAAATCCCCAGCACGAGGAAGATCGCCGTCACCTGCACGACCGCCATATAGATCCAGCCGAAGCCGACCTTCCACGCCATGCCCGGCCCGCCGACGAACGAGCTCACCGAGCTGTACGTCGCGACCGTCGTCATCGCGAGCACGAAGCCGCCGAGCCGCCGGTTGCCGATGAAATACTGCTGCACGAAATCCTCGCCGAAGCCGCGGCCGCGCCGCACCCAGACGCCGATCGCGAGCATCAGCGCCATGAAGAGCAGGAGCGGCACGAGCGCGAAAAGATTCCCCTCCGTCTGCGGCATCATCGTGCATCGCCTCCCCTCGTCTGCTCCTCATCCTCGAGGCTCATATCGGCAAACCAGCCATGCACGAGCACATAGACGCCCACGATCGCGAACATCCAGACGCCGACCGTCCCCATGACCGCCCAGAGCGGCAGCCCAAAAACGAACACCGGCACCCCCGCGAGGCCGAACCCCGCCGCGCACCAGAAAAGAATGATCAGCGCGAGCAGCACGCCCGTCGCGCCAGCCTCCCGCCGTACCTGCCTGTACTTTTCCTCTCTCGTCATAGAAAAACCTCCCCGTACCGTCGCGCCCCCTGGCGCGTACAGTCGCAAATGAGGAAGCGCCGAATGAATCAGTGATTCCTCAACGCACAAACGTCCACTTTGTGGACATTGTGCGCCCTTACAGCAAACTCTGCGTTTCCATTATACCGCCATTGTCCAGCATTTGCCATCCACAGACGCCTGGAAAACGCCCCTGCGCAGCCGTCCGAAAAATTCCCCCACCGCGCTGGGTCTGCGGCTTGCGTTCTTGGGATTTCATTGTAAGCTATACGCACAAACGTCCACTTCGTAGACATTGTGCGACCGCCCTTACATGAAATCAGCCAATCGCGCTGCGCCTGCGGCTTGCGTTCTTGGGATTTCATTGTACAATATAGATAGGAGGTGCGGCATGGCGACGAGGCGGAACTATAAGGACTCACTCTTCCGGGCGATTTTTAAGCAGAAGAAAGCGCTGCTTTCCCTCTATAATGCACTCTCTGGAGAGGGCCTCACGGATACGAAGCTCCTGCACATCAACACGCTCAAGGGCGTGCTCTATCAGACGATGCGCAACGACCTCTCCTTCCGCGTCGGTGACAGGGACGTCGTACTCATGGAGGAACAGAGCACGCAGAACGGCAACATGCCGCTGCGGCTCTTTCTCTACCTTGCGAAAATCTATCAGAAACAGGTACCAAATACCGCTTTTTACGGCAGCAGGACGCAGCCGCTCCCCACGCCGCATTTCTACGTATTCACACTTGGCGGCAAGGACGCGCCCGTGACCTGTACACGCCGCCTCTCGGAGGCGTTCACGGGCGGCAGCGGCGACCTCGAGCTTACGGTGCATTTCTACAATATCAGCTATGGCGTCAGTTGCCCGCTCTTCGCGAAATGCGAGACATTGAAGGAATACAGCCGCTTCATCGCGGAGGTCGAGCAGCGGCTCGAACAGGGACTCGATCGCGACCGCGCCATCAAAGACACGATTTTCTATTGCATCAAGCATAATATTCTCAGGAAATTTCTCGAAATCTATCAGGCGGAGGTGTACGACATGACCAGCATGAAATGGGATCTCGATACAGCACTCGCAGTCACGAAGAGCGAAGGCGTCGAAGAGGGAGAAAAAAACGGCCGTTGGAAGACGCTCGTCGAATTGGTAAGAAAAGGCTATCTCTCCATCAAGCTCGCTGCCAAGGAGGCTGGCATGAGCGAAGCGGAGTTCCGCAAGACAGCCATGCTCTGAGCAGTGCGTGATCAGCGATGAATATACTCTCATAAACGCATCTATGAAACAAGAGAATCACACAAACGTCCACTTCGTGGACATTGTGCGCCCGTCCTTGCAGTAAATCCAGCCAATCGCGCTGCGCCTGCGGCTTGCGTTCTTGGGGATTTACATAGTAAACTCAACGCACAAACGTCCACTTTGTGGACATTGTGCGCCCGCCCTTACAGTAAATCCGGCCAATCGCGCTGCGCCTGACGGCTTGCGTTCTTGGGGATTTACATAGTAACAGGCAGGGAGGTTCATGCCCTCAGTATGAACCTCCCTGCCTGTTTTGCACTTCTCGCGGCATCTCCCAGCGTCCGCGGGACCAGCCATCACCGCCGCTTCCGCTCGCCCCGGTGCTCCGACGCGATGAAATGATAGAACGCCGCGTTGGCCAAAAGATACCCCATGCACATGATGATGCCCATCGGGACGGCGGTCTGGTCGCCTGCGATGCCGACGACGGGCATCATGGCGCCTCCCAAGATCATCTGCGCACAGCCGATGAGCGCGCTCGTGCTGCCGGCGTTCCTCCCCTGGCGCGAGAGCGCGAGCGAGAAGCTCGCCGTGCCCATGACAGAGAGCGGCACGATGGTCACGAGCAGCACGGGGATCGTGTACCAGATGGGCGCCGCGGCGAGGAAGCCCGCGAGGAGGAGCACCGCCCCCGCCAAGGGAATCGTCAGCGACCAGCGCAGCAGCGAAATGTCCGGCACGCGCCCCGCGAGCCGCGCGGGCACCATGCCGACGATGAGCAGGCCGATGCCGATGCCGCCGAAAATATAGCTATACGTCTGCGGGCTCACATGATAGATATTCTGGAACAGGAACGACGAGCCCGCGAGATAGGCGAAGAACGCGCCGAAGACGAAGCACTGCACGAGGCAATGGCCGACGATATAGCGGTCACGCAACAGCTCGGGGAATTTCCGAAAGGACGCCGCGAGCCCGCCGATGCGCTGCTCCGGCGCGAGCGTCTCACGGTAGACGAGCGTCGCCCCCGCCTGCACGAGGCCGACGGCGATCAGCAGCACGAAGACGCCGCGCCACGAGCTGAAGAGCAGGATCTGCCCGCCGATGACCGGCGCGATGACGGGCGCGAGCCCGTTCACCATCATGAGGATCGCAAAGAAACGCGTGAGCTCCGGCCCCTTGCAGACGTCGCGCGCGATCGCCCGCGAGATCACGATGCCGCTCGCGCCGGCAAAGCCCATGAGGAAACGGAACGCCAGGAAGAGCGGCACGCTCTCCGCCGCCGCGCAGCCGACCGCCGCGGCCGTGAACCCCAGCATGCCGAGCAAGAGCGGCCGTTTCCTCCCATAGCGGTCGGAGAGCGGCCCCATGAGCATCTGCCCCGCCGCCATGCCGAGCATCGTCATCGTGAGCGTGAGCTGCGCAACAGACGCCGAGACGCCGAGATCGACCTGCATCACAGGCAGCGCCGGCAGATACATATCCGTCGCGAGCGGCGCCATCGCGCTCATCACGCCGAGAAACACCGTAAGATAAAGCCTCATCCTTGGACTCATGCAAACATCCTCTCTGTCAATGATACCGAGCAGCCTCTCCGGGCTGTCGCGCACTTAGCCCCGCCACGCGGCGGGGATTAATTCTATCATAGGCGTTTACGAGAGGAATTTCATTAATTGCGGGTGAATTTTTCGGTGAGGAACCGACGTGCGCAGGAGCCGCCGGGCGCGACTAGGCGTGCTTGTAATCACGACAATCTGTCTTACCCTGCAAATACCATACACTCTTTCCATCTTGACTTACCTACAGGACATGATATACTTAAAGACAGGAAAAGGACGAACCACAATGATGGTCGCCCAACACTTTCCGATGTAGAAATTCGAATGGTTATTACCAGACAAATGACTGATCAGACGGCAATCTGATGGTCAACGGAGTTCATGATCTGGCCGCCCCGGCAAGGGCGGCCTTTTCTCATGCTTGCTGCAAACTCTGGTCTAGTATGAACCGAAGAAACTATCCAAGAAGCTTAGCTTTCAGCCAAGCATACAAGTCTTTGCCGAATTCCGACCAAAAGCCGGAAAGGATAGGCACAAGAACGAATGTCCCAATAGCGCACAGCACAAACTGATCTTCCACGGTATCATAAAGGGCAACTACACATCACCCTTTGGAGCTTTGATAAAGTGTTGGGAAGCTCGACTAGACTCATTTCGACCATCATTGTAACTCATCAATGTGAATACAGAAAATCCGTGTTCGTCCTTTTTTTGAGTATATCATAATGAATGGGTATCGCCAAAAGTGAGAGCATGATCGGAACAATAACCTTGCAGATGTCGAGGCAATAGAAGTAGCCGCCATCGTGGCAATCAACCAGGTACAGTCTGACCAGTTGCGCAAAGGAAAGCCCTCTGCATTGACCAATCGCAGAGGGCTTTCTTATCGGTAGCGCTATGTCCACCTCAAACTCTGATCCTACTCTATCATGAAACGGCGGTACCATCAAGAAATACCCTCCACCTGATTGCATCACACCTCTGTCAATTCTTTGCGTCTACATATGGTCTTTGCTGCTCCCCAGCGCCGGTCGCGCCGGGCACGACTAGGCGTACTTGCGCCCATGCCAATCACGCTGCGCCCTGCGGCGATGGCAACTGGCCCCTTCGGACAGATTGGCTGCTCCTCAGCGCCGGTCGCGCCGGGCGCGACTAGGCGTACTTGCGCCCATGCCAATCACCTGCGCCCTGCGATGATGGCAACTGCCCCCTTCGGATAGATTGGCTGCTCCTCAGCGCCGGTCGCGCCGGGCGCGACTAGGCGTACTTGCGCCCATGCCAATCACGCTGCGCCCTGCGGGCTTGCGTTCTTGGGGGCGCAATGTAAAATGACCGCATCGGCTTTCTCGTCACCAATGCGGTCATTTCTTCGATATGATGTTTTCCATGTAGTTTCCCATGGGGTGCTTACGCTAGCCCATCGGACTCGCCCTCCTTCTTTAGCAGTCTCATGTCGGCAGCGCGGGGAACTGCAATCTCCGCTGGCGGGTTGTCCGCCTTGCTTTTCCCTTTGCTTGTCTTTATTATAGGGCATCCGTGTAAACTTGTCAAGTTTCCCCATAAAAAACGGTAAATATTTTCTCCCTGCGTCAAGAAAGAGCCTCCGCGCAGGGACATTCGTCTTTATCACTGCGTCCCCGCCAGCTCCTCCTCGGTGATCCTGCGCAGAAACTGCATGAGCTTTTTCTCATCGTCATAGACCTGCCGCCCCTTCTTCGTCACGAGGCCGGAGTTCAGACGGAGGGGCTCCGCGAGCGGGATGGCGACGAGGCCGTCGTCCGGCAGCACGGCGGGCGCGGCGAGGAACGTGGAGCAGATCTGGGACTTGACGAGGTTTTTGATCGTGTGGAGGTAGGGCGAGTAGTGGATGACCTGCGGCTTGCGGCTGAGCGCCGCGTAGGCGCTGTGCACGAGGCGGTAGACGAAGAAACTGCTGTCGAGCAACGCGAGCGGCTCCTCCGCAAGCTCCGCCACGCTCACGCTCTGCCGCGCGGCGAGCGGATGCGCGGGATACGTCACAAAGCAGCACTCGCAGGAGAAGAGCTTCCGGTAGACGAGATTGTTGCTGAAGCCCGTCTCGTAGTTCGTCATGGCGAGATCGAGCTTCTCATCCTCGACCATGTGCAGCGCGCTGATGCCGCCCGTCTCGATGATCTCGAGCACGATCTCCGGATGCGCCGCGCGGAACTCGCCGAGGATGCGCGGCAGGAAGCGCGTGCCGATCTGCAGCGGCAGCGCCATGCGGATATGGTTGCGGTTGTGCGAGAGGTCGCTGATCTCCGCCTCGAGCTGCTCCACCTGGTCGAGGATATGCGAGATCTTGCCAAGCAGCTTGCTGCCGTCATGCGTCAGCAGGAGCTTTCTCCCCTCGCGGTGGAAGAGATTCAGCCCCGTCTCCGTCTCCATCGCCTGCATGGCGACGGAGACCGTCGGCTGCGAGACATGCAGATGCTCCGCCGCCTTCGTGATGTTCTGCCACTGGCAGACCGCATAGAAATAGCGCATTTGTGTAAGTGTCATAAGGTCCTCCCCGTTCACGATGCTTCTCCCCTATTTTAGCATAGGCTTTTCCTATTGGATAGACTTTTCTCGCGAATGACAACGGCTTGTTGCACGTGAAACAAACCAGGCCTGCTACCTGCTTGCGCGCGGTATAACAGCACATCGTGCCACTTCCCACGCTGACAGTACGATAAAAACGGCCCATCCTCTCGGATGAGCCGTCAAGCGAGTCGTATGAAATTTTCCCAGCAGTTTTCTTACGCCTGCTGTCCCGTCGAGTACATCGGGATCTTCTCCGGGTTGGGCTGGATGGTCCAGACGCCGCAGGGGCAGACGCCGGCGCAGATGCCGCAGCCGATGCAGCGGTCGGGATCGCTGACGTACTCCCAGGAGCCGTCCGCGTTTTCCTTGCGCGTGATGGCTTCCTCGGGGCAGCTCTCGAGGCACATCTTGCAGTCGCGGCAGGTGCCGCAGGAGACGCAGCGCGTGTGGTCGTCCGCGGGGTCGCCGAGGTCGCAGAAATGGCAGCGGTCGAAATACGCCTTGCTGAGGCGCTCGGCGGGGATCTCCTTTTTCTCCGGGAAGGGCTCTGCCGTGCCGCGCAGGTACTGGTCGGCGTACCAGGCCGCCTTGCGGCCGCTGCCGATGGCGTCGGTGAGGCGGCCCGGCTTGATGGTGTCGCCCGCCGTGAAGACGCCGGGCAGGATGGACTGCTGTGCGTCGGGCACGAGCCAGCTCTTGCGGAAATACTGGATGCGCTCGTCGTCCGGCAGGAAGTCGAGCTCCGGCTCCTCGCCGATGGAGACGATGACCTGGTCGGCCGGGATGAAGCGGCCGTCATTTGCGTAGACGCCTTCCTTCGTGATCTTGTTCGTGAAGAACGGCCAGACGAGCTTGCCGCCGAGCCCTTCGATGTAAGCAATCTCGTCAGCGAAGGCGGCCGGTTTCTGCACGTCGACGGCGACGACGGTCTCAGCGCCCATCTCGTAGGCGCCGCGGCAGGTGTCCATGCCGGAGTTGCCGGCGCCGATGACGACGACGTGCTTGCCCGTCGCGGGCTTCTCGCCGCGGTTGATGGCCTTGAGGTACTCGAGGCCCATCGTGAGGTGCTCGACGCCCTCCCACGGGAAATAGCGGGACTTCGTGCCGCCCGTCGCGACGATGACGGCGTCGTTTTCTTTCTGGAGGGCGGCGAACTTCGTCCGGTCGACTTTGCAGCCGGAGACGAACTTCACGCCGACACTCTCGATGCGCTTGAGCTCTGCCTCGAGGAGCTCATGGGAGAGGCGGCCGCGCGGGATGACCTGCTCGAGCTTGCCGCCGATGTGCTCCGCGTCGTCGTAGACGGTGACGCTATGCCCCTTGCGCGCGAGCTGCCAGGCCGCCGAGAGCCCGGCGACGCCGCCGCCGATGACGGCGACGGTCTTGCCCGTGTGCTCCGTCGGCGCGGCGACGGGCGTGAAGGCGGACTTGTAGCCGAGGTCGCCGATCTGGATCGGGAAGTCGATCGTGCCGCGCGTGCAGCCGTCCATGCAGGGGTTCGGGCAGACGGAGCCGCAGACAGAGCCCGGGAACGGCGTGTAGTCGAGCTCGAGCTGCAGCGCCTCGTCGAGCTTGCCCTGGCGGATGAGGCCGTAGCGGCGCTGCGTCGGGATGCCCGTCGGGCAGTGGAACTCGCAGGGTGCGGCGTATTTCGCGTTGTCCCAGCTCGGCACGCGCAGGCGGTAGAGGCCGTGCGAGAGCGTGTTGTGCACGGCGAAATCGTCGTGCGCGACATCGGAGAAGATGCCGCCCTTGACCCACTCCGTCCGGCGGAACGCCGCAACGCCCGCGGGTTTCGGCAGCGCCTTTTTCTCCGCCTGCGTGAGCGGCACGAGTTTCTGCCACTGGCTCCAGTCGGTGAGCTCGGCCGCGAGCTCCGCATGGCCGACGGCCGCGAGGAACTTGTCCATGCCGCCCGCGAGGAAGTCGATATCCTCCTGCGCGAGCGCGTGCGGGCGCACATCGCCCGGCAGCTGGTCGATGGGGCCGCGCACATAGACGACGCCGCCGACCATGCCGACACACGGACGCTCGCCGAGCACGGAGTCAAACGCCTCGCTGTCCCAGCCGCAGACGACGGCGCGACCGCCGCCCATGAACTCAAACGAGAACGAGCCGACGTTCTTGAGGATCCAGAGCTCCGGCTCCTCGTAGAGCGGGTCGTGCTTCATCAGCGAGCCCGTGCGCGTGCCGGCGCGGCCGCCGATGTAGATGCGGCCGCCCGACGAGCAGTGGCCCGCCGTGTCGCCCGCGTCGCCGCGCACGGTGATGAGGCCGCCCGCGTTGAGCCAGCCGACATCGGCCGACGTGGACTCATCGACGACGATCTCCGTGCCGGGCAGGCACATGGAGCCGACGCGCTGGCCGGCGTTCGTCACGTGGAAATGCAGCGTCTTGCCGTCCGCGTTCCAGAGCGGGCCGCCGATGTCGTGCTGACCGGAGGCCGCGATCTCGAACTCCGTCTCGCCGTCCTTGACGGCTTTTTCGATGGCCAGGAGGAGGTCCTGCGTGGACATGCGCTCATGGCCTTTCATTGTCTCTATCTTAAACATGCTTTGCTCCCCTTACTTCATCGTAGCCGGGAAAGGCGCCTGGCGGCAGCGGCCGCCCGCGTCTCCCCTCTCCGGCTCTCGCCACAACCAGGAACGTCGCGGAATCCATGCCTGCTTGCACGCTTGTTTCCGCGCCCGTCCCATCAGCAGACGTACTGGATGCCGAGACGATCCGCAACGGCCTTGTCCGTCGAGACGAGGGCGTCGCTGCGGCCGATTGGCAGCGAGCTGTTGCCGATCGGCGCCATGAGCTTCTTGAGCTCCTTGTCGAACGTCAGCACATAGTCGACGATCTTCTGTGCGCCGCGGTCGACGTCGAGGCGCTTGACGAGGCGCGGATCCTGCGAGCAGATGCCCATCGGGCATTTGCCCGTGTTGCAGGAGTTGCAGCGTCCCTGCTCGTTGCCGACGCAGCCGAGGAGCTGGATGAGCACCTTGCCGACGAACACGCCGTTCGCGCCGAGGCACATCATCTTGAACGCATCCGCCGCGGCGTCGCCCGTCATGCCGATGCCGCCGCCGCCGTAGAGCGGGATCTGGCCCTGGCGGCCCTGCTTGACCGCCGCGAGGTAGCAGTCGCGGATCTTGCTGACGACAGGATGGCCCGTGTGGTCGAGCGAGATCTCGTTCGCCGCGCCGGTGCCGCCCTGGATGCCGTCGATGAAGAAGCCGCCGCAGATCTTGTACGGATCGCGCAGCAGGTTGTTGTAGACGGAGACGCTCGTCGCCGACGCCGCGCACTTGATGGCGACCGGCACGCGGAAGCCGAAGGCCGCGTTCATCGAGAGATGCATCTTCTGCACGCTCTCCTCGATGGAGTAGAGGCCCTGATGGTTCGGCGGCGAGGCGAGCGTCGCCTTCGGCACGCCGCGGATGGCCTGGACGTGCTCCGCGACCTTGGCCTCAGGCAGGAGGCCGCCGTCACCCGGCTTTGCGCCCTGGCCGATCTTGATGAGCACGCCGCCCGGATCCGTGACCATGTGCGGCATCGCCTTGATGATGCGGTTCCAGCCGAAATGACCGGAGGCGATCTGGATGATGAAGTATTTGAGATACTCCGACTCGAGGAGCTTCACGGGCATGCCGCCCTCGCCCGAGCTCATGCGCACGGGCAGGCCGCATTTCTCGTTGAGATAGCCGACCGCGAGCGCGACGGCCTCCCAGGCGCGCGTCGAGAGCGCGCCGATGGACATGTCGGAGAAGATGAGCGGATAGATCCACTGCACGGGCGGCGTGCGGTGCTTCTTCACGAGCTTGCCGTCCACGATCTCAAAGGGCAGCTCATGCGAGTCGAGCACGCGGCCGAACGGCGCGCGGATGTCGAACGTATGGCGCGCCGCGTCGAGCGACGGGTCCGTCATCTGCGAGATGCGGCCGACGACGATGGAGTCGAGCGCGCGCTGCGCGTTGAGGTTCGTGCGGCCGCCGCGCTTCAGCGGGCCGTTGTCCTTCGCGAGCAGGTGGCGGCGCTGGTCGGGGTTGCGCACGGGATGGATCGCGTTATTCGGGCAGATTTTCTCGCACATCCCGCAGCCGCGGCAGAAGTCCGTGAGGCTCGCGACCTGCTTGATGATGGGGCGCGCGATATGCGTATGCTTCGGCGTCGGCACGCTCGCCTCGGAGACCGTGATCGACTGCTTCTGCATCACGACCTTGATGGCATCAAATGAGCAGCTCGCGACACAGCTGCCGCACATCGTGCAGCGATCCGCATGGTATTCGATAATCCAGGGGAGATCGTTCACTCCCACGTCCTGAGTCTTTACTGCTTCCATCTCTTTACCTCCAGGTTCTCATCGATCGTGACGATCTCCCGCTCGCTTGGGTAGATGTCCTGCGTCTCGTCACGGTTCGGCATGATCTCGTTGATGCCGCAGACCTCCGAGGAAATCGCGACCATATCATCCGTGCGGCCGACGACGACGGGGCGCAGCTTCTTGCTGTCGCAGCAGGTCATCATCGTGCCGTCCGGCAGCACGCCGATGATGGTATTCGGGCCGTTGATCTCGAGGTTCGCGAGACTCTGGCGGATGGAGGAAAGCACGTCCTTGTCCTCGCGCTCGGCCATCTCCTCAAAAGGCAGCGGCGTGATGACATGCTTGTAATAGATGAGCGGCCACTTGAGCTCATGATGCACATAGTGGAGCGTGTTGAGGAAGCACTGCGAGTCGGACTCGAAGCCGATGTAGCCGCGGTGCAGAGATTTCTGGAATTCCTTGTTCTTCGTGTAGAACGTATTCTCGCCGTTCGCGCAGAGCGTGTAGCCCTGCAGGAAGAAGGGATGCGCAGCGTAGCGCACGATGTCGTAGTTCGTGTTCTGGCGGCACTGCGCGACGATGGATTTCGCGACGAGGCAGCCGTTGTCGTCCCAGAGATGGAAATACGTCGCGATGTCCGCGGGATCGCCGATCTCCTTGAGCGTCAGCACATCCGGCCAGAACGAATACACATAGCCAGCGTCGGCCTTCTCGAGGATCTTGCGCAGTGCGAGGCGCGTGTCGAGCAGCAGGTCTTCCTTCTCCTGCTGCGTCATGTGGCTCGTCTCCTCAGGATAGTCGTAGTTGCGGAAAATGTAGTACGGCATGGCCTGGATATCGAGCCCCGGGCGCTTGTCCGGGATGGGGATCCACTCGGCGACCTGGATGAAGTTGTGCGCGTCCATGTACTCCTCGACGAGCTGGGCGCCCTTCTGCGTCACAGCCATCGAGAGCAGCGGCTTGTCCTTGTAGCCCGAGAAGATGCCGTAGAGGTCCTGCATGACCATGGCGAAACCCGAGTTATCGTGGCCCTCCTGCTGTGGCAGCATGAGCTTCAGCGCCATCGACGGCTGGATGGGCACCTTGCTCTTGATTGAACCGATTCTGCACATATCTGTCTCTCCCTTAATGGCGGGGACGACATGCGGCCTGGAATCAGGGTGCAAAGAGCAAAGCCTCAGGATAGGACGCCGTCGTCCTTAAAATATACACATTTGTGCGCCTTTAGAGAATAAGGCGTTACGTAACTACTATTATAAAAATGTATACTTGCTATGTCAATAAGATTTCTTGAGTATACAAGAATACACGCACGAGAAAAAGCAGCGCCCCGCGGCTGCGGAACGCTGCTCCACTCGTTTCTTATTGCTGGGAGAACTGGCGCTATATTATAGTAGGAATTGATTTTCTCCGCCCTTGCCGGGCTGCCAGCCGCGGAAACGGCGGCGTGATCGCTCCTACTCAATCCACTTCAATACATCGCGCGTCGCGGTGCATTTTCATGCGAAACACGCGCCTTTTCCAGCGGCATCGGCGCGCCGCCATCGCAGCCGCGCCATCGCTAGGAAATCAGAGATAGCCGACCGGATTGACCGGCGTGCCGTTCACGCGGACCTCATAGTGGACATGCGGGCCGGTCGAGAAGCCCGTCGAGCCCATGTAGGCGATGACCTGGCCGCGGCGCACGTGCTGGCCGGGGACGACGACGACCTGCATCGCGTGGCCGTAGCGCGTCATGATGCCGTTGCCGTGGTCGATGTCGACCATGTTGCCGTAGCCGCCGGCGTTCCAGCCGGCCGTCGTGACCGTGCCGTCCGCCGTCGCGACGATCGGCGTGCCCATGTCGTTGGCGATGTCGATGCCGGGGTGGAAGTCGCTGCCGCCCCAGCGCAGGCCGTAGGGCGAGCTCACATCGCCGCGCGCCGGCCACATGGACGGAGTCGTGACGGACGCCCCGCCGAAGGAGAGGCCGCCAGCGGGCACGAGCGCCGTCTGCTGGTCGCGCATCGTCTGCTTGAGCTGCTCGAGGCTCGCGCGGCGCTTGGCGAGGCGCTGCTCGAGATCGTCGAGCGTCTCGCGCACATTCGCGACGTCCGGCGCGATGACCGGGCCGCCCTGCCCGTCGTGCTTCTCGCCGTCCGCCGCGCTATCCGCCGCGTCGTCAGCCGCTGGCGCGCCCGTCTGGCGGCGCAGCTCCTGCTCCATCTGCGTGAGCTCCTCCATCTGCTGCTGGAGGTCATAGGCCTTCTTCGAGAGCTGCAGGAGCTGCTCCTGCTGGATGTTGTTGACCTCGCGCAGCTCCGAGATCTCGGCCGCGTCGCTCTTCGCCGTCATCGTGCTGTAAACGCCGTAGCTGAACGCGCCGACGAAGAGCAGCGCGCCCGCCGCGAGCGTCGCCGCGCCGTATTTCAGCATGCGCGCGGAGAGGCGGATGCTGTGCACGGTATCGCCGTGCTCCGGCACGATCTTGATGGTATAGTGCTCCTGTTTCTTTTCCTGCTGCATTGCCTTTCCCGGCTGCTCTTCCAGCTGCTCCTCAGGCGCCTGCACGGTCGGCAGGACCTGCGTCTCCTCGCTATGATCCTGCCCCTGCTGATTTCCCTGTTCCACGAAATTCCTCCTGCCAAAGCGGCAAACACCCCGCGGGCGACGCCGCCCTCAGGAACTGTTGCCTGAACTGAGCGCGCCAGCGCGCGCCGTATGCCTCAAACGATGATTCTCGCAGCAACAGCCAAGAGACGCCGCTGCGTCCCTCCAGCACAAAAGAACCCGCGGCATGCTGCTCCTCCCGGGCTCTTCGATATCCGATACAAGTAAGCAGCCAGCAGCGAAGAATCGCCGGCTGCCAGGCCATGCCCGCGTCTCACCGCACGCGGGCGCATCGTTCGCGCCGTCGCGCATGCCGCGCTGCAGATGCAAAAAGGGCCTTACGCTTCATTATAGCATAAGGCCCTTTCCTTTTGAAGTTATATTTCCCCTAGCATGCCTAACGCGGATTACGCATTCTGCCCCATCGCCTGATGGAGCGCCTGCTGCTCCTCCTCCGTGAGCGTATAGGAAGACTGTCCGGCCTGGATGGGCTTGACGTAGCTGCGCGAGTCCTCACGGCCGAAGATGCTCGAGAGGATCACGCCGTTGTTCTCCGCGTCGAGCAGCGCGACCGCATAGCTGAGATCGCTGCCCATGTCGTCGAACGCGCGGAACCGCACGACGCCGACGCGCGTGATGGCCCTCTGCAGCAGCGCGCTGATGCGCTGGTTCTCCGCGTCGATGCGTCGGTTCTCCTCGACGACCTGCTTGACCTCGTCGATATGGCCGATGAGCAGTCGCTCGAGATTCGCCCCGTCGACGCCGGTCATCATCTTGCGGTAGCGCTTCTTGAGATACGAGAGGTTCATCCAGAGGTTGATGATGATGCCGTACATGATGATGACGAGCACGCCGAGCCCCGCCGTGATATACATCAGATTGTTCATGACGAACTTCGAGACTTGTTGAATATCCAAAACCAGAATCTTCCCTTCCATTGTTTCACGTGAAACATATCGCCGTCCCTGCTGCCGACACCTGCCGCAATGCCCTGGGCACGCCACACGCATGATGCGAGATGCGATGCGGCCAGGGCGGGCGTTCTGCCCCGAATGCCCTACGGACAGGCTGGCACGCACTTAGTTTATCACAAATCACATACAGCGTCTAGGCGATGCACGTGCGCGCACACGGGGTGCGGCATGAATGCGCATCCCCGGGAAACGATGCGGTCAGACGGTGAATTTCCCCATCGTCGACACCCTGCGCAGCGCCTCGATTTTCTTCTGCTTTTCCGCCGCCGCGCTCGCCTGTCCCGCGAGGAGCTCGAGGATGCGCGAGATGTCCTCGTCGCCGTAGCAGTCGATCT
>Ga0256405_10008447_pt1 | contig 14766 bp, 14 predicted proteins | sample RumenRJG_02DNA_FD_189096 | JGI IMG/M metagenome (GOLD analysis project Ga0256405, IMG submission 189096) | Bovine rumen microbial communities from Lethbridge, Alberta, Canada - RJG_02 | ecosystem: Host-associated > Mammals > Digestive system > Stomach > Rumen | place: Canada: Alberta... | reverse complement strand
CATGAACTTTATCAACTCATGGCTAGCAGAGCCCTGGATAGATAAGTCAAGCCGTATGCAGTCGGATGTGGTGATGGAGAAGCAGTTACCGTATGAACGAGGTACAATGCCACCACAGGCTCAGCTGTTGACCATGGGGATTGACGTACAGCTGGATCATTTTTGGTATTCTGTCCGCGCGTGGGGGCCTCATCTTACCAGTTGGCTGGTGGATTATGGGCGATTAGAAACATGGGCGGATATTGAAGTGGTGCTGGAACGTAATTTTCCGGATACCAACGGGGAGATACATAATATCAATTTGGCTTGCATGGATAGTGGTTATAATACAGACGAGGTATTTGCTTTTTGTGCCCATCATTTAGGGCTGGTGGTGCCAACTAAAGGCGCAAGTAACCCGCTGAAATCACGCTATCAAGTAAGCGTTATTGACAAATTTGATGGCTTTGGTCTGAGGCAGTACCTCATGGATACCAACCAGTTGAAGAATTTCATAGCATCCCGGATGAGCATTGACCCAGGGGCGGCAGGAAGCTGGAATGTGTACCGGAATGTTGACCGAGAGTATTGTGATCAGATATGCAGTGAGCAGCGAGTGGAGAAAAAGGACAAAAAAGGCCGCGTAACCACCGGATGGGAGCCAATCAGCTCACACGCGGCGAACCACTTGCTGGACTGTGAGACAAATAACGCGCTGGCTGCCGAACTTTTAGGTGTACGCTATCTCATGGAACCGGAAGAAGAAACGGAAAAACCGCAACCGGTTGCGGATAGTCAGGATGATAATTGGCTGGGCGTGGATGATAATTGGCTATAAGGGAGGTTACAAAGATGGTTGAATTAGTGAATGTGATAAATAACCGCGTGGTTACCACTTCCCGGAGGGTTGCGGAGGTATTCGAGAAAGACCATAGGCACGTTTTGCGGGATATTGATAGCTTGAAAGAAGATGTGCCCAATTTTGGGCAGATGTTTGAGGAGAACAAAGCACCGGACAGCTACGGCAGGCCCCAGCGGGTATATTACTTAAACCGTGATGGGCTTTCATTGCTGGCAATGGGCTTTACTGGCCGGAAAGCTATGGAGTGGAAACTGAAATACATTCAGGCTTTCAACAGTATGGAAAAAGCATTACAGGAACGCAATAAACCGTCTTATCAGATAACTGACCCGATAGCCCGCGCCCAAGCGTGGATTGAAGAAGAAAAGAAACGGCAACTGTTGCAAGCTCAAAATGAGGAAATGAAACCAAAGGCATTATTTGCGGATGCCGTGAGTTCGTCCCACACTTCTATCCTGATCCGCGACCTTGCAAAGTTGGTAAAGCAGAATGGTGTGGACATGGGGCAAAACAGACTCTTTTCATGGTTGCGGGAGAATGGATATTTGATAAAATCCGGCAGTGATAAGAATATGCCCACCCAAAGAAGCATGGATATGAGCCTTTTTGAGATTCAGGAGGGCAATTATACCGACGGCGGCGGGCGGAACTGCATTACACGCACCACTAAGGTGACCGGAAAAGGGCAGGTGTATTTCATCAACAAATTGGTGAAGCAGGAGCGGGGAAATAAAATTGTTTGACAACTCAAAGCCAAAAGTGATATTATTAAGGCATAGAAGTGTATCTAACGGCCACTCGCAGAAATGCGGGTGGCCTTTTCTAGTGCAAATTTTTAAGACACGCGAAAGGAGGTGACCAATTTGGAGGAAGTAGAGATTCTGAAAACACAGCTGGACAATGTGCGGGCGGCTATTATGGCCATAGAAACGGGCGCACAGGATTATCAAATTGCAAACCGCCGAATAACCAAAGCAGACCTTGCTACGCTGTACCAGCGTGAAACCAGTCTAAAAACGCAGATTGCCCAGCTCACGGGCGGTGATTTGTTTTTTGCCGAATTGGGGCGCCTATGATTAAGATCCTGGAAAAAGCAATAGCGGCAATATCCCCGCAGTGGGCGTGTGAGCGTGCTTTTTATGCGGAAAGTTTGCGGGCGTATGAAGCCGGGGAAGTCAACCGCTTTAATGATGGCTGGTTACCGGTCAACACCGACACGGAAAACGCCGACAAGACGCAGCGGGATTTAATTAAGGCTCGCGCTCGTTATCTTGAAGATAACAGCGATATAGCGGGGGCGGCTATTGGCGGCATTGTTCGCAATGTGGTTGGTGTCGGCATTAAGCCTCAGGCGCGAACTGGTAACGACGAACTGAATAAGCAGATAGAAAGCCTTTGGCAGGAATGGACAAGGGCAGAAAACTGCGACATTACGGGCCAGCAAACCTTTGAGGAATTGCAGGCCCTTTTATTGCGCCGGAAAATCGTTGATGGGGAAATCCTGATCAAGAAAACCGTAAGCAAAAGGGGGAAATTTCCTCTGAAACTACAGGTTATTAAGTCGGATTTACTCAGTCAGTACATGCTTACAGCCCCCAAAACGGGCAATGTTATCCGCTCAGGTGTGGAACTGGATGCCCATTTGAAACCGCTTGCTTACTGGATAGATAAGAAAAGCCCGGACGGCTTTATTCAGTATGACCCGGATAGAGTGCCAGCAAGGGAAATTATCCACTTATGGACACGGAAACACCCGGATCAGGTTCGTGGCATATCTGACCTTGCGCCGATAATCAAGCGGCTTAAGGACACGCAGGATTATTTGGATGCTGAAACCGTAGCGGCGCGCATTGCAGCCTGTTTTTCGGTTTTTATCACGACAAGTACCGGCACGCCGGGGGCGGCAGGGCGTTTTACCAATACCAAAGATGCGGAAGGCAAAAAACTGCAGTCTATTCGTCCGGGTATGATTAAATACCTCGCACCAGGCGAAGAAGTACAGACGGCTAACCCTTCTCGCGGGATGGCAAATGCCCGTGATTATATCAGCATACAGGAGCGGTTGGCAGGTGCCGGCTTGGGACTGTCGTACGAACTTATGAGCCGTGATTTCAACAAAGCAAGTTTCAGCAGTGCCCGTCAAGGTATGCTGGAAGACCGCAAAACATTTGAACCCATGCAAAACTACATGGCAGCGCATTTATGTGCGCCTGTCTATCGTGAATGGCTGGATTTGTGCGTGATGGCTGGGCTAATCAATATTCCGGACTATGCCCAAAACCGAGAGAAATATCAGCAATGCGATTGGGTAACGCCGGGCTGGGCTTGGATTGACCCGTCTAAAGAAGTGCAGGCTGATATCAACGCATTACAGAATGCGGGAAAAACACTGTCACAGTGGTGTGCAGAGCGCGGATATGACTGGCGCGAACAGCTAGAACAGATGGCTTTAGAGAAGAAAACTGCTGAGGCCATGGGGCTGACGTTGGCAATTCATACGCCGATTACGGTACAAGCTGCGCAAAGTAACCATGTGAATAATGAAAATGATGATGGAGGAGAAGAAAATGACGATGAAGCCGAAGAGCAGGAATGAACCCCAAAACCGTGACCTGTTTGGTACACTGTCCTTGCGTGAGGCAGGGGAGGGCGGCGAAGATAGCCGCGTAGTAGATTTATCTTTGTCGAGTGAAGAACCTTACAGCCGTTGGTTTGGCACGGAAATCTTAAGCCACGACGAAGGATCTATTGATTTAACCCGGCTGCAGGAGCTGGGGGTAATGCTTTTCAACCATGACCGGAATACAGTCATAGGGAAAATCCTTTCCGTGGAACTGGATAAGGATGAGCGCAAACTGAGGGCCAGCGTACAGTTCGACGAAGACGAGGAAAGCGATAAGATTTATCAGAAAGTCAAGAGCGGCACGCTTAAAGGTGTGTCAGTAGGCTATATGGTAAACGTGTGGGAAGATGTGGCAGAAGGTGCCACGAGTACAGACGGGCGGTTTACAGGCCCTTGCTCAGTGGCCACCCGTTGGACACCTTACGAATTATCTATAGTGTCTATCCCCGCCGATACCACGGTGGGAGTAGGCCGCAGTATGGAAAATCAGGAATTAGAGAATGGAGATGTAAAGATGAAAGATCAGAATACGCCGACGGCAACGGAAGGTACTCAGAATACGCCGCCGGTAAACGAAAATGAAGCCCGTGAGGCTGGCATGATGGCTGAACGCCAGCGTGTACAGGAAATTGGAGCTATGTGCCGTCAGTTCGGCATTGATGGCGAAAAATTTATCAAAGATGGTATGAGCGTGGAAGCCGCGCGGGCGGCTGTGCTGGAACAGCTGGCCAACGAGCGCAAGGCTCAGACTGTAACCGTGCAGGCTGATGAAATGGATAAATTCCGTGCTGCTGCAACGGATGGCCTGGCAATGCGTGCCGGTATCGGTATTGAAAAACCTGCTGCTGGTGCAGATGATTTCCGTGGCAAGCGCATGTTGCGCCTGGCCGCTGAATGCATCGAACGTGAGAAAAACGGCAATACCCGCAACATGGATGATGAAACTCTTGTACGTGAGGCATTGACTGGCACGGGGGCATTTCCGGGCATTCTGTCCAATGTGGCGAATAAGTCCATGGCTCAGGCATATCAGGAAGCCCCTACGACTTACCAACTGTGGACGGCTAAAGGCAGCAACTCTGACTTTAAGCAGGCCACCCGCTACCGTCTGAGTGAAGCCGGCAAACTGGAAAAAATCGGGGAAAACGGCGAATTTAAGCATGATGAAGTCAAGGAAAGCTCTGTAACGACTGGCATTGCCACCTATGGTAAGAGCTTTTCGCTCACTCGCCAGGCTATCATAAATGATGATATGGGAGCACTCAAAACCTTGCCGTCTATCCATGGTGCGGCCTGCCGCCGGATGATTAACAAAATGGTCTACGCCGTTCTGAAAGATAACCCTACGATTGAGGGTGCGGCACTTTTCCACGCAAATCATAAAAACTTGCAGACCGAGGGCCTTACAGTAGCCGGTTTGGGCAAAATCAAGGCGGCTATGGCCAAGCAGACAAATATCGGCGGCAAGGAGTTCTTGAACATTCAGCCGGCTTACCTGATTGTGCCGGTAGACCTGGAAGTTGAAGCGGCACAGCTTATCAATTCTGTGGTTGACCCGTCCAAGAACAACGCCGCAATCAACCCCTTTGCCAACAAGTTGAGCGTGGTTGCAGATCCGGAACTTTCCGCCGCCAATGTGTTCTATATGGCCGCTGCGCCGGGTATCGTGCCCACGATTGAAGTAACCAGCCTCAACGGCAACGAAACGCCGACGATGGAAAGCGCAGTGCAGTTTGATACGCTGGGTATCAAATGGCGCATTTATTATGATGTAGGCGTGAACCTGCTTGACTTCCGTGGCATTCAGAAGAGTACGATTTCTTGATGGGAGGTATAGAACATGGCTAAAGCGACTTTTATCCAAAAAGGCGATAATATCGACTATACTGCCGCTGCTGATATCGGTTATATGGACGTGGTGCCGTTAACTGACCGTGTTGGCGTGGCGCTGGAAAATATTGCAAACGGTGCTACAGGCACGGTGACGCTGACCGGCGTTTTTGAGTTCCCGGCAGCAACCGGCAGCGGTAAAGCGCTGACTGTTGGCGAAAAGGTTTATTGGGATGCAACTAATAGCGTAATTACGCCTACGGCCACGGATAACATCTTTGCCGGTTATGCTGTAGCGGCAAAGGCCGCTGCTGGCACAACCGCCCGCGTAAGGATTGGTTAAAATGAGTTTCAAGGATATGGTGGCGGCAGATATTTCCGCCGTCTTCCTTAATCCGAATGAATTCGGTGAAACGCATAACCTGGATGGCAACGATTGTGTCTGTGTTATTTCGTCGGATATGACGAATGACCGGCTGGCATCTATGCCGGGCGGGAAACGCACGCCTGATGGCCTACATGGTGATTTCATCACAATATGCGTCAAGGCCAGTGATTTGCGGAAAGTACCGGTACAGGGCACAAATTTCAAGGTGGACGGGAAACGGTATACCGTAGATTCATGTACGGATGATATGGGGATGTTGACCATTACCTTAGGGGCTTACCGCATGGGAGGCGGTTTTCCATGATTGAGATTGACGCCAGCGCATTAAACCGGGCAGAAAAATTACTGCAGGGCATACCGGGAGCAGCAAAAAAAGCTGCGGCTACTGCAGCAAAGAAAACCGTGCGGGGGGCTAGAAAGGACGCCGTACAGAAAGTTCGGGAACGCTACACGATAAAGAGCAGCTATGTCACGCGCACAATATCGTTTAGTACAAACCTGGGCGGGATGCAGTTTGGTTTCCAGTCAAAAGGCCGTGTCAACGACCTGGCTTACTTCAAGCATTCACCCGGAAGCGTGCCCAAAAGGCGGCCACCACGGGGGAAATATCTGTATTCGCAGGTAGTAAAAGGACAGGGTGGCACTATTGCCCATGCTTTTCTTGCCAAAATGAGGAGTGGGCATATAGGTGTGTTCCGTCGTACAAGCGGAAATAGTAGTTTGCCAATCGCAAAACTATCCGGCCCGTCTACGCCGCAAATGCTTGAAAGTCCGACTGTAGCAGCTTTCGTTCAGAAACGTATGGAGGAACGGCTGGCGGCGAATGTTGACCATGAAATTAACGCATTTTTGATGGGGTATAGGACATGATGATTCCGGAAAGGCTGATTAACGGCCTGAAAGAAGAAATTTCTGTGGCGGTAAAAGATTATCGCATGAAAGCGGAAGACCAAGCGGATAAAAAAGTAACTGTATATGCTCAGCATATCCCTAATGATGATTTTGAAGATGATAGTTATTACCCGCTCGTTATTGTCAGTTTGCAAAAAGTCGAAGATGCAGAACCTTTAGAGGGGACTGGCTCGACGGCAACCGTAGGCATCACTTTCGGTGTATATGGTGAAGATAAAATGGCGTGGGTAGACTTATTGAGCATCATGGAACGGGTGCGACAGAGGCTTTTGATATTCCGCAAAATTGACCGCCGGTTTCGTCTTATACTGCCGGCGAGGTTTGAGACAATCGAAAACCAGCCGTATCCGTTTTGGTTCGGCTATGGAACTGTCACTTACCAAATAGGCCAGCCGAATGAACAGATGGCTGATAATTGGGATCGAATAATGGAGGAGGACAACCGATGAGTGAGAAAAAGGTAGCTGAAAAAGCTGCGGAAAACACCGCTAAAGCGAAAAAGCAGGCAGTGGAAAAGCTTGAAACCGTTGTGTATATTGGCCCGAACAAGCTAATGGACGGTTTGAAACAGTATGCAGTATATCGCGGGCGGCCGGATGAGCTGATTAAGGTGCTGGCCACGAAGTACAAGAATATTACCCGCTTGTTTGTACCGGTTGATGGCTTGAATGATGCTATGGCAGCGGTAGAAAAGAAAGGTACGCCGGTTAACCTGGCATATAACGAAATGATGGGGGCGAATGAATAATGGCATACAAACACGGAATATATACCAGTGAACAGGCCACCTCACTGGTTTCTATGACACAGACTGACAGCGGCCTGATTGTTGCAGTAGGTACGGCGCCGGTACATCTTGCCAGCGCGCCGGCAGATGCAAACACGCCGGTGCTCTGCTACACCTACAAAGAAGCTGTGGCCGCGCTGGGGTATTCGGATGACTGGGGGAAATACACCCTTTGTGAAATGATGAAAACGCATTTTACACTGTTCAACATGGCGCCGATTGTGCTGATCAACGTACTGGACAAAAACAAGAATGCCCACAAGATAGAACAGGCAAAAAGCTACAATATCGAGGATGGTGTGGTGAAGGTTACGGAACCTATGCTTGTCGGTACGCTGTCCGTAAAGGCATCGGCTGATGCGGCAACGCCGTTTGTGCTGGACACGGACTACACCGCCGCATATGACGATGATGGCGCGGTGGTCGTTACGCCAATTGCGGGCGGCGCAATTTCCAGCGAGGCCACAAGCCTTTATCTGACCTACACTATGCTGAACCCTGCCGGTGTCACGAATAATGACATTATTGGCGGCATCAATATCACCACTAATAAGGCGGAAGGGTTGGAATTGGTGGAGGAAGTTTATCCCCGTTTTGGTCTTGTTCCGGGGATTATTGTGGCACCTGGTTGGTCACATAATACAGCCGTGGCAGCGGTTATGAAGGCAAAGGAACACGGCATTTGTGGTCACTTCAATGCGATTTCCCTTTGTGACATTCCCACGGATACTGTCAAAAGCTACACCCAGGCATCCGAATGGAAGAACAACAACAATTTTGCAGACAAGGATTGCTTGCTTTGCTGGCCTATGCTGACTTTAGGCGGGCAGAAATATCATATGTCCGGTCAGTGGGCATCCCTTATGAACTATACGGATAGCCAGCATGATGATATCCCCTATTATTCCCCGTCCAACAAGTCCCTGCAAGCAGATGGCGCTTGTTTGGAAGACGGTACGGAAGTTTTCCTGAATTCCACACAGGCTGCATATCTGAATGGTCAGGGCATTGTAACGGCCTTGAATTTTGTGGGCGGCTGGAAAGCGTGGGGGAATCGTACTACGGCTTATCCGAGCAATACTGATCCGAAAGACAATTTCATAAACAACCGCCGAATGTTCAACTGGGTAGGTTCCACGTTGGTAACTTCCTTCTGGTCGAAGATTGATGACCCCACAAATAAGCGCCTCGTTGAAACGATTGTGGATAGCGCTAACATTTGGTTGAATGGCCTGACTGCAAAAGGCGCTTTGCTGGGCGGCCGTGTTGAGTTCCGGGAGGATGAAAATCCTCAGACGGATCTCATGGACGGGAAATCACGCTTTCATGTTTATATGACGCCGCCGGCACCGGCCCGCGAAATTGATTTTGTTCAGGAATATGACCCGGAATATATTTCGACGCTGTTTGCATGATTAAGGAGGTATAGAGATAATGGCAAATGTCAATATTGTACGCGACAAGCTTGTAAACTTTGAAGTATTCATTGCTGGCGGTCGTAAATTGGGGATGGCAGATATTACTCTGCCGTCCATTGAATACAAGACGGCTACGTTGTCCGGTGCAGGCATTGGCGGCGAAATCGAAATGCCGACGCCAGGGCAGACTTCCAGCATGGAGCTGGAAATCAATTGGCGCACAATCAATGATGATAACGCCGCCTTGCTGGGGGTAAAGGCCCATGATTTGGAACTGCGTGGTGCAAATGAGAACTATGATGCAGGTACAGGTGAACTTATCACGGAAGCTGTAAAAATCAATGTCCGCACCTTGCCGAAGAAAGGCGACCTGGGCGGCCTTAAGCCGGCAGACCATACCGACACCAAGAGTACGCTGGAAGTCATCTACTTCAAGGAAACCATTGACGGCAAGCGTCAGATTGAGATTGATAAGCTGAACTACATTCACTATGTAAACGGCGTGGATTATCTTGAAGGTGTAAGAAGAGCTTTGGGCTTGTAAAAAAAGAAAAGGGGGGCAAGCCGATAACGGCAAGCCCCTGATTATTGGAGGTATAGAAAATGGCAGAAGGAAATACGAAACTTGATTTGGAAAACCTGGAAACACGGCTGGATGAGCTGGATAGTGATGCGTTTATCACTGCAGAAAGGGAGTGCCGCAAAAGTGCTGACCCTACGCCGGATTTGATTTATAGCAGTGTCTTTTGCGCAAAGCTGGCAGCGGCTGCCTTAGAAGCGCCTTATGCTCAGATTAAGGCATTGAAAATGCCTGTATTTGTGGCTGTGGTCGAGAGAACCCGGAATTTTTTATTAAAAACTTTGGCCGGGACGGTAATCCCGTCCGACAACTGAGGCTCATTATTTTCAAATTGCGGGATGCAGAAAGTATGGAGTACTGGCAAGGGCAGACAATGCGGGAATTGTCTGACTGGCTGGACGTGATAAAAGCGTCTAAAGAATAAAAAAGCCCCGCCGGATGGCGGAGCAGAGAATCAGGCATGTTTGATGAAATCATAGACACCAGCGAGGATACCGAGAAAACCGCTGATGACAATCAAACCACCGATACAGATAACGGCAACGAGGCCGAGACCGCTAAATAAAGCAAGCATTCTAAGCACCCCCTGTAATTATCTTTATACGTTTATTATATCAGAAAGGAGGCGGTTTTTGTGGCTGCAGGAAAAATTTTTGCAATATCTTTTGCTATAAGTGCGGCAATGAATGCCAGCTTTTCCACGGCAATGAGCCGGGGGAGCGCGGCTATGCAGCAATTAAAAGAGAAAACCAGCCTTTTGAATGCTGAACAAAAGCGGTTGGATAGAGCATGGCAAGAGTCCCAAAATCAAATTAGGATGTATAGCCGCCAAATGCAGCAACTGCAGACACAGTACAACCAGGGTAAGGTTTCAGAAAGCCAGTACCAAAGCTCTATGCAACGGATTGCGCAGAGCATGCGCAGTGCCGGCATGAGTGCGGAAGAATATCGAGGGCATTTGCAGCGACTGCGCAATGAGATGCAACAGACACAAAATGCCGCTAAACGTATGGAGGCGGCACAAGCGGGGAAACTGGCAGCTAAAGCGAATTTGACCAATGCTTTTTCAGGAATACAGGGGTCTATTGCTACGGCTGGTATGGTAGCGGCACCGTTTATAGGAGCGATTGAAACAGCGGCAAATTTTGAGCAGGCTATGTCCAAAGTGCAGGCTATTACTCGCTCAGATAGTGCGGCTATGAAACAGTTGACTGATAATGCTCGTATGCTGGGCGAAACGACACAGTTCAGTGCCACGCAGGCGGCTCAGGCAATGTCCTATTTAGGCATGGCAGGCTGGGATGCTAATCAGATAATCGGAGGCATGCCAGGCTTGCTTGCGCTTGCGGCAGCGGGCGGCACGGACTTAGCAAGAACCGCTGACATTGTTTCTGACGATTTAACCGCCTTTGGCTTATCGGCTGACCAAGCGGGACATATGGCGGATGTGTTCGCCGTCACCGTCACCCGGACTAACACAAACGTGGAAATGCTGGGGGAAACTATGAAATACGCCGCGCCAGTGGCAAAAGCGTTTGGCGCGTCCATGGAAGAAACGGCGGCGTTGGCTGGCATTATGGCCAACAGCGGTATAAAAGCAAGCCAAGCAGGTACTTCTCTGAGAGCAGGCTTTTTAAGATTGGCAGGTCCTCCCAAGAAATCCGCAAAAGCCATGCAGGAGCTGGGAATTTCGTTATCGGATGCTCAGGCACAACAAAATGAAGCGCGTGAAGCCTTAGACGCGTTGGGCATAAGCATGGATGATATGAGCGGAAAACCTAAAAAGATGGCGGCTATTCTTACAGAGTTAAAGGATAAAACCGCCGAATTAGGACAAGAAGAACGCCTGGCTACATTGCAAAAGATATTTGGTACTGAGGCGGCTACCGGTTGGCTGGCCGTGTTGGATGCAGGCCCCGAGGTTTTCGAAAAACTGGTAAATGAAATGGAGCATAGTGATGGTGAAGCTGAAAAGATGGCTAAAACCATGATGAATAATGCTAAAGGCGCATTTACACAGTTTAAGAGTGCTGTAGAAGGATTGGCAATATCTTTTGGCACAGTATTTTTACCGGCTATAACGGCAGGCATGAAGGGTATGGCTGAAATGGCTGGACGTGCATCCGCGTGGGTAAAGGAAAATGAAAATCTAGTTAGGAGTTTTGCCGAAATTGGGGCTGGGGTTTTGGCCACGGTAGGCACCTTCAAACTGTTTTCTATAGTTCAAAATGTATTCAGATACACCAACAGCTCAGTATTAGAGTTTATTGAAAAAATGCGCCTGAGTACAAAAGGGCAAAAGGCTTTGCAAATAGCTACGCAAGGCCAAGCACGAGCAATGCAGCTCTTAAGAACAGCCATGAATCTTGATTTATACAGGAATTTGGGCACCCAGGCAATGGGAACCTTTGCGAAATTAAGAGCAATAACATGGGCCAGCATAGGGCAACAAATGTGGAGTGGCCTGAGCATTGGTACAAAAGGCATAAAAGATAGCTTTACCGGTATGCGTCAAGCTACGTTGGCCACGTTGCAGGGTATGAAAACGGGCATTATAAATTTTGTGACTGGTGCAGCCAAGGCTATTACGGGGTTGCCTGGCAGAATGGCTAATATGGCCAGGGCGGCAATGACAATGTGGAGAGCGTTTTCCTTTGCGGGTGTCCTAAATAAAGTCGTAACAGGCTTTAGGGTGGCAGGGGCTGCTATACAGGTCTTTGCCCGCGCATCTATGGCGGCAGCATTTTCCCCGCTAGGCATTGCATTGATGGCCATAGCAGGTGCAGCCCTCCTCATTTATAACAACTGGGAGACTGTAGGGCCGTTCTTTATGAGCTTGTGGGAACAGATACAGACAGCTTTCAGCAATGCGGCCACTATGATACAGCCTGCAATAGATCAGTTTATAACCGCTTGTCAGAATTTGGCCACGGCAGTAATGCCGGTATTGGAAAGTTTGTGGCAGACGATACAAAACGCATGGTCGCAAATCATGGCGGTATTTGCCGAAAACAGCGGCACCATTGATACAGTGATTAATATCTTTGTGATGTTAGCTGAGGTAGTAGGCGTAGTTTTGGTGGGTGCTTTTGTCGGTTTTGTAAGTACCAGCGTGGGCGTGATGACAGCCTTTATTGGTTCGATAGCCTCTATAGTTACAGGGATTATCGGCGTATTGACTGGCATAATCGAATTTGTCACGGGTGTATTTACTGGTAATTGGTCGCAAGCATGGCAGGGTGTAGTTGATATATTCAGCAGTATATTTAATACGTTGTCAGGTATAGCTAATAGCGTATTGGGCGGCATTATGAATACAGTCAACAGCATTGCCAACGCAGTTAAAAGTATTCACTTTGGCGGCGGCGGTGGCGGCTCTGAAATAGCAGCTAATGCCGAAGGTGGTATTTACCGCAAAGGCGCATTTCTTACGACATTTGCTGAGGATAGCGCTGAGGCGGCTATTCCGCTCGATGGTTCGCCACGGGCGATTGGCTTATGGCAAAAAGCTGGGGAAATATTGGGCATAGGAAAGGCCAACAAAACAGCCAATGCCTCAATGGAGAAAAAAGCCCGTCCGGTTACCAAGTCGGAACCACAAGCGACTATGCAGGTAGTTAGTGCACAAATACCGCAACAAGTTCCACAGCAGGAAGTGCAGCACACAGAATCCACGGTAGTACAGCCGGTAAATGTTGAGACACCTGCTGCTCAGGTAACGGCGATAGAATCACCCGGCAAAGACATTCAGAACAATGTTCAGGTCAATGTTCCAAACCCGGAACGGATTAGACAGGAGCATAAGCTGGAAAGCAGGGTAGAAAAAGAAACATTTGTCAAGGAAGAGGCCACCAAGCTGGTACAGCGTGAAAAAGAAAGTCTCATCAAAGAACATGAGACGGAAAAAACGCAACCGGTTGCGGAAACACCTGCCGAAGTTATCCGGGAACATACAACACAGCTGGTACAACAACGGCCTGAACCGTCAGAACCACCAGCGGTGCAGATAACAGCGCCAAATAGCCCCGAGGTGATAGAACCACCGGCGCAGGTTGTTCAAGCGGAAGCAACACCGGTCAAGGTAGAACAGGCAGAGCCTCAGATTGTACAGACAGCCCCGCAGGTTGTTCAGGCAAAACCTCAGGACGTAAATGTTCGTCAGCAGCCTGTAGAGCCGCAAGTGGTAAAGGTGCCGGAACAGATTGCACAAGAGCCGCCGACAAAGCCTGTTGTGCAGGTAATCGAGCCTGAAAATCCGGATGTGATAGAGCCACCAACTCAAATTGTTCAAGCGGAAGCGACGCCGGTTGATGTAGAACAGGCAGCCCCGCAGATTGTGCAAGCACCGCCACAGGATTTGAATATCAATCAGCAGGCGGCAGAAGCGCAGATTGTAAAGCCGGAAGTTCCTGCCGTAAACGTGGAACAGCCGGATCAGGCAGCACCTACGGTAAATATCAATGCCCCACAGGAAAATGCAGAACCGCAAGAAAAAGCGGCGCCCGCAATGCCTCAGACAATGGAAATGGAGCATGCTACACCGTTGAGCATGCCGCCTATATCCATCACACTGAATTTCTACGGCAACGACAATGAACCAAGCGCTATTCGGCGGGCGGTGGAAAAGGCAGGCCGGACGGTGCAACGCACATTTGCAGAGCAGTATGAACAATATAAGAGGGAGTGTGAGCGCTTTGCCTTTGACTGAGTACAGGACAAAATCCGGCGATACCTGGGACTTGATAGCTTTTGAGCAATTAGGCTCATGTGAGTATGTAAGTCGTTTGATTAACCAAAACAGGCAGTACAGCAATACGGCAATTTTTTCAGCCGGTACGGTGCTGACACTGCCGGAAATCACAGAGAATACAAGAGTGGAAAACTTGCCACCATGGAGGCGATAGGATGCAGGCGCGCAGAGTTGCGATTAAATGCTTATATGAAGGCACGGACATTTCGACAAATGTAGCCAGTTTCTTTAAGTCTTTCAGCGTCCGGGAAGTGCTAAGCGGTGAAGCCGATAGTGCAGAAATCACACTGCAGGATAGGGAAGAGTTATGGCAGGGTGATTGGTTCCCGGAGCGTGGGGCGGAAATGGAAGTAACCCTACATATTGATGATTGGGAGGGTGAAAAAGACAACCGCGATTTGCCACTGGGAAAATTCGAGGTGGACGAAATCACCAACAGCGGGCCGCCGAACGAGGCAAAAATCAAGCTGATATCCATACCGTCAGAGTCAAATCTGCGTGGCGTGGAGAAAACACGCGCCTGGGAAAAAGTCAAGTTGTCTCAAATCCTCAAAGATGTAGCTGACGGTGCGGGCATGGAGAGTTATTTTGATGCGGAAGATGATCCCGTGATGGAGCGGGCAGAACAGTCCGAACA
>Ga0256405_10008444_pt1 | contig 14769 bp, 24 predicted proteins | sample RumenRJG_02DNA_FD_189096 | JGI IMG/M metagenome (GOLD analysis project Ga0256405, IMG submission 189096) | Bovine rumen microbial communities from Lethbridge, Alberta, Canada - RJG_02 | ecosystem: Host-associated > Mammals > Digestive system > Stomach > Rumen | place: Canada: Alberta... | reverse complement strand
TCACATCCTAAATTATATTTTGCCCACATAGTTCCAGATGGAAGTCCTAAATCAACAAAACCATTATACAAATTCCACAATTCTTTGCCGCCAGCATTTTTAATAATATTAGATTTTGACGATAATTGATTATCATCTTCATAGTCATCTAAAGCCAACTATACTCCTCTATTGATTGCTTCTAATATGTGTTTATTAAAATGTTTCATTGTACATTATATTTCCCATTGTTTTATTAATATCAAAATGTGGAACATATTCTGGTGTATATGAAAATTTTGAATTATAATAGAAACCACTATGTCTTTCAACATTAGACACATTCCACCTAGATAAATCTTGATTAAATTTTTCAGCATTTGAAAACATCCATGACACATCTTTTACATTAGATACATCCCATCCAGAAATATCCTAATTAAATTCTTTACATGTACTAAACATACATCTCATATCCTAGACTTTGCTCACATTCCATTTAGATAAATCCTAATTAAATTTCTTACAACCTGTGAACATATAATTCATTTTTGTGACATTTGAAACATCCCAGCGTCCAATATCACAATTGAACTTTTCACAATTATAAAACATATAAGACATCGTCGTAACATTAGAAACATCCCACTATGATACATCACCACAAAAGTTTCTCCCACAAAAATCGTCAAATAAGCAATTCATATTAGTAATTTCAGAAACATCTATCCAATTTAAATCTGCTTTTGGATCAATAACCATAATATGTTTAACTAATTCCTTTAATTCATCTTCATCTCTTACTTTATATTTGACATTATACTAATTATAAAAATTAATTAATATTTTATAGAATTTTCTAATAGTTCTTTTTACCACAGGATCTACATGAATTCTTTTTACCACAGGATCTACATGAATATTATTATCTAATTCAATTTTATTAATCTATTTAACGACCCAATTTACATACGTAAATGGGTTATTAATAATATTTTTTCTGATAGGTGTTAATTCTTCAGGCCCATCCTCATAATCATCCAATGCCAATTGGATGCCTCTATTAATTGCTTCTAATATTTTATTTCTTTGTTTCATTATTTATTATAAACTGGTCTTATACTTAAACCCATACATCTATCATATGTTAAAATGTATCCACTTCTATCACAATCATATTGAACAAATGCATATGCTTTCTAAGGATTGTGGTCATGTGATAAATCACTTGTCCAATATTTGCATGCATTACAATAATCCCACAATTGTCCATTAACATATCCTGCAGCAGGTAAGAATAAAGTTTCTCCATTTATTTTTGATGTAAACATTGCGCCTGTTGCATAATATGGGGCTTCATAGCTTTTTACCCATTTCTGCTTAGTATATTTAATCAATTCTTGAAATTGTTCTAATGATGGTATTCTCATTCTTTTATCATATTTATATGCAATATCATCTACTAATTCAAGTTTTAACTTATTGTCTATAAAATTGTTTTCGCCACATGATTCATCATCACAATATTTAGTTAATGTAAATGATTTACCAAACTAATAAAATGCAAATTCATAATCTTTCCATGTAAATAAATCATTATGCCATTCATTTAAATCGTATCCATCTTTATTTTTTAATTCTATTTCACCCCATGAATAATATCCTCCACATAATTCATCAAATTTTTTTGTAAACTTATTTACTGGGATATTATATTTGCACCATAATGTTCCAGAAGGCAAACCGAGATCAACAAAGCTATTATAGAAATTCCACAATTCTTTTGTATCTATATTTTTAATAATATTAGATTTAGAAGATGGTAAGTTAATGCCATCCTCATAATCATCCAATGCCAATTGGATGCCTCTATTAATTGCTTCTAATATTTGTTTATAATTATTCATAATTTTTTAATGAAACAAAGATAACATATTTATACATAATTAATAAATAAGATTTAATTTATTTCTATTTAATATACTTTATGAAACGTGTTTTAGGTGTGTTTGTTTACGAAGGATGAGGTAATAGTATCAATCCTTACTGGACGAACAACATGACCATGGTCGCGTACACTGTCATCTATGTATATGTGCTTGCTCAAACTGAAGAATATACCCCATGCGAATCCATGATAGGTGTAGCCTGTATTAAGACTAGAAGACCATACCTCACATTTAATACCATCATCAGTTAAAAAATCTTGATACTTGTAACCAGCTGCTGGAATAAACATCTATTTACCATTTATTTTACTAGTAAGTAATATTCCATTTAAACCTTTAATTCCCTAATAATTTTTTATCTATTCATTGGTGGCATATTTTAATAATTCTTCAAACTATTCTTTAGTTGGAATTTTCATTCTATTATCAAATTGGTATGCAGCATCATCTTCTAACTATAATTCTGTTAATTTGTCTTTGTTATTATATTTAGTTAACTTAGAATTATTTAAAAATTTATATGTTTCCCAATTATAATTATCTTTAGGTTCTATCTCACCCCATGCATAATAATTACCATACCAGTCTTTGGATTTAGTATGTTCCGGATCTATATTTAGTTTATCCCAATCACATCCCAAATTATACTTACACCATAATGTTCCAGATGGAAGACCTAAATCAATGAAATTATTATAGATGTCCAATAATTTTTTACCATCAATATTTTTAATGACATTTTGTTTTGAAGATAACTAATTATTATCTTCAAAATCATCAAGTGCTAACTATATGCCTCTATTGATTGCTTCTAATATGGATTTGTTTAATTTCATAAATTAATTTATCTATTTAAAACTGGACGAACTGTAAAGCCGCTATGCCGCTCGAATAAAGATATACCAATATAATCCGAAACAAAATGAAAATAAACAGCAGCAGTAATGTTATCAGTAACAAGGCTAGAAGACCACAAGCGGCATTCATACCCGGAACTACAATGCAAAAGTTGATACTAGAAGCCAGAAGCAGGAATAAACATCTATTCACCATTTATTTTTGATTTAAAAATTCTTCCATTTAGACCTTTAATATTTTTATAATTTTCAGTCCATTTATTAATTGTATATTCTAATAATTCATGAAATTGCTCATTTGTAGGAATTCTCCAATGATGATTTATATTATATGCAGCATCATCTTCTAATTGTAAGTCAGTTAATCTATCTTTATTATTATACTTGAACAAATTCGTTTCAGGCCCAAATTTATAAACTCTCCAACCATAAGTGTCTTTGGGTTCTATTTCTCCCCAAGCGTATAATTTGCCATACCAATTTTTGGCGCTATCTAGTTTATTTGGATCTACTCCTAAATTATATTTAGCCCATATAGTTCCTGAAGGCAATCCTAAATCAACAAAATTATTATATATTTCCCACATCATTTGACTATCTGGGTTTTTGATAACATTTTGTTTTGAAGATAACTAATTATTATCTTCAAAATCATCAAGTGCTAACTATATGCCTCTATTGATTGCTTCTAATATGTACTTATTAAACTATTTCATTTATTATATACTGGTCTAATTCCCATGCCATAACATCTATGATATGCAAATACTTGAATATCACTCGGCCATCCTTCAAAACACCATGCACTTTCTGATTTAAATCTTGTTTCATGTCGGAAATTTACCAAAGTTCTTGTCCAATAAAAACAATCATTTCCAACAAACGCATGTTGACCATCAAATATATTTCCATTTGCCGGCAAAAATAGTTCAGCACCATTTTTAAAAGATTTAAATAGATAGCCTCTTAAATTTTTTATACCATTATAATTAATTTTCCATTCAAAGTCGCAATTATCAATTAACTCGTCGAATTGTTCTTTAGAAGGCATTCTAAATATTTTGTCAGTCTAATATGCAATATCATCTTCTGGTAATAATTCTATAAGATTATCAGCAAAACCATCATCTCCACATTCTTTATGAGTACAATATTTTGTTAATGCTTCTTTTTCATGAATATCTGTATAATGATTGCAGAATTTATAGTCACTCCATGAAAAAGATTCTGGATCATTCTATTCTTTTTCTTCTGTTTCACCCCATGCAAAATAATTTCCATATAGACTTCCAGCAAATGGAATAGAATCAAGATTAGAATAATTTGTGGCTTTTATATATTTTTTTCCTTCAATTGGTTTAATATACTTATCGGGATTATTTTGAAAGTCTTCAAATTTCTCATAATTTACACCAAGATTATATTTGCACCATAATGTTCCAGATGGCAAACCTAAATCCACAAACATATTATGAATTTTCCATAATTCTTTACCATCAATGTTTTTAATGACATTTTGTTTTGAAGATAACTAATTATCATCTTCAAAATCATCAAGAGCTAATTGGATACCTCTATTGATTGCTTCTAATATGTGTTTACTATATTTCATATTTTATTATTTATAATTGGACGAATTGATAAACCTTGCCAACGATCATTAATAAACTACTCTATCTAATATTTATCAATAAAGAGATTATATGCGTATTTAAAAACTATTTTAAGTATTGAACCTCTTGAACGCCATGTCTAAAACAAAGATGATGACCAAAGACAACATCTTTCACCAGTTAATATTAAATTATATCCATTATAATAACCAGATGCCGGTATAAATAATTGATTTCCATTTATTTTACTGGTAAATAACATACCAGATAATCCTTTAATTCTCAAATATAAATTTCTTCCTTCTCCGGAAATCCATTTACTATATGTATAATTTACTAATTCTTCAAACTATTTTTCAGTTGGCATTTTAAATGCACCAGGATATTTAGGATCATTATAGGCCGCGTCATCCACTAATTCTAATTCAACCTATTCTTTATTATTATATTTGGTTAAAATCTCTTCATCGTCTGTTCTAAATTTATAGGTTTCCTAACTAAAATTATTTCTTGGATTAATTTCACCCCATGCATAATAATCACCATGCCAATCTTCAGGTTTAGTATGTTGTGGGTCTGTATTTAGTTTATCCCAATTGCAGCCTAAATTATACTTACACCACAATGTTCCAGATGGAAGACCTAAATCAATGAAATTGTTATAGATGTCCAATAATTTTTTACCATCAATGTTTTTAACGACATTTTGTTTTGAAGATAGCTAACCATCATCCTCATAATCATCAAGTGCTAATTGGATACCTCTATTGATTGCTTCTAATATAAATTTAGGTGTCATGTATACAATGTTTTAATTTCAATATATTTATTTTATTTAATTATTAAAACAAAAAACAAAATTAGCATTTAAACCAATTCTGTTTTTCTTTATTATGTTTAGCGGTATTTCTAAAAATAATTTAAAATTGCAGTAAATATTTTATTAAATCATATTAGTTTAATCCAAATTTAATGCGGTCTGCAATTAAATTCCATACAGTATTATTTACAAACGATTCTTTAAGAGTTTTATGAATTTTGGGTTCTACGTCTGCTTTAATAGCTTCAGTTACCAAACCTACATTATTTTGGCGGTACGCTTCTGTAATGGCAGCTAAATGTCTCTTAACTTGTTTTTCAATATATAATTTAATATCTTCTTTGTTAGACGCAGGAGATAGTGTTAATTCATTTTCATTTAACAATTTAACACCTTCCTTTTTAATACCTGTTTTTGGTGACCAATATTCTAAGAGTCTAGCTGCAAATTCTTTTTGTTGATCTGCAGGGAGATCAGATATATTACCAGTAACCATATAATTCTATTTAAGCACATTTACGATAGCCACCTTTTGAGACTCGAACATTTCGGCCCTTTCTGCTAGCACTTGTTTTTTGCTATTATTATAAACTGTAGTAAAGTTTTTCATAATTATTAAATAAAGTATTAGTCAATTATGACTTATTTTATTTTATTTATTTTATTATTTATTTTCGATTTTTCAAAAAATTATTTCCGAGCATTACAATATATATTCCAATAGTAATTTTGAATTTTTAGGTATTTTATTTATCGCTTTTATTACAATGACTCTCTTAATTGGATCCCAAATATATGTGCAATTTGGTTCTTCTTTAATATCATGATTTAAATAATATCTGCAATATCCAAATGGAATAACCCACTATTCATTAGGAACAACTTCAAATACAATTTCTCTCATATCTTTTGAATACATTGAAGATTTGTCAATGCTTTTAGTTGGACATACTTCAATAATATCTCCTGGATAAAATGTTGTATTTGCATAAACATTTTCTCCATCACATGATACTCTACATTGATTGGCATTAGTAGGTATCATATTTATTTTTCCTATTTTTGACTTATTATATATGTCTTTATGTGATTGATAATATTCAAGACTTTCATCAAACCATGACTCAAAAATTCCTTTTCTTTCCCATGCTTCTTCATCCATTATATTCTGATAATCATCAACTTCTTCAAATTGTCCTTCAGCTCCAACAGCATTAATTAACTATTCTAATTGTCTGTCATTTAGATTTGCATCACAATAATCGATGAATTTATTATGCCATTTATCATAACCATTAAATTCACTATTAGATGTCATTAAATTGAATATTGCATATGCCAATTTACGACATTTAATATATACATAAAAAACTTTGAAAATATCTCTGCCATCAATAGCGCCAGAATTAAATACCGCGGAATCTTTTAAATCATCCATGATTTCATTTAAATGTTTTTTTAACCATGCATCATCCAAATTAAATTTTCTATTTTTAATATCAGAATTATCATATAATTTTACATTCGCTAATCTGTCATTAAAGTATTTGAATATTCCTTGATAATTTGCGTCTTTATTATTTTTAAGCCCACCAAGAACATCACAAATTTGAAGAATAATAGATTTACGATTTGTGCGGTATCTTTTATAATTGTTATGGCGTGCATATACTCTATTCCATGATTTTCCATCAGCATTAAGAACTTCATTATATATGCGCATAAATTCTTTTTTGTTTGATTCAGAATTCCATTGAATATTTGGAATACATGATTTAATATAATCCAAATTTTGATTATAGTCAGATAATAAATTTTCAAACTCTCTTATTTTAACATCATCCCAATCTTCTTCATAAAGAGATTCAGTATATAAATCCACAATTTTATCATGGGCGCTAGATACTGCAATTAATGCATTTCTAAATTCTTTAGGAGTATTAGATAATTTAAATTTATCAATTATTTGATTATTTAAAATATTATTATCAATTATATTATCATCCTATTCGCCATTATCATTAACATTATTTATATTAAGACTATGATGTGTATTTAATAACTTCTGTAATTTATCAAACTAACGAGTTTTTTTATAATAATCTATTAAATTATTATATGCATCATCTAATACAGACTCATTAATATTTTTATTAAAATTAAATTTCATTAATAAAATATTTTTATTTTAAAGTTAATTTAAAGCTATTTAATGCATTTAATATGTTATCTAATTGTTTAATATCTTCGGCATTTTTGGCATTATTATCTGAACTATTATTTTTATTACCTGTTAATGCCTAATTAAGTTTATCAGATAATGTTGAACTATCTAAAATACTTTTTAATGCATCATCAAATGTTTTTGTTTTTTGATCATTTTTTGTTGTATCCTATTGATTCTCATCTTCATTTACAACAAATGATTCAAATATTACATTTTGTTTTAAATTATATGTCTTATTATTAAAATATATTTCCATAATCAATATATTTATTTTATGGTATCATCATTGGCTATTTTTATAATTTCTTGAAGTTTCTATTTCAATTCATTATAATCACCATTCTCTTTTGTTTTTTCAATTGTTTTAGCTAAATTATAAAGTATATTAATTTTATCATTATCTGTTATTTTTTCATCATTAAATTTTATAGTATTTTTATCATTTATTGAAATAATATCTATATCTTTTAATGAGCTGAAGAAATCTTTAATATCATTATTATTAAATAATAATACTTTTTCAATAAAAGCATTTAATGATTTTGATTTAAAAATTGAATCATTTAATTTATATATAGCATTATTCTCTTTATTAACAGTTTCATAATTAGCTATCATCTATTTACATACTCTATCATATAAATCTATATAAGCCTATTTAATGCTATTATACTTTTCTTTATTAGTTTCATCCTAAATTTTAGTATCACATGCTACAATTGCAGCTTTACAGTCTTTAATATTTTGACAAATCTCTTTAACATTTGTAATTATTTGTGGAAGCTCTTTCTTTTTTTCTTCTATTGACTCATCTTTTTCTTTATCTTTATTAGCTTCATCTAATCCATATGCTAATATTCCAGAAAATTCAAATTCTAACATATCACTAACAAATTTACAAACAGCTTGAACAGCTTTTGCTGAATTATGGTCATCAATTTCTTTTCCAAATTCATCATAAACAACCCATCCATTACTTGGATATAAATAAAGAATTGAAGAATATTTATCATATATATTTTTACCATCTGGAAATAAATTTTTAATATCAGCATTTGTCCAATTTAAATATTCCTTTTCTGCATTTTCATCAATACCTGTGACTATTTCACCAAAAATTTCATCAATAGTTGATTTAACATTTTCTTTATCTATATTATCGCCGCCATCTTTAAGATTTTTAATTATATCATCTAATCTATTTTTATTTGTTATATATGATTTATGTATTTTATGGGGCGCATTTGCAACAATACTTAACGTTTTAGCAATATTTGAAATTTTTTCTTTATCTAAATTATTTAAATTTCCTGAATAATTACTAATTAGCGTATATGTATCATTTATAGTGCCTTTTAAATTTTTAATGTCATCCGGCATTTTAATAATATCAACCAGCTTATCAAACATTGCTGGATTTGATGAATTAATTAACTAATTTGTATTAGGTTGTTTATTAAGTAAACCTGCAACATATGTTAATAATTGTTTTGCAACTTCTTTATCATTATTAACATAATGTTTAATATTTGCCATAAATTGACCAGCATTTGCACATGTTGAAAGATTGCCATTATTTCCATATAATTTAGCGGCTAAGAAATATCCATATGTTACATTGTTGTCATTTAATAACCAACCACCATTTGCTTTATCTGGATATATTATGCCTTCACCTTTTTCTGTGTAATCTTTACAAGCATTATTTAAAATCCATATAAGTTTAGCTTGAGGTAATGCCATATATGCAGCTTTATCTATCTAGAATGCATGTTTATCAGCTTCCATTGTAGGTGTGTCATAACTAAAAAATCCATTATTTGATAATAACGCATAAATATAGCGATATGTTAACATACGTGCTAATATCTAAGGAACTTTAGTTCTACATACTTGCCAAATCCAACCCAATGTTCTTGTTTTATCTTTATAATTAGTCATTATGGATAATCTATTAGTCATACGTGTATTTAGATCTGCCAAGTGACGACTCCACACTTCACGCAAATTATTTGATTCAAGTGGATGTCCCATTAAAAATGTTTTGGCTGCCTAACCTAAACCACCAGTTGCAGCTGTTTCACCCTATTGAACTTTTGTTATTTGATCAATTTTTGAATTGATACTCTTATTAGCTACATCAATAAGAGCTTTCATCTATTCTTTGGTTTCTTCATATTTTGGAAGAGATTTGGGATCAATTGTTGAAAATACTTCTTCAAATCTATTTTGAAATTCTATTAAAAGACCATCATATATTTTTGCGGCATTAATAATTAATTTATCTTTCTTAGGTGCATCACCTCCAACATCATTAATACCTGTTACTTCGCCTTCATTTAAAATAGATTTATTTTCAATAAATTCATATGATGCATTTACTTTAGCGACTTCTTTATATTTTGATATTAAAGTTTTCCAATCAGATTCAGCTGCATCCTTTAATTCCAGCCCTTTATTATCTTTTACGTGTTTTTTATAAAAATTAACAATCTATTCAACATATTTCATTTCTGCTAAATCTGTGCATTCAGATGTCAATCCTGTAACTTTTAAAGCAAAATCTGTTGTTTTTTCTGCATTATTTTTATCACGTTCTCTTTCTATTTCTCTACGTTCTGTTTCTAATTTCTTTTGATCCTCAATAGCCTTTGAATTAGTTTCAATAAATTCAATTGCTTTTTTCGATGTAGTTGTCATATAATTTTTTACAAATTTACTAACATCTGCCATCTTTTTTTCACCATCAGTTGTTAAAACACCTGCAATATCATTACATGCTTCTAATATATCATTAACGTATTGTGTAATTGCACTTACAACACTTTTATATTCATCAGGCGCAGAAGGTTTTGGTTTTAACATTTTCTATGTTGCAGCTGTTAAATGTTTACAATATTCATCATTTGTTGCACCGCCAGGTTCAACATTTCCAAATATTTCTTCACCCCAATAAGCAAGCATATATGCTGAACCACCAACAGCAGCTAATGGAAATCCAGCAGTTGCAACCAATCCGGCTATTGCACCTCCAGCGGCACCTAATCCAGAACTAACTAATGTGCCAACACCCTATCCAACTAAAAAGCCAAATCCAAGTGCTGATTCATTTAATCGTGGAAAATCATTATAATTATATGATTCATTTTTAGAATGAATTTCGTCTTTATTTCTTTCTCTTTGTTTTTCATTATTTTCAAATGTAATATCCTTTTCAAAAAAATTTCCAAATGCATTAAAACAACATGCATCTGCAAGATTGTATGTCTAAATAGGATCTTGCATTACACCTCCAATATTTTTAGTTTTACGAGCTTTATTATTTTGAAAAGCATACATTATATTACTAATGTCTTCAGGTGGTGTACCTAATTTAATTGGAATATCAAATGCATCAGATAACACAATTTTAACTGGAAGCGCTTCTCTTTTACGATCCTAAATATATTGATATTCTGCATCTGCCTCCATAGCATTCCACGCAGTAGATTCTGATTGTGCTTCTTCATTAGCATTCGCTTCACCTTCATTTAATCGATATACTTCATTTAATTGATGTATATTTAAAATTTTATCCTAATTTTTAATTTTAATTTTCATATATATCAAAATAAAAATTTTATCATTCTTCTTGTTTCATACGGCTTAATTCATTTACTGGTCTACCAATATATAAATCAAATTTTGCCAAATCTCCCATTCTATAATTATTTGCCTACAATGCCATAAGCGCAGAATCCCAATCATCAGGAAGAACACCTAATTTTTTACATAAAACCATTGCAGCTGAACCGATTCCCATTGAAAAATTTTCCTAAAGTGTTCTAAGACAAATAGTATTTTGTTCTCCTGAATTTTCTCCACTCCAATCCTTTTTAAACCATGTGCCTATTTTAGTTCTTATTCTGGCCCATAATCCACGCCCTTTTTTCTTATTTATGCCATCATCGACCGTTTCAACGATTTTATTCATTGAATTTTCAAGCATTTTGATGGCTGCACGAGTTTTTCCTTTCATAATAAGCATTAAAAATAATCCAAATAACCCACCAAATAAACCACCTATTGCACCGCCAAAACCTTTTGCCCAATATGTCATATCTGGACCAGCAGTACCACCATAGTCTTCATTCAAAGAATCTTCATTAAGCGTTTCTTCTGATAAATCATTTATTTCATTTATTGTCTCTTTCAAATATTCTGTTATTTCATCTTCTGACAAAACATTACTCAAAATTGAATCTTCTATAATTTCTGATAATTGATTCATAATTATGCCTGATTCATATAAAGTAAGTTCTTTAGCTGTTTCAAAAACTTCAGATTCATTTAACACATTAAACTAAGGGTCTTTTTTAATTTCTTGAATATAGTATCCTTGGCGTTCCAATAATGCATTTTGATATTCTTGCATACATCTCTGTTTTTCAGCATAATCAAAAAAATCTGAATGCTCAAATCTATATATTCTCTAATCTTCTTTTGATAATAAGCTAATTCGTTGTTCTGATAATTCGTATGGGAACTTCATATTTTAACTATATAATTTATTATTTTATTATTTATTTTAATTGTATTTAATTAACAAAAACACTGTTTTATAAAAAATGGAATCCAATCTCACGGCTGTATTCCATTTTAATTTAAAGTTTACTTTAAACCACTCATTTTTCTTTGCACAGGGTACATGTACCTCGATATCATATTTTTGTCATCATTGCCCTCATTTCGCAATCATCTAAACAATTCATAATAGAATCTGCTAAATCATAATTGTCTTCATCTATATATAAACTGATTCCTGTAATATCTTTATCTATTTCACCATATGGTACTCCATTTCTTAATTGTAAATCTACACTGTCAAAACTAAGTGTAATATTTGTATATACCAGATTTCCTGTTTCTGATTTATCTTCTGGATGACGTAAAATTATATTTAATATATTCTAATGTAATGGATTAAATAACGCCTTTGGCTCCATTTCTATTGCATCACATACATTTTCTAATGTAGCATCATTATCTATCTTAATAAACCACATATTAACTATTCATTATATTTTGTAATTTATAAACTAATGCCAGCAAAACTATGAATTTATCAATTGCATAATGTAATTGGGATTGGTATTCGCAAATAGTAATAATAACTACTGGCAATTTATTTATTTTATCTGGATGAGCTGTTTGAATATAATTGGGGAATTGTTGACCTAGCATTAATAAACCATCTTCTGCCTTTGTAGACCAATCTGCCACAAGAGCTTTGTAGTTATCTATAGTGCTTCCTGATGACATAATAATATTGAATAATTGGCTACAATCAAATGTAGTTCCGAGTGTCTCCGGTGACAATTCTTTAATTCCACGCGTATATAGCTGTTGAATCTTTTTAATAATTGCACGCATATCTGGGAAATCTGCTTTTACAAATTTTTCAACATCATCATCTTTATATGTTATATGACATGCATTAAGAATCAATTTTGCTCTTTCAATATATCCTTTTATCAAAAACTCTTCCTCTTCTTGATTAATAGGATCAATTGGAATACAATTAAAACGCGATTGAATTGGTTCTGGAATTTTTTCAATATAGTTGCAATTACCAATAAATCTTGTTGTTCTGTGGAACTGTTCAATTGTTGCACGAAGTGCAGACCATGCATCATTAGTTAAATTATCACACTCCTCAAGAATAACAACTTTAAGTTTTTCCTCACCACCCCACAATGAAGATGAAGACGCATAACTAATAATTTTTTCACGGATTGTGTCGATGCCACGTTCAAGTGATGCATTAATATATAATGGATCATCACAATCGGCTGAAAGAATTCGCGTTAATGTGGTCTTTCCTGCACCCGCATGCCCATATAATAATATATTATCTACTAAACCTTTTTCAAGCTCTTGTTGGATACGTGGAACTATTACAGCCTGTGATAATGTTTTTGGTCTAAATAATTCAGTAAACAATTGTTGTTTTGGATTTGTTGTATTTTCCATTTCTTAAAAATTTTATAAATGAATTTATTTATTATATTATTCAATTATTATAATGTTTATAAACGTCCTTGCTCTTTTCTTATCTGTGTTGATGAAACATTAAATTGTGGCGCACCATATAAATATCTAATTTCTAATGGTAGGCAATAACATTGGTCATTCATATAATTATACAAATCAGTTATAATAGCTTGTGAATTAAAATCAACTTTACGTGGATATACAAATACTCTAAACGCATTAAGAATATAATCAAAACACCGCCATTTTTTAAAATCCTTTAAACTGTCTTCCCCAATAATCAATACAAATTCATATGGTGTGGTTTCATTGACATTATATTTTAATGATAATTGATATAATGTTCTAGCCATATATGAAGGCTTTGGTAATGAAAACTCAAAATCAGATGCAACTAACCCAGGAATATCTTTAATTGCCTCTTTGACACCATTTAAACGCTCTTCTTCTGGAGCTAGAATTTTAGGATCTTTTAGTGGATTATTTGGGCTCACCATAAACCATACTTCATCAAGTTCGGCGTTTTCTAATACCCACTTAGCCAATTCTACATGTCCATAATGTATAGGATTAAAGCTGCCACCATATATGCCTATTCTTTTCATGATTTAATTTGTTTAATATCTTTAATACAATCTTTTCTTATATATGAAAAAACGCCTGGCTTTTCAAGATATGATTTAATATCAGAATACTCTACATAAAAATTTACATCAGAGTTAGCAATATAACGTTCAAACACCTCATATTTTTTCTTTTTACCATCATATTCAGTATTTATGATATAATGTTTATTCATATCTAACGCATTTGCAGCATTAGCCCATTCAATCAAATCATGAAGTTTATGTGGATATAATTGTACTTCATAGTGTAAAGGTTTAGTTTCTTCAAAAATGTATTTGCCTTGCTCATTTACTTTTACAATAATGCCAGTATTTTCTAAATAATGCAATATACCAATTTCTTTTACATTATCTTGTCTTGATAATTGACCCATTGCTTTAATTGGGTCAAAATATTTTTCATCCATCAAATCCAATCTAAAATTGAATTCATTCCATAGAGCATCATTCAATTCACGTCTAATATCAAATGCTTCTTTGGCTTTTTCTTTATCTGTTAATCTATTGTAAACAGCTTGTACCATTTTACCGGCATGCTCTACACATGCAATTGTATGACGTCCAATAGCATATCGGCAAGACATCCACATTGCATCTTTCTCATATTCACTTAGGGTTTTTAGTTTTTTCTTAAATATGTTTAATGACATAATCTTTTAAATTAA
>Ga0256405_10008443_pt1 | contig 14770 bp, 31 predicted proteins | sample RumenRJG_02DNA_FD_189096 | JGI IMG/M metagenome (GOLD analysis project Ga0256405, IMG submission 189096) | Bovine rumen microbial communities from Lethbridge, Alberta, Canada - RJG_02 | ecosystem: Host-associated > Mammals > Digestive system > Stomach > Rumen | place: Canada: Alberta... | reverse complement strand
TGACGAATTGATAAAAAGCACAGGAGGTGAGAAAGGTATAGGACTGGGGAACTTCCCATCTCCATGGATGGGCAACCTATACTTGAATGAATTGGACCAGGAGATAATAAAAAGATTTCCAAACATAGGATATGAAAGGTATTGCGACGATATGCTTGCCTTTAGCAACAGCAAACTTGAGGCACGGCAGGCGGCCGATTTTATAGAAAGCTTCCTGCTGAATAAACTCAAGCTTACGCTGAGCGCGAAGCGCGTATATCCGACGAGCCAGGGTGTAGACTTTGTAGGTTATCGCCACTTTCCAAACGGGAAAATCCTTGTACGGAAATCTACGGCGGCACGCATGAAAAGAAAGATTAGAGCCATACCTTGGCTTGTAAAACATAGGAAGCTGTCATTGTCTCAAGCCCGGTCAACACTTGCAAGCATTGCCGGGTGGATGAAATGGGCCAACAGCTACAATCTGAGGATGAAAACGGACATAGATGAAATGATAAAAGTGGTGACAGAGTTTGAGAAGCTTCAGCGAGTTTGCTAAGAACGAAGGAACCGTGAATGGCAAGAAAATAAAAATCTCTGAAATAATCGGAGAAACAATTGCCGTGACCGGCGCAAAGATTATCGAGAGCAAGTATAAGGGATATACGGAATGCCTGCTCCTGCAGTTTGAATTCATGGGTAAGACCTATATGACAACAACAGGAAGCAAAGTCCTGATTCGTCAGATAAAGCAATTCCGCGATAATATTCCTTTCAAAGCGACCATTATAAACAACAATAACTGCTTTACCTTTAGTTAAGGAGGAATACACATGAAGAATTTTCCAAAGCACTTAAACAGCAAATTTGACTATGAATATATTAGGGAACATTTTCCGAAGGCAAAATGGCGGCCGTACTGGGAGAAGCTTCTCACCGAAAGGAAGCAGTGGTATAACGTTGGAATTGTAGAAGAGGGACAGGGAATCGAGGACGAGACGCACAAGATTGAAGCTTATGAAATCACGGAGGGTGAAGAAAAACGGACGGAGCTGCACCAGCTCGAATTGCGGGATGATCCATCAGCTCCGTTCTTCCGCCTCGGATTTACGGAAGCGGAAGTAAAAGAAGCACTTGAAGAATAATACAAAAGCCAAGAGCAGGGAAGAGGTCCTTCCTTGTTCCTGGCTTTTTATTTTAGGAGGTGGATTATGGAAGAATCGGTGGTTAAACAGCTAACGGTCCTCGTGGAGCGCATTACGCGTGTTGAAGCTAAACTCGACCTCGCCCTACAGATTAGCGAAACGACAAACAATGCAGTACAGATGATGGCAGAGCGCCTGGCAAAAGCAGAAGCGTCAACCAAGTCAGCCCACAAAAGACTTGATGACATTGAACACAAGCGAAAGGAGGGAACAGAAGCAAACAGATGGTGGGTGGGGCTGATAATAACTATAGCGTCTATCGTAAGCGGAGTGATTACCTCGGTTCTGCTGGGGAGGTGAACAGATGGAGAGAATACAAAAGTGGATTTCTAAGGCAAAAGACTATATCCAAAACATGAGCTTCTCCGGTGGAGCTATGAGGTACATTGTCTTTTACGCGGTGTTGCTTATGGCGTGCTGCCTGCTGTATATCGGAGGCTGGGCCGTGATGTGGTATATCGACGGCAGGCCTAACCTGAAGGAGATGCTGAGCTTCTTGCATGAAATCGCCGGGGCAAGCTGGGTAGCTGTCGTGGGATTCGTGGCAAAAGCTCTCGTGGACAAGAACAACAACGGAATCCCGGATGAATACGAACAGGACGAAAAGGAGGTAGAACAAAATGACGAACGAAGAATTAGCGAGAGAAGTCGCTCGTGGCCTCGTTGAGACAGGTGTTGAGGGCGGATATGATGCGGTATCCTGCTCCACGGCAGGGGATTATCCCAGCATTGGATGCAGCCAGTGGGAAGGCGCAAGAGCGGATACCCTGCTTGGATATATTGACGGAGGCGATTACTACGCAGGAAGAAGCTACAGCGACATTGAAGAAAGCGGGGAGCTTGACGACCTTAAAGCACTCATCAGCTCCGAACAGGGCATAGAAGCACAGCTTATGATTTTAGCGCAAGACGCTATTGACTATGTCGAAGCTGCAATTGACGCTGGACTTGATGACAGTAGAAGCATTATTTATTGTGGAATTTGGGGACCGACATCAACGCATTGCGTTTATACATTTATCAAAAAATGCCTGGATAAGGGTATCGACATGAATGACTTGGACGCTTGCGCGGCTGCGTTCCGTGACGATTATTGGATATGGGCGGATGTTGGCCGAAAGTATCGTGCAGGATATCAGAATCGAAGCGATAATACATATCTCTATGTAGCAGGTTTGGATTTATCAGCATATGGCGTACCGGAATACGAAAGCGGGGAGAGTGAAGATGAATGAAAAGATTAAAGAAAACGCTGGTATCTGCATTAGTGCTCTGCTCATTGTTGTCGGCGGCTGGATATTATACTGGGCACTGTTCGGCGGCGGAGTACGTGATGACGGAGGAGCAGCTGAACGCGCTCACACAGGAATTGACAATGCTCAGCGAGAACAACAGCAAGCAACTGAATCTGTTAGAAGAATCCGAAGCGGACTTGAAGACGGCGAACACAGAGCTGACAGCATTGAAAGAAGAATTGAGACTGGCGAACGCAGAGCTTCAGCGGCTGAGATATCTGTTAACTCAGCTCAAAGCAGAGTCAGCCAATGCAGAAGCCTCGCTGAAGACAGCGAACGAAGAATTGAAAAGTGTTTGCGAGTCTGTGCGGAAGTTAGAAAGACAGAAAAGCCGGATTGAGAAACAGAGGGATTTATGGGAGGGAATATCTGCGGCTTTAGGAATTTGGAAGATTTTCGGCTAATTAACGTCCAAAATTTGGAAATTAACGCGTTTGCGGTAACAAAACGAGGTGCTGCGATGATATCGAAAAAAGACATTAAACGAGCGCGTAAGCTTGTTGCGACGAATTTTCGAGGAATGATTCCACCGAAGTACATCAACGAAATTATTAAATTTGCTCCTTCAGAAGAGTGGAAGCTTCTGCCAGTCAAAGGAAATGAGATTCTTCACGGTCAAAAAGAAGGGAGGCCGGATGCAATACTTTACTGGTCGAAGGACGGCAAGCAGATTGAATGTACTCGGATGGGAGCGGTCCTTTGGTACTGCTTTAGACATTATCATGAAGAAGTCCCGCTATAAGGAGTGATACTATGCTTAGATGGTTGATGCTTTTCCCGGCTGCATTATTGATTACAATACTATCGTACCCATGCAATCCGATAGTTGCCTTGTTTGCTGATGATGACAGTGAACTCCACGGCACTTTGGAATACTTTCAGACTTGGGACAATAGCTTGACACCCAGCGATATTGTTGATATATTCCCTGGATGGCTCACAGGCTTTTGGAACAAGCATTATAGAGAGCTTGAAATTCCGCTGCCGGAATACAATCGGACGCGCTGGATAACTCCGTGCATTGACAGGAGATTTGGATTTATTGATTCGCTTAAAAGATATGCCTGTAGGACGATGTGGCTTATGCGTAACAGCGGATATACATTCATGTTCCGCAGTCCCTTCGGAGTAATGTCGCCTTCTGCGAACTTGATAACGGACGGGCACTGGACATACGATAAAACACGCGGGAAACTCTTCGGAGTGTTTGCTTATACAAACAGTGACGAGGTGTTTTCTATCGGACGGCTGCACGTTTCCTTCAATGTATATGTTGGATGGAAATTGACTAGAGAGAAAGATTGTCAATGTATGTACGCGCTCCGGCCATTGGCTTTTAAGTTTGAGTGGGAAGATTAAATATATAAATGAATTAGAGGCAAGTTTCAAAGCTTGCCTCTAATTTTATGCATAAAATTATGCATAAAAGGTGGTACCAATATGGTACCAATTGAGTAAAAACGATACTCAAAAACCTTGATAAACAAAGGAAAAACAAAATAATAAAAATAAGAGTAAAATGCTTCAAAAAATTGATATTTCAAGGATTATAGCCGTTATTCTTTTCTTGCTTCTAAGCCGTGGGTCGGGGGTTCGAATCCCTCCTGTCGCACCATGAAAGCATAACGCCTGTAATCCTTTAGTGATAAGGATTGCAGGCGTTTTCTTTTGCATTGAAAATTGATGGTACCACAAAAGACCGTGGGTTGTTAGGGCGGTTTTGGTACCAATATGGTACCAATTGGAAAATATGAGAACGCTTGTTTGTGTGGATTTATGCATAAAATTTTGTTGGTGGAAAAATTTCTGATGGGAATTGTTTGCATAAAATGAAAATTTGAAATTGAAAAAGTGGGATAAAATCAAAAGTGAAAATAAAAATTAAAAAAGGGCGAAATAAAATCAAACATGAAAATAAAATTTAAAGACAAAGAAAAATCCCTGCCGAAAAAACGGGCAGGGATTTTTTATTTCACGAGATATAATTTTGAAACCTGTTCTGCTATCTGCTGGTCGTATCTCGGGATAGCGTGGCCGTATAACTCCAAGGTATGGGAAATGCGGCTGTGGCCAAGGCGATGGGCTACTTCTACGATAGGGACTCCGGAAGCGAGTAGGTCTGTTGCGTGGGTATGGCGGAACACATGAAAATTTCGGTAAGGAATATCTGCATGCTTCATGATTCGCTTCCATGTATGCTCAATGTTTCGCGGACTGTATGGATGGCTTCCCTTCACTGTGGTAAACACAAGGCCTTCCATGATTTCAACCTTGCGCTTGTGCTTCAGCTCCAAAAGAGCAGCGATAGTCTCTGCGGGGACTGTTATTGTACGGCGTCCTGCTTTCGTCTTCGGAGGGTTGAAGATGATACCTTTGACACTCGACAGCTGCAGGTTCTGATTGATACTTATTTCATTCTTTCGCGTGTCTACATCACACCAGCGCAGGCCGAGGATTTCACCCATGCGCATACCCGTCGTGACTGCCAGTAATATCATCGCATAGTAATGACCGTAGGCAAAGGTTTTTGCGACGTCGAGAATTTTTGAGATTTCCTCTTTGCTGAAGGTTTTGATTTCGGTATTCCGCTGATACCTCGGAGGATCTACAGCATCAATGATGTTTCGCGGAACAAGGTCTATTTGCCAGGCTTTTCTAAAAGCAGCATGAAGAACACGATGAACCTTGCCGACGGAGCAGGCAGAGAGTCCTCGTTCCTGCATCAGGCGGGCGTATAAATTCTGAACCATCGGAGCAGTCAATGATTGAAGCCTGTAGTCGGCCAGACTCTCACAAAGACGGGCAAGCTCTGTGTATCGCTCAAAGGTACGCTGCGAAAGAGTTTCCTTTTTGTAATCGCGAAGCCATGTTACAAGCCATGTACCCAAAGTAAGCGCTTTAGGCTCAACGAAGGTACCCTGCAAAATGGAATTCTGCTGTTGGGTAATCCAGTCTGAGGCTTCCTGCCTGGTTGCGAAGCGCCGGACAATGCGTCCGCCGGGAGCACTGACGGCAGCACGCCAGCAGTTGCGCTTCTTCTCAAAAGATATACTGCCGGACTTAGTACGCATAATTTCACTTCTTTCTAATCACAAGCTGTAAGGGATTCCTTTACAGCTGAAGCTTTTCAAATACCATTTTGCGAAGGTCCGCAAAATGCTCATATCCGTATCCGTCTGCGGAGAGTTATTCTCTGCGTTCGGCCACAATGAGAGCACTCTCACCAACAGTATCGTCACCGTCGGAAGCGGACAGCTTCTCTTCAGGAATATCGTATGAAGTAAATGTAAGCTCCTGCTGCAGTGCGACAGGTTCGTTTACATCGTGCTTTTCTTTGCCGTTTGCGGCAAGCTGCTCTACGATGTTGGCAATCATTTCAAGCTGCTCGTCATTCAGACGGGAGAGCGTGACGGCAAGACGATGTGCGAAGGTATCTCCTTCGTAAGCCAGGCGTGTTGCCCATGCGACGAGGTCCGCTTTTTCTTTTTCCTGTGTAAACATGGTTCCTTCGCCGGTAAGGAGCCATTTTTTATCTACATTAAATTCCTTACATATCATAGCGATATTTTGCTCAGTGACGGTATTTCCTGCTTGTTCCATCCAACTAATCCCCGCTTGACCAAGTCCAATGCGAGAGCCAAACTCTTTTTGATTTAATCCTAATTCTTTGCGGAGTAAGTTGATACGTCCGTTAATGTTCATGTAAAATCACCTCTTGCGAATAAGGATACAAATAATTTGTAAAAATGTCAAGAAACATATTGACATAAACAAATGACTGTTATAATATGAGCATGAAAAACAAATAGCTTGTAACAAAGCAATAGAAAATCAAATGGAGGTGGAAAACATGAAGTCGAAGGCACAGAAGAAACCAGCACTTGAGCGTATTGTTTCTGCCTATCAAAGAGTACCGGCAGAAAAGCGGGAAGGCGTTGCGGATCTCGTGGAGAAAATCGCGGAGACAAACGATATCGTCGCAAAGTTATTTGAGAATAAAAAGGAGAAGATTGCATAATTTTGGCACTATGCCTGACGGCATAGTATACATCTTTTCTGAAAAGATGTGAAAGGAGGGAGAAGGAATGGCTGACATTTTTGAGGTGCGCGGCTGCACACCAAAAGAAAAAGAAACCGTCGTCGAGATTGTACGTCTCTTGGACGGTTATCCGTATAACACGGCTGTTGGAATTTTAGGAGTAGCACAAGATGTCCTTGCAGAGCTTACCCGCGTGCATTCTGAATCATATCGAGGATAATCTGCAGAGTTTCGTCTGTCCTTATAATACGACATTTCCGGACGTCAACATCAAAGAAAGCACAGTCATTACAAGGCGATGGTGTGACACGTAGTTTCTTATTGATGATAGGACAAAATTCGTTGGGACGGATATTTTCAAGCATGATATCACCTCCTTTACGGAGATTATAGCACTTTAATGAAGGGAGGGAGAAGGAATGGCAATCCGTATCAATACGACGGGAGAGTGGAAGGGAAAGATTGTTACAGAGGAGAAAAGCGCTGTTTCAGATTTTAACCTGAACGCGACATGGAGCATTGACACAAAGGCAAAAGACCTAAAAAAGAAGAACCCGCCGGACATCGTGATAGAAGTCCAGCAGGTAAAGGATGGGGAACCGTTCAGAGTTGAGATTACTCAGGGCGAATTCTGAGCGAGCAGGCATGTTCCGAAATTGGCTTCAGGGCAATCAGTTTTATTGCAGGTAAAACTTTTTAGATGCCCTCATCGTCAAACCGAAGAACTGCGTTCTGCCGTTCACGGGAAACGGGACAGTATTCGCCTTCAAGAGTGCGGATGTGTTCGGACATTGTATCACCTCCTTTACGGAGATTATATCACTTTAATGAAAGGAGAGAAGCAACATGAAAAAGATGGGAAAGGAGGGAGAAGGAATGGAAGTAATGCGTGGAGCAGTGACGATGCCGGAAGTAGATATTACTTACATTTACTACGGCTCATATCTTAATGAAGATGATCTCTCAAAGATTAAAGAAATATGCGAAGCACTGCAGAAAGATACAATGCTTCGCATAGATGTAAAACCGAAGTGCGACGTTAGCTTTCAAAGCTGACTAAGGAAATTTCTTCACCTTTAAGCGCGACGGTAGATTTTGCCCCAACAAAATTCATTGTCGCACCTGAGTCAATGTAAAAAGACTCGATAGGGATGTCTTCGCAGACTTGACCGCTGGAACGGTAGACACGTTGCAGCGATTCTATATCAGCATATTTCCCGTTTTTTAGTGTAACACGGACATTCATGATATCACCTCCTTTACGGAGAGTATAGCACTTCGATGAAAGGATGGGGAAGGCAATGCAGGAGATATTTGAAACGCTTTTGCTGTTGGTAATAGCGTATTGGATTCTTCCTCTCGACATATTTATTGCACTTGCGGTATATTGCGCGGTGCTTTGGATACTGCCGGATGAAGTATTCATGGATGAAGATGAGTGGAGATAAAAGAAGGAGAAGATTGTATGAAGAATTCGTGGGATATAAAGAAAATCGCTAAACAGATTGTTTCTATATTACATAAAGAGGAAGTACCAATAAGCATGATGCAGTCGATATTTGAAGCGGTCAAGTTAGATGCCGTAGAGAATACGATTCCTTATAATCCAAACCTTCCGAACCTGGAAGGTCCAATCAGGCGCTCTGACGACGAAAGTGTAATACGAAGGGAAAATGAACCCAAAAGATTCTCGACAGCTAACAAAGTTATGAACGATTTTTTGAAGAAGGGGTAAGGAGTATGAAGGTAAAGGTAAGCGTACCGACGGAGCCGGTATGTACTATCAAGCTGGAAATTGACGAGGCAACTGCTCTCCTTGCGGGCCTCACTCAGCGTAACGACATCGCTCCTGCGGAAGCTGTAAATGCCGTAGGAGAGACGTTGAAGCAGGCCTTGGCGAAGGAGCTTCATATTTCGCTTGAGATAAACCTTTTTGAACAGGAAGGAAAACCGGGGAAACCGGAGGAAGAACCGCCGCAGATTGAAGGTGGGAAAGATGACGAATGAGGAGTGGATTATAGCGGTGCTGAGCTGCATTGTCTTCATGCTGTTCTTCATTATCCATAAGCTCATTCAGGAGCTGGAAAGATTAGTGGATGAGGAAATCTGCTATATTCAGGAGATTGCATTGCTTTACAGAGATGACGGAAAGGAGGAGCGGGACGATGGAGTATGAAAATGCTATGAGGTTTGCGGCAAGGTCAGGGCTGACCTATGGCCATATTCTTTACCTCTGCCATGAAGGACTTCTTCCATATCTGAAGCATGGAACAAAGTACATCATCCCTGTGGAGATGGCACTTGAGGAGCTGACAAAGCTTGCTGCGCCGAAGGCAAAGGAGAATATCTCTGCGGAGGAAAAGAAGCAGCAGACGATAAGCCGAAACCGCACCCGTATTCGGGTACTGAAAAGCGCAGTGAATAAGAGTTTTACGGACCAGCTGAAAGAGCTTATGAAATAAGGAGGTTTTGAAATGAGGTTATTTGATGAAAACATTTCGGATCTTAAATTCAGTGACCTGACGGAGAGCGGGCAGAATGCAGTCATGCTGATTGTAGGACTGGTGGCTGTAGTGATTGCTTATCTCATACCATGAGCCGGGTACCGGCCTTCTGCCGTTTCTGCGGGCATGTGTTCGAGAACGGCGAGGAGTATCACAAGGTTTATTTCAATGGAAAGATGGTGCCCTGCTGCAAGGACGGGCGCACGTGTAATGAGAAGCTGAAGCCGAAGAAGGGGAGGAAAAGGAAATGAAGGAAATGGGAATCGGAAAGACTATCGGAATTCTTTGTGATGCGGATTGCCGCATGGCTTTTGAACGTCTTCGGGTGAAGGTACCGAAGCTGACACTTGGGCAAGCGGAGGAGTGGTGGAATGAGCAGTGCAAGAAGGAGGCTTCGTTTGATGATTAAGGCATTTGCGGCGATACTCGCAGGAATTTTTTCTGCAGGATTTTTCTTGGGAACGCTTTTGTTTGCATATCTGTGGATAGTAATGAGGTTTATCTGATGGATATTTACACGCGTAGAAGGTATCTGAACCTTGGCAAGCATTATGTGGCGGATATGTCCGGGATAACTTACAGGGAATACAAGCTGTTGGAAGAAGGCAAGCTGCCCCTGCAGCATTTCTCGATGGCCCAGAAGAGGGCGCTTGAAAAGGTGCTGCGCATCCATGTAGGGAGCCTTGAGTGGGGAGTAGTCACGAAGGAGCCTGAGATAAGGATTACTCATATTGACCCGAAGGAGCTGGAGAAGATGCTGGATGAGAAGTATGGGGATAAGCTTCCGCCGGTCATTGCTCCGCTCCGAAAGCGGGACGAGGTAAGGCGCACAACGAAGCTTCTCGGGGAGAACTGGCAGGGGAAAGGAAGTGAAACCTTCTATAGAAGAGGGAGGCGGCCAAGGTGATTGAGACGTGTCCTGTATGCCATACGGCGATTATGTCCGCAGTAAGATGTCCGAAGCACCAAGCGGCGGTTCATCAGAAGCACTGCTTCGAATGCAGTTATTTTAATGAAATAACCTTTCGATGCAGCTTTTTGAAGAACCCTGCCGAACAGTGGGAGAAGGACAGAAGGGAATTCTTCCGGGCAAGGGCCAGGCAGTGGCTCAGGCAAAAAGAGACAAAAAAATAGAGGCCGTGGACAAAACGGCCTCTGTGTACTCGGTGGTGAGATGAGTACTGAATTTGAAAAGCTTATATTTATTATAGTAGGAAACACACAGAAAATCAAATGTTTTGTGGATTTCGGAAATTTTTTCGAAGGCGGGGCTAACCCGCTTGCAGCCTTGATAAAAGAATTAAAATATCGACCATTTTTATGTATTTTTATACAAAAAAGAAGGGAGGTAAAAATCTTTGTCATATATCCACTCACAATGGACATCATCAAACCGAAGGTACATCATCGAAAAGAAGTATCATGCGTGGAGGTACATGCCGCACACTCCAGCCATAAAAGAGAAGCGTGCTCCAAAGAGTATTCCTACGAACATGACTCAGGAGAGAATCAACCAGCGGAGAAGAGCGGAAAGAACCATGCGGCTTGTTCTGGATAACTTTGAAGCAGGAGACTCGTACCTCACGCTTACTTTTTGTGATAGACCACAGCCTGATGAAGTCAAAGATGCCCTCGCGAAATTCAAGCGGGACCTCAGAACAATTTTTCAAAAATCGGGAAAAACTCTGAAGTACATATCCGTTATCGAGAACATGCGGAGTCGAGGAAGACCGCACGTTCATCTCCTGATACCGGCCCTGACCTCAGAGGAAATGAAAAAGGCAATCAAGAAGTGGAAGCTCGGGCGCGTCAAAATCGAAACCTATCAGGGCGGCGCGCTTGATGCCCGAAAGCTCGCTGACTATTTCGAGAAAGAGGAAATAGATCCGACGACAGGCAGCGGGCGTGTAATGCCCAGCAGGAACCTTACCCGAACGGAGCCGAAGAAAAAAGTAATCTCAAAATCCGAAACCTATCGGGATAAAATTCAGGCTCCGCCGGGCTACAAGGTGATAGATATCCTCTCGGTCAATATCTGGACTGATGAGGGATACCCTATACAGATAGCAGTCTACGAAAGGATTGATGAAGATGACAAAGCTCGAAGAAGCAGAGGCGCTCCTTCAAAATGTGAAGCCCGCCGAAGGTGTAACGGAGGTGGTGGAATTCCTCCGAAGCTGGATGAAGTACGACGAAGGCGCAGCGAAAAAAATCCTCCAGGAGAAAAAGACTCCGGAAGAAGCGTTCCGAAAGCTGAGGGACGTGGCAAAAGGAAAAGCAAAGCACGGCGCGTATAACATGCCGCAGGACGAGTTTTACCTTGAGACTCTGAAATACTACGGACTCTCCCAGGACGATGCTTCGGACCTTTTGGAGCATGGCCTTATGTATCATGTTCTCTCCGAGAAGCAGAAAACCGAACTGGAAAAATGGAAGCCCTACGGCAAGGATGAAGAACCGAAGGAGCAAAAAGCTCCAAAACCGAAAACGGCGGCGGGGAAATTTGACCTCAATCTTGGCGATCTTTTGTGAGGTGAAAGCATGAAAAGATTTGACTGGCCGAAATCTGCCAATGAGCACATGAAGCACTTCGGCACAAGGACGCAGGCCTTCGCGCTGAACAAGCACGAGAAGGAATTTATCCGTGAGAGCTGGAATGATAACTACCTGCTCATTGACTGCAGGGAGCGGAAGGAAAAGTACGAGGGATGGTGTACTCACTGTCAAAGATGGGAAAAGCTCAGCAAGCTTTCGGACCTCGGCCACCTGGGAGAAATCGAATGTCCCCGCTGCGGTGAAAAGCTGAAAATCATACACACGTGGAAACGTAAAAAGGCGATGCGGTCGGCAGGCCTCTTTTACCTCTATCGTCAGTCGGTAATAAATCCGGAGATAGTAACATGCCGTGTTGTATGGGTAAGCAGGGCGTGGAGTATGGGAGGCGCTATAGAATACAGCGAATACGCTCTTGTGGACTCCTTTCTCGTATTCGAACCCGGAAAGAAGGCGTGGCAGCTCCGACCGTCGGGTGCAGGCACAATAATAAACGGCGCATACTGGCATGACGTATGGGGAACGGATGTTTACGACGAAGCGAAAACAATACGGGCGCGTGACTGGGCGTACCAGAGGAACGCGTATAACACTTATCAGATGCGGGACATCACTATAGCGGCTGATACGGAAGGCGCCTTCGACGCAGCCCGTGACTCTCCGCTCAGATACGGCATGGAGAAATGGAAAGGAGAGGATCACTTCATCACGTACTGGAACTATGCGGCGCGGTTCCCTGCCGTGGAATGGCTTCTTAAGATGGGCTTCGGGAGAATCGTCAGAGAGCAGCTTTCGTATCAAAGCGGAAACCTCGGAATGCGCACCTTCGATGCGAATAGAGTGACATTTTACCTGAAGGGGAAAACGCTCCGCGATGTGATGCACGGAATAAGCCTCACGAAGGCAGATAAGCTATGCGCCCTGAAAAAGAATGTATCAAAGGGCGACATGAAGGTGTGGATGTCTCTCGGAGGTAAAATCCCTCTTGAGGTAATAGTGAACTATGGCCCATGCTATGGCGACGTGGAAGATATCCAAGAGCTTGAAGCGTACGTTAAACCGCTGAAGCTCCTCCACTATCTCGCTGAACAGAACGTATCCAACAGAGGGAAAGCACCTCTCGGCCGCTATAGGAGAGCGGATTGCGGAGATTACCTGGACTACATCAAGAATGCGGAAAAGCTGGGACTGGACATAAAAAGCAAGCGTACCCTTTTCCCGACAGACTTTTGGAAGACTCACGATGAAACAGTGAAGATGATTGAGTTTGAAAAAAACAAGAAACTGGAAAATGACTATCAGAAAAAGCGTTACCCTGAAATGAAAAAACGCTATACCTTTGAGGACAAAAAGCTCGGTATGAAAATCGTAGTCCCCAAAATGCTTGCGGACTACATCGTGGAGGGAGAAGCGCAGCATAACTGCGTAGGCACATACTGTAACCGCATAGCAAAGGGCGAAACAGATGTCGTATTCGTCAGAAGGATTGAGAATCCGGATACAGCTTACATCACCATGGAAATCAAGAAAGGGCAGATAAAGCAGGCGCGGACCTTCGCGAACGGCCCGCTTGATGAAGCCGGAAAAGAATTCGTCGCAAGGTTTGAAAACAAAAAACTCAAAAGCAGGAGGAAAACAGCATGAACGAACTTGAGACAGCAGCACAGACAGCGCCGGAGGTAACAGAGAAGGAACGCCTCACGACGCTGGCGACAGAAATCAACATCCTCGACCGGCAGGCAGGGCAGGTCATGCTTACCTACGCCATAGAGATAGGCCGAAGACTGGCAGAAGTAAAGGCGGCAATTCCACACGGCTCCTTCGGCAAGTGGCTCTCCGAAAACGTCAGCTTCTCGGAGCGCCGTGCCCAGAACGTCATCCGCCTCTACGAAGAATACGGCGTAGGACAGGAGAAGCTCTTCGGCAAAAAGATAGACGAACAGACCGTAGGGAAGCTCAACTACTCTCAGGCCGTCGCACTCCTCGCCATTAAAGACGAAGACGAACGCGCGGAATTTGTCGAAGAAAACGACGTAGTGAACATGTCGAAGCGCGAACTTGAGAAGGCAATCAAGGAACGCGATGCAGCCAAAGAAGAACTGGACAAGGCAAAAGAGGACATTGCAAAGCTCATGTGCGAAGGCTCTGAAACTGCCGAAGAACTTGAGACGGTAAAGGCACGATTCGAAGACCTCACACGCCAGCTCAACGAAGCGAAGGAAAACGGAGACAGTGAGCTTGTAAAACAGCTTGAAGCGGAGCGTGATTCCGAAAAGAAAAGCGCCGAAAAGCTCAAAGCCGAAGTTGAAAAACTCAAGTCCGAAAAAGAAGCTGCGGACGAACGCACAAAGAAACAGATTGAAACCACGGTTGATGCAGTTACCAAAGACCTGGAAGAAAAATTCAAGAAAGAGTCCGCAGGCCTCGAAGAAGAAAACGCAAAGCTCAAGGAAAAGCTGGCCTCTGCCTCTGAAGACGACGGTATCAAGACAGAATTCACCCACTACTTCAAGCTCATCAAAGACGGCTTTAACGGCATGACCGAACTTATCGAAGCAGCACCGGCAGAAAAGCAGGAGCAGTACTACCATGCACTCATCAAAACACTCGAAACCATGCTTACACAGGCAAAGGAGATGTCAATATGACGGAAGAAGAAAAGACGAAGACCTGCGGCACATGTGCGCGGCTGGTTACGGAATTTGGAAAACCGTACTATTGCGCTATCAGAGACTTGTACACGTTCAAAGAAGAAGACGAAGAAGCTTGTGAAGAATGGGTGGGGGTGAAGAAAAATGACAGAGCTTAAACCGTGTTATGCATTCATGAACGCTACCCTGTGGGAGCAGTATAACAAACTTGCGGAGGAACTTGACGAAGTAAGGAACGCTCTCATGGCGTATGAAAACTCTCCGGAGGATACAGCAAGACTCGGAGCGCTCGTGGAAGAAACCGTTGACATTCAGATCGCTGCGGAAACGTTTCTTGCTATAGTCGGACTGGATGATGAAGGCAGGGACGCAGCACGCGCCGTGGCGTATGCCAAAAACAAAGCCCGCGGCTATTACAACAAACCGCCTGAATGCTGAAAGGAGGCAGAGCATGAAGCAGGAAGCAGCGAAAGGAACATGCGTTGACTGCGGAGGCATATTCTTCTACATCAGAGGCGGAAGAGTACCTGTACGCTGCCCGAAA
>Ga0256405_10008442_pt1 | contig 14772 bp, 11 predicted proteins | sample RumenRJG_02DNA_FD_189096 | JGI IMG/M metagenome (GOLD analysis project Ga0256405, IMG submission 189096) | Bovine rumen microbial communities from Lethbridge, Alberta, Canada - RJG_02 | ecosystem: Host-associated > Mammals > Digestive system > Stomach > Rumen | place: Canada: Alberta... | reverse complement strand
CATCGTCTGCGTGGCAATCTACGCTGTGCTGGTGCGGAACATTGCGACCATGGAGGACATCAGCGCGGCAATCTGGACCTGCATGGGCTATACGGTCCTGCTGTTCTTTACGCTGTTCAAGACCGGAAGCCTGTCGAAGTCAATATTCGCGGCGCACTGAGCCGCTGTAATACACTCTAAGGAGGTGGCCTCATGGCCTACGTCAACGTCCCCAAGGACCTAACGAAAGTGAAAAGCAAGGTGCTGTTCAACCTGACCAAGCGCCAGCTCGTATGCTTCGGCATCGGAGCTGCCATCGGCGTTCCGCTGTTCTTTCTGTTCAAGAAACCTCTGGGCACCAGCGCTGCGTCCATGCTGATGATGGTCGTCATGCTGCCGGCGTTCCTGCTTGCCATGTACGAGAAGAACGGTCAGCCGCTGGAGAAGATTCTGAGAAACATGATCCAGGTCTGCTTCCTCCGGCCAAAGCAGCGCCCTTATGAAACCAACAATTTCTATGCCGTCCTGGAACGGCAGCAAAAACTGGATAAGGAGGTCTACACCATACTTCATGCCAACCAAGCACAAGCGGGCCGAGCAAAAACAGATCGAAGCGGCCATCGCACGGGCCAAAAAGCAGGATAAAAACAGGAAATCCGCCCAGGACAGCATCCCATTTCAGCGGATGTTCCCCGACGGCATCTGCCGGGTGACGGATCACTACTACACCAAGACGGTGCAGTTTCAGGACATCAACTACCAGCTCAACCAGAACGAGGACAAGACCGCGATCTTTGAGGGCTGGTGCGATTTCCTGAACTACTTCGACAGCTCCGTCCGTTTTCAGCTCTCCTTCATCAACATGGCGGCGACCAAGGACACCTGGTCGAAAAGCATCAACATCCCCCGGCGGGGCAATGACTATGATGATATAGCCGTGGAATACGAGACCTTCCTGCGGGATCAGCTGGCCAAGGGCAACAACGGTCTCATCAAGACCAAGTACCTGACCTTCGGAATCGAGGCAGAGACGCTGAAAGCCGCCAAACCCCGGCTGGAGCGCATCGAGATTGACCTGCTGAACAATTTCAAGCGTCTGGGCGTCGCTGCCGCACCCCTCACCGGGGATGACCGGCTCCGCATCATGCACGGGATGTTCCACATGGACGAACAGCTGCCGTTCCGGTTCTCCTGGGACCTGCTCCCGCTGTCCGGCCTTTCTGTCAAAGATTTCATTGCCCCCAGCTCCTTTGAGTTCAGGACCGGACGTTCCTTCACCATGGGGAAAAAGCTGGGGGCGGTGTCCTTCCTCCAGATTCTGGCTCCGGAGCTCAATGACCGGATGCTGGCGGACTTTCTGGATATGGAAAGCTCCGTCATCGTGACCATGCACGTTCAGTCCGTGGATCAAGTGAAGGCCATCAAGACCATCAAGCGGAAGATCACCGATCTCCAGAAGATGACCATTGAGGAACAGAAGAAGGCGGTTCGCTCCGGGTATGACATGGACATCATCCCTTCTGATCTTGCCACCTACGGCAATGAGGCAAAGAAGCTCCTGCAAGAGTTACAGAGCCGGAATGAACGGATGTTTCTCCTGACATTCCTGGTGCTGAACGTCGCGGGGACCAGGCAGCAGCTGGACAACAACATTTTCCAGGCGTCCAGTATCGCCCAGAAATACAACTGCGCCCTGACCCGGCTGGATTTCCAGCAGGAGGAAGGGCTCATGGCGTCCCTGCCCCTGGGCTATAACCCGGTGGAGATACAGCGGGGCTTGACCACTTCAAGCGTCGCTATTTTTGTACCCTTCACGACGCAGGAGCTGTTTCAGACAGGGAAAGAGGCTTTGTATTGCGGCCTCAACGCCCTGTCCAACAACCTTATCATGGTGGACCGGAAGCTCCTGAAGAATCCCAACGGCCTGATCCTTGGCACCCCCGGTTCCGGCAAGTCCTTCTCCGCCAAGCGGGAGATGAGCAACGTCTTTTTTGTCACCGACGATGATATTATCATCTGTGACCCGGAGGCGGAGTACGGCCCCCTGGTCCAGCGGCTGGGCGGTCAGGTCATCAAAATCTCGCCCACGTCCACCGACTTCATCAACCCCATGGACCTGAACCTCAACTACAGCGACGATGAAAACCCGCTGTCGCTGAAATCCGACTTCATCCTGTCCCTCTGCGAGCTTATCGTCGGCGGCAAGGAGGGCTTGCAGCCGGTGGAGAAAACCATCATTGACCGCTGTGTCCGGCTCATCTACCGGGATTACCTCAACGAGCCCCGCCCGGAGAATATGCCTGTGCTGGAGGACCTGTACAACGCTTTGCGAAACCAGGACGAAAAGGAGGGCCAGTACATCGCCACGGCACTGGAGATCTACGTCACCGGTTCTCTGAACGTGTTCAATCACCGGACCAATGCGGACATCCAAAGCCGGGTGGTGTCCTATGACATCAAGGAGCTAGGCAAGCAGCTCAAGAAGATCGGGATGCTCATCGTCCAGGACCAGGTGTGGAATCGGGTGACAGTCAACCGGGAACTGCACAAGTCCACCCGGTACTACATCGACGAGATGCACCTGCTGCTAAAAGAGGAACAGACTGCCGCTTATACCGTTGAGATTTGGAAGCGGTTCCGTAAATGGGGCGGTATCCCGACAGGCATAACCCAGAATATCAAGGACCTTCTGGCCAGCCGGGAGATCGAGAACGTCTTTGAGAACTCGGACTATGTGTATATGCTCAACCAGGCCGCCGGGGACCGGCAAATCCTGGCCAAGCAACTGAACATTTCTCCCCACCAGCTTTCCTATGTGACCCACTCCGGGGAAGGTGAAGGTCTGCTGTTCTACGGCAGTACTATCTTGCCTTTTGTGGACCGGTTTCCGAAAAATACACAGCTCTACAAAATCATGACCACCAAACCCCAGGAAACTGCGGGGCAGGAGAATGAAGATAAAGCGGGAGGCTGATCCATGAGCAAACGCGCTCCGAAACTGAAATTCACCAAGGAAGAGCTGTCCGACCCTGCCGTAGAGAAAGCGGCGAAGAAAGCAAACCGGCGTGTCCAAAAGCTGGAGCAGGCCGAGGCAAAAATCCCGAAGAAAAAGGTGGTAGAGAAGGAGCCAAAAGCATCCCGCTCCTCTGCGCCGCAGGAGTCCCAGCCGCCAAAGAAAGCGTCAAGCATCCACTTTGAGGAAAAGAAACCGCCCTCCAAGCTGAAGCACACCGTAGAGGTCGCTCCGGTCAATATCACCGTGGTCCAGCTTCACCGTCAGGTGCGGAAAACGGAGCAGGATAATGTGGGTGTGGAGAGCGCACATCACTCAGAGGAAACCGCGGAGGCTGGCGTCCGCACCGCTGACGCCATTCACCGGCACAGTAAGCTGCGCCCCTACCGAGCGGCGTCCCAGGCGGAACGGAAAGCAGACCGGGCAAATCTGCAAGCCCTCTACCGGCAGGCGGAACAGGACGGGACCCTCTCCAGGCGTTCCCTCTCTCGACAATATCAAAAGCGGGCCATCAAGAGGGAGTATGCGGCGGCAAAGCGAGCCGGACACGATCTCAGCAACACGGTATCCGTATCGGAAATCACCACGAAAGCCGTCAGGAACGCGCGGCGGGCGGCGAAGGAGCAGCGTCAGGCGGTTCGCTTCATCCGACGCCATGGAAAAGGCATCGTTGTCGTTCTCGCCCTGGGTGTCCTGCTTATGATGATGCTCAGTGTGTTTTCCTCCTGTTCTGTGATCCTCAGCGGTGCCGGGGCCCTGGTGGGCAGCAGCACTTATCCGTCACGGGACGAGGAAATGCTGGCCGCCGAAGCCGCCTACTGCGCCCTGGAGGATGAATTACAGGAGTATCTGGACACTTTTGAGGAGACTCACGATTACGACGAGTATGTGTATGACCTGGACGACATCGGACACGATCCCTACGTCCTCATTTCCATTCTGTCCGCCCTTCATTTAGGCGGTTGGACGCTGGACGAAGTGCGGGATACCATTCAGAACCTTTTTGACCTGCAATACATCCTTACGGAAACCGTTACTACTGAGGATGACCGCACGATCTGCACGGTGAAGCTGGTGAACCGGGACCTGTCCCATATCCCCATCCTTATCATGGACGAGGATCAGCTTTCCGTCTATGCCACCTATATGGGAACCCTGGGGAACCGCCCGGACCTGTTCCCGGATTCTGAGTACATCAGCCTGTATATCGACCGGGACGATCTTGGTTATGAGATTCCCCCGGAGGCCCTGGCCGATGAACGCTTCGCCGCCATGATCCATGAGGGCGAAAAATACCTGGGCTATCCCTACGTCTGGGGCGGCTCCAAGCCCTCCACGTCCTTTGACTGCTCCGGCTTTGTCTCCTGGGTACTCAATCACAGCGGATGGAACGTCGGGAGGCAGACCGCCCAGGGGCTATGCAATCTCTGCACACCCATTTCAGCCAGCAACGCCCGCCCCGGCGACCTGGTGTTTTTCAAAGGGACCTATGATACTCCCGGCGTGTCCCATGTGGGCATCTATGTGGGGAACGGGCGGATGCTGCACTGCGGAAACCCGATCTCCTACACCAGCATCAACACTAATTACTGGCAGAACCACTTTTACAGATTTGGCCGTCTGCCATAAAGAAACGGAGGAACCAAATTTTGAATCCAAAGATCCCGAAGATTCGGGAAGAAATCAGCAGGAACCGGAAGAAGATCGCCGCTCTGCAAGCCCAAAACCGGGACCTGGAGAAGCATCTCCGGGAGCTGGAAAACCTGGACATCGTGGGCATGGTGCGCTCCCAGGGCCTGACCCTGGAGCAGTTTACGGAGCTGTTCGGTCCGAAGCCGGCCCCTGCCATTATCCCCGATAAGGAGGAAATCACTGATGAGGAAATGTAACCCCCTGTTTTTCCTGATTGCCGTTATGCTCTGCATGACGGTTTTTCTTTTGCCCGCCTATGCCCAAGCCAGCGACGGAGAGGCTGTCAAGCCGGAAGCGTCTGCCGGGACTGGCGATGTGGACCTGGATACTGTGCTGGACAGCTTTGGAGACCTTCTTTCCGCTTTTACTCCCAAGGGCAACCTGTCCCTGGTGGATGATTTTGAGCTGAAAGGCAACGACGAGGAAGGAAAGGAACTGAGCAAGCAGTTTATTACCGTGGAGAGCAAGGGCGGCAACACCTTCTATATCATCATTGACCGCAACGGTGACGAGGAAAACGTCTATCTGCTGAACATGGTGGACGAGGCCGACCTCATGGCCCTGATCGAACCGGAGAAGGAGGAAGAACAGCCTGTCTGCACCTGCAAGGACAAGTGCGCCCCCGGCCAGGTGGACACCACCTGTCCCGTCTGCGTTATTAACCTGACGGAGTGTACCGGGACAGAGCCGGAACCGCAAGAAGAAACGGAAAAGGAGGAAGAACAACCTGTGAAGAAGAACGGCACAGCTGCCGGAGCCGCCGTCATCCTAGTCCTGGCCCTGGCCGGCGGAGCCGCCTTTTACTTCCTGAAAGTGAAGGGCAGCGGCAAACCCGACACCAAGGGCGATACCGACCTGGACGATTATGATTACGGTGAGGATGAGGACGAGATGGAGTTTGAATCCTACGAGGAAGCATCCAGCGAGTCCGCAAACGGTGAGGTGGAGAACGACGCCCCGCCCGACCCGAGCCAATGATGTACTTCACCAACAATCCCCTGGAGCGTGACATGGTGAAACGGTCCAGAGGCAGACAGGGGCGGGAGCAGCCTCCCGCCCCGCCCGTGGGCCATCGCTGTTATGGGTGCGGGAACTATGGGAGCGGGTGCGCTTGGCCGTGCTATCGTAACCTTCTTTATCACCCGAAAGAAGAAACGAGCGATTTACAGGATTGATTTTTTCTATATCGCACGATTTTTCTTGATTTCTTTTTCTGTTTCGCATATTATATAGGAAACAGAAAAGAAAAGGAGATGTTTTTATGGTTGTAACAGCTACTGATTTTAAGGTCAATTTTGGGAAATATCTAGGAATGCTTGCAACGGAAGATATATTCATTACAAAAAATGGGAAAATGATTGCCAAAGTTTCCAACCCGAATGTCAGTGCAGTAGACGCAATCAGCGGGCTTCTTGCCGGAAAAATTCCGGATTCCTATGATACGAAAATGCTGAGAGAGGAGCGGCTGCGGAAGTATGCGCTTGATGATTGACACCAACATCTTCCTGGATGTTCTGGCTGAACGGGAGCCATTCTATGCACATTCCAAAGCTGTATTGGACCTGTGCGAAAGTAAAAAGGTCCAGGGCTTCTTGTCTGCATCCAGTGTGACCGACATTTTCTACCTTATCCGCCGGCAGCTTCACAGCATTGATCTGGCGTATCAGGCATTAGGGTCTGTTCTGGATATAGCAAAGGTGCTGACCGTCACAAACGATGATGTACTGAATGCTTATATTGCAAGAGCATCTGACTTTGAAGATTGTCTCCTGGCCACCTGTGCTAAATCAAACAAATGCGATGCTATCGTCACGCGAAACAAAAAAGACTTCTTGACCTTCGGGATTACTCTATTATCCCCGGAGGAACTGCTGGAGCTTTTTCCCTCAGATGAAGGCGAGGAATCCGAAGGAGAATAATACGACAAATAAAATCATTCCTGAAAAGGCAGTCCTTCGGGGCTGCCTTTTGCTATGTCTGAAAAAGGAGGAACAGTATATTTGATATGAAATTGGTGATCGCGGAGAAACCGTCCGTAGCCAGGAGCATCGCGGTGGTTTTAGGCGCGAAGGAACGAGAGGAGGGCTGCATATCAGGAAAGGAATACATCGTCTCCTGGTGCTACGGCCACCTGGCAGAGCTGGCCGACCCCGCCGCCTATGACGAACGATACGCCAAGTGGCGGCTGGAGGACCTACCCATCCTGCCGGGAGAGTTTCAGTATACCCTTCGCCCGGATGGGAAGAATCAGTTTGAGGTCCTCCGGGCCCTGATGAACCGGGAGGACGTGACGGAGGTGATCAACGCCTGCGATGCCGGCCGGGAGGGAGAACTCATCTTCCGCACGGTCTATCACTTGGCAGGATGCGTCAAACCCATCCTGCGGCTGTGGATCTCCAGCATGGAGGATACCGCTATCCGGGAGGGCTTTCGTTCTCTCTGGCCCGGGTCCGAGTTTGACGGGCTGTACCAATCCGCCCTCTGCCGAGCCAAGGCGGACTGGCTGGTGGGAATCAATGCAACCCGGTTCTTTTCTCTTCTCTACGGGCTCACCCTCAACGTGGGTCGTGTCGTATCTCCCACCCTGGCCTTGTTGGTCCAGCGGGAAGCTGAAATCACAGCCTTTGAGCCGGAGCCTTTTTACACTGTACAGATCGACTGCGGTTTTCCCGCCGCAACAGAGCGGCTGAAGGAAAAATCGGAGGCTGAACAGGTCGCTGGCGCTTGCCAAGGGATGGCAACGGTACGAACCGTTGAGCGCAAAGAGAAAACAGAAAAACCTCCTAGCCTCTATGACCTGACCGCTCTCCAGCGGGACGCCAACCGCATCCTGGGCTACACTGCCCAGCAGACACTGGATTATCTCCAGGCCCTTTATGAAAAGAAGCTCTGTACCTATCCCCGGACGGATAGCCGGTATCTTATCGACGATATGGAGGCCAGGGTCCCTGAGTTCGTTGCCGCTGCCGCTGTAGTCTGCGGACTGGAGATTCCCCAGCAAATCAATGCCGGTCAGGTCTGCGACACACAAAAAGTCAGCGACCATCATGCCGTCATTCCAACCGCCAGCGTCCAAAGGTCAGATGTGGACTCGCTGCCCCTGGGAGAACGGGAGATTCTGACCCTGGTTGCAAAGCGGCTGCTTTCCGCTGTTTCCGAACCGCACCGATACACAGAAACAACGGCGATCCTGGACTGCGATGGGCATACTTTTACCGGAAAAGGTAAAACGGTTCTGGCTCCCGGCTGGAAAGCCTATGAACAGGCACAGAAGGAAACCTTTCTGCCGGATTTATCTGTAGGTCAAACCCTTTCTGTTGCAGATGCCCAGGTCAAAAGCGGACAGACATCCCCGCCCAAGCATTACACGGAGGACACAATCCTCAGCAGCATGGAATCGGCTGGTGCAAAGGATATACCTGACGAAGCCGAGCGAAAGGGCATCGGCACCCCGGCCACCCGAGCCGGGATTCTGGAAAAGCTGGTGTCCTCCGGCTTCGTGGAGCGCAGGAAGTCCAAGAAGGTCGCCAGTCTCATCCCCACGGACATCGGCACGGCGCTCATCACCGTCCTGCCGGAACAGCTCCAGTCTCCCCAGCTTACCGCAGAATGGGAGCAGAGGCTGAAGCAGATCGACAAAGGCGAACTGGCCCCGGAGGACTTCCTTGCCAATATTTCGGATATGCTTCGGGAGCTGGTGCAGAGCTACCAGCCGATCCCCAACGCTCACACGCTTTTCCCGGCTGACGGCGAAGTTATCGGTCCGTGCCCTCGGTGCGGCAAGCGGGTCGTGGAGCACAAGCAGGGCTTTTTCTGTGAGGACCGCCGCTGTGGATTCGCCCTATGGAAGAACAGCAAGTTTTTTTCGGATAAGAGAAAAAAACTGACCGGGGACCTGGTGGCCGCACTCCTGAAAGATGGAAAAGTCCCGCTGAAAGGATGCTGGTCCAAACGGACAGGAAAGACCTACGACGCGATCCTCACGCTGGAGAATAGCGATACTGGTGAAAAGCCCCGGTTCCGATTGGAATTTGAGGGGAGGACGGCGAAGTGAGCCTGACCAAAGCAGAGCGGGAAACCATTATCCTCTTTAATGAGGCCGGCCCAAGTGCCATCGTCTACACGCACAACTCCCGGCTGAAACGCAAGCTGACCCAGCTTGCCAAGAAGTATCCTGGCACGATACTTCCTGAACGACCGGAAGAATCTGACGCAGTCAGTTACATTGTGCCGAAAAAGATCATCACGATCCGGGAGCCCTACAGCGAAGCCCGGCGTAAGGCGGACAGCGAGCGGGCAAAGGCGGCGGGCATCCGTCCGCCCCAAAGAAAACAAGAACAATAACATCATACGGAACTATGCCCCTGCCCGGAAGAGTGATTGCCTGGGCGGGGGCGCTTTCGTTCCGGGAAAGGAGAACCTATGGCAGATAATCCAGAACGTAAAACCAATAAGGAACGGCTGAAGGAAATCACCGACGGCATCGAGCAAGGTATCACGGAATTGTTTGAAAGTGACCGCTACCGGCAGTATCTCTCCGTGATGAGCCGTTTCCACCGGTACAGCCTCAACAACACCATGCTCATCTATATGCAAAAGCCTGACGCTTCCCTGGTGGCCGGCTTTGAAAAGTGGAAGAAGCAGTTTGGCCGTCATGTTAGGAAGGGTGAACACGGCATCACCATCATCGCCCCGACTCCTTTTAAGAAAAAGGTGGAGGAGGTCAAGCTGGACCCGGACACCAAAGCGCCTCTGCTGGACAAGGACGGCAACGCTATCATCGAGGAGAAGGAGATCAACATCCCCATGTTCAAGCCGGTGAAGGTGTTCGACGTGTCTCAGACGGACGGGAGGCCCCTGCCCCAGCTTGCCGCCAGTCTGTACGGCAATGTTCAGCAGTACGAGATTTTTGTGGAGGCCCTGCGCCGTTCCGCCCCTGTCCCTATCACCTTCCAGGCCCTGGCCCCCAAGATGGACGGCTTTTTCAGTCCAAAGGATCAGTCCATCACCATCCGGGAGGGCATGAGCGAGGTACAGACCATATCCGCCTTGGTCCATGAGATCGCCCATTCCAAGCTGCATAACCCCGCGCTGGCCGAGGATAAACCTCAGTGGAAGATCATCATGGTCAGCGAGGGCGGGACCAAAAAGGACTATCTGAGCGGCTTTGCCTCCGAAGCGGAGGCCGAAGCCAGAGCCGAAAACGACGGGTGGCGTCATCTGGACGAAAATGAATTTGAGTGGCGTCTGGAGGTCGTGGAGGACATGGAGGCTGTCAAGGCAGCTGCAAAAGACCGCCGCACGGAGGAAGTGGAGGCTGAGAGCGTATCCTACGCTGTCTGCCAGTATTATGGCGTCCAGACCGGGGAGAACAGCTTCGGCTATATCGCTTCCTGGTCCAAGGATAAAGACCTGAAGGAGCTGAAAGCCAGCCTGGAGACCATCAACAAAACTGCCTCCGAGCTCATCACTGACATTGATCAGAATTTCGCAGAGATTTGCAAGGAACGCGGCATCGACCCCAAGGCGCTGAAGGAACAAGCCGCAGAGGTCACAGCACCGGAAGCCCCGGAACCTAAAAAAACGGACGCCTATCAACGCTACGCCACCAGTCTCTGCGACTATCTGGAGGGCTTGCATCAGGACGGCAAAATCAAGGACCCGTTCCCGAATGGGCCGAAGGAGGAATCCGTGGACGGACTGGCTGAGATCTTCCGTCACGGCGGCTTTGACAGCGCCCAGCGTATCCTGAATGACGCTGCGGAACAGTCCGGCATTCTTCCCACGGTGATGCTGGACCGCCTGCTGAAGCTCAGCGATCAGTGGGACAAGGGCCTGATCTTCCGAGTAGAGCCCAATGAACTGCGTCCGGGGACCAGCTTTGTCACGCCGTATGAAAAGACGGAGGACGGTCTTACAGCGCACAGCTATCTGTTTTCCGGCCCTACGGAGGTCTGTCAAAAACTCCTGGCAGAGCTGAACGAGGGCACCATGACGGCACGGCAGGCCAGGGCGCTGAACCGGCAATGGGAGGAAGATGTTCCCCTGGACACCTATCCCGTCCCGGACGAGACCATGCGTATGGATGCTTTCGCAGAGCATAACTACCCCGATGATGACCTGCTTCCCTTGTCACGGGATAGAGCATATGAGCTGGTAGACAGCGGCCTAACCGTCTACAGTGTTCAGGATGTGGGCGGAGCTATTATGTGTTGGGACCGGGACGAGATCGACGCACTCCCATCGGACACCCTGTTTGCCGTTGCGAAGGATGAATGGGAAAGCAGCCCGGAATTTGACGGTTGTATCCAGAACCGGCTGAAACACCAGGAGGAACGGGAGGCCGCGTTCCAAGGCTATCCCGCCGACGCCTTTGCCATCTATCAGGTCAAGCAAGAGGATAAGCAGGGGGATGTGCGCTATCTCTCCTTTGTTCAGCTTGAGGAGCTGGGATTATCTCCCCGGCGAGAAAACTATGATCTCGTCTATACCCATGCCGGCCTGCCGGAAGGGATGGACCAAAACGCGATCCTGGAAAATCTGTGGCACGACTTCAACATGAATCATCCGGCTGACTATCATGCCCCCAGCATGAGCGTCAGCGACATCGTTGCGCTGAAGCAGGGCGACAAGGTATCTTATCACTACTGCGACAGCGTGGGCTTCAAGGAGCTGCCGTACTTCGAGCCTTCGGAAAACTACCTGAGGAACACGGAGATGGCCCTGGAGGATGATTACAACATGATCGACGGGATCATCAACAACGGTCCGAAGCAGCCCACCGTGGAGGAGCTGGAGGCCCAGGTAAAGGCCGGTCAAACGATCTCCCTCATGGACCTTGCCAACGCTGTCCAGGCGGAGCGCCGGACCGGCAAAGAAGCCATGGAGAGAAGGCCCTCTATGCTGGCCCGGCTCAGGGAACCCGCACCCAAGCAGGAACGCAAGCCCAAGTCACCGAAAAAACATAAGGAACAGGAGCGATGAACATGAACACGAACCTCACCTATGAAGAACAGCAGCTTATGGCCCTCTACAACAGCGCCGGCACCCGCGCCGGTCTCATCGCGGAGCTGACCGAAATGCGAAGCTACCTCTCGGATGAGGATGCCGAGCTGCGGAGGCTGACCGATTCCGCCCTTTCCAAACTGGAGGCTATGACCGATGAGGAATTTGCTGCCCTGGACCTGATCCCCGACTTCTTCCCGGAGGAACCGGATGGCGAATAAGGCAGAGCAATACGCCAAACTCGCGGAGGAAACGGCGGGGCAGCTCACCGGGAGCTTACAGCAGTGGACGGCCTTTCTCACCACCGCCGGACGGCTGTACAAGTACCCCTACCATGAGCAGCTCCTGATCTTTGCCCAGCGCCCGGACGCTACGGCCTGTGCCGAATATGATCTCTGGAACAAGACCATGCGGCGGTATGTCCGCAGAGGCAGCCGGGGGATCGCCCTCGTTGACCCCTCCGGGGATGAGGCAAAGCTCCGATATGTTTTCGATGTATCGGACACCGGCGGCAAGGAAAACGCCCGCCATCCCTACCTCTGGCAGTACCGGGAGGAACACCGTGACGCAGTATCCTCCGCGCTGGCGAGCCGCTTTGAGGTTTCCGGCGAGAGCGGCCTGGCGGAACAGTTGGAAAGGGTCGCCGCCCAGCTGGTGGATGAATACTGGAACAGCAATCAGCTTGACATTCTCGGCATCGTTGACGGTTCCTTCCTGGAGGGGTACGATGATTTCAACATCGGCGTCGCGTTCCGAAACGCCGCTGTGGTCAGCGCCACCTACACCCTTCTGTCCCGCTGCGGTTTGGACCCGGAGGAATCCTTCATCCATGAAGATTTCCTCTCCGTGTTCGACTTCAACACCCCTGCCGCCGTCGCCGCCCTGGGCACGGGGGTCAGCCAGGTCAGCGAACAGGTGCTGCGGCAGATCGAAGTGACCATCAAGAACTATGAGCGGGAGAAACTCGCGGAAAGGAGTCAGAGCCATGATGAACCTGACCTACACGAAGAACGGGGATTACCTGATCCCGGACCTGAGCCTGACCGAGCAGGAGAGCTGTCCCCTGGGCAGGTACGGGAGGCTGCGGAAGAAGTATCTGGAGGAACACCGCCCGATCCTGTGGAATCAGATGATCCTGTCCGAGACCCTGTTCCCCCACCTGCGGGAGATCGAGGAGACAGCCAACCGCAGGCTGGAGCAGATGATGCCGGACCTGATGAAAGCGGCGGGGGTGACGGAGGCCCTGAAAGCCAGAGACCCGATGACCTGGGTGGGCCTGATGAACAGCTGCAAGGCCCAGGCGGAGGAAGTGATCCTGCGGGAGCTGATCAACAACTAAGCCCCGAACCGGAGCCAGCCGGCCAATTCAGTCTGTTCCCCTCGGAGGCGGAACAACTGCAAATCATCACCGAAGCGGAGGACGCACCCACAGAGTCCTTCGCTTCTTCTCTTTCTCAGGATGAGATCGACCATGTGCTCCGTCTGGGCAGCAACGAGGAAAACGCCCGGATGCGGATCGCCACGGAGTACACGAAGCAGAAGCCCTTGCCGGAGCTGACCGCTTTTCTCCGGGAAATCTATCATGGCGGGTACGGCTTCCATAACGGCTCCCGGAGTATCTCGTCCTGGGTCGCTGAGGACGGCATCCACATCGCCAGAGGAAACGCCGCCCGGTACATCCGTACCGCACAGGTGATCTCCTGGGAGGACGCAGCCAAGCGGATCGGTGAACTGCTGGAGCAGGGACAGTTTGCCACCAATGTGGAGCTGACAGAGGCCCCCGGCCTGGAGCTGCACCAGGTTGCGGAATCTCTCTGGTATATGACCCATGATATGAGCGAAGAAGCGATAGAGCGGGACATGCTTCCTGTCATCCGGGATAACAGGGGCGGCGGATTCCCGGAGGAGGTTGCCCGGATTGAAACGATGCTTTCTAATCTGGAAACACGTCAGACAATCGCGGACCAGCTTGGGGCTTTTGCCGAAGCGTGGAAGCAGGACCCGGATCTTATGCGTTTTCGGTTCTATCGCCCGGACAGGGTGATCCTACCTGTATCGGAATTGTCTCTGCCCCGCCGGGAATACCCAGAAGGATTGGCGGAGCTGCCAGCGGTTGATCCTTTCATCACTGAGGATGAGATCGACGCCTTTTTCAGAGGAGGGAATAGCTTTGAGGGAGGCAAAGGCCGTATCTACGCCTTCTGGCAGGAACCCCATACGCCGAAGGATAAGGCGGATTTCCTGAAAAATGAGTACGGCGTTGGAGGAAGGAACAACGCTCTGTCTGGCAACTTCCACAGCCAGGAAAGCCACGGTTCCAAAGGGATCACCCTCCAAAAGCCCGGCTGCAACGTCGTTCAGCTGACTTGGGCAAGGGCCGCCAAGCGGATCGACGCCCTTATAGAGAAGGACCGCTACCTAACGCCAGAGGAAAAGGCGAAGTATGCAGCGGAACGGAATGCCCGTACCACGGATGAACAAGCAACCGAGGAAGCGCCGCCCCCGGCAAGGAAGCTGACCCAGGCAGACATTGACCAGCACCTCCGCACCATGTTTCCGGACATTGAAACAAAGCGGGCTGTCATCCGCTACATGAACGAGCACGGCAGGGAGAAGGACACGGCGGCGTGGTTGGCCGCGCAGTATTACGGGACGGATGTGAATACACCGCTCCATATCAGCCTTGCCGGACGGGAGGGCCAGCCCGGAGATGAAGTCACCCTGCCCTGGTCCAGGGTCCAGCGCCGCATTGCCCAGCTCATCCAGAAGGACGACTTCTACACCGAGGAAGAACGGGACAACTTTGAGGACATTGACCCCATCGCCATCCGGGAGCAGCTGGAAAGGCCGTGGCCGTCCCCTTTTGTCCAGCAGGTCATGGCCGACGTGGAGCGGATCGCTCAGGAGGAAGCAGCAGGGATAGATACCGCAGAAGCCATACCCTCAGAAACCAGGGACTTTACTCCCTATCATGTAGGCGATACGGTCTACCTGGACGATACCGCATACAAGATCACAGCCGTCAATGCCTTTGATGTGCAGCTCCGTGACCCGGCACAGTCCTATCCCATCTTCCGCGTTGA
>Ga0256405_10008441_pt1 | contig 14772 bp, 13 predicted proteins | sample RumenRJG_02DNA_FD_189096 | JGI IMG/M metagenome (GOLD analysis project Ga0256405, IMG submission 189096) | Bovine rumen microbial communities from Lethbridge, Alberta, Canada - RJG_02 | ecosystem: Host-associated > Mammals > Digestive system > Stomach > Rumen | place: Canada: Alberta... | reverse complement strand
AAAACGGTTTCCTGATGGTTGGTAACGGATACACCATCACTAAGGTGACGGTGGAATAAACCTACAAAAAACGCCGAGATCCCTCATAACCGCCATGGTTGTGAGGGATCTTTTTGTTCAAGAGAGACTTCGAACACCCTTTATACGCATCACTGCCAATGCAATTAGTCCGTCAAAGGATCAATCCAACAGAAGTAGTAATGCCGAAGAGGAACATATTTCGGGCGGTTTCTCCCAACACCTTATTTAATTCACGTCCATGACCGATCTTCAACAGATGGACGAAAGCCAGCGTATGCAAGGGCAGATAGACGATCAACGGAAGAAGGAAAGCCCATAGATGACCTTCAACGATAAAGACGATATTCAACAGCAACGCCACTACGCCGGACAGGAGATAGAGGATCTCGCCTCCGCGATGGCCGACTCTGACGACCAGCGTCATCTTTCCGTCGCGCCGGTCATTGTCGATGTCGCGATTGTTGTTGATTAATAATAAGGTGTCGATGACAAAACCGCAGGCCAACGAAGCCAGGAACACGGTCAGCGTCACCGTTCGCGGACCCTCCGGCAAACAAAGATAATAGGTCAGACAAACGGGAACGATGCCAAAGAACACCAGCACGAGCATGTCGCCCAAACCCAGATAGGAGAGCTTGGTGGTATAAAGAAAACAGAAGAGCACGCACAGTGCACCGACGAGAATCATCTCCAGTCCACCAAACAACACCAAGGGCAAGCCGACAACACAGCCGAGTGCCGTGGTGATGAGCAGTGCCTTGCGCATGGCACCTTCGGTCACCCACCCCATAGAGCAGGCACGCTGCGGGCCGAGTCGCGTTGCCGCATCGTCGTTGCCACGCTTGAAATCGAAATAGTCGTTGACGAAGTTGGCATCTATCTGCATGATAAACGCAAAGAGAAAGCACAGCACACAAGGCAACCAGGCTATCGTCCAGCCATGATCAGCTATCGTCAATGCCGTGCCGATCATCACCGGCACAGCAGCCCCCGTCAATGTCTTGGGGCGCGCGGCTAACAGCCAGGCACGGAAGGAATTAGTTTTTACGTTATTTTCTTCTATCATCTTCTTGTCTGTATTTAATCTGTCGATCAGAGAGAAAAAGCGACAGCCTCCCTGACCGTATTCAACAAAAAGAGCCTCAGCCTACGATAAGCATCGTCGACTGAGGCTTTTTCATAATTATGATTACTGTCAGGCATAATCTCCTACGCACGCTTTCGTAATGCTGCCGGAGGGTCTTCCTGACGGAAACTCATGGTCTTTGCTCATCCCGCGAGCGTTTAGAACTCTGCGTTCTTCGGCGTACGTGGGAAAGGAATGACGTCACGGATGTTCTGCATACCCGTCACGAAGAGGATCAGACGCTCAAAGCCCAAGCCGAAACCAGCGTGAGGACAAGAGCCGAACTTACGTGTATCGAGATACCACTTGTAGTTGTTCTCATCCATGCCGCGTGCCTCGATCTCGTCGAGCAACTTCTGATAGTTCTCCTCACGGACCGAACCGCCGATGATCTCGCCAATGCGCGGGAAGAGCACGTCAGTACCCTGCATTGTCTTTCCGTCGGCATTCTTCTTCATATAGAACGCCTTGATCTCGGAAGGATAGTCGGTCATGATCACCGGACGCTTGAAGTGCTGCTCTACGAGGTAACGCTCATGTTCACTGCTGAGATCCATGCCCCAACCGGTGACAGGGAATTCAAACTTATGTCCGTCCTTGACAGCCTGCTCCAGGATGCGGATTCCCTCCGTATAAGGCAGGCGCACAAAGTCCTCCTTGATGACAGACTCCAGCGTAGCGATCAGCGTCTTGTCGATCATCTTGTTGAGGAACTCCAAGTCGTCCTTGCAGTTGTCCAAAGCCCACTTCACGCAGTACTTGATGAAGTCTTCCTCAAGATCCATCAGCTCATCCTTGTCGATGAAGGCAACCTCCGGCTCGATCATCCAGAACTCAGCCAAGTGACGCGGCGTGTTGCTGTTCTCAGCACGGAAGGTAGGACCGAAGGTGTAGATAGCACCCAAGGCTGTGGCACCGAGCTCACCCTCAAGCTGACCGCTTACGGTGAGGTTGGTCTTACGTCCGAAGAAGTCCTTATCATACTCCACCTTGCCACTCTTAGCCACACGGTCGAGGTCGAGGGTAGTCACCTGGAACATAGATCCGGCACCCTCAGCATCACTGGCGGTGATCAGCGGCGTGTTGAAGTAGTAGAAGCCATGGTCATGGAAATACTTATGGATGGCGATAGCCATGTTGTGACGGATGCGGAAGACAGCACCAAAAGTGTTGGTGCGCAGACGCAAGTGAGCGTACTGACGCATATACTCGAAGCTCTGTCCCTTCTTCTGCATAGGATAGTCGCTCGGGCAACCGCCGTAGAGCTCCAGCTCAGAAGCCTGGATCTCGCAGGTCTGTCCTTTGCCCTGACTCTCCACGAGCTTACCGGTGGCGCGAATGCACGCACCGGTAGTGATGCTCTTGAGCAACTCCTCATCCACCGTCGAAGGATCAACGACAATCTGAATGTTCTTAATGGTCGAACCGTCGTTCAAGGCAATGAAGTCCACCGCCTTGCTGCTACGATGCGAGCGCACCCAGCCTTTGACGGTCATCTCTTTTCCAAAGTCGGTGCTCCGCAGGGCATCAACCACTTTTGTTCTACTCATGATATGTCTCTCTTTGTTGATTCAAACATACTGTTCACAAACTCTCATTACTCGAACATGCCGCTGCGCAGCATCTCCACCTCTTTCTCGGTGAGGAAGCGCCAGTCGCCACGGCGTACGTTCTTCTTGGTCAGTCCGGCAAACTGCACGCGGTCGAGCTTCACAACGCGGTAGCCCAGACTCTCGAAGATACGGCGCACAATGCGGTTCTTGCCGCTATGGATCTCGATGCCCACCTGGCTGTGGTCGCGATCGTCGGCATACTCGATAGCGTCGGCATGTACCTCGCCATCCTCCAGCTCAATGCCCTCAGCGATCTTCTGCAGATCCTCTGCTGCCACGTTCTTGTCGAGGAAGACATGATACACTTTCTTCTTGAGGAACTTAGGATGCGTCAGTTTGCTGGCAAGCTCACCGTCGTTGGTCAGTAACAGCACACCGGTGGTGTTGCGGTCCAGACGGCCTACAGGATAGATGCGCTCCGGACATGCGTCCTTCACGAGATCCATCACTGTCTTGCGCTGCTGAGGATCATCGCTGGTAGTGACATAGTCCTTAGGTTTGTTAAGCAGCACATATACTTTCTTCTCAAGTGTGACAGGCTGATCGTGGAACTTCACGACATCAGAGCGGAGCACCTTGGTGCCGAGCTCGGTGACGACCTTGTCATTAACCGTCACCACACCTGCCTGGATGAACTCATCAGCTTCACGACGAGAGCAGACGCCGGCGTTGGCCAAGTACTTGTTCAAGCGAATCGGCTCGTTCGGGTCGATGTTCTCCTCCTTGTACTCGATACGCTTCTTCAAACTATACTTAGCATTGGGATCGTATCCCGGGCGGTGCTGTCCATAGCCGCCTTGACGGTTGTAGCCGCCTTGACGGTTATAACCGCCCTGTCCCTGCTGACGATAACCGCCTTGCTGACGATAGCCGCCCTGCTGACGGGGCTGGTAACCACCCTGGCCCTGCTGGCGATAGCCGCCCTGCTGACGGGGCTGATAGCCACCCTGTCCCTGCTGGCGATAGCCACCCTGCTGACGGGACTGGTAGCCGCCCTGCTGGCGAGACTGGTAACCACCCTGCTGGCGAGGCTGATAACCACCCTGCTGACGGGACTGATAGCCACCCTGCTGGCGAGGCTGATAACCGCCTTCGCGCTGGTAGCCACCCTCTTCATTATTGTTGTTGTAGCGCGGACGCGGCTGATAGCCACCCTGGCGCTGCTGATAGCCGCCCTGGCGCTGCTGGTAGCCGCCCTGACGCTGCTGATAGCTGTTGCGCGGGCGCTGCTCGCCACCCATCAAGCCAGCGCCGAAGCCTTCGGGACGGAAGCTGCCTTCCTCGCGACCGGCATTTTTGTCAGTGCTGAAACTGCGCTGTGTATGAATACGTGGACGCTGTACGCGGCCATTGACGTAATCTCTCTGATAACCTTGTTGTGGACGATAGCCTTCACGGCCTGCATCGCTACTCTGCTTAGGTTGTGCGGACGAATCCTGAGCGTTCTTTTCTAATTCTTCTGCCATAATAGTTACATTGTGTAGCCTCTCGGCTTACTTGTTAATACTCTTGAAAATGATATTATTAATAATGTGTAATATGAAAACAAATCTTTAGACGTGCGGTCACATACCCGTGTAGTTCATCGGTGTGATCGCCATCAGCTCAGCCTTCACGTCATCACTGACGTTGAGCGTCTGAATGAAATCGTGGATGGTCTGCTCCGTCATCACGTTGTTGGTGCGGGTCAGCGCTTTCAAAGCCTCATAGGGATGTGGATAGCCCTCACGGCGCAGGATAGTCTGGATAGCTTCAGCCACCACGGCCCAGGTATTGTTCAAGTCCTCTGTCATCTTCTCTTCATGGAGGATGAGCTTACGAAGGCCTTTCAATGTGCTCTCAATAGCGATGACGCTATGCCCCATGGGCACGCCGACATTGCGGAGCACAGTCGAGTCGGTAAGGTCACGCTGCAGGCGGCTCACCGGCAACTTGGCAGCGAGGAACTGCAAGATAGCGTTGGAGATGCCGAGGTTACCCTCACTGTTTTCGTAGTCGATCGGGTTGACCTTATGCGGCATGGCACTGGAGCCAACCTCTCCCTTCTTGATCTTCTGCTTGAAGTAGTCCATGGAGATATACATCCAGAAGTCGCGGTCGAGATCGATGATGATGGTATTGATGCGGCGCATAGCATCGAAGATGGCGCCGAGATAGTCATAGTTGCTGATCTGTGTGGTCCACTGCTCACGCTCCAGTCCGAGTTTCTCGCTGACGAAGCGGTTGGCAAAAGCCTTCCAGTCATAGTTGGGATAAGCCACGTGATGCGCATTGAAGTTGCCCGTCGCGCCACCGAACTTTGCTGTAATCTTGCAGGCCTTCAGGCTGTTGAGCTGTTCGGTCAGACGATAGACATAGACCATGATCTCTTTGCCCAGGCGTGTGGGTGAGGCAGGCTGACCGTGTGTCTTGGCAAGCATAGGCACGTCTTTCCACTCATCGGCATATTGCTGTAGCTGAGCGATAAGCTCTTCCACCAAAGGATAGTAGACATCGTGCAGTGCCTCCTTCAGCGAGAGTGGCACGCTGGTGTTGTTGATATCCTGAGAAGTCAGACCGAAGTGGATGAACTCCTTGTAGGCATCCAAGCCTCCGATCTCGTCGAAGCGCTCCTTGATGAAATACTCCACGGCCTTGACATCGTGGTTAGTGATCTTCTCGATGTCCTTGACACGTTGAGCGCTTTTCTCGTCGAAGTTGCGATAGATGTCGCGCAAGCGTTCGAAAAGGTTGTGATCGAAGTCCTTTAGTTGCGGCAAAGGCAACTCGCACAGAGTGATGAAATACTCCACCTCTACACGAATGCGGTAGCGGATCAGTGCGTATTCAGAGAAGTAGTTGGCCAAAGGCTCTGTCTTGCTTCTATAGCGACCATCGATAGGCGAGATGGCCGTCAATGTATCCAGATTCATAATGCTGTTAATAAGCTGTGATAATACGTATTATATTCTATTCTGCAAAATTACTAATTTATTTCGACATCTAATAAAAGTGTAGTGAAAAAGATAATTAAAAAGGAAAAAAGAAAGAAAATAGGGGAGAAAAGGCGAGCAACGGAAAGACATCAAGCGCTTCTGCGCAGCAGAAGCCTACAAAACCAAGCACAACCCTTTCAGCCCGCAAGCGACTATACGAAAGAACCAAGCACACACATTGTCAACCCATAAGCGACCACGCACACGCTAAGCACCGCGGAGAAAGTTCTTTAAAAAAGAAGTATGCTGAAACGGGAGTCAAAGACAAAGCACTTTGACGTGGGCGTTGACGGATTCGAACCGCCGACCCTCTGCTTGTAAGGCAGATGCTCTAAACCAACTGAGCTAAACGCCCGATATAAAAATCCCCGCAATCCCGAAGGACTACAGGGACCACCCCTACGTGGGCGTTGACGGATTCGAACCGCCGACCCTCTGCTTGTAAGGCAGATGCTCTAAACCAACTGAGCTAAACGCCCCTATCTCGGATTGCGGGTGCAAAGGTAACACAATTATTTCATCCCACCAAACTTTTGGCAAGAAAAAAGTGTAAGGGCACAAAAAAGCCTCTGCGCTGCTGAATGAAAAGACAGAAGCGCAGAGGCTGATATAGAGGGGATGACAACCATAGAGCTTATAGAGCCATAGAAGCTATAGAGACCATAGAAACTATAGAATCCCATAGAGATTATAGAAACCAGAGACACTATAGGAGCCATAGACCTCCATCGCTCAATCATCATCATCTCCCGAAACATTCTCCCCGCAGTCTCCTCCACAAAGGTGTCAGTGGTGTGCAGATCTCCTCCTTTCCCCTTGGGGAGAGGACGGGGGCAGGGGGGAGAAGAGAGGCTGGTCTTTTACTTCTTGATCATCTCCACCGATCTCTTGAGGAACTCGTCGAGGGCTTTGCCCTTGAGCATACCGTTCTGCAGGAGAGCCAGGTCGATGAGCTGATGCACGATCTTGTTGTCCTTGGCATAGTCGCAGAGGATCTTGTTCTTCTTATCGCGCTGCTCGTTGACAGCCTTCTCCGTCTTTTCGAGATCGTCTTTTTCCTCTTTTGTGATCTCCTCTGGTTTCTTCTTGCTCTGACTCTGATGAAGGGCTGCAAGACGAGCCTGCTGGCCTTTGAGCTCACTCTCGATCGGCTTCAAAGCCTCGTCGGTAGCCTTATGGGTCTCGTCGAGCACCTCTTTCACGAGAGCGTGGTCGGTGTTGAGCACCACCGTGTAGCTGTCCGGCATCTGACCATAGAAGCTCATTCCAGGCTGGAAGTGGCTCATATCCTTCATACGACGCATGTACTCACTCTCCGTGATCAGCACCGGCTGAGCCTGCTCGCCGAGTGCCTCCATGTCGACGTTGAATGTAGCCTTGGTGTCTACAGGCATTTGCGAGCGGAACACCTCTGACAGTTTGTCGCGGTCGTCGGCTTCCAGAGCGCTCTTCTTTGCGTCCTCCTTTTGGATGAGACGGTCGATGATGTCAGCGTCGACACGTGCGAAGCGGCTCTTCTCCAGCTTCTGCTCAAGCATCGACACCATCGGCATGTCGAGCTGACCGTCCAACAGCAACACGCTGTAGCCCTTGTCCTCGGCAGCCTTTATATAAGAATACTGGTCGTTCTTGTTGGTGGCATAGAGATAGACGAGGTCACCGTTCTTATCGGTCTGGTTGTCCTTTATGAGCGTCTTGTACTCCTCCATGGTGAAGTACTTGCCATTGATATCCTTGAACAGCGCGAAGTCCTTGGCACGGTCGTAGAAGTCCTCCTGCGAGAGCATGCCGTAGTTGATGAAGAGCTTCAGGTCGTCCCACTTAGCCTCATAGTCCTTGCGGTCGTCCTTAAAGGTCTGCTGCAGACGGTCAGCGACCTTCTTGGTGATGTATGTCGAGATCTTCTTCACGTTGGCGTCGCTCTGCAGATAGCTGCGGCTGACGTTCAACGGGATATCCGGCGAGTCGATGACACCATGGAGCAGCGTCAGGAAGTCCGGCACAATGCCCTCTACCTGATCCGTGACGAAGACCTGGTTGCAATAGAGCTGGATCTTGTTGCGCTGCAGGTCGAGATTGCTGTGGACGCGCGGGAAGTAGAGGATACCCGTCAGATGGAACGGGAAGTCGACGTTGAGGTGAATCCAGAACAGCGGCTCGTCCTGCATCGGATAGAGCGTACGGTAGAAGTTCTTATAGTCCTCGTCTTTCAGTGTCGACGGTGTCTTGGTCCACAGAGGTTCCACGCTGTTGATGATGTTGTCGTCCTGCGTCTCCACTTCCTTGCCATCCTTCCATTCTGTCTTCTTGCCAAAGGCGATAGGCACTGCCATGAACTTGCAGTACTTATTCAGCAAAGCCGTGATGCGCGTCTTCTCAAGGAATTCCTTGCAATCGTCAGCGATGTGCAGCACAATGTCGGTACCGCGGTCAGCCTTCTCAGTCTCCTCAAGCGTGAACTCTGGCGAACCGTCGCAAGTCCAGTGCATGGCCTTGGCACCCTCTTGATAGCTCTTGGTGATGATCTCGACTTTGTCAGACACCATAAAGCTGGAGTAGAAGCCGAGTCCGAAGTGTCCGATGATGGCATTGGCCTCATCCTTGTATTTCGTCAGGAAGTCAGTGACACCTGAGAAAGCGATTTGGTTGATGTATTTGTCGATCTCCTCAGCGGTCATACCGAGTCCGCGGTCGCTGATGGTCAGCGTCTTGGCATCTTTGTCGAGCTTGACGTGAATCGTCAGGTCGCCGAGCTCGCCCTTGAAGTCGCCCTTCTGCGCCAATGTCTTCAACTTCTGCGTAGCATCGACAGCGTTGGAGACCATTTCACGCAGGAAAATCTCATGATCGGAATACAAGAACTTTTTGATGACGGGGAAAATGTTCTCTGTTGTAACCCCAATATTACCTTTTTTCATGGTACGCTTTCTTATTAGTTTTTGCCGATAAAAATGCAAAAAGCGTGCCACGAAGATTTTTTTGAAATTTTACCGAAATGTTGACAATACTTTGAAAGAAAATTGTTATATTTGCAACATAGATTCATTTCAATAGGTTAAGGTTAGTTTTTTTAAAAGGTTAAAGGCCCCAATCAGAGTAGTGATTACTGTGGATTGGGGATTTTTGTTTAATCTATTGACAAGGATCTGCTCTGAGAATCGATTCTTTTGAGTCAAACGGCTTGCCGGCCATGATTTCGTGAATTTCGTGCCTTTTTCGTAATGCGTTGATGGTTAATACGTTATATCAACGTTGCTTCTTTTCTATTTGCAAAATTATTGGGAATTACCACAGAAACAGTCCAACAATCCTGTCATCTCGGTGGATTGATGCTGTCATCTCGATGGAATGAGAAGGTCATCTCGGCAGAATGACAGGATCAAATCACCGAGATGACATGGTCAAACCGCCGAAATCATAAAAAGACGAAGCAAAACACACCAAGCCACACCATCGTTTTTATCTGGAAGCAAAAATGATTTTTTTGCGTTTTGTCAGTTTTTATTGGGTCTATATCCTTTACACCTTATTTATATATAGCTTGCTTCAAGCTGGGACACAGACAAGATGTCACGTCGAAGTCTGCCACTCTTGTCAGTGTGGAGGCTACTTTCCTTTTGGCACGATTTTGGCAATTACACGGTTGGTTAGCGAAACGCAACAACCAATTTGAAGTTAAACATAAAAAACATAGCAATTATGACAATTAAACCATTAGCAGACAGAGTGCTGGTACTTCCTGCACCAGCTGAGGAGAAAGTAGGTGGAATCATCATTCCTGACACAGCCAAGGAGAAACCACAGCGCGGCGAGGTCGTCGCCGTCGGCCAAGGCACTAAGGACGAGACAATGGTTCTGAAGAAGGGCGATGTCGTGCTCTATGGCAAATATGCCGGAACAGAGCTGGAGGATGGCGACAAGAAATACTTGATGATGCGTCAGAGCGACGTGCTCGCTGTCGTAGAGGACTAAAGATCTGCCGAGCGCAGACATCTGTTTTCACTCAATCAGTTTACTATTATCATAACATTAAAAATAGGAAATCACAACTATGGCAAAGATTATCAAATACAATACAGAAGCCCGCAACCTCATCAAGGCTGGTGTTGACCAGTTGGCCAACGCTGTAAAGGTTACACTCGGTCCTAAGGGCCGCAACGTCATCATCGAGAAGAAATTCGGTGCTCCTCAGATCACCAAGGACGGTGTCACCGTCGCTAAGGAGGTGGAACTTGAGGATAAGTTCGAGAACACTGGCGCCCAGCTCGTCAAGAGCGTAGCCAGCAAGACTGGTGACGACGCTGGCGACGGTACCACCACAGCTACCATCCTGACACAGGCCATCGTCACAGAGGGTCTGAAGAACGTCACCGCAGGTGCCAACCCAATGGATCTGAAGCGCGGTATCGACAAGGCCGTGGCCAAGGTCATCGACTATATCAAGACCAACGCTGAGCAGGTTGGCGACAACTACGACAAGATCGAGCAGGTCGCTACCGTCAGTGCCAACAACGATCCCGAGATTGGTAAGCTCATCGCCGACGCTATGCGCAAGGTTTCTAAGGACGGCGTGATCACCATCGAGGAGAGCAAGACCCGCGACACCAGCATCGGCGTGGTTCAGGGTATGCAGTTCGACCGTGGCTATCTGTCTGGCTACTTCGTGACCGACACCGACAAGATGGAGTGCGTGATGGAGAATCCTTACATCCTCATCTACGACAAGAAGATCAGCAACCTCAAGGAGTTCTTGCCTATCCTGCAGCCTGCTGCCGAGAGTGGCCGTCCACTGCTCGTCATCGCTGAGGATGTAGACTCTGAGGCTCTGACGACATTGGTTGTCAACCGTCTGCGTGGTGGTCTGAAGATCTGCGCTGTCAAGGCTCCTGGCTTCGGCGACCGTCGCAAGGCTATGCTTGAGGATATCGCAGTCCTGACCGGTGGCGTTGTCATCAGCGAGGAGAAGGGTCTGAAGCTCGAGCAGGCTACGCTCGACATGCTGGGCTCCGCCAAGAAGGTGACTATCACCAAGGACGACACGACGATCGTCGGCGGTGCTGGTGCTAAGGAGAACATCCAGGAGCGCGTCAACCAGATCAAGAACGAGATTGCCAACACCAAGAGCTCTTACGACAAGGAGAAGCTGCAGGAGCGTCTCGGCAAGCTCAGCGGTGGTGTCGCTGTGCTCTATGTAGGTGCTAACTCCGAGGTGGAGATGAAGGAAAAGAAGGATCGTTGCGACGATGCACTCTGCGCTACACGTGCAGCCAGCGAGGAAGGTGTTGTAGTCGGTGGCGGTACCACATACATCCGCGCTCAGGAAGAGCTGAAGGATCTCAAGGGCGACAACGCTGATGAGCAGACTGGTATCAACATCGTACGCCGCGCTATCGAGGAGCCGCTGCGTCAGATCGTCTTCAACGCCGGTGGCGAGGGCGCTGTCGTGGTGAACAAGGTTCGCGAGGGCAAGGGCGACTTCGGTTACAATGCCCGTGAGGACAAGTACGAAGACCTGCGTCAGGCTGGTGTCATCGACCCCGCCAAGGTAGAGCGTGTGGCTCTGGAGAACGCTGCTTCTGTAGCAGGTATGTTCCTGACCACTGAGTGCCTCATCTGCGACAAGCCTGAGGAGAAGCCGGCTATGCCAGCCGCTCAGCCCGGAATGATGTAATTGAGACATCGAAATAAAGATACTCATAACCACGAAGAGGTGGCAAGCGATATGCTTGCCACCTCTTTTTTTGTGTCCATACGCAACGACGCTGATTCTATTCATAGGATTTTCCCCGAAAAGAAGTCATCACGATCAGGTCATTTTTTTATTGAATTTACAACTCAAATACCACCAACTATTGAAAAGATTATTCAAACCGCATCACACCCGACTACTGTCATCGAGTCAGCTTATTGATGCCGTAACGCAGCTCTATGACCATATCGTCAACCGATATAAAAACGTTGCTGCAAGAAGGCACTTTTTGCTCGCATAGTTACCACATGTAATTACAACAACAACACCAGCATACTCGACGTGGGGCGGACATCGGCCAGATGCTGCTCTATGTCGGAATAATCATTTTTCGACTTGTCGATGACAGCAGTGAGAATTTGGTTCTGCGCATCTATGAGATTGTCATCTTTAATACAGAAATCAAAGGATAGCTGCTTGATGATGGAGTTGGCAATGTCAATACCCTTCTGTAAATCACGGTCGTCATCGCCAAGCTGATTGAAGAGTTGCTTGATGAGCGCATGGAGATATTGCGAGAGATACTCTGCAATATTGCTTTTGTCGATAGGCTTCTTGCCAATGTAGTATTTACATTGGTCCATCTCGTCCAGCTTCCTTTTGAAGAACCTGTTGATGATCTGCTCGTATATACCTAATTCCATTGCTGCTTATAAAGATTGTATATACGTGCAAAGATAATATGTTTTTTTGTAACTGTCGACACTCACCTTATTTTTTACCGGTTGCAAGGTTACATTATTCTCCATCCCGATTGCGTTCTTATTTGCCTAATATTATGGAAAAGGCAGAGCATACATAGGTTAGTCTTTACTGCTTACTGCTTTCTGCTACTGTTCTGATCACTCTGCACGGATTGCCGACAGCGACCACACCGTCGGGAATGTCGTGGGTCACCACCGATCCGGCGCCAATAGTCGTATTGTTGCCGATGGTCACTCCGGGTAAAACAGTGACGTTGCCGCCAAACCATACGTTGTCGCCGACATGTATAGGCTTCGATTTCCCTACCTGTTGGTTGCGTCGCTCCACATCAATGGGGTGAATGGCGGTGTAGAAATTGCAGTTAGGTCCGATGAAGACATTGTCGCCGAAAGTCACCTCTGCCTCGTCAAGCACCGTGAGATTGTAGTGGCAAAGAAATGCTTGCCCACCTTGATATTGAAGCCAAAGTCGCAATATATCGGTGTGTTGACGTGTAAGCCCTCACCAGCAGCGCCAAAGAACTTGGCAATGCGCCGGTTGCGCTCGTCGATTTGACTTGGCGGCATTTGGTTGATTTCAAAGATTTTCTGCTGACTGCGTCGCAGGCTCTTTATCAGTTCCGGGGCATTGGCTTGGTACCAATTACCGCTTTTCATCTGCTGAAAGACGTCTTCCTTTTCCATATTTCCCTAAAGATTGCACCACAATAGTCTTTGACTTTCGTATAAATTAAAATTTAACCATGCAGAAAAACAACGTACCTGAGTGGTGCTAACAAAGCCGCAATTCATCAGCACGGCACGGCAAAGGTACGAATAAAAACTGAGAGGCTGACGTCTTCGAGCGGACTATTTACCTTATCATTGTCTTCGCGTGATCTCAACAATATACATTCTACTTGGAAAATCATTGTCTTGTTCTGTCGTTTGGATAATATTTTGTACTTTTGCTCCACAATTAATAATAAAGTAAAAGAATAGAAAGATAAAGCATCATGCTGAACAAGATTTGCAATTTCATTTCAAAGTATATGGCAGGAATCGTCATTGTGGTAGCAGCGATGGCGCTTTTGTTACCGGCATCATTCAACTGGATTTCAACCTCGTGGATCACGCCGTTGCTTGGACTGGTCATGTTCGGCATGGGACTGACCTTGGATCCACACGACTTCAAGGTAGTCTTCACTCGTCCAAAGGACATCATCATCGGCAGCCTGGCCCAATTCATCATCATGCCGTTGACCGCCTTCCTGCTGTCGCGCGTCTTTGGTCTGAGCGATGAACTGGCTATTGGTGTCATCCTTGTCGGCTGTTGTCCCGGCGGTACCGCCTCAAACGTAATGACCTATTTGGCCAAGGGTGACCTCGCGCTGTCGGTGGGCATGACCACGGTCAGCACGGTGCTGGCTCCTTTTCTCACGCCACTACTCATCTTGCTCTATGCCGGTGAGCGTGTGCACGTCAATGCTCTTGGCATGTTCCTGAGCATCATTGAAGTAGTCATTTTGCCCATCATCTTGGGCTTTGTCTTCAAGAAACTGTTTCCAAGACAGACGCAACGACTATCAGCTTATCTGCCAGCTTTCTCCTCAGTGATGATTGCGCTGATCGTCGGTATCATCGTCAGTGCCAATGCTCCGAAACTGCTTACGGGCGGCTTGCTCATCGTGCTCGTCGTGGTGTTGCACAACATTTGCGGCTTGAGCATGGGTTATCTCGTCGGTCGTGCGCTCCGTTTGTCTCACAAGAAATGCTCAGCGATCTCCATAGAAGTAGGCATGCAAAACTCCGGTCTCGCCAGTTCATTGGCTGCCGTTCACTTTGCCATGTATCCGATGGCTACCGTCCCCGGTGCCGTTTTCTCTGTGTGGCATAATGTCAGCGGTGCCGTCGTCGCCAAGATCTACGCCAAGCAGCAAGAGAAAAAGGAGAAGGCAGAACAATGAAAGAAGACATAGAATCACAAAAAACTCGTGTGACCCTAAAGTCGCACGAGTTTTTTTGTTACCTATATAAATAGTTTTTTGTTATCTATATAAATAAGGTGTAAGCGCAAATATCGGATACAGCATGTAAGCAATGGCGGTGATTTGTGTTAAACCTTTGTCGTTATTCTTCTTCCCGCTTCTCGATGTCCTGCATCAACTTCACGGCGTCGACATACTGCTCGATGCCCTGGGCCACTTCTTGCGCAGCCTTCATGGCAAGTACGACGGTTTGTGGGCGGTGCACGACGTCGCCACCGGCAAAGACACCACGGCGTGTAGTCATGCCAAAGGGACGTTCCTGTATCTTGACATAGCCTTTCTCGTCGACCTCGATGCCATCTGTGGTAGACACAATGCGGTTGGCAGGGCGCGAGCCGATGGCCAGGAAAATGCGGTCAAAGGGCTCTTCGCGGTCACCATCGTCGGTGTGTATGGTCACGCTGCCCAGTCTGCCGGGCTCACCGGCAATAAACTCCGTGACGCTGGACTTCCACCAGAACTTTACGCCCTCTTTGACGGCTTCGTCATATTCGCTTTGTATGGCAGGCATCTCTTCCTGCGTGCGTCGGTAGATGACCGTCACTTCGGCACCCAAG
>Ga0256405_10008439_pt1 | contig 14777 bp, 13 predicted proteins | sample RumenRJG_02DNA_FD_189096 | JGI IMG/M metagenome (GOLD analysis project Ga0256405, IMG submission 189096) | Bovine rumen microbial communities from Lethbridge, Alberta, Canada - RJG_02 | ecosystem: Host-associated > Mammals > Digestive system > Stomach > Rumen | place: Canada: Alberta... | reverse complement strand
GATAAACTCAATCCACAGGGAATCACTAAACGGAGAAACTGCATATGCTTACGATTCACGTATGGCCCAGGCGGCTTAAGGAGTTTTTGCTGACCCACCCCCTTTACAAGTCACCGAACGCCGCGCGGCGATTTTGCCGCGGCGCTAGCGGCGCTCGATCACGGCGCCGAGCGCGGAAAAGCTGCGCACGACCTCGACGTAGCCGCGGTCGATCGTCTCGACGTCCAGGATCGTCGACGTCCCCTTCGCGACGAGCGCGGCGATCAGGAGCGCAATGCCCGCGCGGATGTCGGGCGAGGCGACCGTCCCGCCGTAGAGCGGCGAGGGGCCCGTCACGACGACGCGGTGCGGATCGCACTGGACGATCTTCGCGCCCATCTGGCGCAGCCGGTCGACGAAGTAGAGGCGCGACTCGAACATCTTCTCGAAGAAGAGGCACGTGCCGCGCGTCTGCGTGGCGAGGACGATCAGGACCGACATCAGATCCGACGGGAACGCCGGCCACGTGCCGTCCGCGAGCGACGGGATCGCGTCGCCGAGGTCGTAGCGCATGCGCAGCCGCTTCTTCTTCGGCACGTAGCGGAGCGTCCGTTCGGTCGCGGAGATCGTCCACGTCACGCCGAAGCGCCGGAACGCGCCTTCGAGCACCGCGAACGGCTCGGGGTCGATCCCCGTCAGCGTCAGCTCGCCGCCCGTCACCGCCGCCGCGACGAGGTAGCTGCCCGCCTCGATGTAGTCGCAGCCGACGCGCGCCGTGCAGCCCGCGAGCCGCTCGACGCCCGTGATCCGGATGCGGTTCGTGCCCGCGCCCTCGATCTGCGCGCCCATCGCGCAAAGCATCGCCGCGAGGTCGACGATGTGCGGCTCGCACGCCGCGTTGTAGATCTCCGTGCGGCCCTTCGCGAGCACCGACGCCATCAGGATGTTCTCGGTCGCCGTGACCGACGCCTCGTCGAGGAGGATCTTCGCGCCCTTCAGCTCGCCCCTGAAGCGCAGCGTCTTGCGCCCGGCCACGGCCTTCGCGCCGAGCGCGCGGAAGCCCGCGAAATGCGTGTCGAGCCGCCGGTGGCCGATGGCGTCGCCGCCCGGCGGCGGCAGCGAGGCGCGGCCCGCGCGCGCGAGGAGGGGCCCCGCGAAGAGAAAGCTCGTGCGGATCTTCGCGGCGAGCTCGGCCGAGATCGTCGCCGTCTTCAGCCGCGGCGTCGTCAGCGTGACCGTGCCCGCCGCGACGTCGCGCACGACGTGCGCGCCGAAGCGCCGCGCGGCGTCGAGCATCGACGTGACGTCGGAGATGTCGGGCACGTTGACGAGCGTCACGGGCTGATCGGTCAGGAGCGCCGCCGCGATCATCGGCAGCGCCGCGTTCTTGTTGCCCGCGACCGCGTGCACGCCGGCGATCGTCCGGCCGCCCTGGATGACGAGCCGCGCCATGCTACGACAGCTCGTCCAGCTTGCGCGTCTCGCCGAAGACGATCAGCTTGTCGTCCGGCTGCAGGACGGAATCGGCCTGGGGGATGACGACCGTGCGCGGCTTCATGGGATCGGCGGCGGCGCGGCGGATGCAGAGCACCGTCATGCCCGTCGCGCTGCGGAAGTTCGCCTCCGCGAGCGTCTTGCCGCGCAGCGCCTCGGGCACGTCGATCTCGGCGATCGAATAGCCGTCGGAGATCTCCAGGAAGTCGATGACGTCGTGGTTGGCGATCGCGCGCGCGAGGCGGTGCGCCGAATCGCGGTCGGGATAGACGACCGTGTCCGCGCCGATGCGCCGCAGGATCTTGCCGTGCAGCTCGCTCGTCGCCTTCGCGACCACGTTGGGCACGCCCAGCTCCTTGCAGTTCGCCGTCACCATCATCGACGCCTCGATGTTGCTGCCGATGGCGACGACGACGAGATCGCATTCGCCGAAGCCGGCCTCCTCCAGGACGTGCGGCTGCGTCGCGTCGCCCTGCAGCGCCGTCGCGAACTCGCTCGCGTTCTGCATGGCCGGGCGGTTGCGGTCGATGAGCAGGACTTCCGTGCCGGCGTTCGCCAGCGACTCCGCGAGCGCCATGCCGAAGCGCCCCGCGCCCACGATGCCGATGCGCTTCATGATTCCAGCTCCATCTTGCGCGCCTCGCGGACGAGGCCCTTCGAGTACGGATGGGTGGGCTCCGTGAAGAACTTCACCGGATCGTCCGACGTCTCCACGACGCGCCCGTCCTTCATGACGGCGAGCTTCGTCGCCATCTGCGAGACGACGCCGAGGTCGTGCGTGATGAGAAGCACGCCCGAGTTCGCGCGGTGGAGCTCGCGCATGAGGCGCAGCACCTGCGCCTGGATCGTCACGTCGAGCGCCGTCGTCGGCTCGTCGGCGATCACGAGGTCGGGGCCGAGCATGAGGCCCATCGCGATCATCACGCGCTGCTGCATGCCGCCGGAAAGCTCGTGCGGATAGGCGCGCGCGCGCACGGCGGGATCGGGGATGCCGACCTTGCCGAGCCATTCGAGCGCCAGCGCCTCCGCCGCCTTCCTCGACACATCCTCGTGCAGCAGGACCGTCTCGACGAGCTGCGCGCCGATGCGGTGGAGCGGCGAGAGCGAGCCCATCGGATCCTGGAAGATGACGCCGATCTTCTTGCCGCGGATCTTCCGCAGCGCCGGCAGCGGCAGCGTCAGCATGTCCTCGCCGTCGAGGAGGATGCGCCCTTTGGGGTAGAACGCGGGCGGGCTCGGCAGGAGCCGCGCGACGCTCATCGAAACCGAACTCTTGCCGGAACCCGATTCGCCGACGATGCCCAGCACCTCGCCGCGGTCCAGCGTCAGGTTGACGTCGACCGCCGCCGCGTTGACCTCGCCGTCGTCGTTCCGGAACGACACGCACAAATCCTCTATCTTCAGCAGCATGGTGGATAGTATATCATAAATCGCCCGCTGCATTTTATGATATACTATCCGGCAATCATGGAAAAAATCGTCTACTTCGACAACAACGCCACCTCGCGCGTCGCGCCCGAGGTCGCGGACGTGATGCGCCCCTTCTTCGGCGAGCTCTACGGCAACCCGAGCTCGATGCACGCGTTCGGCGGCCAGGTGGCCAAGTTCGTCACGCGCGCCCGCGAGGAAGTCGCGGCGTTCCTCAACTGCTCGCCCGAGGAAGTCATCTTCACCTCCTGCGCCACCGAATCCGACAACGCCGCGATCCGCGGCACCGCCGACTGGTTCGGCACAGGCATGAAGGTCATCACGACGGCCGTCGAGCATCCCGCCGTCCTCCAGCCCTGCCGCCGTCTGAAGGCGCTCGGCCACACCGTCGTGGAGCTGCCCGTCGACGGCGTCGGGCAGATCGACCTGGACCGGCTGCGCGCCGAGCTGAAGGGCACGCAGCACGCGCTCGTCTCGGTCATGTGGGCCAACAACGAGACGGGCACCGTCTTCCCGATCGAGAAAATCGCCGACATCTGCAGGGAATACGGCGCCGTCTTCCATACCGACGCCGTGCAGGTCGCGGGCAAGATCCCCGTCGACGTCACGAAGGTCCCCGTCGACCTGCTCGCGATGTCGGGCCACAAGTTCCACGCGCCCAAGGGCATCGGCATCCTGTACGTCCGCAAGGGCACGAAGCTCAAGCCGTTCCTGCTCGGCGGCCATCAGGAGGCGGGCCGCCGCGCCGGCACCGAGAACGTCCCGTACATCGTCGGCCTCGCCAAGGCGTGCGAGCTCGCGCGCATCGGGATGGCGGAGGAGGCCGTGCAGATCACCGCGCTCCGCGACCGCCTGGAGGCCGGCATCCTCGCGAAGTGCCCCAACGTCCGCGTCAACGGCGACCGGAACCACCGCCTGCCGAACACGCTCAACGTCAGCTTCGAGTACATCGAGGGCGAGGCGATCGCCTACCGTCTGAGCGACCTCGGCATCTGCATCTCGACGGGCTCGGCGTGCGCGTCGGGCTCGCTCGACCCCAGCCACGTCATCCGCGCGATGGGCGTCCCCTTCATCGCGGTGCACGGTTCGGTGCGCTTCTCGCTCTCGCGCTACAACACGATGGAGGAGGTCGACTACGTGCTGGACAGGCTCCCGCCCGTGATCCGGAACCTGCGCGAGCTGTCGCCCTTCGGCCCCGACATGGATCCCACCACCTTCAAGTGACATGAAAAAGACGCTCCTTGCCGCAACGCTCGCCCTCGCCCTTTTCGGCTGCCGCCGCGCCGACGTGCGCACGGTGACGATCGAGATCCCCGACCTCGCGCCCGCGAACCAGGCGCAGGTCGTCGCCGCGCTGTCGAAGTACAACGGCGTCGAGAAAGATTCCTTCAAATGGGATTTTCAGGCGAAGACGGTGACGCTCGCCTACGATTCGCTGCAGGTGGCGCAGACGAACCTGCGCATGGCCATCGAGGCGAAGGGCCTCACGGTCGTCTACCCGCCGAACACGACCGGCCGCGCCGGCCACTGACCGCGCGCGGACCGGCCCGCCTCACGGCTTCTGCCAGTACGAGAGATATTCGATGTTGCCCATCTCGCGGCCGCGGATGGGCGATTCGTCGAGCCCCCGGAGCGTCAGCCCCAGCGTCTCCGTCGCGAACGCGACGATGTCGTCGCGCGCCGTCCGGCGCAGCGTGTCGTCGCGGACGAGCCCGCCGGGCGCATGACCCCTGCCGACCTCGAACTGCGGCTTGATCAAGGCGACGATCTCGCCGCCCGGCGCGAGCACCGACGCGATCGGCGGCAGGATCAGCTTCAGCGAAATGAACGAGACGTCCGTCACCGCCAGCGTCGGCACGTGCGGCAGGTCCGCCGCGACCATGTAGCGCGCGTTGTAGTTCTCGCGCACCCAGACGCGCGGATCGGCGCGCAGCTTCCACGCGAGCTGGTTCGTGCCGACGTCCACCGCCATCACCTGCGCCGCGCCGTGCTGCAGGAGGCAGTCGGTGAAGCCGCCCGTCGACGAGCCGACGTCGAGGCAGATCTTGCCCGCCGCCGACAGCGACGGCCACTTCGCGAACGCGCCCTCCAGCTTCTCGCCGCCCCGGCTGACGAAGCGCGGCGGCGCGTCGACCGTCAGCGCCGCGCCGTCGTCCAGCTGACGCGACGCCTTGCGCTCGACTTCGCCCGCGACGCGAACCTTGCCCTCCAGCACGAGCGCCTGCGCGCGCGTGCGGCTGTCGGCGAGGCCGCGCTCCACCAGCAGGAGGTCGAGCCGCTTCTTCACGGCCGCAGCGCCCTGTCGATCACGTCGATGCGGCGGATCTCGGCGCGCGGGAAGAGGCGCGAGACGCCCGGCGACGTCTCGATCATCACCGCCGCCGCCGTGTTCTCCACGAGCACGCCCCGGTAGATGCCGGTCGGCGTCTCGATCTCGATGTTGGGGATGAAGAGCCGCTTGAGCGCGACGGTGACGCGCGATGCGCTCTTCGCCGCGACGGCGGGATGGCGCACGACCTCGGCGTAGCCGTCCTTGCGCACGACGAGCGTGTGCTCGCCCTCGGGCAGGTTGGGCAGGATCAGCACGTCGCTCTTCTCGGCGGCGGGATCCGCCGACCGGGTGGTGCCGACGGCGTGGCCGTCCAGGATCAGCGTCGCGCCCGGCGGCGTCGTGCGCACCTCCAGCGACCCCATGACGTTCATCAGGCGGAATTCCTCGCTCGCGGTCGCGCCGTTGGCCAGCGTCACGTCGCGCAGGACCGTCGCGTAGCCCTCGAGCTCGCAGCGGACCTTGTACGTGCCGGGCCGGAGGTTGACGAGCGTGACCGGCCCCTTGCCCTCGGCCGCGTCGTTGACGTAGAAGCGCGCGCCCTCGGGGACGGACGTCAGGCGCAGCGTGCCCGGCAGCCCCTCGAGCACGAGCGCGAGCTCCTGGCGGTCGCCGGCGTTCAGCGCCAGCTCGCGCACCGCCGTGCGGTAGCCCGCCTTGCCGACCGTGAACGTGGCGCGGCCCTTCGGCACGTCGCGGACGGTGCAGGGCGTGCGGCCCTTCACGATCCCGTTGACCGTCACCTCGGCGCCCGCCGGCTCGCTCGTCACGCGCACGACGCCCGAATCCAGGAGCAGCGCCTCGTGGCGGACGAGCGGCGTGCGGCCCGAGAAGCGCACCTCGATCGGGCGCGGCTGGTAGCCGGGTTTCTGCAGGAGCAGCCGGTGGACGTCCTTCGCCGCAAGACCGGTGAGGAGCCGCGGCGTCTCGCCGAGCGCGAGCCCGCCGTCCGTCGTGATCACGGCCCCCGACGGCTCGCTCGTGACGAGCAGCAGCCCGAAGACCGGCCGCAGCTCGGCGTGGCACGTCGCGAACGACCCGTCCGCGAGCGACAGGAACTCGTCCGACGGCTCGTAGTCCTTCAGCTCGAAGCGGATGTGGCGCGCGCCGGGCTCGACGTCGTACAGCGTCAGCGGCGTGATGCCGCGCGCCTGGCCGTCGACCACGACCGTCGCGCCCTCCGGCAGCGACGTGAAGCTGATGCGGCCGGGACGCGCCGCGCGCTCGCCCGCCATCGCCGCCGCGGCCGCCGTCAGCGCCAGCGCCAGCGCCCAGCGTTTCCAGATGCAACCGATCCTGTCCATCACCGGCCTCCCTTCTTCGCCTGCTTCATCCGCTTCTCCACGTCCAGCAGCTTCGCGTTCGCCTCCGCGTGCCGCGCGTCGGTCGCGTCGGGCACGAGGTCGCAGAGGATGCGCAGCTCCTCCTTCGCCTTCTCCCACTCGCGCAGCTTGAGCGAGCGGTCCGCGTCGGCGCGCTGGCGGCGGTAGCGCGCGTCCAGCTCCTTCTCGGCGGCCGCGAGCTTGCCCTTGAGCGCGGCGTAGCCGGCCGGCTTCGGGTTCACGGTCTCAAGGTAGAAGATCGCCTCCTTGTACGCCTGGCACGCCGCGTGGAGGTTGCCGTACTCGACCTCGCGCTCCTCCCACTTCGTGTCGCCGAGCCGCTCGTCCTCCTCGCTCATCGCCAGCAGCTGCTCGCGCGAATACTGGAGCGCCCAGACGCCGAGCTCGTTGCGCGTGAACGTCTCGAGCTCCTCGCAGACGGCGTCGAACGGCTCCGGCGCAAATGCGTTCTCGACGAGCATCTCGCGCACGCGCGTGCCGTCGACGAAGCGGATGCGCCGGCTCTTCAGCGCGTTTTCCGCCGCGGCGTCCGCGCCCGCGTACGCATCGTCGAGCGCGCGGAACTCCGGGTTCGCGAGAATCGCCGCCATGCGCGCGCGCGCCGCATCGGAGAGCTTCGCCGACCTGTCCACGTGGCGGTTCTCGCCCGGCACGTCGTCGTACACGACGCGCAGCACGCCCGCCTCGTCGACGGTCATCACGTAGCGGAAGATGTGCTGCGCATCGGCTTCGACCTTTTCGTAGAGGAGCGAGACGAGGCCCGCCGGCTGCGCCGCCGGAGCCGCCGGCCGGGCCGGACGGCGCGCGGCGCCGCCCAGCGGCAGGTTGAGGATGACGCCGATGGCCGCGAGAAAGACGGCGACGGCCGCGATCCAGAGGATGTTGAGGAACGGCGGACGCTTCGCCGCGCCGTCCGCCGCCGGCTGTGCGGCCGCGCCGTCCGCCGGTGCGCCGCCGAGGCCGAGATCGACCGATCCCGCCGCCGTGTCCGCCGGTGCGGGCGTGGGTGCAGGTGTGGGTTCAGGTGCCGGTGCAGGTGTCGGTGCAGGTGCCGGTGCAGGCGCATCGGCCGCGCCCTCCGGCACGACCTTCACCAGCGTCGCGCCGACTTCGATCACGTCGCCCGCCTTGAGCCGGCGGACGTCCTCGCCGATGTTCTCGCCGTTGACGAGCGTGCCGTTGGCGCTCGCGAGATCGAGGACTGTCAGCGCGCCCGATGCATGCGGCTCGAACATCGCGTGGTTGCGCGAAAGCTCCTCGTCGGGGATGGCGATGTCGCACGCGGACGCGCGCCCGAGACGCAGGCCGCCCTTCGGCACCGCGAACCGACGTCCCGCGAGCGCGCCGTTGACGATCAGCAGTTCCAGTCGTTCAGACATATCGCTCCTTTGATTGAATTTTACAGCAGTCCCTTCAGCGCCTGCGACAGGACGGGCCCGAGGAGGATGATGAAAACGGCCGGGAAGATGCAGAGCATCAGGGGCCCGAGCATCTTCGTCGGCGCCTCCGCCGCCAGCTTCTCGGCGCGGTCGAACCGCCGCGCGCGCAGCTGCTCGGACTGGATGCGCAGGATCGCGCCGATCGACACGCCCAGCTCGTCCGCCTGGATCAGCGCGAACGCGACCGCCCGCAGATCCGGCTGGCGGCAGCGCTCGGCCATGTTGCGCAGCGCCTCGCGGCGCGACGAGCCGACCTGGATCTCCTTCGTCATGCGCAGCAGCTCCTCGTTCAGCGGATCGAGCTTGCGCGACGCGCAGTTGCGCTGCAGCGCGCTGATGAAGTCCATGCCCGCCTCGACCGAGAGCGTGAGGATGTCCAGCACGAACGGCAGCGCCTTCATGATCGCCATGTGGCGTTTCTTCAGCGTGGCGGTCAGCCACATCACGGGCTGGAGGCTGAAGAGCGCGAAGCCGAGCACGCACAGCGGCAGGCGCAGCTCCTCCACGAGCGAACCCGGCAGCAGCGCACCGGCGAGGACGATCCCGAGGCACCAGAACGAACCGAGCACGAGCGGCAGCAGCAGCTTCAGCGCCACGAACTCGCGCCCCGACAGGAGCCCCTCGAAACCGGCGGCGACGAGCATCCCGTCCGCCTTCTCGATCTGCGGCGCGAACATCTTGCGCGAAACGAGGCCGTCGAGATTGCCGACGAACGGCAGCAGCAGCTTGAACGCGAGCGGCAGGGCGCGCGCCTGGCGGCGGCCGTCCGCGAGCGTGACATACGTGACCTCGCCCGCGACGATCGCCAGGTACCACCCCAGCCCCGCCGCCGCGACGGCCCACGCCGCCATCAATGCCAGCTCGATCGCGCTCATCGTCAGCTCACCACCGTTCCGCCGCCCGCGGCGGCGTCGGGCGAGAGCAGACCGCCGCACGTCCCCGGCTCGCCCGCGAAGAGGATCATGCCTTCCGACACGCCGACCGACATCTTGCGCGGCGCGAGGTTGGCGACGAAGACGACCTCCCGTCCGACGAGCTTCTCCGGCTCGGGGTAGGCCGCGCGGATGCCCGAGAAGATCGTGCGCGTGCCGAGCGAACCCGCATCGAGCACGAACTTGAGGAGCTTCGACGACTTCGGCACGACCTCGCAACTCTGCACCACGCCGATGCGCAGATCCAGCTTCTCGAAGTCCGGGAAGGCGATGGTGGGCCTCAAAGACGCCACCTCCTTGGGCCGGGGTTCGGCGGCGCGCAGCAACCCGGAGTCATCGGCGAAGGGTTGCGAAGCCGCCGCCGCTCCTCTATTCTTGCTCGCCCGCGATTCATGCGCGACTTCGCCCGTCTCGGCGGGCTTGACGGTCGCGGCCGCGACCATCGCCTCGACCTGCGCGGCGTCGATGCGGCTGGCGAGGTATTCGTACGGCCCGAGCGCGCAGTTTTCGCGCACCGTGCCGAGCGTCGCCCACGTCCATTCCGTCTCGCCGAAGAGCTTCATCGCCTTGTCGGCGTAGACGGGCAGGATGGGCTTCAGGTAGATCGCGATCAGCCGGAAGGCGTTCAGCGCGGCCGTGAGCGTCGTGCGCGTCGTCTCCTCGTCCGTCTTGACCGTCTTCCACGGCTCGCGGCGGTCGAAATACTCGTTCGCCGCGTCCGCGAGGCGGCTCACCTCGACGACGACCTGGTTGAAGCGGCGCTCCTCGTAGAACTTCGCGATCGTCTCCGCCGCGTCGCGGCACTTCGCGACGAGCGCGGCGCCCTCCGCGTCCAGCGTGCCGAGCCGGCCGCCCAGGCGCTTGTGGAGCATCTGGCCGCCGCGCGAGGCGATGTTGGTGATCTTGCCGACGAGGTCGGAGTTGACGCGCTGGACGAAGTCGGCGAGGTTGAGGTCCATGTCGTCCGTCGTGCCGCCCAGCTTCGCGGCGTAGTAGTAGCGGAGCGCCTCCGGCGGCAGATGGTCGAGGTATGTGCGCGCGTTGACGAACGTCCCCTTCGACTTCGACATCTTCTCGCCGTTCACCGTCAGGAAGCCGTGCACGAAGATCTTGTCGGGCTGCTGAAAGCCCGCCGTGTGGAGCATCCCCGGCCAGAAGAGGCAGTGGAAGCGGATGATGTCCTTGCCGATGAAGTGGTAGCGCTCGGCCGCGGGATCCTGCCACCAGTCCTCGAACGTCTGGCCGTTCTTCCCGCACCAGTTCTTGAGCGAGGCGAGGTAGCCGATGGGCGCGTCGACCCAGACGTAGAAGAACTTGCCCGGATGGCCCGGGATCTCGAAGCCGAAGTACGGCGCGTCGCGCGAGATGCACCAGCCGCGCAGGGGCTCGGCGAACCATTCGAGGAGCTTGTTCGACACGTCGCTCGTCGTGTGTTCGGTGATCCACTTCGCGAGGTAGTCGTGCTGCGGCTCCAGCTCGAAGTAGAGGTGCTCGGAGTCGCGGACGACCGGCGTGCCGCCGCACGTCGTGCACGTCGGCGCGCCCAGCTCCTCGGCGCCGTACGTGGCGCCGCAGCGGTCGCAGCTGTCGCCGTACTGGTTCGCGGCCCCGCACTTCGGGCAGGTTCCCTTGACGTAGCGGTCCGGGAGGAACATGCGGCAACGCTCGCAGTAGAGCTGCGGCGACGTCTTCTTCGTGATGCCGCCCGACTTCTCCATCGCGGCGTAGATCTGCTCGGAGAACGCCTTGTTCTCGGGCGAGTTCGTCGTGTAGTAGTTGTCGAACGCGATCTGGAAGTCGGTGAAGTCCTTCAGGTGGATCGCGTGCGTGCGCGCGATGAGCTCCTCGGGCGCGACGCCCTCCTTGCGCGCGCGGATCATGACCGGCGTGCCGTGCGTGTCGTCCGCGCAGACGTACACGCAGTCGTGGCCGCGCAGTTTCTGGAACCGCACCCAGAAATCGGTCTGGATGTACTCGACCAGGTGCCCGAGATGAATGTCGCCGTTCGCGTACGGCAACGCGCTTGTCACGATGATTTTTCTCTTCGCTTCCATGTCACTCCCAATTTCCCAATAGTATACCAAAAAAACGCGTCGACGCGGTGCAAAACTGCCGCGCATTTGATATACTATGCGTCAACGAGAAACACCCATGGAAATGAACAGGATAGGAACGCTCTTCAAACGGCTGTTGCAGCTCGTCACCCGCAACTGGGCGCTGAAGCTCCTGGCGCTGGCGCTCGCGCTCCTGACCTACTGGACACTCAAATCCGACAGCGGCCGCTTCAACGGCCGGATGCCCGAGGTAGATGAACGACACCTTTTCCAATCCGAGTGAGGGCGCCGGACGCCCCGCCGAGCGCCACGTCTTCGGCTGGCTCCTCTTCCCGCTCGCCCTTTTCCCCCTCGTCGCGCTGATGACCTACGACTGGCGCGCGATCGCCGCCTTGATGATCCCGCCGGAGCCGAGCACCAACTGGATCGGCCCGCTCGGCGACGGCTTCGCCTACTGGGGCTACCGCATCTTCGGCCTCGCGATCTGGATCGTCCCCGTCATGTGCCTCGTCGGCGGGCTCTGCCTCGTCGCGGGGCGGCGGATGCGCCCGGGGCGGCGCGGCGCATGGTTCACGCTCTTCCTCGTCTGCGCGGCGTGCCTCATGCAGGTGGCGCAGGGCCACGCGCCTGGCATCCAGGCGTTCCTCGGCCGGATCAACCTCGCCAACGCCGGCGGCGCGTTCGGCTATCTGATCATGACGCGCTTTCTCTCGCGCTTCCTGTCGGATTTCGGCGCGTCGGTGATCGTCGTCATCCTCCTGCTCATTTCGCTCGTCGCCGCGATCGGCCTCCACAACCTCCTGTCGTTCTTCGTGGCGATCTACCGCTGGGTGACGATCGGCAAGTATCTCGACCGCGTGCGCGCGGCGCGCGAAGCCGGCGCGGCGGACAGCCCGGCCGACGCGGCCGACGCGGAGCAGGACATGTACCTCGCGGCGCTCGCGGCGAAGGACGAGGCGAAGCGCCAGCGCGAGGCCGACAAGGCGCGCGCCCGCGCCGAGAAGGAAGCCGCCCGCGAAGAGGCGCGCGCCGCGCGCGAGGCGGAGCGCGAAGCCGCACGGGCCGCGCGCGAGGCGGCACGCGCCGAGAGGGAAGCCGCCCGGAACGACGCCGTGCGCACGCCCGCACCCGCGCGCACGGCGGCGACGGCAACGGACGGCGCAGAGGCGGACGAGGAGAAGCCCGCCGACAAGGGGCCGTACATCCTGCCGTCGGTCGGGCTCCTGTCGCCCTTGAAGAAGTCGCAGGCCGACCATTCCGACGTCGGCGCCACGAGCCAGAAGCTGATCGACACGCTCAAGCTGTTCGACGTCAACGCGGAGCTCGCCTACACCGTGCAGGGCCCCGTCGTCACCAAGTACGCGCTCACGCCGGAGCCCGGCACGCGCCCCGAGAAGTTCACCTCGCTGCAGGCGACGATCATGATGGCGCTGAAGGCAAAGTCGCTGCGCATCGAAGCGCCGATCCCGGGCGAGGACAAGATCGGCATCGAGGTGCCAAATCTCAAGCCGGCGGGCATCTCCTTCCGCGAAATCTTCGAATCGGACGCGTGGCGCAACGCCAAGGCGGAGCTGCCGCTCCTCTTCGGCAAGCGCGCGGACGGGCGCGAGCTCGTCGCGGACCTCGCGACGATGCCGCACATGCTCGTCGCCGGCGCGACGGGCCAGGGCAAGTCGGTCTGCCTCAACTCGCTCATCTGCGGACTCTTGATGACGCGCACGCCCGAGCAGCTCAAGCTGATCATGGTCGACCCGAAGTGCGTCGAGTTCACGCCCTACTCCAAGATTCCACACCTGCTCGTGCCCGTCATCACCGACAACCGCAAGGTCGTCTTCTCGCTCCACTGGGCGGTGGCGGAGATGGAGAAGCGTCTCAAGCTCTTCGCGCGCGCCCGCGTGCGCAACATCTACGACTTCAACCACCGCAAGACCGTCACGCAGACCGACATGTTCGGCAACGACGAGCCCGTGAACGCCGACATGCCGAAGACCGTCCCCTACATCGTCATCATCATCGACGAAGCGGCGGACCTGATCGGCCAGTGCGGCAAGGAGGTGAACCCCGACATCCAGCGCATCACGCAGAAGGCGCGCGCGGCGGGCATCCACCTCATCCTCGCGACGCAGCGCCCCGACGCCAAGATCATCACCGGCACCATCAAGGCGAACATCCCCGGGCGCGTCGCGTTCAAGACGTCCCAGGCGATCGACTCGCGCACGATCCTCGACGAGGCGGGCGCAGAGAACCTGATCGGGCGCGGCGACATGCTCTTCCGCGGCAAGGACGGGCTCCTGATCCGCGCGCAGGGCGCGTGGATCTCCGACGAGGAGATCGCCAACATCACCAGCTTCATCGAGGAGCACGCGAACACGCAGTTCGACGAGAAGTTCGCGACGAAGCTCGGGCGCGTCAAGGAGGCGGCGATCGAGGATCCGTTCGCGTCGAACGAGGACGATCCCGACAACCAGCCGCAGGCGGACGCGCAGCCGAAGGAGGTCCAGCGCGCGATGGTCAAGGCGGCGGCGGACGCGGACGACTTCAAGAAGGCGGTGGAGTGTGTCATCAACACGAAGCGCGCCTCGACCTCGCACTTCCAGCGGCAGATGGGCTGGGGCTACAACCACGCGGCGAAGATCCTCGACATGCTGACCGAGCGCGGCATCGTCAGCGCGCCGCAGGGCATGGGCCCGCGCCAGATCATCATGGACCAGGACCAGCTCGTCGCCATCCTCAACGGCGGCGACGACGACGGCACGGCCGCGAACGACGAACCGGTTGACAACGCAGACACCCCCGAAAACAACGAGGAGGCAGCACAATGATCGACTTTGGAAACACCCTGCGCCAGGCGCGCGAGGCGAAAGGCCTGACGCTGAACGACGTCGCGGACCGGACGCACATGATGGTGCAGATGGTCGAGGACCTGGAGAACGAGCGCTTCGGGCGGATCGCCGCGCCGATCTACGGGCGCGGGTTCGTGAAGCTCTACTGCGAGGCGGTCGGCATCGACGACTACAAGCCGCTCGTGGCGGAGTTCATGGAAATCTTCAACGGCAACCGCGCGCCGACGATCCGGATGCGCGCAGAGCCGCCGGCCCCGCCGCCCGCGCCGGAGCCCCTCCCCGCGCCCGCAGCGGAGCCCGTTTCAGAGCCCGAGCCGGAGCCTGCGCCGGAGCCGGAACCCGTTCCCGAACCCGCGCCGGAACCCGAACCCGCCAACACCGGCTTCCGCCTGGAGCAGCAGACGTCGCGCGCCGCGTTCGCGCCGCTGCCCGAGCCCGAAGCCGCGCCGATGCGTCCGCTGTCGCGCTACGCGCCGCCGACGCCGCTCGACGAGGAGGCCACGCGCGAGCCCTTCCGCTTCCCAAAAATCCCGACGACCCTCTGGCGCGCCCTCGTGCTGCTCGTCGTCGGCGGCGCGATTCTCTGGCTCCTCGCCTTTCTCGGGAAGGGGCTCTACCGCGCCACGATGATCGCGCCCGGCGAGGAATCCGCCGCGCCCGCCGCGAACGAACAGCCGGCGGACGAGCGGCCCGCCACGACGCCGCCGGCGGCGTCCACCGCCGCGCCGCGCACGCCGCTGGACGTGCCGCCCCTTTACATCGACTGAAAGATTGTGTATAATTTACCTATCCTAAGGGAAAAAGACAAACAAAAAAAGGAATCCAACACCATGGAAATCGTGATCTGCAAGACAAAGGAAGAAGCGTCCAGGCTCGCCGCCGATATGATCAACGCGGCCGTCAAGAAGAATCCGAAGACCGTGCTCGGCCTTGCGA
>Ga0256405_10008437_pt1 | contig 14779 bp, 6 predicted proteins | sample RumenRJG_02DNA_FD_189096 | JGI IMG/M metagenome (GOLD analysis project Ga0256405, IMG submission 189096) | Bovine rumen microbial communities from Lethbridge, Alberta, Canada - RJG_02 | ecosystem: Host-associated > Mammals > Digestive system > Stomach > Rumen | place: Canada: Alberta | collected... | reverse complement strand
GCAGCAGCGCCTCCAGAGAAGCATAGGAATCGGAATAGACGCTGAGTCCGCTGACTCTCAGATAATGGTTGTCTTCGCCGCCGTCCATGTCGGCGTAGACGGTATAACTTGTTTCAAGATAACAGTCGGAAATGGCACGCCGGATGCCGTTCCACTGTGTTGATAATGCGGTGAGTGCGATAGCGCGCCACCTCCTTAATAGTAATAGTGTTCATAGTTTGCTCTGGAGTTTGACAGCACAATATCGTAGAGGTTGAGCTGCGCGCTCCTGTAATGGTAATAGCCGGACTGCGAATCGCCGCCCTGTCTGCACGTGACAACAACCCATAGCTGCTGTCCCTTCCGGGACGCGACGTTGAACGAATGCAGAATGCCGGTGTCAAACCCGGTCCATCCGGACGACGGATCCAGTGAGCTTCCGCGTTCGCATCTCCAGTAGGTATATCCGTCGTCATTGCTGCCGACGCGCGCATAGGCCGTCGTGATCTGCTGATAGTCTACGATCGTAGCGTTCGGCCTGCCGGTCGACTGATCGATCGTCGTCGGCCTTGTGCTGCAGAGGTAGATCATCGGCGTATACGTCGCGTTGTTAAACCCCTGTCCGCGGAAAGAATACGACGGATCGAACCGCACGTTCAGATAGTTGCGGTTCACGGTGAACGGTTCAATATGGGTAATCCCGACAACGCGGTCCGTATTCGGTACGACCATCATGCATCGATAGTTTCCGCTGGTATACACCTCGCCGTATCCGTCCGGGATCAGCGCAGGCGTATATCCTTCAAACCATCCGTGCCCTCTGAGATACCGCTCGCCGTAGATCCCCCACGGTTTCGCGTCGTTGATTGCCTGCATTCTGCTCATACATCGGTTCATCCAGGTACACATTCTGACGGCTGTTTTATCCGCGTTGTACTCCTGAATCATGGTCGCGTCCGGCATCTTCAGAAGCCAGTTCCTGTGAATATCAAACGTCTGATCCAGCTCGGATACTTTCCCAAGTGCAACGCCGGTTCCGCCGTGTTTGAAGTCGATCATGGCAAGCGCCGTGTTGAGCGGGTAGGTATAAACCGCCGGCGGTGAGTACAGCCCGATATACGTGCGCGATCCGTCCAGCATGCTGACGGTCCAGGTGTTCTCCACCCAATATGGAGCCCTGGTTCCGTGGAAGTCATCCGTCATGGTAAATACAATGTCATAGCTCCGCTCCGGGTCTGCCGGCGCGACAAGATAGCCGCTGCTCGTATATTCCGGCAGGTCGATTGTGGTATCCACATAGCCCGTCTCTGAAGTCCTGGATGGGACGGAAATGTGCAGAGACCTGTCGTTCAGATTGTTCAACGGCGAGAAATCCGCCTCCCATTCGATCAGCGCGTATTCGCCGTAATCGTCCGGTTGATAGACAACCCCGTCATAAACATAAACTTCGCCGTCCGTTCCAGCGCTGACCGGTGAGCATCTCCTCGCCCGAAACATCGGCAGGCGCGGCGCGTGATAGGGGATTACGGTGACGTAATCTGTATAGCTTGTCTCAAATCCAAAATTGTCAAACGCCCACATTTCAACCGGCGCGTTCGTAACCGGCGTGAGAAGGTCATAGATATCAGCACCGAACGCTATTGTATAACCGGCCTTTTGCGATTCCACCATAGTCCCTGTCGTATACTCGCGGACATGCTGTTCATAGAATTGCGACCCGTACTTCATCCGATCATTTCCGGTGCTTTCGTCGCGATATCCCTGGCAGTCGACGGCAACGCTGTAATGCGCGCGCCCCTGCACTGCCCCGCCGTACCGGTCCATCTGCAGCTTGTAATAATCGTTCACATATGTGAGCGACTTGATCTCCTGTCGAAGGCTTTCGTCATAAGCCCGTTTTGCGATCGCCTGAACTCTCTTGGTGACGTAAGTAACGCAGTGCGTTGCCGGCATCTCCCAGTATACATGCACATTCCGACTGCTTCCGCCGTATCCGTAATACTGATACACATCGGTAAATACCGTGGTCTTCACCGGGATGACATACTCATAGTCGAGATAGAGAAGATCATTTCCGCTCATGCCGACCGTGCTTTTTTCACCTTCCGTTGCGCCGTGCGCGTGCGCCAGCAGCTGCACTTCCGAAAAGTAAGTGTGACAGTCTGACACCGGAACATACGGGCTGACAAACAGTTCGTTCGACCAGCTCGACGATCCAAGGCTTGCGAAATAATAGGAATAAAAGCTGTGCGGCTTGAATTTCTTGCTATTGATCAGCTGAGTGGACAAAGAAAAGGTAGCGACGGTTCCGGTTTCGATCTGGCTCGGCCCCGTAATTACCACAGGGACAGGCGCCGCCTCATATTCCGTAAACGTATAGGTGTCGCCGTCGTGTGTGGTAATCTCCAGTGTGATCGTGAATTCTTCCCCGTTCTTCGGAATCAGGATATGCGTCGAACTGGAAAAATTCACATAGTAATATCCGACCGTATCACCGCTGATGCTTCCGCCGCCACCGCTCGGGGTGGCTTCATCCAGAACAAGAATATTCGCGTCCTTATCCTGTATCGCAGTCCCGGTGCTGAAGGTGTAAATCTTTTCCTCGTCGTTGATATGCAGCTTGATTGTCAGCGGCAGATGCGGCGACAGCCAGTACGTCTGGTGGCGGAGAGAATGCACGCTGCACCCGCTCAGGGTGATATACGGCTGCGCGGTCGTGCTGGACATGTCCGCGTAGACGGCGTAATTCATCAGAAGCGCCATGTGTTCTCCGAGCTTGTGCACCCAGAACCAGTCTTTGGCGTTTCCCCATTTATCCTGTAATCTGCTTACCGCCATCAGTCTTCACCTACCCAGAGCAAACTTAGGTTCCCGCTTGACCTTGGCTGAAACTGAATACTCCCGAGGCGAAGACTTCCGCCGACCGGGATGTTGACCATCTTCGGCATGTACTGCTCGTTGATGTTCCACCAGGTGACCGGCTGCCCGTAGACCTCCAGCGTGATCTGGTCGTTCTCCATCTTGAGCGCCGTATCGCTTGTGTTCTTCGAGATCTCCGCGCCATCCTGCGTTACCTTAAACGTTGTCTGCACCACGCCAATGTCTTCGCGGTTCTGCTCCACCTGAATGGCGAGCCCGTCTTCACGCTGCTGCATGGTGGTGCTCATCTCACTGATGCGGTTCTCAACCTGCGTCATAATGCCGCGATTGTTGATTTCAACAGCGGTCTGTACCGCCTCGTCAATCCCGCTGGTCTCCAGAAGCAGATGCCCGTTCTGATCCAGACTCAGCACGTTGACCAGAGTGCCGTCCTGTTCACGTCTTAGAATCCGGAACACCTTCGCGCCTTCGCCGGCCTCCGTGATCAGAGTGAAGCCGTCGTCGTCCAGCGTGATGTTGTTCGTCTCGTTATAAATGCCGACGTTCTGCCCGAGGATGATATTGCCGACGATGGTGTCGGCGATGACGCCGAACGCCTCTTCGATCTGCTGCGTCTGCGGATTCCAGAACCGGAACTTACCGATGCCGGCCTTCGCCGTGAGCCATCCGTCGTTCGTCACATACAGACCGTGGCTGATAATCTTGATCTGCTCGTCGGAATAGCTGTCGCTCTCCGGCAGGTACTCGCGTCCCGTAAAGCCGGAGGAATCCATCTGGAACTCCTGGTTCTCCGCCCCGCCGACAATCTTTGTCGTGAGTGAAAATCCTTCCTGCGCCCAGTTCTGCATCCGGCTGTAGCTCTTCTTGCCGTCCTCCGCCTGACGCGCTACCATGCCGTAGCTCGACGCCATGCTCTTCGCCTGATCCAGCAGGCTCTGAATATCGCTTGCGGAGTTATGTCCGTACTTGACATCGGTGAATTCTACGTCAAGACCGAAGCTGTTATAATCGATCTGATACTCGCTGAGCCGCAGACGATAGATCTTCTTGTCCACCTGCACGCGGATCCAGTTCCCGGTTTCAAACTGATTCACCAGCGGGTGGAACTCATGCATCGCAAGCAGGTTGTGCATCTTCGCCGTGATGCTGTGCTGCAGCGTGGCGGATGCGTAGATATCCTTCTTCGCGACATCCAGAAACTGAAGCGCGTTTGCGAACAGCTCGTCGTTCGACAGACCGTCCGAGATATAGTTCTGATTGGAATAGACGTCCTCGCGCCGGTAGGCCGCGAACTCGTTCCACAGCTCCGTTCCGAGAAACTTCTCAAAGTTCTGCAGTTCCTGGATGCCGTTTCTCCTTGCGACGATCTGCGGCTGGATGCCGTCGAACAGCAGGCCGCCGTTGTCGTCATAGATGCCTGTCACGACTGCGAGCTCTTCCGTTCTCGTCTCGATCTCCGCCTCGATCGCCGCCATCTTATTCAGATACGGCACGTACATCAGCAGGTAGAGATCGTTCTCTTCGCTGACCCATGTGTCATGATCCGCCACGCCCTGCTGAATCAAAATGTCCAGAATCGCCTGGCAGGCGTCACGGAACGCGATCAGCCGCTGCAGCGACCATTTGTGAAGTTCGCCGTCAAAGCTCGGATCGCCGGCGGTATAGTCTTCATCCGTCGACAGCTTCAGCTCGAACAGCTCATGCACATCCGTGATGTCGTCGCTGTCCTGCTTTGCAAGCCTGCGGATCTTCTGTTCGATATAAGTTTTCATGTCGTCATTGATGACGACCGTAATTTCTTCCGTTGTCGCGGTGTCTTCCTCATCCGCGTAGTTCACGATATCCAGCGTACCGGTCCATCGGTGATTCTCTGAGGAGTAAACGCTGTCGTGTACCTTTACCTGGAACGTACCGCGGATCATGCATTTCGCCATGCCGGATACCGCGCTTGCCGCCGTGGTCGGCGTGCATGCGTCCAGATTCGCAACCGCGATAGGGGAGATGGAGACGCTTGTGAGCTTTGCCGCTTCCGTCGCCGCGTCCGTCGTTTCGACTTCCACATTCGGCATCAGCTCGTTATTCAGAAACAGCTGAAGATCGATGGTGTCATAGTAGGCGTCCATCAGCGCCGGGAAGCCGACGATCGGTGACGGGATCTCTTCCAGATCCGGCTTGAAGCTCTGATACTTTTTTACGATATTGTTATATCTGGTCAGCAGGTCTTCCGACGGTGACCACTCCGCTGTGTTCTGGAAGATCTCATACTGTTCGTCGTACTGCGCCAGTCGTGTCCGAAGTTCCTCCGACATGTCTTCCCGCATCTCGTCTGTCACATACCAGAGATACTGGCTGCCGTTCGGATTGCAGTTCATGATCGTCGCCGTCATCAGGTCGTCGCCGCCCTCCAGACGGAAGCAGTTCTTTACTGACCCGACATCGGTGGTATAGGTAATCTCGTCGGCCAGATTCTCCCGGCTGACGTAGATGCTTGTGTCCTTGCCGTAGCCCTGACGGATCGCTTCGCTCCCGCACTGCGGGCAGACGCCGAGAAAGTCTCCGCGGTTGCCGCAGCTCATGCAGCTGTTCTCCAGATCATACGCGCTGACCGTGCGGTCAACCTTCCCGTTCTCCGCCTTCACGCAGTCGAATTTGAACAGCACGTCCTCCTCCTGCGCCACTTCCTGGAAGCAGTCGTAGACCGTTTTGTTGTCGAACTGGAACGTGCGCTGAATACTCCGAATACTGTCGTCTACGTGGTCGATCCTGTAATGCGGCGCTTTATACAGCAGGCGGTCAATCAGCGAGGACTTCGCGTCGTTCGGATTGTACAGCACCGTCGGTGCATAGTCGTCTCTCGCGATGTCGTCCTCTGTGTTGATCTCAATCCCGTAGACGTTCATCTGCCCGAGTTCCGCCTCGCCGAGAGAGGTCGCCGTAACGCTCTTAACCGTTGCGGTCGATTCCGAGAGATCCACCGCGATCTCGTACCACATGTCAAACTCCGGGCAGTACGCCAGTTTGAAATCCGTGATCCTGCGCCAGAAGCTCTCGTCCACTTCGCCACTTCTCGTCAGGCAGCGTTTCTTATAGACGTTGAAGCTGAATTCCGATCCGTTGTTGATTCCTTCCCGGAACTTGATGTTGTTCATCGGGAGCTCGCGGATGCGGTTTCCGGAGCGTGTCGCGAGGATCAGCCGTGCCGGCAGTGGATTGCCCGCGGAATCAAACTTGATTTTGATTGCCAAGTATTCTCACGCTCCTTTCACTCTTTGTATTTCTCATTTCTCATTTACCATTTATCATTGTTTATATGGTGTCTTTCAGCTGCGGCCGATACCGCAGTTCCACCGTGCACGGAATCGTCGCCGTGAAGGTGTTCAGTCTCTGCTCATAAGTATTTCCAAAGCGGAAATAGTCGTAGTTGAAATCGTTCGCCAGCGTGTTCCGATGCGTGACGGACTCCGTCTCGATCACCATCGTATCGCCGCTGAAGTGCAGGATCTCACCGTTGACGCAGTTTGCCACTTCGCAGGAGCACCCCGTGATGTCGTCTGCCAGTGTCCATGTCCCGCCCGCGTTGCACGTGACTTTCAGTTCCGGATAGGTCTCGCCGATCTCGTCGTTCTCATCCACAAAGGTATGGGTGAGTTTCTCAGACGTGAACTCAAATGTCTTGATTACCTCGTCTCCGTAACCGAAAGGGGAGTCGGTGGTCATATCCACCTCGATGCCGACCGTCGCATTGCCGAGGTCAATTCTCGTCAGCGTGCAGCTCGCCCGTACCCACGGGCGGCTGATCTCCGGCTCGCACCAGTCGAATCCGTGGAACCACAGAAATTCCCTGCGGTTCAGCCAGCGTGAGATTCTGCGGAACTCTTCCGCCGTGATCTCCATTTCGTCCTCCCGGTAGATCTTCGGATCCTTGCAGATCTGAAACTTCGTCGTGAGGCACTTCTTGTATTCCGACCCGACCTCAAAGAATCGTTTGCCGGAATGGGACGTCGCCGTCTCAAACGAGATCTCCGAGCCGCCGTCTGCGGTATCCAGTCCGCCGCTGTCGTTGAAGTGGCAGACGATAAATCCAAAATCACTCAGGAGTCTCCCGTCATATTCAAAATTGTATGCGTACAAACCTACACCGCCTTTCCCTTGATGGCCCGGTCAAGCATGCGCAGCCGCGCATCCATTTCCGATTTGTATTTCTTTCTCAGCGCCTGTAACTCACGATATGCCTGATCGAAGCGCATCTTCGATTCGTACGCGTCCTCGATAATCTCGGACTGGGTCTTCAGGTGCTGTTCCCATGTGTCGTGTCTTCCTTCGAGCTCGCCGCTCATCTGCGCGATCTGCCCGTCTTTATCTTCAAGCGCCCGTTTGAGCGCTGTGTTCTCATCCTGAAGGGAGCTCACTTTCTCCCGCAGCCGCAGAACCTCCTCCTGCAGCCATTCCATTTTCTTTTCCTGTTTCATACGTCTCCTTTCATGCCGTGAGGGGCCGGCGTATTGCCGACCCCTCTGATTGAATCCATCGTATCTCAGAATACGATTTTGTTTTTCCCGAACGCGCTCTTGCCGACCGCCCGATCCAGCGTCATGGCGTTCACCAGACGTTCGAATTTCGGGTCGTCCCGCAGCTGCGAAATCAGGTCGTTGTAATCCAGGACGCGGTCGATCGGGATGTTGACCTGCAGCTGACCGATGGTCATGCCGCCGCCGTTTCCGAATCCGGATGTGGACGGGATAGAGATCGAAGATCCTGCCATCTCGCGCATCATCTTCGCCGCTTCCAGGAAGTTCGCCGTGTCGCTCGCGTTCAGCATCAGCTCCGGTTTGCCCTTCGACCCGTGCACCGCGGCAAGTCCCGTGTAGTCCACAAGACCGCCGGTGGCGTAGGCCTTGACCGCGCCGGACGCTCTCGCCATGGCCGCAACCATGTCGTAGATGTTGCTGAGCACAACCTGTACCGAGTTGATCTCGCCGGACATATGCTCGTAGTAGTTCAGATCCGCGCTCAGCGCCTGCGTCATCTGGTCGGTCATCGTGTAGCCGACTTCCTCGCCGACGTCGATCAGCGTGTTGCGGATGCTGTCCATGTTGATGTTCGTGCCGGTGATCATCTCCTGCATCAGCAGGTCGATGTTGTCCAGACGCTGATTGAGGTAGTCCTCGTACTCGTCGTACATGTCGTCAAGCAGCTTCTTCTGGTCGCTGATCGAGCGGTCCCACTCGGTTTCGCGGAGCTCGGTCTGCGCCTTTTCCAGATTCTGCGTGAGCTTCTGTACGCGGGCGCGCGTCTCTTCGGACGCGTCGTTCTGATAGGCGGACAGCTGCTTCTGAATCGAGGCAATATCCGCCGTCTTCTCGGTAATTTCTTTCTGATATGTATAGAGGTCCTTAGCCGAATCAAGGCTGTCATTGTAGGCGTCAATGAGATCTTTGAGCGCCTGCAGTTCCAGATTGATTCCGTTCTGCACCAGATCCTTTACCGCGTTCTTTTCTCCTTCCGCCGACAGGATCGACTGCCGCTGAAGTTCAAGCAGCTGCTCGCGCCGCTCGATGAGTTCCGTGTCGTACGGGTCGGACTCCAAATCTTTCTGAATCTTCTGGATCTGCTTGGCATATTCGTCCGCCTGCGCCATGTACACGTCGTAGTTCACCGCGTGCATGCCGGCGGTCGCTTCTCCGAGATTATTGAACTGCCCGTTGTCCTGGAACAGTTCGTGGTTCGACATGAGGTCGACGAAGAACTGCGCCTCCGCCGTCATCTGGCTGAAGCGTTCCTGCGCATAATCGAAGTACGACCAGTCGAGCTGGCGGATCGTGCGCTGGTACTGGACGAGCTGGATGTTCGCATCCGCGATGGCCTCTTCGACCTCATTGATGCTTTGCTTCATGGTGTACCAGGCCTCGGAGTTTTCTTCGATCTCGCCGGAGTCCATGGCCTCCTTGAACTTCTGGTTAAGCTCGGTGAGCTCCATGTTCAGCCGGTTGACCTGATCCGCCTGGTTGGAGACGAGCTGCTCGTAGAAGGTCGCGCTGTCGAGGTAGCCGCGCGTCTGCGCCATTTCCAGGTTCTTGCTGGTCATGTTCGCGTCGTGCTCAATCTGCGCAAGCTGATTCTCGAAGTCTGTCTGCACCATGTCGAACGAATCGACATAGAGCTGCGCAATGTTTTGATGGAGTTCTTCGAGCGCGGACTTCGCGTCCAGCGCTTTTTCATACCATTCGGTATATTCATCAATCTTCTTGCGCGTGTCGTCATCATACTTCGTGATATCAATCGTGCCTTCGCGCACGTTGGCCGCGATACTCTCGCTGAGCCCGATGCTGTTGGCCTCCTGAATATAACGATCGTATGCTTGCTGCTGAACCTTCAGCTCATCGGTGATATTGGTGATCTGATCCTTCGTGTAACGCAGCCTGGTATCCAGCTTCTTGAACCCGCTGGATGCGATCTTCTCCAGATCCGCAATCGTACGCTGCAGCCGGTTGATCCGGACCGCAACCCAGTCCACCTTCTGCGGGTCTGCCATGGATGCATAATCTGCCCCGCCTACATAGTTACCGCCGCCGCTACCGGCATACCCGCCGGAATTAGCCTTGGCATTCGCATTCTCACGCTTGGTTTTCTCGTTTGCGTCCTGAATAGACTTCTGCCTGGCTTTATATAACTCAGCCTCCAGTTTCTCCTGATCTCTTCTGGCTTGCAGATACATCGACTCATAGAAGTTATAATTGTTCGTTGTACCGTAACCGAGACCGCTGCTCTCGTCGTAGGTATATGTGGTATAAGTAATCGTTTGCGTACTTGGATTATAGTAATACCCGTTGCCGCCCTGGTTCCGTCCGGTGGTAACCGCAGTCGGGGAGCCAAGCGCACTGCGGTTTACACCTGCATTCCTGGATCCCGTCGTTCCGTTACTGTTATTAACTGTTGCAACAGTTCCAAAATGAAGACTTGAGCCGCAGTTGTAACAGGAAGAACGATAGTCGGGGTTCGCCGTGCCGCATACCGGACACCTAATATAGGCGCGAGCCTGTACATTCCCGCGGAACAGCCTGCTGATCAGACTGCCTCTGCCGACATTTCCGCCGACCAACGCTTTCCCATTGACATTCCGTTTCCCGCGCAGAATATCTTTCGTCTCGTCCGCCGTAAACACAATCGCGTCATCACTCAGTTTGACAAAGCCCGGGCGACCGCCGTTCGCGATAAATGCTCTCCCTTGATCAGAAATAAGTTCCGGCCCAAGTTCGTTTACAAGTGTATCGCCGCCGCCGATTCCAGCACGTTTACCACTGGCGCTGCTCCCCCTAACAAACGATCCTGCGAACATGCTCGAACCGGAATTTGAACTCGTACCACTGCTCTTCTTGGTCTGTTTATTGCTATTCGTATTCCCGCTTGGAACCTCGGTCGAATACTCAAAATTCCCCATAACAGGCTTAACAAGAAGCTTTCTCGGATTGCTGTCCAGAAATGCCTGGAAATTATTGAGCATATCCGCGCCCTGATTCAAGAGTCCCTGCTCATCCGGCTCTACTGGAACGACCGTCGGATCTTGATCCGCTTCCTTCTGCATCTCTTCTTTGGCAAGATCCAACAGTGAGCGGTATTCTTTCGGGTCAACCGTCAGCACGCCCTGATCATGGAGGGAATCCAGAATACGTAGCATCGTGGTGTCGTCCGCGTCCGCATACCGTTCAAACGACGCCTTGATGAAATCCTTAACGCCTTCACGCGCGTCACCTGCTGCACTTGTCAGACTGCGTAACGAGTTAATCAGTTCTGTATTCTGCTTGGTATCTGTAAGCAGCTGTGAGCCATATGCGTCAAGATCATCAAGTAATGCGTCAAGTAGAGGTTCCGCGATTCCGATCTGATCGGCAAGCGCGCTGAAGTCGTCAATCCAGTAATGAAGCCCGCTGTCATCACGCCAGACATCGATACCGTCCAGCGATGCGATGTTCTGTTCAAGATACTGCAGCAGCCTCTGCCCGTAACCATATGGATTGTCTGCGTCGTCATATCCGTTTTCTGCATTGTTGTCGTCAAAGATGCCACGGAAGAACTCGGCCTGAACGGCTTGCGCCAGATTGTGTGCGTTGCGCCCCATTGCATCAATTTGCTCAGGAGAGAATACCATTTCGTACAATGCCCAAGCCGCCCTGGAGTCTTCTCGCCCTGCGTCGATCTCTTCCATGGCCTTTTGCCAAGCATCCTGCATCTTCCCTGCAATATCACCGTTATTGCCGCCTTCGAGCGCTTTGTTGTAATTATCGATTGCCTCTCGTGCCCGCTCAATCTCGTCGACCATGGTGCCCCATTTGTAGATCTCTGCATCGAGCCTGGAATTACCGCCTGTTTCTGATTCCGCCGATGTGAGATCGTTCATGCTGTCACCCATCTGCAACATCATTTCGGTCAAGTCTTCTGCGGTATACCTGCAATCGAGCATCCAGCGGCGCAGCTTTTCGCCCTCTTCGCGTGTAACCTGTTCGCCCCTTGCGAGACGCTTCAGTGCATCAAGATTGCTGCCGTAACGCTTTTCCAGATCCTTAAGATCAGCAGCCCACTTCTTTGATTTCTTAGAATTACCGTCAATACTGTCAGTGAAATCTGCAACAGATTTCGTGAGCGCTTCAATGAGTTCTGCGTCCTCTTTCGGTTTAAGCTTCTCAATAACGTTTCCAATGTCCTGGAGTACGCCGTCAAGCTCTGTAGTGCGCTGCTCCAGGTTGTACATTGCAACGTCTACATAAGTCTGGTCGGCTTGAGTCGCTTTATCTCCTTTGCCTTCTAAATACTTCTGTGCATCTTCAAGATCTTTTTGCGCATTGCGATAATTATCTATAGCGTTCTGTATCGTCTGAGCAAAAGGGTACTCGTCCGCGTTGTTGCCAAGGAGTGTGTTCGCTTTTTCAACAGCGGTATCATGTACTTGCTTTGCTCTGTAAGCTTCGATACCTTTTTGGATTTCGAGCTGCGTTTCAAGAAGTGTGTTTTCCGCCTCAAGCTTCCTTAGTTCAGCTTCATCAACGACTGTAAAATCTCCAGTGCGGTACAGCTCTTCAAGCTCACGAATCCGTGACTTATTCGTTTCAAGTTTGCCATTGAGCTCATCGACCTTTTTACCTGCTTCATCCAGAAGTTTCTGGGCGAGTTCAAAAGACGGGTGAGCTTCGTCGTATCGTTTCTTCAGTTCCTTTACAATAGCGACGAGGCCGGCAATGCTTGCTACAATACCTGCAACCGCAAGAAGCTCTGGCAGCACGGCGAACGCTTCGCCGAGTTTCAGTACGGTTTTAATTACGCTGAGAATTGCGCCTTCAAGCCCGCCGCCTGTAACGAATTTCACAGCCGCAAGCCCACCGAGCGCCGCAAGCGCGACACCAACACCGCCGATCTTATCAATCAATGCCGTCAGGCCTTCGATGATTTTTGTGACAATATCAACAACGCCTTTGGCAAAATCGCTGTTAACGACTTTCATCGCCAGCTCATCGAACGCCGCCTTCAGGGTGTTGATATGAGCCTGAATACTCTCCATACGAATATCGTATGCTTCCTGCAGTTCGCCTGCGCTGTCTTTCATTCGCTCGACGGCGTCCTCAGCAGTGCCGAACTGCGTCATGAGGCTCGCAAAAATATTCTGTTGTCTTGTACCTGCGAGCGCCTCAACGACCGCTGCCTGCTCCATAGATGTCATTTCGCCCCAGACGGCAGCAATGTCCTTGATAATCTCGTAGGTGCTTCTATATTGTTTGGTTTCTTCATCGATCAGACTGACGCGGTGCTTCGTCAGGGCGTTGATCATTTCCTGATACTTCGCCTCTTCGACGATTTCGCCGTCATCGTCTTCGCCGGTGGTTGTTTTACGAATACGCGCCGCGATGGTGCGTAGGCCAGTAGACGCTTTGCTGATATTCTGAATCGTACTGTTCGCGGCTGTTAACAACGCAATGGATTCTTCAAAGCTGTTGCCTGCAACATGCAGCATACTGCCTGCATTGTTCATGCCTTCGGCAATCTGAGCCACTGAAATTGGGAAGCCGTTACCGACAAGAACCATCTTATCCATAACGTCTTCGATGTCGTTGACGCCTTTATCGAAAGCTTTGATAATTGCCGTGATTGCATTCTGAGCAGACGATGCGTCGATATCCATTCTGTTACTTGTTGACCGTATGTTCATACGGCGGGCAGGCGATTTCTCCCTGCCTCTCACGCTTATTTGGCTTATACGTGAGTTCGGACTGGATCTTCACCCTCTCTTATGAGTAGGGGGATAGCGAAACCATACATGTTACCATGCATAGTGTTACAGTCTCTACGGGTTCAGAGTATTTATGATAGTGTTCTTAATCTTTGCCTTATTATAAAAATAGGGAATCTCGATCAAGGAGATTCCGTTATCTTTGCAGTATTCTCTTTTGATCTGATCGCGCAGCTGGCGATCTTCAAATGTGTCTGTGTCATCACAGAACCAATCGACTGGCTGATAATGCTGTATTCCCTGATACTCGATACAAACATTATAGTCCGGCAAAAAGAAATCAAACGGCAGTTCGCGCTTGTATTTACAATCATCAAATCTGTGCTGCGGATCAAACTCTATATGATTCTCCGTCAATACCGATTCGATAAAGCGTTCGCCTTTCGACTTGAAGCGCTGACATCCGCAAGAACAGACCGAACCGTTCAGCCAGTTCGGCCCGTCAACAACGGTTTCATTTCCACAGTCACAGACACACCTGTATTTTGTGTGTCCTCCCGGTATCGGGATACGTTCAACTGCGGTAAGAAATCCAATATGTCGACCAGTTAAATCTGTTCTCGAATGTTCGCCTGCGTGATCTCTTTTATAACATCCGCACGATTTTGTGATGCCATGCTGCAGACTGCTGTATGCAACCCACAGTTCATTTCCGCAGTCGCATTTGCAGTAGCATCTTGTACCGGACTTAGCCCAGTCCATTTCTGTGACAACCAGACGTCCGAATCGCTTTCCTGTCAGATCGATTCTGTTTACGTTTGGCTCATGCAGCTTGCACCCGCATGACTTTGTGGCGCCTGTTTTCAGCTTATACGCTTCGACATCCGTTTCGTTGCCACAGTCACATCTGCAATGCCACATGGTTCGTCTGCCATTGTTTGGGGCACGGTACATTACAGTCAGCATATTAAAGCGCTGACCGGTTAAATCGATTAGTTGTATATGATCACTCCATAAATTATTTCTTAAATACTCTGTCTTCCCTCGGTCTCTGAGATAAAGCCAATTCTCCTTTGACCGATATAGCTATCTTCTTGCTACATATTACTATGTAGTTAGGCAATATAAATACCTACACTCTGCAGCATCGCTGTGTATTTGCTGAGGATCGCGGACTCATCCATCGAATATCCCAGTCTCGCATACACCGTTGTCGCATCAATAAGGTCTTTCGTCGCCTGTGCGGTCTCCTTCGCCATGGACGATACGCGCTTGCCGTATTCATCCATCTCCGCGCCGGAAGCCCTCGTGACGATCTGCAGCGTGTTCATCGCGCTGTCGAGTTCGACAGCCGTGGACACCATCTTCTTGACTTCGCCGACAGCCTTGTAGACCATCGCCGCGAGTCCGACGGAATACTGCAGTCTCGATTTCAGCTGCTGCACGCCGTTGGTTACCCAGCGGCCGACAAGACTGTTGTTCGTCTGCAGTGCCGCGCTGTTCTTGGAGTACTCCGTGGTGCAGTTGCGAAGACCGGCCGCGACCATATCAAGGTCCGGCTTCTCCTTTTCCAGCTCAGCCAGTAGCTTCTGAACCTTTTCTTTTGTCCGCTGTATGCCTTCATAATTGTCACGAGCATTGGAGATCTTAGACGCTGCGGCATATTTCCGCTCAGCGCCTTCGCACTTCGTGAGAAGACTGCTA
>Ga0256405_10008435_pt1 | contig 14781 bp, 13 predicted proteins | sample RumenRJG_02DNA_FD_189096 | JGI IMG/M metagenome (GOLD analysis project Ga0256405, IMG submission 189096) | Bovine rumen microbial communities from Lethbridge, Alberta, Canada - RJG_02 | ecosystem: Host-associated > Mammals > Digestive system > Stomach > Rumen | place: Canada: Alberta... | reverse complement strand
TGACCCCTTTGTTCAAGAATGCCATTTGTCTTAATCTATTTTTGATGATTTCGTATGAGAAAACAGTTGTTTCTTTGAAAATTAATGGATCTGGCTTGAATGTAACTGTGGTTCCACTAACTGTAGAATCTCCAATTCTTTCAAGTGGTTTGACTGTATGACCGCCATTTTCGAAACGAATGTGGTATTTTCCACCATTTTTGTCGACAGTAACATCAACCCAACTTGAAAGTGCGTTAACAACCGACGCACCAACACCATGTAAACCGCCAGAAACTTTATATCCGCCGCCTTCGCCGAATTTTCCGCCTGCGTGGAGAACAGTATAAACTGTTTCAACGCCGCTCTTTCCGGTTTTTCCAACTATATCAACTGGGATACCTCTACCATTATCAGTAACAGTAATTGTATCTCCAGGATTGATTGTAACTGTGATTAAATCACAAAAACCAGCAAGAGATTCATCTATTGCGTTATCAACAATTTCCCAAATTAAGTGATGTAAACCAGTTGATGATGTTGAACCGATATACATACCAGGTCTTTTTCTAACAGCTTCTAAGCCTTCTAAAACTTGAATTGAGCCTGAGTCGTATTTTTCATCAGCTTTTTCTAAAACAGTTTGGTCTTCAACTTTGATAATTTCGTCGCCAATCCTAGAATCAATATTCTTTTCTTGAGCTTCGAAACCTTCTTCTTCGCTGATTTTTTGATCAACAACTTCTTCAGTTTCTTCACTAACTACAACTTTTTCTTCAGTCATACTTAATCCTCCTGATGGATTTTGTTTTCTTCAACAATATAGTAATTTTTGCGATAAAATTCGCTTTTTTCAGTATTCGTGATGAACACTTGGTTCATCTTTTCTAAGTAATTCAATAAATTTTCTTCATGATTTTTATCTAGTTCACTTAAGACATCATCAAGTATCACAATTCCTGGATTATCAACTTCATCTCTAATGAAGTAAGGTGCAAGTTTTAATACTAGAACCGCCATCCTGTTTTCGCCTTGAGAACCATACTTTGCAATATTTTTCTGTCCTAAATAAACTGAAAAATCTTCTTTATGAACGCCAATCAATGTAGTCTTTTTAAGTAATTCTTCATCTTCAACTTCATCAAATTCTTTTTTGAGGTTATTGATGTATTCTTCTTTGTCTGCAAAGTCGTAGATAGGAAGATATTTTACCTTCAAAACTTCTTTCGTAAGTGAGATTTCTGGATACAATTTCTCAAGAATTTTGTTCAATTTTGCGATAAAATCAGCTCTTTCATTGAATATTACCCAGCTCAATGAGATGAGTTGATTCTTGAGAATCTCAATTAACACTTTATTAACTTTAAATTCTTTTAATGCATCATTTCTTTCTTTTAGAAGTTTTTCGTATTGAATTAAATTCCTTAAATACGTTGGTGAATTTTGAGAAATAATTTGATTCAAATAATTTCTTCTATCTTTTGGTGCACCTTTTAAAAGTAGTGTGTCTTTTGGAGTGAACGTATATACCTTTAAAAGTGAATTTAGATTACTAATTCGTTTGCAAACTTCGTTGTTTATGCGGACTTTTTTGCCTTTTTTATTGATTTCAATATCAATTAATTTGGTTTTTGGTCCGTTTGTGATTTTTGCGTGGATTTTTAACTCGTTCGCACCTTCCTTAATCATCTCACTCGCTTCGCTTGTTCTAAATGAACGAGCAGAGTTTAAAGTAGCGATCGCCTCAACTAAGTTAGTCTTACCTTTAGCGTTTTCACCAACTATGAAATTAATTCCTTTTCCGAATTCACATTCGAGATTTTCATAGTTTCTAAAATTATAAATTTCAATTTTATTGACCAGCATTTTCTATTTCAAAGAACAAATCATGATTGATGACAACTTGGTCACCGTTACGTAGTTTTTTACCTCTCATTTTGCAGAATTCTCCGTTCACAAAAATGTTATTTTCAGCAATAAAAAACTTCGCATCACCACCATTAGAAATAACATTTGCAAACTTTAATAGTTGCCCTAATGTAATGTACTCTGTTGTAATTGCGATTTTTGTGAACTTTTCTGACATAATAAAAAACTCCTTTAATATTATATATTAAAGGAATTAGATATTAAAGATTTTTTGTAAAACTCGTATAGGTATTCGATTTTTAAAAATCTTTCAAATTAATAGGTTCTAATAGGTGTAATGAGCTGGATGATACTTGGATTGTTTTTGTCTACAATTAAGAATGGTTTCATTTCACCAATAAATTGAATTAAAACATCCTCTGATCTAAGTGCTCTAACTGCTTGAGCAACGAAGTCGATGTTAAATGAAATTTCTAATCTATCGCCAACATATCTGAATAAATTTAATTTATCGCTAGCGTTTTCACCTCTTTGTGATTTTGAGACTACATCAATATTGTTTTCTGTCATGATAAGTCTTGCAATTCTATCTCTATCATTTGAGATAAATCCAACTTTATCAAGAGCTCTTAATAAATCGTGTGAGTTAACTTCTAAAGAGTAATAGAAATTACGTGGAATAATGTTTTTAACATTTGGATACGCTTCAGCAAAGAACGCTGTTGTGATAATTGTGTTGCCAAACATGAATAAAACACGTTTGTCGTTGGCGAAAACTTCAACGCTTTCTTCACCTTCGATTGATTTTGCAACCTCTTGAAGTGATTTTGATGGAACTGTGACATTAAAAACATCTTCTGTATCAGTCATTACTTCTTTTTTAGCAAGTCTAGCACCATCGGTTGCTGTGAAGATTAATCTTGTTGAATTACATTCAATATTGACACCCATAAGTGTAGGTCTTGTGTTCTTAACACTTGCAGCAAAACTAACTTGATTGATTGCATCAAGTAAATCTTGACCCGAGATATCAACTTTAATTCCACTTAAAGAGAAATCTAAGTTGTAATATTCTTCTGCTCTGAGAATCAATGTATTGTAAACAGCTGATTCAGCTTCGATTTTCATCATTGAATCATCAACAACTTCAAATGTGATTTCTTCACATTCAGTTCTTTTGACAACTTCACTTAAAAATCTACCTTCGATTAAACATGATCCAACTGTATAATCTCTGATTATTTCTTTATCTGCTTTAAAGAAAGGAATTAATGTTTGTTGTGAGATTTCTTCATTACTTGTTGTAACTGTTAATCCATTTTGTGTTAAATCAAGTTTTACAAAAAGAGCGACAGGGTTTTTAGAAGATGAGGGAAGGATTCTAGTAGCTGCTAAGACGACTTTTGAAAATTCAGCTGTGTTAATTGTAAATTTCATTTATTTACTCCTTTTAGAATTAATATTTATTATGTGTGTGGAAATGTGGAAATCTATGCGAAATTACGATTGTAATCGTTTTTTCATCTCTCCAATAACCACCTGAGTTGGCTTATCTGTGAGAAGATATTGTTCGATTTTGTTAAGACTATGCATGATTGTTGAGTGGTCACGATTTGAGAAAATGTCACCAATTTTCTTTAATGATAATCCTAATTGATCACGAATTAAGTAGATTGATACTTGCCTTGGGAAGACATATCTTTCGTTTTTACTTTTGCCAGTAATTTGACTAACACTTAATCCGTAATATGAAGCTACAGTATTTAATATCTTTTGGACACTTACTTTATTTTTTGCATCGCTGACATCAATCATACCTTGAAGTGCTTCTGTACAAACTTGAACGTTAATTTCGTCACATTTGTTGATTGAAGCGTAGAAATTAAGTCTAATTAAGGCACCTTCTAAGCTTCTGATTGAATCTTTAAACTTTTCAGCTAAGAAATAAATGGCATCTTGTGTGTAATTTTTGTTATCGAAATCACTACTTTGAATTTTTTCTTTTAAAATTGCGACACAAGTCTCTGTATCTGGCTTATAAATAGGAACAGCGAGACCACTTGTGAATCTTGTGATGATTCTTTGGTCGATTCCGTCGAGTTCAGAAGGCAATTTATCACTTGTGATGACGAATTGTTTATGATTTTGACGGAAATCTTCATAAATATTGAAGAAAAATTCTTGTGTTTTACGTTTATCTTTCAACATTTGAATATCATCAATTAAGAAAACATCGAATTTCTTAAGATATTTGTTGAGTTGATCTTTGTTGTTTTTAGCGTTTATGAAATCAAGATACTCATTTAAGAAATCTTGTGATGAACAGTAAAGAATTCTTAATTCAGGGTGAATCTTTTTGATTTCGTTTCCGATTGCGTTGAGTAAATGTGTTTTTCCTAAGCCGCTTCCACCATATAAAAATAAAGTTTGGAAGGTTTTTCCTGGGTCGTTAGCAACAATTAAACTAGCTTTTTGAGCTTCTTTATTGCTTTTTCCGACAATAAAATTGTTGAAAGTATAACTTGGAGAAATGATTGAATTTTTAAAATATTCCATTCCTTCGAATTCATCAACTTCTTCTATTTTTTGAGATGCTAAATCACTTTCTGAAACAAAAACGACTCTACATTCCTCAAAAGTTTCTCTGTTCAATAAGTTTTCGATGTCATCTTTATATTTGTCATCGAGGATTGCTTTTGATAAAGCTCCATCGCAAAGAACATAGAAAGTTGTACCTTCTGACTTTACAATTTTAGTGTTCTCAAAAAAAGCGGAGAAGACTTTTACATCTAATATGCCTTTAATGGTTTCTAACACTTTTTCCCAAAGATTTGCTGTTTGTTGTAAAGTAAGTTCCATAATGCTAAAAATTATAACTTATAATATAAAATTTTAAAGGTACAATTTTAGAAATTTTAAAGTTTTCCACATAGTTATCAACAAGAAAACCCGCTAATATCGCACTTTTTTAGATTTCCACATCTTCAACATGTGGAAAACTATGTGGAAATCTTTCCACATTTTTTCCACAAGATAATTGTTAATTTGCATCCACATTTCTACATAGTTATCCACATCCAATAAACACGATATTTATCGATAAAATTTGTGCTTTTCCACATCTTTCAAAAATAATATCAACATGGGTGTGGAAAACGGTCATTTTTAGCTGTTTTTGGTTAAAAATCACTTCTACAGCTGAAAAATAAGTTTTTAATCTTGTCTTTGACATATATGTATTTATACATATATAATTTATTTTGCATATTGCGGAGGTATATTAATATGAAAAGAACTTATCAACCAAGTAAATTACACAAAGCCAGAGTTCATGGCTTCAGAGCTAGAATGTCAACAAAGAACGGAAGAAAAGTTTTAGCACTTAGAAAAAAGAAAGGCAGAAAAGTTTTAACAGTTAACACAAGACAAAAATAATGAAAGTCATTAATCGAGTAAAGAAATATAGAGAATTTAAACAAATACTTAAAAAGAAAAGCGTAAAGAATGATATATTTAGTGTTTATTTTCGAGATAACGAATTTGGGTACGCTAGAGTTGGACTTCTAGTGACAAAAAAGAACGGTATTGCTGTTACTCGAGTTAAAATTAAACGTCAAGTTAGATCTGTTGTTGATGAAACCCTCGATTACGAAAAGATATCTAAAGATATCATTATTGTGATATCGCCTAAATATAAAGTAGAGAATTTCCAAGAAAACAGAGAAAAACTAATTAAATTACTTAATTCCATCAAGGAGATTTAGATGAAAGAAAAGACGAAAAAGATATTATTCGGTGGAATTGCGTTAGCTACTGTCGCATTACTTTCAAGTTGTAACTCTTTTTGTAGTGACAATGACGTTTCCAACTATATGTATGGATACGATACTGTAAACACTACTTTTTTTGGTAGCGAAGAGAACGGTTTAGATTACATTAAAGATTCATTTAAAAAGGTTGCAAATGTTGACGCGGCAAAAGTTGATGCAGGAAACGTGTTAGTTGAAGTCAACAAACTTGCTGAAGAAGGCAAAATTGTTGATACAGCATATTCAAAAGACTTAGTTTTTGGTGAATATAACGAAAACTTGCTTTATTTCAAGCCTGTTACATTAAAAATGAAGGAAGTTGTCGTCAAAGACGGCAACGCAACTGACGCAGAACTTACGTTCGGTTTCAGCACTTTCACAAGTGAAGTCATCACTAGTGCAAGAAAAAATGGTATCAAAACTCCATCATTTGATTATTTCTCAAAGATGGACATCAAAGCAGTTGATGAAATGTTAAAGAAAGTAGATACGGTTTCTTGGCTTGCTGGTGTCACAAAAGAAAATTTAACTTATGAAACGCTCTATGGTTATACATATGCCGACTATAAAGTCTATAGATCAGGCAATTATGAGAGTGATCTTTTAAAGAAAATGAAGAATGGCGTTAACCCAGAATCACCTGATTTATCATATTTAGGTAGAAATAACGCTGTTTTAGCACGTTTAGGTGCTATTAAGTTCACAAACGAAAAAGATGTTAAAGAACATTTTGCGGTTATTGAATCTTGGCAAAATGATCTTATCAAAGAAGGTATACTCACTTCTAATGACCTTCCAGGTCAAGCATATTGGAGTGCATACCAATCAACATTGAACATAAAAGTCGCAAATCTTCAAACATGTATTACAGTTGAAGATGGTTACTATGGTGCTGTAAGTGATGATGAATTAAATAACAACGTTTTAATTGAAGGTAAAGGGCAAAACTTCTATGAAGGTTGGGGTAATGCATTCAAAGAACATGGTTTCTTAGAAGGTTTACTTGTTTATCCACTTGCAACAATGGTTGAAAACTTCTCCCACGCATTTGGAATGAATGGTGTTGGACAAATTTTTGCGGTTATTTTAACAACTGTAATCGTTAGATTACTATTTATGTTAGTCACATTACCAGCAACAATTTCTCAACAAAAAATGCAATATTTGCAACCAGAACTTGCAAAATTACAAGCAAAATATCCAAATTCAAAGGAAAATCAATACGAAAAACAAAAAATGGCACAAGCTCAAATGGCACTTTATAAGAAGAATAAAGTTCACCCATTCCTTAGCTTCCTTACCATCATTGTTCAATTCCCAGTCTTTATCTGTGTTTGGAACGCTATGAGAGGTTCTGCTTCACTTTCAAGTGATGCTGTCCTTGGATTAAGACTTTCAGATACTATTTGGAATACATTAACAAAAGTTAATGGCTGGCCAGGAATTCCAGGTTGGTGGACAGCACTTGTTCTCTTCATCTTAATGGGTGGTGCACAAGTTGTTGCCATGATGATTCCAAATTGGCTCAATAAGAGAAGAATGAAAAAAGTCGAAAAACTCGGCGTAAACCCAGCTCAAGATCAAAACAACAAGACCATGAAGATTACTCAATGGGTTATGACAATTGTCATTATCTTAATGGGCTTCACACTTCCATCAGCTATGGGTGTTTACTGGTTAGCTGGTGCGTTATTTAGTGCTGCACAATCACTTATCATGCACTTTGTATTTGAACACAAATACGGAAATAAATAGTTTAAAGGTATATACAATATGAAATATTATTCAGGAAAAACACTTGAAGAAGCTTTAAAAAGCGCAAGTGAAGAATTAGGAATGGACGTTGAATCCATTCAATATAAAGTTGTTGAAGAGAAAAAAGGACTTTTCTCACTAGGTAAAAAAGTCACAATTGGCGTTGAAGAAATCGAAGATGTTATCACTTTTGCTGAAAGTTACATCAAAGATATCTGCCACGCATTAAATTTAGAAATTAGTTTAAAGAGTTTCTACCGCGAAAATTTAATCAAAATCTTAATTGAAACTGACCACAATTCAGTTTTAATCGGAAATAACGGAACTTCTCTTCAATCATTAAACGAGCTCGTAAAATTAGCTTTAGCTGTTAAATTTGATGGAAAATACAGAGTTTTACTCGATATTGGCAATTATAAAGACAAAAAATACAGCAAAGTTATCGCAATCGCAAAACGTGCTGCAAAAGAAGTTTGTAGAACACATATCGATATGCAACTTGATCCAATGACACCAGATGAAAGAAAGAAAGTCCATAACGCACTTAGCACATGGAAAGATATCAAAACTGAATCTGTTGGCGATGGTAAAAACAGAGCAATCGTTATTAAATGGACTGGCGAAGAAGGTCCAGTAAAACCAAGAAAACCACGTAAACACAATAAAGAAAGCGAAAACGTACCAGAAGCTCCTGCTCAAGAAGCTGCTGAAAGCGCAGAAGAATAATTTAAATGTTTGAAACAATCGTAGCCCTAGCAACCGCACCAATGAAGAGTGCATTAAGCATCGTAAGATTAAGTGGCGATGATTGTTTTTCTATTGTAAGCAAATTTTTCTCTAAAAATATCGAGGGCGAAACCAAAAACAAAATTCTCCATGGATTTATTATGGACGGAGAAGAAACTGTTGATGAGGTCGTCCTTTTAGTTTACAAAAATCCACGCTCTTTTACTGGCGAAGATAGTGTTGAAATTATTTGTCATGGCTCTCCTCTTATATATAAAAGGATAGTAGAGGTCGCAATTAAGAATGGTGCACGCCAAGCAACCGGTGGAGAATTCTCTTCACGCTCCTACTTCCATGGCAAACTTGATTTAATGCAAGCTGAATCTATTAACGATTTGATCAACGCCGAAACTGAAGAAAGTAAAAGGATGTCAATGTACGCCTTAAAAGGCGAAACAAGTGCGCTTGTTGCACCTATTAAAAAGGAACTTGGCGATATTTTAAGTTTGATCGAAGTTAATATTGATTACCCTGAATATTTAGACATCGAAGAGGCTAATTCAGACAAAATATTAGCTTTTTGCGATGATTTTGAAAGAAAAATTGGTATTTTAATTGATAATGGTCGCAAAGGAAACGTAATTAAAGATGGTATAAATGTTGCGATTGTTGGTAAGCCAAACGTTGGTAAGTCTTCGATTTTAAATGCAATGTTAAATGAAGAAAAAGCAATTGTTACAGATGTAAAAGGTACAACAAGAGATGTTGTTGAAGGCAAAATGAACTTAAATGGCATCTTACTTAACCTTTTTGATACCGCTGGAATTAGAGAATCAACCGATAAAGTAGAAGAAATTGGCATTAAAAAGTCTTTAGATAAGTTGAATGAGTCAGATATCGTGCTTGCTGTCTTTGATTCTTCAAATTTTGATGAAGAAGATAAAGAAATCTTAAAACTTGTCGAAGGAAAGAACACAATTGTTGTTTATAACAAAAAAGATTTAATTTCAGATGCTGAAAAACAAGAAAATGTACTATATATCAGTGCTATAAATAAGGATATAAACGTCTTAAAAGAGGCAATTTATAATAAATTGAACTTAAAAGAAGAAAATTTCACTACTCCTTCTATTGCTAACGCAAGAGAATTAGGAATTTTAGAAAACGTTAGATCAATCATGAAGCAAGTCAAAAACGACACTTTAAATGGTGTACCTGTTGACATTGTTAATAGTGAAATTAAAGAAGCGTATTTAAAGATTTTAAGTTTAACAGGCGAAGATTTTGATTTTGATATCGCAAAAGAGATCTTCTCAAGATTCTGTGTAGGTAAATAGAATGATTTTCGACACTCATATTCATCTTAATGATGAAAGAATTCTTGAAAATTTAGATACTTATATTAAAGAAGCAATAAATGACGGCGTAGTCCGTTTTTTATGTGTTGGTTATGATGTAGAAAGTTCAAAAAAAGCGATTGAAATCGCAGAAAAATATGATGAAGTATATGCTGCAATAGGCGTAATTCCTACAGAACATAAGCAATATGAATTAGAAAACGATAAAACTTTAAAAGAAATTGAAAGTCTAATTCCTACTTCAAAAAAGATAGTTGCGATTGGAGAAATTGGACTCGATTATTATCGGGAAAAGGAAGATTGGATCAAAGAAAAGCAAAAGAAAATGTTCATAGATCAAATCGAACTAGCTAATAAATATGATTTACCAATTTCAATTCATGCTAGAGACTCTTTGTCTGACGTTTTAGAAATTTTAAAAGAACATAAAGTTAAAAACGCAGGTATTATGCACTGTTATTCAGGCAGTGTTGAACTTGCAAAAGAATATATTAAATTAGGTTTTAAAATCGCTTTTGGAGGCGTATTAACGTTTAAAAATAGCAGGGTTGCAAAAGAGGTGTTACAAGCTATCGAACTTAAAGATATAGTCTTTGAAACCGATGCTCCATACCTTGCACCAACGCCTTATAGAGGTAGGTTAAATGAACCTAAATTTATAGTAGAAACAGTCAAATTCGCTGCAGAAATGCTACATTTTGATAGAAATCAGTTCGAAAAAGCAACATTTCAGAACTCATTAGATATACTCAAATTGACCTATGAAAAGAATTAATGAACTTATAGTTGTTGAAGGAAAAAGTGACATAGATTTTTTGTCTACTTTTTTGGATGCAGACTTCTACTCAGTTAACGGTTCTGCTGTTTCTAAAAAAGACTTAGCTTTTATAAAAGAAGTAAAGAAGTATAGAAACGTTATTGTTTTGACTGATCCAGATTTCCCAGGAAAAAAGATTAGAGATTATTTGAATAATGAAATTCCTGGTCTAAAGAACGCATATGTTAGAAAAGAAGTTTCAATTAGGAAGAATAAAGTGGGTGTTGCTGAGTCTACAAAGGAAGAAGTTGGTAAAGCATTAGAAAATTTAGTTACTTTTGACAAAAATAAACGAGAAAACACACTTTCAATGAATGATTTGTTTGAATTAGAATTAAATGGAAGTGAAAAAGCAGCGCAAAAAAGAAAAGATATATGTGATAAACTTCAAATTGAGAAGTGTAATGCCAAAAGATTGCTATTTTTGTTAAATATGATGGGTGTAGACCGTAAAAAGTTGGAGGAATTGTTAGATGTTAAGTGTTAATGAGATTATTGATTTCTTTAAATTAAACAATTCACACGCCAAAAGAGAACTTGGCCAAAACTTTTTAGTTAACAAAGATGCAATTATTGATATTGTTGATGCTTTAGAAATTAATGAAAACGACAAGGTCATGGAAATTGGCCCAGGACTTGGTGCTTTGACTGATGAAATCATCAATAAAGCTACAAATTATACAGTTGTTGAATATGATGCAAAATTTGTTGATTTCTTAACTAGAGAATATGGTGATAGAAAAAACTTTACAGTTGTAAAAAACAATATATTAAAGGTTAGAGAATTTGATGGAAATAAAGTAATTGGGAATCTTCCTTATTACATCACTACTGATATTCTTGAACACATTATTTTGAATTATAAAAATCTAGAAAGAGGAGTTTTTATGGTTCAAAAAGAATGTTTAGAAAGAATCACTGCATTAAGCGGAAAAGACTATAATGCCATCAATGTTGTTATTAAATATTTGTTTGATTTAAAGATAATTCGTAAGGTAAAAAGAGACTGTTTCTTCCCTGAACCAAACGTTGATTCTGTGGTCTTTAAAATCGAAAAACAAGAAAAAAATGGCGTTTCTGCAGCGTTTTTGTATAAAATTGCTAAAATTTGCTTCTCAAATCGCAGAAAAACTTTATTTAATAATTTAGGCAATGTCGTCAAAGATAAGACCAAAGTCAGAGACCTTTTAAATGAGTGCAAACTTAAAGAAACCGCACGTGCTGAAGAGCTAAGTGTCGATGATTTTGTAACCTTATCAAACGCCATCTTGAAATGCGAATTAATTGCTTTATAATTTTGAGTACGTATGATTGTAAAAGCTTTTGCGAAAATAAATTTATCATTAAACATTATCGATAAAACAGAGGATAATTATCACAACCTTGAAAGTGTTGTTCTTCCTTTAAAGTTGCACGATGTAATCGAAGTTTTACCTTTAAAAGGCGACTATATTTATGATTCAATTATTTGTGATTCATTTACTTTAAAAGCAACTAAATATAATCTTTGTGCAAAAGCTATTAACTATTTAAGAGACAAATTCCATTTCAAAGAATATTTCCAAGTAATCATTCATAAAGATATTTTTGTTCAAGCAGGACTTGGTGGTGGATCTTCTGATGCTGCTGCAGTCATTAAATGTGTTCAAAAAATACTAAATTTACCTATAAATGACGAATTATTAGCCGAAATGACAGGTGAAATTGGTTGTGATGTTCCATTTTTCTTAAAAAACGAACCATGTGTTTTAACTGGTTTGGGCGAAAAATTAGAACCAATTCAAAGCAAATTAAAGTGCTATGTCTTACTTGTTAAACCAAAAGAAGGTTTAGCAACAATTGAAACATTTGGCGCTTTTGATGAAAAAGGTGTTAAGAGTGAACCAAAGAGCGAACAAATTAAAGAATGTTTAGCTGAAAACAATTTATTAGGATTAAAAGATTTAATTAAAAACGATCTTCAAGATGTTGCTGAAGAATTAGTTCCTGATATTAAAACTATTAGAGAAAGTCTCGTGAATGATGGCTTTGAAATCGTTCAAATGACTGGTTCTGGTTCGACTGTTTTTGCTTTAAGTACCAATAAAAAGATGGTCAAAAAAGCAGAGAAGAAATATGCAACACTTGGTTATGATACAGCAATAACTAAGTTACTATAACACTTCTAAGGCACGCAAAAATGCGTGTTTTTTTGTATCAAAAAACACGCATAAAATGCCTCGAAAACGTGAAATAGGGTTAAAAAAGCCTGCAAAACCCCAATATTTTTGAAAAATTCGCATTTTTAGCACACAAAAAGACCTCCAATTAAGGAGGTCGTTATTGTTTAGATTGTTCTAACTATTTTCCTGCTTTTTTAGCTTCTTCTCTCTTAAGTAAGATTTCAGCTTGAGCAGCAGCAAGTCTTGCGATTGGGACTCTGAATGGTGAACATGAGACGTAGTCTAATCCGACTCTATTGAAGAATGCGATTGATTCTGGATCGCCACCGTGTTCGCCACAGACACCACAAAGTAATTCTGGTCTTGTAGCTCTACCATCTGCGACAGCCATCTTAATTAATTTGCCGACACCTTTGGTATCTACGTGTTGGAATGGATCTTGTTCGAAGATCTTTGTTTCATAGTATGAACCTAAGAATTTACTTGCGTCATCTCTTGAGAAGCCAAATGTCATTTGTGTTAAGTCATTTGTACCAAATGAATAGAATTCTGCTTCACTTGCGATTTCTCCTGAGAGTAATGCTGCACGTGGGATTTCAATCATGGTACCAATGTGGTAGTGCATGTTGACGCCGTTTTCAGCGATAACTTTATCAGCTTCACCTTTAATGATTGCTTTAACGAATTTGAATTCGTTTAAGTCAAGTGTTAATGGAATCATGATTTCTGGTTCGATAGCTCTTCCGAGTTCTTTGCTTGCTTTGATAGCAGCTTCGATGATTGCTCTTGTTTGCATTCTACCGATTTCTGGGTAGGTGACATCAAGTCTACAACCTCTGTGACCCATCATTGGGTTGAATTCGTGGAGGTATTCGATTCTTGCTTTGATTTCAGCAACTGATTTGTTGAGTGATTTTGCAAGTTCTTGAATCTTTTCTTCTTCTTGTGGTAAGAATTCGTGTAGTGGTGGGTCAAGTAATCTAACGTTAACGTTGATGTTCTTTAGATCCTTCATTGACATGAATAAACCGTAGAAGTCATCTCTTTGATATGGGAGTAATTCAGCTAAAGCTCTTTCTCTTTCTTCAACTGTATCTGCGAGAATCATTCTTCTCATGTGGAAGATTCTGTCTTCTGAGAAGAACATATGTTCTGTTCTACATAAACCAACGCCTTCAGCACCAAATTTGACTGCTTGGATTGCATCACGTGGGGTGTCTGCGTTTGTTCTGATCATTAATCTTCTGTATTTATCAGCAAGTTTCATCATTCTTGCGAAGTTACCAGCATTTGTATCGACTGGAACAAGTTTGATTGCGCCTTCGTAAACGTTACCTGTTGAACCGTTGATTGATAATGTATCGCCTTCGCCGTAGACTTTGCCGTTGATTGTAACAGTTCTTGCTTCTTCATCAACTTTAGCAGCACTACAACCTGTGATACAGCATTTACCCATACCACGAGCAACGACTGCAGCGTGTGATGTCATACCACCACGCATTGTTAAGATACCTTCAGCACTGACCATACCTTCGATATCTTCTGGTGATGTTTCAGCTCTGACTAAGATGACTTTTTCACCTTTTTCGTGTCTTACTTTTGCATCCATAGCTTCGAATGAGAGGTGACCAACTGCAGCACCTGGGGAAGCTGGGTTACCAGCAGCGATGACTTCAGCTTCTTTTAAAGCTTTGACATCGAATGTTGGGTGGAGTAATGAATCAAGTAATTTTGGTTCAACTCTTAAGACTGCTTCATCTTCTGTGATGACGCCTTCGTCTAATAAATCAAGAGCGATTTGTAAAGCAGCTGCTGCTGTTCTCTTACCGTTTCTTGTTTGTAAGAAGTAGAGTTTACCGTTTTCAACGGTATATTCCATATCTTGCATATCTTTGTAGTGAGCTTCCATGTTTTTGATGGTTTTTTCAAATTGTGCATAGACGCCTGGCATTTGTTCTCTTAAGTAGTTAATGTCAAATGGTGTTCTAATACCAGCAACAACGTCTTCACCTTGTGCTTGTGGTAAATATTCTGCGTAAACTTTCTTTGCACCTGTTGATGGGTCTCTTGAGAAAGCAACACCTGTACCTGAATTTTCGTTTAAGTTACCGAAAACCATTGATTGGACGTTAACTGCAGTACCCCATGAATATGGGATTGAGTTCATTTGTCTATATTTGTTAGCTCTTGGGTTATCCCATGATCTGAAAACAGCTGTGACAGCTTCGTGTAATTGAACGTATGGATCTGATGGGAAATCTTCGCCGAATGTTTTCTTGTAGTAAGCTTTGTAGTCTTCAACAAGT
>Ga0256405_10008434_pt1 | contig 14781 bp, 8 predicted proteins | sample RumenRJG_02DNA_FD_189096 | JGI IMG/M metagenome (GOLD analysis project Ga0256405, IMG submission 189096) | Bovine rumen microbial communities from Lethbridge, Alberta, Canada - RJG_02 | ecosystem: Host-associated > Mammals > Digestive system > Stomach > Rumen | place: Canada: Alberta | collected... | reverse complement strand
TACAAATTATAGATGTGTGTTATGTTTAATAAATCTAAAAAATATGGTATAGTAAAATGTTTACCTTTTATATGTTTCGCAAATATAAATGCAGAGGCTTTTGAATCTGGAGAAGATCAGATAAAAGTAGTTGTAGATAACGAAACATATGTTTTAGCAGAAGGTTGTAAAATTAACAATGATATAAATGCAAATATTAATATAAATGCTGATATATTAGCCTTTAAAAATTCATGGGATAACGGTGAAGATGATGATTATAATTTGAATTTACCTGGTAATTTAAAAGATAATGAAAAATACAAATTAGTAAGTTATATATTGAATGGTATTGAAGAGAAAGATATAACTAAATTATCATCTATACAATATAAAAATATAAAATCTAGTTTAACTCTTAATTTTGAGTCTATATATAAAATAGCTGATGATTCTAAATTATCTGATGGAAAAAATGAAATAGATATAAGTGGAACACCAATTTTATATTCTGAATTAAAAGAGTTATCTACTGTTAAAAAATTAGAGGAATTTATTAAAGCTAAATTTCAAGAAAAAGTTTTTGGTGATATAGTAGAAGGTTGTTTAAAAAATATAAAAATAGAAAATATTGATTTTGATAAATTTTTTATAGAAGAGTGTAAAGATTTTGGCGAATTAGATGATTCTGCTGTTTCAACAAAAGTTACTAAAAAAATAAAAAAAGGAGAACCTTTAGAAATAACTTTTAAACCATATTTTAAATATACAATTGAAGATATAAAGTTAAGTGAAGAATTAGCTAAAAAAAGAAAATTAAAAGATAATTTAGTTGATGTGAAGAAAATTTTTAACGAAAAATATGGTAAATTAGTAGGAAAAATTTCTCTTGAAGATATACAAAATTTTATAAAAGATCATAGTAATGAAAAATTTAAAAAAATAGAAATTGCAAATGCAAATGATGATAATGATAAAGAACCTGATGAATTAAAATCTATAGAAGTTACTTCTGATGAAGGGAATATAGTTTCTGATGTAATGAAAGGAACAATAAAATTTACATATGATAATACTAAATTAAAACCACTTAATAAAGGCACTGGAAGTAATAAATTTGTAGAAAAAATCGATTTTAAATTTAGTATCCCAAATAAAATTTTTGATAAAGAATTATCAATATTTACAACTACTACAAAAGATAATATAATAGCTTCAATTAAGAAATATTTAGGTGTTGCAGATGATAATATGTATGAAGTTACTTATAATAAAGGTTTTGATGATAAGAGAGTAACAGGCGACTTTAAAATTACTGTAAAACTTAAAGATATAATTCCTAATTTTACTGCAGAATTAGATAAAGCAGATATTAATGTTCAAGTTAAATTTAAAATTGAAAATGATGATGATAACTATGAATTATCATGTCCTTCTGATAAGAATTTTACATTAATAAATGTAAATGTTTATGATGATTTTATTACTGTTTTAAAAGGTGAACTAAAAAATATTGATAACGAAATAAAAGAAGTAAAAATTGGAACTACTAATATAGTTTGGAGTTCTGACACTGAAAAAACTAAACAACTTCAAACATTTCTTACTAATCTTGCTGATAAAGTTATTGAAGTTACTGTTACTTTAAATAAAAGTGATAATGGTACTTATGTTAAGAAAAAAGCTACACCTCCATCTGAACCACCTGCAGAAGAAAAAACTAAATATACATTAAAAGTAAGTTGTGTTCAAGGTTATAAACTTAAAGATTCTACTATCAAAACAGTAGATGTTACTTTAGAAAATAGTAAATTAACTGCTAATGAACTTTATGCAAAAGTAAAACAAGCTTTGGATAATGATGACAACTTTATTATTAAGAAGGGTAATAATAAAGTTGAAAATGATAATAATAATTTAGAGAATAATCCAAATGCATATTCTGTAGAAATACTTCAAGGTAGTAGTTTAATTGAAGAAGATAAAAAAGATGATGATAATGATGGTAAAGATAAAAAAGAAGAACAGACTGGAGATAAACCAACAGAAAAGAAAGGATGTTGTGGTGGAAAATGTTATGGTGGTGATAAAAAAAATAAATAGTTTAAAAGTTTATTACAATTATTTATTTTTTTATTCATTTCTAATTTTCAAAACTTATTTTTGTTTTAAATTTTATTAAAAATTCATTAATTCTATTATTTTTTTAATATTTAATAAATATTTAGTATTTTTTTTTATTACTTAATAAATATAGATGTGTTATGTTTAATAAATCTAAAAAATATGGTATAGTAAAATGTTTACCTTTTATATGTTTTGCAAATATAAATGCAGTTACCCCATTTAGGTCTGCTGAAGATCAGATAAAATTTATAGTCAATGGTAAAGAATATGTGTTATGGGATGGTGTTTTAATTTTAAATGATAATACACAACCAATAACACTTGAAAATTTATTAAAAAGATCAATAACTAACATTAATTATGATTTAGAACAGGCTCTATCTTTACCTTTTAAAACAGAAGATATTAATAGTGGAATGTTTAAATTAATAAGTTATCGAATTGGAGATAATAATATTGTGTCAGGGGATGATGTTTTGGATAAATTTAACAAAGTTACAGGTATAGATGTAGGTTCTAACGATTTAATTATTACTTTTGAACAAGTATATAAATTATCAGCTCATTCTGAATTATCTGATGGAAAAAATATAATAGATTTAACTGGAAAAGAAATTTTAAATTCTGACTTAAGACCTATAACTAATCTAAATGAATTATTCAATTTTATAAATACTAAATTTGCAAAAGATACTTTTAGCAAAAATGGAGATAGTTGTTTAAGCGGTAAAAAAGGAGCAGAAATTGATAAAAATAAATTTTTTATATCTGGATTTAATTATAGTGATATTTCAGATGGTAATTATTATGATAAGCTTATTAAGAGTGTTATTGAACAAATAGAGCTATTAAAATTATTAGATTTACAATTTAGTCCATATATAAATTATAAAATTGAAGATATAAAGTTAAGTGAAGAATTAGCTAAAACAAGAAAATTAGAAAAAGGAGATAGTTATAAAGGTATTATAAATGCTCTTAATAATAGATTTGGTAAATCACTTAAGCAAATTAATCTTAAAGATATAAACAATTTTATAAGTAGTAACAATGTTACTTTTGGAGGTATGAAAATTGTTGAGAATGACACCTTATTAACTGATAAAGAAATAAATAATATAGTAGTTACTGAAGATAATGCTAATAAAGTTTCAAAAGTAATGAAAGGAACAATATATTTTACATATGATCATAATAAATTAAAACAACTTAAAAAAGGCGTTGCAGATAATAAATTTGAAAATGAAATTAATTTTGATTTTGGTACACCTAATAATGATTTTGATAATGAATTATCAATAGCTAAAGAGACTACAGAAGAATCTATAAAAGCTTCAATTAAAAAATATTTAGGAGATATAGAAATTGGAGATAAATATGATGTTGATTTTAGTAAAGGTTTTACTAATAATAAAGTAACAGATGAATTTGTAATTACTGTAAACATTAAAGATGAAATTCCTCATTTTACTGCAAAATTAGATGAAACAGAGATTAATGTTCAAGTTGAATTTAAAATTGATAATGATGATAGTAACTATGAATTATCAGGTATTTCTAATAATGATTTTACATTAAAAAATGTAAATGTTTATGATGATTTTGTTGCTGCTTTAAAGAAAGAACTAAAAGATATTGATAACGAAATAAAAGAAGTAAAATTTGAAACTACTAATAAAGTTTGGAGTTCTGATGCTGAAAAAAGTAATGTACTTCAAACATTTCTTACTAATCCTGATAATAAAGTTATTGGAGTTACTGTTACTTTAAAGAGAAATGATAATGGTACTTATGTTAAGAAAAAAACTATAAAACCTGCAGATAATGAACAAATAACATTTAAATTAAATTTATCAACATTAGTTAAAGGTTATAAAATTAAGGATAATAAAACAGAAATAACTGTTACTGTGCCTAAAACTGGTTTAAATTATAGTACATTATTTAATGCTATACAAACACAAATTGGTGATAATAAATTTAAAATTATGAAAGGTGGTTCTTCTATAAATAATTCTGAGGCAATTGATATCACTAATCCAAATGAATATTCTATAAATTTAGAGGAAGGTTCTTCATTACTTGATAAAAATAAAAAAGAAGATGATGAAGAAACAAGAAATACAGAAGATAAAGAAGGCACTGAACAACAAAAAGGAAAATCTAATAAAAGGTGTTGTAATTGTAAAGAAGGTTGTAATTGTAAAAAAAATTAAGAAACTAGTATATTATTTGCATTAAATAAATCATATTATTTCCCCTAATAATGTTGCTGAGGTACAATTATTAACTTTAACTTCAATAACATCTCCAATTTTTACTTTATTATTGATGTTGTTAAAGACTATAACTCTATTATTAGTATTTCTACCAAACCATTCATTATTTGATATTTCATTGTTTTCTTGATTTTTATTGACATTTTCATTTTTACTAGATTGTCCTTCAACTAAAATTTGATAAATTTTTCCAATACATTTTTGATTATTTTCAAGATAATATTTTCGTTGAAGATCTATTATTTCATTTAATCTTCTATTTTTTGTTTCATTATCAACATTATCTTTTAAATATTTAGCAGAATGAGTTCCACTACGTTCAGAATAAATAAATGTAAAACCAAAGTCAAATTTAACTTTATCTATTAAATCTAATGTCTCTTTATGATCTTCTTCTGTTTCATCACAAAAACCAGTCATAATATCTGTAGATATTGCACAATCTGGAATTTTTTCTCTAATTTTGTTAATGATATTTAAATATTGTTCTTTATTATAAGGTCTATTCATTAATTTTAATATCTTATCACTACCACTTTGAACTGGAAGATGAATATGTTTACATATATTATCATATTTAGAAATAATATCAATAATATCATCAGTAAGATCTTTAGGATGTGATGATGTAAATCTTATTCTTATATTTTTATCAATATTAGCTATTATTTCTAATAAATTAGCGAAATTATAAGTTTTATTATTATCAATATCTTCAAAATAATATGAGTTAACATTTTCTCCTAATAATGTTATTTCTTTATAATTTTTAGAGCTTAGATATTCAACTTCTTTAATAATTGAATTTATATTTCTACTTTTTTCAGGACCTCTAGTATAAGGAACAACACAATAAGAACACATGTTATTACATCCTCTAGCTATTGGAATAAAAGCAGATATTTTATTTTTATATTCTGGTGTTATATCTTCATAATTTTCATAATAATCGAAATCTGTAGAATTTACTTTATCGCTTTTTTTATTTAATATATCTTCTAATATATTTGGTAATTTACGATAAGAATCAGTACCAGCAACAAAATCAACACTATTATATTTTAATAACTCATTATTTAACCTTTGAGCCATACATCCTAAAATACCTACTATTATATTTTTATTTTTCTTTAGATGTTTTATATAATCTAATTTATAAAGTAAAGTTTGTTCTGCTTTATCTCTAATAGAACACGTGTTAAATAATATAATATCAGCTTCTTCAATAGTCTCTGTTAATTGATAATTGTGTTTTAATAATATTGATGTTACTATTTCACTATCAACAACATTCATTTGACAACCATATGTCTTAATATAAAATTTCACTTAGATACTTATATTGAATAGTTAAAATAAAAGATTTTTTTTTATAAATTAATTTATAAAAATACAATATAATAAGTTGTTTTTTAAAAACAAATTACTAAAAAACAATAAAAATCTACTTATAAAATAAAACTCATTAGTAAATGTTTATATAAAAGTTATGTTTAAAATAAAATATGTGTTTTTATTAATTGTTTTCAATAAAAATATTTTTGGAATGGATAATAATAATTATAGATATAGTTTATATAATATTATTCGTGATAATTTTGAATTTGAAGATTATTTAGAACTTGATGTTAATGAAAATAATGTAGTTTTGGATAATAATAGAAATAATGGAGAATATAATATATTAGAGCTTCTTACATTATGTAATATAGATCCGGATAGGGCTCATATTTATATTAGAACAACACTTTGTTGTATTTTATATTTTTTATTAATGTACAATTTATATAAGCTTATGTTCAATATTAATAATGTTGTAAATGATAAAAATTTTAATTATCATTATTAAAAATTTTCTTTAATTTTATTAAAATTAAAAATTTTTCTATTATTTTCATTTTCAGGAGTACTCCATTTTAGTGTTTTATGTGAAATTTATCATTTTTTAATTTTTAAATTAGAAACTTTCTTATAAGAAAGTTTTACAAAGAATTTTTACGTTTTTGCATTCGCAAAAACAATAATACATAGTGTATATTTTATAGATTATCTATTAAAATACACTATATATTAGTTTCTACGAATGTAGAAACATCCTATTTGCCTACTTTCTAAGTAGGTCGACGCTTAAAAAAATATTTTTTATTTAAAAACTAAATGTTGCACTCCATATGTTTATATTTATTTTTTATCATTTTGATAATTTAATTCAAGAAAATAAGAATTTGTTATTAAAAAAATAGTTTTGTTGTTTTATAATATTTCATCAATTACGTTAAATTCTTTTATCTTTTTTTTAGTATTATCTGTTATCTTTTCGTCTTCTAAAAATTTTAATATATACAGTGAGTAAATATCAAATAATATATCATATCTATCTAATGTAAATAATAGTAAAAATAATACTTTTATATTATTATAATCGCGCATTGTTATTGTTATATCAAAAGGGAACATTGTCCCAAAGCACGTTATATTATTTTCTATTTTTGCAATTTCTTTTTTTTTTAGTTTTAGATTTTTTATTATTTTGTTTTTTAATATTTTTGTATATTCAGTTATATTATTCATGCTTTCATAACAGTCTAATAAATTAAAGTTTGTTTTGTTAAATAGTTCTTTTACAGATGTTTCATTAAAAGTGTATTTAAAAAATTCATGATATAATTTATAAGCTTTTTCAGTATTAAATATAATTTCATTATTTTCATTTCTATTTTTACTTATAAACAAAAAAAACCTACCTACTAAATTCATACCTTGTACATATAAATTTTTTTTATATTTATTATTTAATTCAAGATTAACAAGTACATTTGCTAGAGAACTTATATAATAATCTTTTATTGGTGAGTTGTCTAATATTGTATTATAATATTTAAATTCTACACTTCTTTGGATGTCTTGTATTATTGTTACTATATCTCGACACAAATTTTCATCTTTAATGTTGTTAATATTATGTTTTTTATAATATTTTTTTTCATTATTATCATCTATAAAAAATATTGTTTTATCTTTATATTCTACTGTTTTATTATAATTTAAATCTTTTGTATTTTCATAATTAAGTTTATGTTCTATTAATTTTAATAATTTAGTACTATCAACTTTTTGTTTAAATAATTTTTGTATAATATGATATAGCTTTGGATTTAAAAGTTCTTCTTTAGATTTATAATGTTTTAAAAATTTATCAAATTCAGAATCTTTAATATCTATATCTGGATTTATAAAGAAACTACATATATATTCTTTAAAATCTTTTCCATTTTTTATTTCTTTTATGTTCTTTATTTCTATTTTTACTTCATTATTTTTTATTTCTTTATTTTTAATTTCTTTTTCATTAAATACAATTTCATCATTTCTTAATTCATTACCACTACTAGAAATATAATTAATTTCTTTATTTACAATATTTTTATTATTTTTTAAATTTTCATTATTAACCAAATTATCAGTTCTAAAATCTTCAGCATTAATATTTTTATCATTATTAGATATATTTTCATTTTTATGTTCATTAGTTAAATTTTCTATATGATCATTATTATTGTTTTTAATATTTTTTTCATTAATATCTTCTTCATTATCTTCAGTACTATATTTATCTATTTCTTCATATTCTATATTATCGTCAATTATTTCTTCTTTTTTATTAATTTCTTTTTTTGTTTTATTTGTTCGATTGTCTTTTACAATTACTTTATTTATGTTATTCATATCGTCATTTATTGTTGTGTTTTTATTAGAATTACAACATTTTTGTTTTGATTGAATATTATATCTTGCAATTATAAATATCGAAAGTGTTTTTATAGCATTTTTAAAGCGTATATGCATATGCATACTATGTATTTATAAAAAAAAATATCCATTATAGAAAATCATATTTAATACTTTGTTATATGATAATATTTAAACATTTTTTTTCGGATTATAAAAAAAAAATAATATTTAATAAAATTTAAAACAAAAAGGTTTTATATATAAAAATAATTTATGTAAAAAAAATAAATATTAATCATTAAATTATAAAATAAATTATTAATCAAGTTATAAAAAAAACAATTATTAGTAAAATTTTAATAAAGAAAATAATAAAATAAATAAAATATTTCTTATGTTAATTTTTAATGTTTATTTAATAATTACCAAAATTAGTATTATGTTTGGTGAGCTTAAAAAAAACATAGGTATAACGTCGATAATATTAAAATCATCTGTTTATAATGGTTTTTCAATGAATAATGTTAATAACGATGCAGGTCTTATCTTAGATACTACTTATACTATTAATACTATTACAACATATACTTCTAGGCAGGAATTTTATAATACATTAAATCTTAATGAAAATAATAGATGTTCTTGTAAAAAAATTGTATTTAAAGCTGGATTAACAGTATTGGGATTATCTGGTATTGGAGCACTTTTGTATTATTTTTTACATAATAAGAACATATTTACTAATAAAGGTAATTCTTTAGATTTTAAATCAATAAAACATAATTACACAGATAATATACTTAATATTGTTAATAGTAATATAAATTATGCTACTGATTTTATTATAAATAAACATGTTGTTACTTCTATTATTGGACATAAAAAAGATAATGAAGATAAAAAAATAGTAAATAAAAACGATTGTGAATGTTTATATGATTTATGTCCTTATTATGATATATTTGATAATATAAAATACAATATAAGATTTTATAAAGAAAATGTAGATTATTGTTTTGGATATATGGAAAAAGATTACAGAGATAAGATAATTTATCAGATCAATGGAGATAATAATTGTATATTTACTTCAATGATAAAATATATTAATGTATTTAAAGGTGTTTATTTACATAAATTAGATGTTTTATATAATGATTTTAAAGATTTAACTTCATTTTTTGCAGACACATATATAGATTGTTTAGATTTAACTAATTTAGAAATTGAAAATGCAGAATCTATTGATTTTATGTTCAAAAATGCTAAAATAAAGAATATTATAGGGCTTGATAATATTAACAATTTTAAAAATAATGTTTCATTAACTAATACATTTTATGATTTTGGTGGTATGTCTTTTTTAAATCTAAGTTCATGGGATTTAAAACCCATATTAATGATAAATCCTTTTAGGAATATAAATGTAGAGAAGTTAGATGTATCAAATATTTATATAACTGATTATTTAAATTTCTATCTTGATATTTTTTATTCAAAATATTTAAAAGAAATTCATATTCGGAATTGGGATACTAGGCATATTAAACATATTAGTGATTTTTTTTTTAACTATGATGTATTACAAAAAGTATATTTAAATATTGATAATAATCAATTAATAGTATCTGTATTAAGAGAACATGGTTTTATCTGTAATAATGATTTATGTTCAAAGAATACTAGTATAAGTAATAATTTACCTACAAATATATCAAAAAATATATACACAAATGTGTTTAATAAATTTAATAACTAGGGAGTTTTTCATAACGGCGTAAATAAAAGTTTACATTAATTATCATAATATCGATTATATTATATATAAAAATAGTTAAACAGGCATTATGGTAAAAATATCAATATTCTTTAAAGATTATATCGTAAATCCTTTTAAAAGAATATTAGGTATACGTTAATATAAATCATTATTTTTATCATCATTAGAAATTTTAATATTAAATTATTTAACATATCAATATGTATTCATATAAATTAATACCTTTTTTAATATTATTTTTATGTAATTTTGGTAAAATGTTACATCAGACTATTAATAAATAATTGATTATGCGCGAAATATTATAACTAAGATATTAACAATCAAATTAATAAGGCAATAACTATAACATCTTATATTTTCAACAACCTACTTTAAAAGTAAGCAACCTACTTTAAAAGTAGGCAACCAACGTGACGTTGGATCCAAGATGTCTATATATTCATAAAGACGAATATATAGTGTATTTTAATAGATGATGTGTTAAATTAATTATGTGTTCTTGTTTTTCCGAATGGAAAAACGTAAAAGTTTTTGGCTGACTTTTTACAAAAAGTCAGTGAGGCGTTTGAGAACGTATATTAAACCTTAGGTTTTGTTTTTGTTTTTAATTTTATTATCTTATAAATACATTAAGGTAAACTTATGAAGAAGAAAATAATAAAAAGTTTAAAGATTAGTAGTTTATTAGGTTTTGCTTGTAATAATATAAAAGCAGATTATACTTTAGCTTTATATTACAATATTAATTTTACTGGTCAAAGTGCTATTTTGAAATTAAAAGGTGATAATAAAACTATTTTAAATGATCCAACAAAATGTAGTAATGATTTTTCTAAAGTTGTAAATGATAATAAAACTACACATGAGGTTAGTAATTTTGAAGATATAAAAAGCAATTATGTACCTGTTTATTATTATTTAAAAAGTCAAAAAGATCCTAAAATTTGTATTGTTTATGCAGATCCATTTAAAAAAGAACAAAAAATTGATTTTAATGGTAATGAAAAAAATGTAGAAGAAGTTGTTTGGGTTAAAAAATCAGATAAACAAAATATAGTAAATTTTTGTTTAGATAAAATTATAACAAATGAAATTGAATTTACAAAATTTTTAGTTGATAAAATATATATATATAACCTTTTTTTAAAAAGGTATCCTACAACTTATAAATCTATTGATGATGTAAAGAAAAATCATGATATAAATATTACTTTAGATAAAGATGGTAATCAAAATATAGAAATAATACGGGGATTAACTCTTAAGATTTCAGATACTGAAGAATTTAAAATTTACGACAAAGATGTTAAAGATAATGATTTTATAACTCCACTTAATAATCTAGAAAATTTATATATAAAAACAGATTATATAGGTAAAGTATTTTATAATTCTGGAGAAATAAATGAAGAAGCTAAACTTTATATTTTTGAATATAAATCTAAAAAATACTATATTATTTCTGATAAAAAACATAATCAAAATGAATTATTTGGATTTTTGAAAACTAAAAATAATTTAAAAGATAAAGATCTTATTTTTGATCCAAATTGTGATATAAAAGTAGAAGGAGAAACTGGATTTTTAGTTCCTGGAGAATATAAAATTATTGATAAAATAATGCCACCTAAAGAAAAACCAAAAGAACTACAAACTTCATCTAAATATATATTCACTGGTGATATAAGTTTATCTAAATGGATTGAAAAAGGTTTTGTTACAAAGCAAAAAGTAAAAGTACAATCTTTATTTAATGATCAAGATACTAGTAAATATGTTTTTGTAGCTATAAAAGAAGGAACTAATGAAAGATTTATTAATGATCAAATAATAGAACCTGGTACTTATGAGCTTAAAAGAGAAGAAAAACCTAAAAAAGATGATAATAAAACTAAAGAACAAGGACAAGGAAATGATCCAGAAAAAGCTAAAAAATGTTGTAACTGTTGTTAACAATATATATCAAATAAAAATCAATAAATTTTCAAAATAATATTATAAGTAAATAATAAATATATTTAATTTTTTAGCTTAAAAATATGTATCAATATAAATTAATACCTTTTATCATATTATTATTATGTAATTTTGGTAAAATGGTGCACCAAACTATAAATAAATATGTTGTTGAAGAATGTAAAAAAAATAAAAATTTCACAAATATATTTGATAAAAAGAAATGTAATAAGTTTATAGAAAATGCTGCTGAACCTGATGATAGAAAAAAATTTGATGGTAATGAACGTAATAAACATTTTTTTCATATAAATGCTTATAAAACAGTAAAATTTAATAAATATTACAGTAAACAGAATATAGTTGATGAAATAATAAAATCTAACAATTATAATAATGGTAAAAAAAATAAAAAAACAATAAATAATGTAGAAGAAGCTAATAAATATATTAAAAAAAATGGATATCTACCATGGAGTATTTTAGAAACAATAAATAATCTTAAAAATTTAATAAAAGAAAGAAATGATAATTTATTAGATTATAAAATATTAAAAAAAATAGATGATAAAATATTATATGAATGTATTAATTTAGCACATTATATTGCAGATATGTGTACTCCATTACATATTAACATAAATTATGATGGTAGAGATCATAATCAAAAAGGTATTCATAGAATGTGGGAAACTTTAATACCTAAATTATATATTAACAAATATAATATTAAATATTTAACAAATTATGAGTTTAATAATCTTGAAGATCAATTATTTATTGAATTAAATAATTCATATTTATTATCAGAAAAAATATTAGATCAAGAAGTAGAATTATCACAAATATACAAACAACAATACAACAACGTTAAGATGAAAAATAGGTTTAAAGCTAATAAATATGCACGATTTTGTGCAAAATATTATAACCAAGACATCAACAATCAAATTAACAAAGCCATAACCATAATATCTTATATCTTCAACAACATCATCTTCTGACTTTTTGTAAAAAGTCAGCCACCAAACTAAGTTTGGATCTTCCTTCTCAATCGGCGAAGCACCTTTATATATTATCTATTAATATTATAATATAATGGTCCAGGACTTAGTCCTGGTTGCCTACTTTTAAAGTAGGTCCAAACTTAGTTTGGTTTGTTAATTTAATCTAAAGAATTTCATAAATGGATTTATAAGATAATCATCAACAGCTAATTTAAGTTTTAAAAATATATTTTCTCTACCAGTTTCAGGATTTAAGTTAACATCAACATTTTCAACAGAAATATTAAACTTCTTCTTAAGGTTATCTAAAGTATCTTCACTATTAAACTTATTAAATACATCATTTCTCAAATTTTTATTATTTTTATTTGTAAGAACAATATTATCATTATTTATATTTTTATCAATATAATTAGATATATTAGATGCATTATTTTTTAATAAATAAATTGTATTAGGAATATATTCTTCCACATTATTGCATGTCCATTTCCCACAACAACATGAATCAGGAGTATTACAACAATGGATATTTGGATTATCAGATAATAACTGAGAAGTTATTTTATCAAATTTTTTAAAATCAAAACAAATTTGAGATAAATTATCAGTGTTATTAAACATATTATCTGTAATAATATTATTTTGGTTATTTATATTTATAAAAGAAGCATTTATATATTGTACATCTGAATTTTTAAACATATTACTAAAATCTACAGTATCATAAAAATTCCATCCTGATATATCTATAGATGTTATATTTTTTAAACCACTAAACAATCCACTTACATTTATTAAGTTAGGGGTAAAAACATTACTTAAAGATATATTATGAATTTCTTTAGGTTTAAATGCGCCTGATGTAAAATTCTCTAAATTTGGAAGTTTAATATTACTCATATCTATAAAATCATAATACCCAGCTAAAATAAAACTATTGTTAATATATTCAGCATTAAAATAACAATTTGACAAGTTTAATATATGAGTTTTTCTACTAGTTCCTTTATAAAAATTATCAAAATAGTTATTTTCACCATTATTTGTAATATTACAATTTGAAAAATCAATAACTTGAGTAGCTCCTAAATCATAAGCTAAACGACCATAATTAATTCCTGTTTCATCTGTAAAAGAATGAACTATTCCTGTAAAATTCCTAAAATAACCATTTTCAATAATATCATATCCTCCAAAAATATGAAAAGTAGCATTATTTACATATAAATTTGAAATATCAACATAAGTAGATATATTACAATGACTAAATAAATAGTCAAACAGCTCTAAATTTGGAACATAGATAGTAGACATATTTAAATAAGTCATATTAGAATAACTAATCATACCAGATATTTCTTTTAAATTATTAAAGTTTTTAAATGCAAAACCCTTAATTTCATCAGCAATATATAAATGAGATATAAAATCATGTCCTATTTCTAACGAAGATAAATCTAAATTAGTAAAATCTATTGTATTTACATTAAAATTATGAAAAACCTTGTAATAATCTTTTATAGGTAAATTACCAGACACATCTATAGAAGTATAATTGTAGTTTTCTAAAGTAAAATTATATACAAAGTCTTCATTGAAAAATCTAAGTTGACAATTAATATCATTATCAAATAAAAAATTTATACTTTTCTTGTCGGAATTTCCAAAACAATAATCATCATTTTCAGTTAAATTACATGGTATTACATTGTTTCTTAAATGTTCAATAAGATTAGGATTACTACAATCCATTGATAAATCAACACATTCATTAAAAGGAATAGTTGTAGGAATAGTTGTAGGAATAGTTGTAGGAATAGTTGTAGGAATAGTTGTAGGAATAGTTGTAGGAATAGTTGTAGGAATAGTTGTAGGAATAGTTGTAGGAATAGTTGTAGGAATAGTTGTAGGAATA
>Ga0256405_10008433_pt1 | contig 14783 bp, 12 predicted proteins | sample RumenRJG_02DNA_FD_189096 | JGI IMG/M metagenome (GOLD analysis project Ga0256405, IMG submission 189096) | Bovine rumen microbial communities from Lethbridge, Alberta, Canada - RJG_02 | ecosystem: Host-associated > Mammals > Digestive system > Stomach > Rumen | place: Canada: Alberta... | reverse complement strand
CGTTACGCAGCCAAAGTTATTAAAAATCAGCGAAAAAGCAAAATATAAACAAAAAATCTTTTTGTTTACGAAAATGTTTGCATAGTTCAAAAGAAATACCTAATTTTGCACATCAATAAATTATTAATAACAAAAAAACAAAATGCTTATGAAAAAACTTTTTACTTTATTTACAATGATGCTTGCGTTTACAATAAGCACATGGGCAGAAGACATCACTATTGATTTTTCAACAAAAGGCTATGAAAATGCTCAAGAAATTGCTTCTGTAGAGCAGGGCGGCATTACGCTGACCCTTGACAAAGGGACAAATAAGAATGCTCCGAAGTATTATAACACAGGTTCAGCCATTCGTTGCTATGGCGGTAATACTATCACAGCATCGGTGTCAGGGAAAAACATCACACAGATTGTCTTTACGTTCGACTCTGGTGAAGGCCCAAACGCTATCACAGCAGAACCAGGTAGTTTCGAAACTAATACTTGGACAGGAAATGCAAGTAGTGTTACATTTACCATCGGTGGGACAACTGGTCATCGCCGTATTCAGAAAATGGTGTTTACCGTTGCTGCTTCTGGCGACACCCGCCAAGCGACTACCATCGAACTCGGTGGCGGCTACATGACAAAGTTTACTTACGGTCCGGACGGTGACGGAGTGAACCTGCCAACAGCTACCGTAAAAGCTGGCGAAACAGAAGTTACTGGTGCAACCGTTACTTGGGCAGCTGAAAAAGTTTCAGGAAACGACGCTTTGACTCCTACTATTAGTGGCAACAAGATTAACATACCTAACCACTCTTATGGTAAGCTGAACGTCACAGCTTCTTACGCTGGTGATGCAACAACCTATCAGCCAAGTACAAAAAGCTACACCATCGACGTTTATAAAGGACGTATGAATATTGCAGAAATCTTAGAAGATTTTGGAAACAAAGGTGAAGAAGACTGGAGTGCCGGCATCCCAACTTCACTCTGGATGGTAGAAGACTATGGAGGCGGTATGTTGTTCGTAAGCAATCCTACAGTTACTTATGTCAACGGTTCTTACACCTATATCAAAGACGATTACAATAACAACCTACTGCTTTTTGGAAGTGGTTTGGGATTCCAAAAAGGCGATGTCATTACCAGCGACCAGGGTGGCGGTGAATATGTTCCTATCTATGGCGACCTGAAGACCTACAACGGACTGCTGGAACTCGCTGTCACACAAAACAACTTCCAGGTATATAGCAGTGGTGCTACGGTTACACCCGAAACCATTACCCCGATGTTCCTTAGCACGTCCATGAACGCATATCTGAAAATTGAAGATGCTGTTTACAAGAGTGCTGATGGCAGGAACTTGACCTTCACTGCCGATGAGACCGACTTCATCGTTCGCCAGAACTGGACCAACGTGGCTATTGACGGCTTGGAGGTGGGTGCTACCTACACCCTCGAGGGTATGGGAGCCGTATATAACACCACTCCGCAGCTCTATCTCATCAGCTTCGAGAAGACTGCCGATGCGACAGCCATCAAGAATATTGATGCCGACGCTGCAAACGCCAACGCTCCTATCTACAACCTCGCAGGACAGCAGGTGACAGACAGCTACAAGGGTGTTGTCATCCAGAACGGCAAGAAGCGTTTGAATAAATAAACAGACAACGCATTCATACAAACAAAAAAGCCCCTTGCGAGGGGCTTTTTTTGTTGTCTGATGGTAAACTCCGTCTCCTTTGCTTTTCCCGAATACGAAGCAGGCAAGCACCACATCTTAAGAAATAAACGAATTTGTTTCGTTCTCCAACCGATTTTTCGTACCTTTACATAAGATACTCACGCTTGACAATAAAAATAAAATCAGGCTTTTATTTTGTATTATCCTCGCTTAATCGTACCTTTACATAAGGTACTGACGCTCGACAATAAAAATAAAATCAGGCTTTTATTTTGTATTATCCTCGCTTAATCGTACCTTTACATAAGATACTCACGCTCGACAATAAAAATAAAATCAGGCTTTTATTTTGTATTATCCTCGCTTAATCGTACCTTTGCAGCCTGATTTAAAAGTTTGATTAAAAAGACGTTACATGAAGACATTTGAAGAATTAGGAGTTTGCGCAGAGATACGGCGTGCCATCGAAGAACTCGGTTTCGAACAACCCATGCCCATCCAGGAAGAGGTGATTCCCTATCTGCTGGGCAACCGCAACGACGTGATTGCACTCGCACAGACAGGAACCGGAAAGACGGCTGCATTCGGAATACCACTGCTGCAACGCATCAACACGGCTGAGAAAAAGACGCAAGCCATCGTGCTCAGTCCTACACGCGAACTCTGTCTCCAAATCACCGACGACCTGAAAGACTTTTCCAAGTACATGACGGGCATCCGCGTGACGGCAGTCTATGGGGGAACGTCTATTGTCAACCAAATCAACACACTCAAACGGGGCGTGCACATCATCGTCGCCACGCCGGGACGACTCATCGACCTGATGAAACGGGGCGTAGCAAAGCTGGACGACGTGCACAACGTGGTGCTCGACGAAGCCGACGAAATGCTCAACATGGGGTTCAAGGAGGATATGGACGAGATTCTTTCGGGCGTTCCGGAAGAGCGCAACACGCTGCTCTTCTCTGCCACGATGAGCCGCGAGATTGAACGCATCGCACGGACCTTCCTGCACGAACCGAAGGAAATCGTGGTGGGAAGCCGCAACGAGGGCGCCGAACACGTCAACCATATCTATTACATGGTGAACGCCAAAGACAAATATCTCGCACTCAAACGCATCGTGGACTACTACCCGCGCATATTCGCCATCATCTTCTGCCGTACCAAACTCGAGACGCAGGAGATTGCAGACAAACTCATACGCGACGGCTACAACGCCGAATCGCTGCACGGCGACCTCTCGCAACAACAGCGGGACCTGACCATGCAGAAATTCCGGCAGCACCTCACACAACTGCTCGTAGCCACCGACGTGGCGGCACGCGGACTCGACGTGAACGACCTGACGCACGTCATCAACTTCGGACTGCCCGACGACATTGAAAACTACACCCACCGCAGCGGAAGAACAGGACGCGCTGGGAAGAAGGGAACTTCCATCTCTATCGTCCACAGCCGTGAGAAACACAAAATCAGGGCAATCGAAAAGGAAATCGGAAAACAGTTTGTGGAAGGCGAAATCCCATCGCCGAAAGACATCTGCACCAAACAACTCTACAAGGTGATGGACCAAATCGACAAGACCGACGTCGATGAAGAGCAGATTGCGCCCTTCATGGCTGACATCAACCGACGCTTCGACTACATGGAGAAGGAGGAACTCATCAAGAAGATTGTCGCACTCGAGTTCGGGAAATTCCTCGCCTACTATGCGGATGCTCCGGAAATATCAAAGCCGGAACCCGCAAAACGAGAGAAAAAAGAGAAGAACAAAGGGAAAGACGGCGGCAACCGCAAACCGGAAAAGGGATTCCGACGGCTGTTCATCAACCTTGGAAAAGACGACGGATTCTACCCGGGCGAAATTATGCAGTTCATCAATCGCAACGTGGAAGGCAAAAAAGTGGCTGTGGGACATATCGACCTGCTCGCAAAAATCGCTTACATCGAAGTGCCTGAACGCGATGCACGGCGCGTGATGGACGGACTGAACGGTGCCGCCTACAGAAACCGCAACGTGCGCTGCAACGATGCCAACGACAAAGAAGAACAGCGAAAAGCAAAGCACGGAAAGCAAACCCCGCCGAGAGAAGAGCGCAACAGCAAGCGCAAAGGAAGAAAAAACAAACGGGAAATCCGCATGGAAAGCGGCAGAAAAGACGACTGGCGCCAATTCTTCCAAGGACACGACATTCAACTCGTGGGCGAAGAGCCCGACTTCTCGGAAGAGGGATGGGCACGAAGAAAACCGAAGAAAAAGAAAAAATAATCCCCAATCGGCATGGGAACGGGAAAAAGGATTCGCCCGATTCACATCCCCCGGGCTGTCTCCTCCTCAGGCGTGGACACATCAACCGTCCCCTACCCTGTAAAGCTGTAGAGGTATGTCCGCCCTATATAATAAATAAGGTGAGATTGACTAAATGGCATCAAAGCCCTTGGTGCTGATGCTCTTCACCACATCGTTGATGTCCTGTTCGGTGTAATCATTCGCCTTCTGGCTGTCAAGCACACGCTGCTGTGCCTCCAACTCAGCATCGTCGTTATGGTAAGTGCAAGCCTTACTCTTCAGTTCTGCAAAAGCCCAACCTATCAGGGCAACGGCAACAATCGCCGCAAAAAAAATCAATGCGTTCATATCTTATTCTTTTTTACGTTTTCTGCCTGCAAAGTTAAAACTTCGCCAAAGCATCTCCAAATTTTTGATGCACAATTTTTCTCACCACACCACAAAGAGGTGTGGATTTAACCTTTATGTCTCGATGGAATGGGGCTTTTCGTCACTTTCGATGGTCAGTAAGACGTCGCCTTTGCGCAGCTCCAGACGCCCGTTGGGCACGATAAAACTATTGCCGCGTTTGACCATCATGACCAACGTCCCTTCAGGAAAATGCATGTCCGAGAGGTGGTTGCCGCTAGCGAGATCGGCTTCGGAGAGTGTCATCTCTGACAGTCGCGACCCGAGTTTGTCGGGCAGTTCCACTCCAAACTCATTGCCCGTCTTCGGCTCTTGCGTGGCAAGTCCGAGCCAACGGGCACACGCCGTGATGGTGGTGCCTTGCAGCGAGAGCGAGAGCAGCGTGATGACAAACACCACATCGAACAGGAAATCGGCATCCTCGATGCCCGCAATGACTGGGTAAGTGGCAAAAATGATGGGGACGGCGCCGCGCAAGCCCACCCAGGAAAGAAAGAGCTTGGCTTTCACCGGCACGCGGAATGGCTGCAAACACAGGAACACGGCAATCGGACGCGCTACAAACATCATGAACAGACCGATGGCTACCGCCACAAGCAACACCCGGACCATCTGACTCGGATTGACAAGCAGACCGAGCGTGAGGAACATCACAATCTGCAAAAGCCACGTGAGCCCCTGCATGAAAGTGTCGGTCTCCTGACGGTACGACAGCCGGCTGTTGCCCGCAACCAGTCCGGCAACATACACTGCCAGATAGCCATTGCCGTGCAGCAGGTCGGTCAGCGTGAAGATGATGAGAATCATACTCAGCACCAACACCGGATAGAGCGACGGATTGGGCAGGTTGATGTGGTTCACAATCCACACCAACGCCCTGCCACTCAGATAGCCCAAGAGCGCACCGACAGCCAGCTGGGCAACGATTTTCGTCGCCAACTCCATACCGGAAAACTCGCCTGCGGAGACAATCAGGTTGACCAGCGCAATGGTGAGCACGTATGCCATCGGGTCGTTGCTCCCGCTCTCTAACTCGAGCGTCGGACGGAGATTGTGCTTGAGCCCGATGCCCTGTGAGCGCAGCAGGTTGAAAACGGATGCCGAATCGGTGGATGAGACCGTGGCAGCCAAGAGCAGCGACAACGGAAGCGACAGACCGATGTCGAGCTGTGTCCATTCGGAAAGGTAATAGATGAGCAGTCCCGTGATGACCGTCGTCAGAATCACGCCTACGGTAGAGAGCATCAGCCCCTGAGCCACTATCGGCTCGATGTCGCGACGCTTGGTGTCCATGCCGCCGGAAAACAGGATGACACTCAACGAAAGCATACCGATGAGCTGCGCATCTTCATGGCTATGGAACTGCAATCCCAAGCCGTCGCTGCCGAAAAGCATGCCCGTGAAAAGGAACAATAACAGTGTGGGCACTCCGAAACGATAGCCCCACTTGCTGATGACTATGCTCACGAAAACGAGCACCGCACCCATGAAAAAGATATTCTCTGCCGTAAAATTCATTTGACCATCTTTATTTTAAGGTCCGCCGCCCCACCTATGCGCAGCGGCGGACCGAATGATTAGAACAACTCGCTGATTAACAGCGCCTCATCACCTTCGAAGGTGAGCACTGACGTGACGGGTTCATAACTCATGCGCACGAACTGACTCAGTTGCAAAGCGACAAATGACTGGTCCCTCGAGACGCAAACCTCTGCAATGTAATTGCCGTTTACGGTCGGCGTAGGGTGAAATTCGCCAATCGCACTGATGAGTGACTCGCGAGGCGCTTCGAGGATTTTCTTAAGTCGCTCGCCGTCAGCAGGTGTATACTCCAGCAGTCGTGCATCCACCACGCTGCCGGTCGGTTGATAAACAACCGTGGTTCGCAGCCCGAACAACGAACTGCTCACTGTGATACGGCTATCGGAACGCAGGGTCTCCCATATCCGTAAATTCTTTATTTTTGCCATGTTTCAATGTTTTTTGTTAATAATGATTCCTCCACTTCTTCTACGGAAAGAACTTACTAACAAAGCAAGCGCCTCAGCGTAATCACGTAATAGCGACGCGGAGACGCAACTCCAGCGCGAAAATAGGTGCAATATCGCGACAGGAGCAGACTGGCATACTTACTAAGATTTAACGATTTACTTTTTGCCCAAGGACTTGTATATGACCCTGATTTTCCGCCATAGGTGGGCAACAGGCGGACAGGACGTGATGAACAGACGCGATGTGACGATGACGCCGGGCGCAACATGTCGCGGAACGATGAACGGCAGCCGTCAACCGCACTCTTGTCGCTGTCGTCGCACCCCGTTAAGAGGTCTGCTTTCTCACCGCTCAAAGCCACCGGCTGCTGCTTGATGCCTGCATGGGAATCAAGGAAGCCGCACAAGAAACAAGCGACAAGAACGAGACGCATCAGAACTGTTTTCACCTTACCGTTTTTGATAATTATTTGCAAAGATAAACAAAAAACGGCACAAAACGAAACATTTCCCACACATAATTATTATATAGGGAAAGAAAGACAACACTCAAGAAACAACATGCCGCTGCCTTTTTCCTGACAAAATTCCAACAATCTCCATACGGCGCATACCAAATACTTAGAAACAGGAACCGCCTCGTGTCCCTTACGCCGCTGCTTCCCTTTCAAAAAACACTACGAATCTATTACCATCACCGACAAAACACGCCTGAAATGTGTCACGCCAGGCGCATTTTTCACCGGAAAAGAAGAACGCAAATTACGAAATGGAAGCAAAATACTTGCTGTTTTCTTAAAAAAATTAACGCCCTTCCTGCCCTTTTTTCTGTCTCTCCGGACAATCAGCCCACCGAGAAAAAGATAGGCGATTCTACGAAAAAATTCCGTTTTCATCGGGGTTTCGAGGGTCTAAAAATACCCGAAGAATGCCCAAAATTTACCCTATATACCGGAAATATTCACAAAAGGGTCGGCAAAAGTGCAACTTTCACTGCCTGAGAGTTGAAGTTTCGCGCCCTCAAAGTTGAACTTTCGCATTCCCAAAGTTCAACTTTTGGAAAACAGCCCCCTGACTTTTGCATCCGGAAAGCTCCGATTTCCACCTTTTATTCACGCAATATTCACTTTTAATTCATCAACTGCCAGCTAACATGTTGCGCTTTTTCGCAACATGAGCGTAGTTTTAACAAATATTCAGACCAAGTCGTCGCCAATCACATTCCCCTCCCTGGACCATCCACCAAACCGATGCCGCCAAATTGACACCGCCCGAAGTGGCTGTCGCATAGGCACAAAAAAAATACGAACCACTCACCGAAATGAGAAGTCCGCATCTGATTCGTAACTTGTGTATCAATTTAAGTCTGTCTCTCTCAAATTACCTCATGTGTCTGGTAAGAACTTCCTGCATTATATATGCGTCTGACCTTATATATCATGTTGTGTTCGTCAATTTACAACCTTAGACTGAGAGAAAAATGCTACATCGGAATCATCTCGACTGCAATGTAGCAAAAAATTACTCAAAAAATATCTATTATAAAAAATTACTCTCAGCTTTTAAAATAAAAAGTGAAATGTTTAAGTTTAAAAGTTACTACCTTCACAGGCAATAATTAAAAATACGAGTCTATATAATTCTGACGCAAAGGTATCGGTTTTTTCGCTTTCGGAGGTTGTCACACGCATTTGAAAACTTGTCATAACATGATTTTGCGATTTGTCACACAGATTTTAATGATAAATCAAAATATTAAAATCACCGTAAAGCGCTTTATTTACAGAAGTTCTGAAGCATTTACATAAAAATACACCTCCCACTTTGAAAAACACGTTTGTCAGATATAAATTTCTTATTTGTTACAATAAAATAAGCTCTTCATTGCCAAAAACCACATAATTTTATCCGAATTTTTCCGCATCCATGGAGCGTTTTTTGGAATATCTTTCCTGTTTTTTGCCTACTTCATAGGATTTTCGTGCATCTGCATCAGTTTTTTAGCGTCTTTATAGACCCTGAATTTGCTGGGTGGGAAGCCATATTTCCGCTTAAAAGCCTTGCTCATCGTGGGCAAATCGGCATAACCGCATTCATAAGCAACCTCCGAAAGCGTCATGTCGGTATTCAAAAGAAGCTGCTCACAGCGCGTGATGCGCTTTTCTGCAAGCCATCCGTTGAATGAGATACCCAACTCGTCGGACAGGAAACTGGAAAGGTCGTCACGCGATATATTCAGCGTGTCGGCGACATCGTCCATCGTTATATTGTTTTGCAGCAGGGGGAAAGGTTCCTGCTGAAGCCACTCTTCCACATTGCGCTCCAAGTCCTTAAACTTCAATTTCCTGTCCACAATATCGTATTTGATGATGGCTTGACGGAACTTCAAATGCCCGGCGAAGGTTGCAACCATCAGTGCCAGCAACAGAAATCTGAGGGCAATATGGAAAAGGATGGAATTGTAAAACTGTCCGACGAAAAGAATAATAATGCCTACTCCCCAGAACATGAGGTAGCCGCTCATCCGCTTCTCGTGATTATCATAGGTGTTGATGTTCAGCTCGTTGACCACATGGCTGTATTTTCTATAAATCTGATAAATCAGATGCGCCATGAAAATGATGTTTAACAGCAGCATGACAAAGAGATAGAGGCGTGCACTGAAGTGGAGATTGGTGCGAGAAGCCCCTACGGCGAACTCCGTGAGCGAGAAATAGGAGTGAATATCCCCTTTCGACATGTTCCACCAGGCAAGGAGGGCTATGACGAGCACGTGGGCATTCAGCATGATCAGATAGCTCTTCTGCTTGTGATAATCGGCATGGAACAGCGCCGTGAACGAGAAGAAGTAACTCTCATAAAGGAAATAAATCATCAGCAACGAGCCGATTGACAGGACCTCATGGTGGTTGTCATTGAATTTGGAGAATCCCAGTTCCATCGCCAAATATGCAGCAACGAAGAACGAAAGGACGAGGAACACCACCCGTTGGAAGCGGAAGGCAGGATTTGTGATGCTGCGTCCCACGAAGAAAAGGAGTATCGAGAACACGATCGACACCACCAAATCAATTCCCGTCATTATATAAAATAAGGTGTGCATACGCTTATATAGACTTACCTTTCTAAAGCATTGCTTTATTTCATTATAACAAACTCGTCAAATTTGGTTGCAAAAATAATAAAAAAAACTTAACAAACACCTACTTAAACACTTATTAACACAATATATGATTTCCCATACTTCCGAATTTACACAAAAGAAACCGCACCGAAGGTATGCCCTTCAGTGCGGTTTTTCTACTACGTGTCAGTTTACGCTGTTAGTCGAAATTCACGGTCGGAGCTTTCTGCGCAGCGGCTTCTGCCTCGAACTTATCCATCGTTTTGAATCCGAACACGCCGGCAAAGAGCGATTTGGGGAAGCTGCGGATGCTGGTGTTGTAGTCCGTCACTGCCTTGTTATACTTCTGGCGTGCCTCGTTGATGCGGTTTTCCGAACCCTCAAGCTGGTCCTGCAATGCCATAAAGTTTTCATTCGCTTTCAGTTCAGGATAATTCTCGGTGATAGCCATCAGCTTGTTGAGTGCCGAACTCAGTTCGCCCTGCGCCTCCTGGAACTGCTTGATTTGCTCCGGAGTGGCGTTGGAGATGTCGATATTCATCTGCGTTGCCTTTGCCCTTGCGTTGACGACAGCTTCGAATGTTTCCTTCTCGTGCTTGGCGTAAGCTTTTACGGTGTTGACGAGATTCGGAATCAGGTCAGCCCGACGCTGATAAGTGGCTTGCAAGTCAGCCCACGTCTGTGTAGCCTTCTCCTGTGAACTTACCATTCCGTTGTAAGCAGAAATTGCCATCAAGACGATTACAGCAACCACTGCCAATCCAATAAAACTCTTCTTTTTCATTGCTTTTCTTATTTTATGGTTGATATTTACTTCTTTCACCAGCCGCCACTGGCACCGCCGCCGCCGAACGTTCCGCCACCATAGGACCCGCCGCGGCTGCCACCACCGAAGGAGCCTCCACGACCGCCGCCGTATCTTGGACCGCGCGGGAAACGAATCCCTCCGTCGGTATCGAACCGACCGCCACCCAAGCTGCCACCGCCATAGCCTCCATCAAATCCGCCACCGTTTTTCATCGCCCTGCGTATGAAAATAAAAATAGCAGTGAACAGACCCACCGTAATGACCAGTGACCAGAACGAACTGCCCGGTTCTTCAGAAGGATCGGTCATCACAACCTTTCCTGTCTTCATCTTGTTATAAATGACGTTACAGGTTTGAACCACCGCCAGATTAGGCTGGTAGAGCTTCATGTTCTCTGCAATATACACCCGTCCGATTTCCCCGCAAAGCGCATCAGTCAGATAGGCTTCCAGTCCCTGTCCCGGTGCAATCGAATACTTCTTATCTTCCGTCGCGATGACAACAATCAGTCCCGAGCGCGACTCCTTTCCTCCCACGCCATACTTGGCGCCCACATCCTGAGCCATGCGATAAGCATCTTGGTTCTGCACTCGCCTGACAATGATGAACGCCGACTGTATGCCGCATTCTGTCTCCAATTTCCTCAGATACATGTTCGCCGAATCGCGCATGATGGGATCCATGATAGAATCCGGATCAGAAACATATTGGTCGGAATCGCGCAGATGAACCATTTCAATATTCTCCGCATTCCAAACCTTCTCTTCCCGAACCGCTTCTCTCTCCGGGCTGCCTCCGCAATTACCGCCTAAAGCAAAGATACAGAGGAAAAGGACACAAAACCCTATGAAAACATATTTGGGGGATATCAATGAATTCATTGAGTAAATTCTTCGTCCTTTTTCTTGTTGAGTTTATCGTACAGTTCTTTGCACATCTCTACGACACCCTGATTCGGATTGTTGCGCTCCATGCTGGGCATCAGCTTTTCGTTCATCACCTTCGCAGCAAAGCTGTCGGGCAACTCATGCCCCATGCCTCTGCCTTTGAAAATGCCCCATTGACGATTTTCCACAGCAACAACAATCACCATGTCGCGATGCGGTCCGTTAGCCGTTGCATAACGCTCTCCCAACTCTTCGGCAAAACTGTTCAAGTCAGCCGACTTTGCGCGCCCGACCACTACAATTGCCGAACGTATCTGGCTGTTCTTCTCCAGGCGCTTCATGAGTTTGTTCAGCTTGTCCTTATCTTTCGGAAGAATAAACCCGTCTGGGTCAGAAACAAACTGTGCCGTGTCTTTCTGGTGAACCAATTCAATGTCGGCAGCTCCCCAAGAAGGCAACTCGTCTTTCATCAACTCTCCTGCAGGTTTTTTATTACCCGAACATGCTGCCATCAAAATCAAGACAGCCACAATAGACAAGAAATTTTTCATAACCGTATGCTTTATTTCTATCGTTTGGACTGCAAATATAATCATTTATTTTCAATTGGCTACTTCTTTTAAAGAAAAAACCATTTCCCTTTCGGAAAAGCACAAAAAGAATTAGTTTCTTTTTGCTTTGTCCTCGCTTAATCGTCTTTGGCTTACGCCCAAGGTACTCACGCTCGACAAAAAAAGAAAAACTTTCTTTTGTTTTATTCTCGCTTAATCGCCTTTGGCTGATGCCCAAGGTACTCACGCTCGACAAAAAAAGAAAAACTTTCTTTTGTTTTGTTCTCGCTTAATCGTCTTTGGCTGATGCCCAAGGTACTCACGCTCGACAAAAAAAGAAAAACTTTCTTTTGTTTTGTTCTCGCTTAATCGTACCTTTGCAGGCATGAATCGAGAAACGGCTTCATATATCGCAGAACACGCGGAAGACGACGTGCGCCAACTGGCTCTCAAAAGCGTTCCAGAGGGCGTTGACCTGACGTTTGCTCTCGAACAAATCAGCGGCAGGCAAATGGCTTTGCGTAAATTGCCGACATGGGCAGCAACCGAGTCCATCATCTATCCTCCACACTTGAATATGGAGCAGTGCTCCAGCGAGCACACCGCACAATACAAAGCACAACTCTGCCGAAAGCTGAACAGCCGGCAGACGATGGTTGACCTAACGGGAGGATACGGAGTGGATTTCTCATTCATGGCACGGGAATTTGAACACGCCGTGTATGTGGAACAACAACCGCTCCTCTGCGAACTGGCAACACACAACATGCCGATACTCGGAATTAACAATATTGATATAAAAAATGCCGATTCCATCGACTATATCAACTCCATCGAACACGTTTCCCTGCTGTTTCTTGACCCAGCACGACGCGACCTGAACGGCAGACGAACCTATGCGCTGGAAGACTGCTCACCCGACGTGGTCTCTCTGCACAGACATTTACTGACGAAATGCGATTACCTGTTGCTCAAACTCTCGCCGATGTTCGACTGGAGAGAGGCGACAAAACAGCTGGAGCATGTTCGCGAAGTGCATATTGTCAGCACGAAGAACGAGTGCAAGGAACTGCTGGTATTGCTGTCACACCAAGATGCACGACGACTGCGTGTCGTCTGCGCGAACGACGATGACGTGTTTGAGTTCTTCCCGGAAACAAAACCGGCGGAAAGAACATTTGCCGAACCAGCCTGCGGACAGTTCATTTATGAGCCAAACAGTTCTGTCATGAAAGCCGGCTGTTTCGATGAAGTGGCTCACCGGTGGGGCGTGGCTGCCATCGCACCGCATAGCCACTTGTTCGTTTCAGAGAAAAACATCCCGTCGTTTCCTGGACGGAAGTTTCAAATTTCCACCATTTCATCGATGAATAAGCAATCGCTCAAAACCCATTTCACAGAGATACGACAAGCCAATGTAAGCGTCAGAAACTTCCCCATGAGCGCTCACGAACTGAAACAAAAACTCCACCTGAAAGATGGAGGAGACATTTATGTTTTTGGAACAACAACTAACAAGCGGCAACACATCCTTCTCGTTTGTCGCAAAAATGAAGAATGAAAATGGAAAAAGAACGGCTTTGGAACGCTAATTATAATAAGGTGATGTTCTCAAACTTCGCCCTCAACTTCTCTTTCTATGTGCTCACGCCACTGCTGCCACTCTATCTGAGTGAACATTTTGCGGCAACGAAAGACGTCATTGGGCTGGTCCTTTCGGGCTACACCATCACGGCACTGCTGTTCCGCCCGTTCAGTGGCTACATCGTTGACACGTTTTCGCGAAAAGCAGTTTTGCTCTTCTGCCTGTTGCTCAACGTCGTTTTCTTTTTAGGCTACCTCGCCGCTTCCACCCTTTTGCTCTTTACCATTGTCCGTACCATGCACGGTGCACCTTTCGGAGGCGCTACCGTTGCCAACAGCACCATCGCCATCGACGTGCTGCCGTCCAGTCGGCGAAACGAAGGAATCGGATTCTATGGGATAAGCAACAATATTGCCACAGCCATAGCACCCACCATCGGCATCTCCGTCTATAAAATGACGGGCAATTTCGAGATGCTTTTCTGGATGGCATTTGTCGTTGCCTTTCTCGGTATGGCTGTGGTTGCGACCACCCAGACTCCGCAGCGGGAGCCGGAAAGCGGCAAACGTCCCCTCTCCCTCGACCGGTTTTTCCTCTTACGGGGATGGACGCTTGCTCTCGCCATCGCCTGCTTCGGACTTTGTTACGGCATCCTGAGCAACTACCTCGCCATCTACGGCAAAGAACGGTTGGGCATCACCAGTGGCACAGGCACCTATTTCATGCTCCTCTCCTTAGGTCTTATCCTCTCCCGTCTGCAGGGAGCCACCGCGCTGCGCAAAGGACGCCTCATCCGTAATGCCAGCGAGGGCGTACTCATCTCCACGGTCGGATATACGCTCTTTACCATCTCCGACAGCATGTGGGGTTATTATGGCTCGGCACTGCTCATCGGACTGGGTAATGGTCACATGTGGCCAGCCATCCAAAACATGATTATCGGCATGGCACACCACAACGAGCGAGGCACAGCCAACTCTACCCTGCTCACGGCATGGGACTTGGGCGTCGGCTTGGGCATCCTGCTCGGTGGCGTGTTGGCAGAGCTTTTCGACTATGGTGCTGCATTCTGGAGCATGGTCATCGTGCATATTGCCGGTGTTGCCGTCTATTTCCTGCTGGTTCGGCAATCCTACATCAAACACAGAATACACCTTCCGTAGAACATTCGTCGGGCTTTTATTTGCGGCACTTAATTTTTTTTCTTACTTTTGCGCCACATTGTTTGCCTGATACTCAGGCGAAAGAGTAAACGAGAAACAAAACAATAAGAAATATGAAACTGACAATGAAATCGCTTTCAAAGGCAGCCTATGCACTGCTCGTCGTAACAGCCATGACCGCTTGTTCGGAAAAGAAATTCCATGTAACGGGAAAAATCGCACAAGCAAAAGACTCGGTGCTCTATTTTGAAAACATGTCGCTTGACGGTCCGCAAATCGTTGATTCCGTCAAGCTGGATGGTGA
>Ga0256405_10008432_pt1 | contig 14784 bp, 14 predicted proteins | sample RumenRJG_02DNA_FD_189096 | JGI IMG/M metagenome (GOLD analysis project Ga0256405, IMG submission 189096) | Bovine rumen microbial communities from Lethbridge, Alberta, Canada - RJG_02 | ecosystem: Host-associated > Mammals > Digestive system > Stomach > Rumen | place: Canada: Alberta... | reverse complement strand
AATAGTCTCCCGGGCACTATAGGGATAATCTCTCTCATAGGGAACCCATTGTCCGACATCCTCGGGAATGCCCTTCTCTATGCAACTGACGCCGACATAGTAGAGTGATTCCAGGGTACGGACAGATGTGGTGCCGACTGCGATGAGTTTGCCTTCGTTGTCCCTTATTCTCTTGAGGAGGTCGATGCTGACGCTGAAAGGCTCCCTGTGCATGGGATGGCCCGAAATCTCGGCGCTTTTTACCGGAAGGAATGTGCCCGCTCCGACGTGGAGACAGACATTCTGAATATCAATCCCCCTGTCCTTGATTTCCCCAAGAACCCTGTCGGTGAAATGCAGTCCGGCCGTAGGGGCGGCAACGGATCCCCTCACACGGGCATATAGAGTTTGATAACGCTCATTATCAATAGCTTCAGTGTCTCTATTCAGGTAAGGTGGGATAGGAACTGAGCCGCAGATGTCGAGAACGTTGGAAAAAGGATGACCGCCATCCCATGTGAACTCGACTTCACCGACCCGGTCGTCACGGCTCACAAGTCTTGCCTTGAGGTTAAGCTCAGAGACCACATTGGAACCCTCAGGATTGTATAAATTGAGAATGTCACCTTTCCATCTTTTGGCATTGCCGATAACGCATTTCCAAACGCACCTTGAAGACGAGGCAAAGGCTATGTTATATTCCGCTGGATCAACAGGTTCCAGGCAGAAAATCTCGATATGAGCCCCGGATTCACGCTGAAAGTGCAAACGGGCAGGGACAACCTTAGTGTCGTTAAACACCATAAGGGATCCCTGTGGCAGAAGTCCTGGAATATCCCTGAACACGAACTCATCGACTTTTCCGTCATTGTAGCGCAGCAGTTTAGAGGAATCGCGCTCGGGGAGCGGGTATTTGGCGATCCGCTCGTCAGGCAGATCATAGTGGTAGTCTTCTATTCTTATTGTAGGTATCATATCTCCGCGAATTTAATCATTTCCGCCAATATCGTTTTCTCACCTGCATTTCAATCAGCCACTGCGAGACTAGCCTCCAAAACCCGTGGCCACCCTCGGCCACGTAAGAGGGAGGGGCCCGCGGCGTAGCCGTGGGAGGGGCCGCGAAGCGGCGGTTTGGGAGACTAGTCTCGAGTGGCGAAATGGCTTCGGTCGGGTTCGGAAAAGTAAATCGGAGTTAAAATTTGTAAATTGTCTGGGTAAAATCACACATGTTGACAAAAGTAAAAATGGAAAATTTTAATAAATAATTCCTCAATACGTAACTAACGCATAATCAGATATTTATCTATATTTAACTAATTTTAGATATTAACAACAATCGCTAAACTTGCGATGAGAACCTAAAGCAAAGCTTAAAATTTAAGATATTACATACATATTTGCATTAATATCAGTATTTTAGCTTAAATTAACTAAATTAGATTATAATTAACTTACATGGCTTTTTCTATGATGCGGATAGCTGGCTACAGTAAACCGAGATTTTGCATTTCTGAATTATTTAGCTAAATTTGTTAACAAAGAAAAGTGCCATGAACCAGCGCCTTCAACAATTCCTTAACGCCGAGAATCTCACCCAGACGCAACTCGCCGAACGCATCGGTGTCGCGAAAGCCAGTGTCTCTCACATTTTGGCTGGCCGCAACAAACCGGGATATGATTTTATAGTTAACCTCTCCCGCCAGTTCCCCAACCTGAATCTCGATTGGCTGGTAAATGGGAAAGGCCGCATGTACAAAATAACCGGCCAGGAAAGCGAAAATCCGGCTCCACCCCGTCCAATGGACGAAAATCCCGATCCACAGAGCGGAGATTTATTCGAAATAAGCCAAGAATCATCTGATAATCAAGCTGATACCCCTAAAATCGTCAAAGTGGTAGTCTTCTACGACAACGGCACATTCCAAGAGATAGTTTAATTTGCTATATTCGCGGTATGTACAAACAGCTGATCAGACCCATATTGTTCAGGTTCTCCGCCGAGCGCGCGCACAATATGACACTCAAGTTGCTCCGTTTCGCGCGTAGGGTACCTCTTTGCGCCAATATGGCGAAGCTTATATTCCGCCGCAAGTCGCAATCGCTTCAGAGAGAGGTTTTCGGCATCAAGTTCCCCAACCCAGTCGGCCTGGCAGCCGGTATTGACAAGAACGGTGAGACTTATAATGAGCTCGCATGGTTCGGCTTCTCCTTTATTGAGATAGGATCCCTTACCCCTGAACCTCAGCCCGGCAATCCCAAGCCGCGTCTTTTCAGGTTACCGCAGGACAAAGCCCTCATCAACCGTATGGGGATCAACAACAAAGGGATCAACTACGCGATCGATCACATAATGAAAGACAAGCCCAAAGTGATCCTCTGCGCCAGTATCGCGAAAAACAGCACATCGGCCTCTGATGAGGACATTGTGAATGACTACAAGAGGGCTTTCTCACGTATGTATGACTTCGTGGACATGTTCACTGTCAACGTCTCATGTCCCAATGTCGAAGGGCTACAGAATCTTCAGGATGTCTCGTATCTCTCGGATGTCATCGATCCCCTCCTGGATCTCAGGATCTGCTACGACAAGTACAAACCGCTTCTGGTCAAGGTCTCCCCTGACATCCCGAAGGAAGAACTGGATGAGATCCTGAATTATTGCATGCTCTCAGGTGTGGACGGTATTGTAGCCGGTAACACCACTACTTCACGGGAAGGGCTTGTGACAAATCAGGCCCGTGTCGAGAAGATAGGCAAAGGAGGTCTCTCCGGCGCGCCTCTTTTCGCTAGAAGTCTCGAACTGGTGAAATATATCCACCAATACACCCATGGACGCCTTCCCATCGTGGGAGTCGGAGGCATAATGGGACCTGAGCAGGCAAAACTCATGATGGATGCCGGAGCCTCATTGATCGAGTTATGCACGGGATTTATCTATGAGGGACCGTCTGCGGTTAAAAAGATATTAAAACATTTGAGATGACAAACGCTTCCATCTGCACAATCGGTGATGAGATACTCATCGGACAGATTGTGGACACTAATTCATCGAGGATATCCAGGGCCCTGGAGGAAATCGGAATAAAAGTCACAAGGATGCTCTCCTTCGGTGACGATCGTAGGGAGATAATAGAGAACCTGGAGAACGAGTTGAGAATCAACGGGATTGTCATTTCAACCGGCGGCCTCGGACCAACTAAAGACGATATTACCAAAGCGGCTCTGGCGGAGATGTCCGGAAGCCGCGGCTACGTAGAAAACGCCACGCAACTCGGCATTATCCATGAGATCCTGAGCGCTCGCGGACTCGATGTCCTGGACATCAACAAGGCCCAGGCACTTGTGCCGGACACCTGTGAGGTGATCCCCAACCGTTTGGGAACCGCCCCTATAATGGTATTCCGGTTTGACAGTGAAAGATTCGGCCATCCGGCGACTCTTTACTCACTGCCGGGTGTTCCATTTGAGGCGATCGGAGCCCTTCCAGACATTATCGAGGACATCAAGAGCCATAATTCCCTGACAGACATATTCCACAAATGCGTCATGGTCGCCGGATTGGCTGAATCCGCCCTCTCGAAACTCATCGAGCCCTGGGAAGACAGTCTGCCGGCTGACATGCATCTGGCCTACCTGCCCAACCAACTTACCGGTGTCCGCCTTCGCCTCTCCATCTACGGAGGAGACAAGGTCGAGGAAGAAAGGCGCATAGACGAGCGTTTCGCGGCCCTCGAGCCCATCTTGGGTGACAAGATATATTCCCACTCGGATGATACTCTACAGAACGCCATTGGGGCCCTCCTGAGGGGGACAGGGAAAACCTTGAGCGCGGCGGAGTCATGCACAGGCGGCATGATCTCATCCCTGATCACCTCTGTGCCTGGAGCGTCTGAATACTATCTCGGTTCCGTGACCTCGTATGCGGTCGCTGTCAAGCGTAAGGTTCTTGATGTGCCTCAGGAATATGTCAAGAAACACGGGGTTGTCAGCTCGGAAGTCGCCGGAGCCATGGCCGAAGGTGTCCGCAAACTCACTGGCAGTACCTACTCTGTCGCCACGACAGGCCTCGCCGGGCCCGGAGGTGACGAGTGGAATCCGGTAGGAACCGTGTGGATCGGGGTGTCCGGCCCCGCCGGCACCGTCACGGTCAAGAAAGTTTACAAGAATGACAGGAAAAGAAATATCGAGCGCTTCACATGCGCGGCTTTGGACGAGCTGAGACTCTACATCCTGAACGATCTCAGGACTGGGAAGTGACCTCCCTGAACACTCTAAGGAAGTTACCGGAGGCTATCTTTTCAATCTGGTCGTCGCTATATCCTTTTTCAGACAGCTGATCAAAAACAACCGGCAGTTTCGAGACATTCTCGAGACCTACAGGAGTGACCTCGATCCCGTCAAAGTCGGTACCGATGCCAACATGCTCGATACCACCCACTTTAACGGCATGGTCAATATGACGGATCACATCCTCGACGCTTGCTTGGGCGGTTGTAGTCAGGAAATATGGATAAAAATTGATTTGGATAACTCCCCCTTTGTCCGCCATCCGCCTGATCATCTCATCAGTCATGTTCCTCGGGTGATTGGCCAGAGCCCTGCAGCATGAGTGGGTGGAAAGTACGGGCTTTTGGGAGCAGTCCAGGACATCGCTGAAAGTGCCATCCGAGACGTGGGCCACATCGACTATAATCCCGAGCCGGTTCATCTCTGAGACAACTTCCCTTCCGAATGGACTTAGACCTCCCCAGCGCTTCCCCTCCATGGCCGCGTCCGCGATCTCATTGTCACCATTATGGGTGAGGGTCATATACCTTACGCCCATCCTGTGGAACAATCTCAGGAGAGACATGGACTTTTGTACCGGCGCTCCGTTTTCCATACCTATCAGTATGGATATCAAATTATTGGCTTTATTAACGAGGACATCATCCGGAGTGAGTGCCAAGGCTATCCTGTCACCATATTTCCCAAGAGCGTCGTAAATGGACGCCAACATCTCAAGAGCCCTGGACGTGGCGGCCTCAGGGGAAAGCTCAGCGGAAGTGTAAAGGGCAAAAAACGCGGCATCGACACCTCCTGCCGCAAGTTTCGGAATATCCACATGACCATCCTTATTGTCAATGCCGATATCAAGTCCCTTGATCATAAGGGACGGAGTGTCACAATGAGAATCGAGGACTATCATTGTTTCCTCAGGACAGAAGCGCTCTGGATCTTAACAATATTGACGACTGGATCCCCGGAAAATGAGACTTCCGCTCCTCTTCCCAGATCGAGCTCAATTGATTCCACTGGACTCACATCAGCGGATACCCCCGTAACAGCGATCATCGCCTTGCCAGTCTTGAGGGCAGAAGCGTCTATATTAGCCGTAGTTCCCTTTCCGCTCAAAGAAAGAGAGGATGATTTTCCTGCGATAATTACCTTGGAACCACTTGATATATCGACTTTTATCTCATCTTCAACCTCACCTCTGATGTTGATGTCAGCACTTCCTCCCGCGATAACGCTGATATTCTTCGCCTGTCCATCAATGGCCACAGCTGCCCTGCCGTCAGCGGAAACGCTGATAGCCTCCTCGACATCAACTGAGACATTCGTGAACTTGGCATTCTTCGTGGCGCTCAAAACGAGAGATTTCCCGGTGATGTTCAGGTTATTCGCCGAAGCGGTCCCACTCAGATTCACCACAAGGTCGTCAGCCGTGATCTTTCCTGAGGAGAAGAACTGCGCGTCCTCATTGAGCGTCAGGGTCTTGATTGAAGGCATCGTGACCACAGCGACAAGAGTCGGCTCAGATGAGTTTTTGCCTTTGTAACTCTTCTTCAAGTCCTTCGACATGCCCTTGCCATCAAGTTCAAGATGAAGAACGCCTGCCTTGACATAGCACTGAACATAAGTCTCAAGCGCGTCATCCATGGTCAGTTTGGCACTGTACCTTTCACCGGTGGTGATGGAAACCTTGAAGCCGTCGGAAGCCTCAATACCATCAAAAGGTGAAAGATCATGCTCCTTAGATCGGGTCTGTGAAAATCCGGAAATATTTGAAGCGACAATGAAGGTCGCAACCAGGAACAATTTGCAAATCAAAGATTTCATATTAATTAAGAGTTATCGTTATTCTTCTAATTTCTCCATTAATGACTCCCATTCAGAGGTTTTGTGGTCAAGTTCCCGCTTGTCCTCAAGATAGGTCCGGGTGAGTTCCATGATGTCATCATCAGCCGAAGGATTAGAGAGGATTCTCTCAATATCTTTCATCTTCTTTTCCAACTTGCCTATCTCTCCCTCAAGGAAATCTATCCTGTGGCGAACCCTGCGTATCTCCTTGGACTCAGTCCGCTTCCGCTCGAAAGCCTCCCTCGCCTCCTCCTTCTTGTCATTCTGGAGTTTTTTATCACCATAGTGTTCCTTGTCACCATGGCGTTCCTTGTCATCCTGAGCACCGCGAAGGATCTCTTTTCCGAACCTCCGCTCCAGTTCCTGAAGACTCTCAATCTTCCGATTCTCAAGAAACTCCGTAACACCTCCAAGATGCTCCTTGACCTTCCCATCCCTGAACTCATACATCTTATCGACAAGCCCATCGAGGAAGTCACGGTCATGTGAGACAACAATCAACGTGCCATCGTAAGCCTTCAGAGCCTCTTTAAGGATTTCCTTAGACTTGATGTCCATGTGGTTAGTGGGCTCATCAAGTGCCAGAAGGTTATAAGGTTGGAGCATGAATTTGGCCATCCCAAGACGTGCTCTCTCCCCACCGGACAAGACACTGACCTTCTTGTCGATGTCCTCACCTCGGAAAAGGAATTGTGCCAGGATGTCCCGCAGCTTCGTCCGGATGTCTCCAACCGCTATATTATCCAAAGTCTCCCACACAGTCAGATTCCTGTCGAGGATATCCTCCTGGTTCTGGGCATAATAGCCCATAGCGACATTATATCCCCTCTTCGCCTCTCCCTCAAGCGGTGTGAGCTCTCCGGTTATGACCCTCATCAAAGTGGTCTTGCCTTCACCGTTACGCCCGATCAAAGCGACCTTCTCCCCCCTCTTAACTTCTATATCCGCATCACGGAAAACCACCTTACCGGGATACCCGACAGTTATTCCGGACGCTTTGAAAACGATGTCGCCGGAGCGCGGAGCAGGCGGGAATTTCACCGTAAGCCTCACATTGTCAGTCTCATCAATCTCCAGGCGATCCAACTTTTCAAGTTGCTTGATCCGAGACTGCACCTGGTTTGATTTAGTGGGTTTGTACCGGAAACGGTTGATGAAATCCTCCGTTTTCTCTATCATCCGCCTCTGGTTCTCATAAGCGGCTGTCTGCTGAGCCAGACGTTCCTTTCTCAGCTCCACATATTTGCTGTAGGGAACCTTATAGTCGTGAATATGTCCGAGCATTATCTCCACTGTCCTGTTTGTGACAGTGTCCAGGAATTTCCTGTCATGGGAAACGAGAAGAAGTGCGCCTTTCCTACCCTTGAGGTAATCCTCAAGCCACTCAATGGATTCTATGTCAAGGTGGTTTGTTGGCTCATCCAGGAGAAGCACATCAGGAGCTGAGAGCAGTATTTTTGCCAGCTCTATCCTCATGTTCCACCCCTGGCTGAAGGTTTCCGTCTTGCGCCCGAAATCCGAATCTTTGAAACCAAGCCCGAGAAGGGTCCGCTGAGCGAGCACCTCAGGAGGCTCGGCATGTATTATGGACAAGGAATCGCTCAAGTCGTTCATTCGGCTGATCAATTCCATGTAAGAATCTGATTCGTAGTCGGTTCTAGACGCTAAAGACTCCCCTATGGAATCCAGTTCCTTCTGGATGGAGTCCACCTTTTCGAAAGCTGTCATGGCTTCTTCCATGACAGTCCTTCCCTTGTGGTGCTCCATGATCTGAGGCAGGTACCCTATTCTGATGTCATTAGGTTTATCAACGGATCCGGAGGTGGGACTCTGGAGACCGCAGATAAGTTTCATAATAGTGGACTTCCCAGCACCATTCTTTCCGACGAGACCGATCTTGTCGTTCCCGCTGATGTGGAAATCAATATTATCCAGCAAGGTAAACCCGCCGTAAGCTACAGTGAGGGAATTGATTGAGATCATCCTTCCGCGGTTTCAGCCACCTCTTCCTCTGCCGGTCGAGGCTTGCAGAACATGACACTGGCCTCATAAAGAAGAAGGAGCGGGGCGGCGGCGATCAACATTGAGAAGGGATCGGCCGGGGTGATTATGGCCGCTATGCAGAGGATGGCTACGATGGCGTGTTTACGGTACTTATTCATCGTTTCTTTATACACCAGGCCCAACTTATTGAGTATAACCACGACGGCCGGAAATTCGAACACAATCCCGAAGGCCAGGATTGTCGAGGTGAACAAGGATATGTAGGAGTTGAGCGATATGGTGTTGACGACATCCTCGCTGATTTTGTAGCCCAGGAAGAAGTTCAAGGAAATCGGAACTATCAGCACATAACCCACATAGAGGCCGAGATAGAAAAGAAAGGAGGCAGCGACGAACACTCCCCTGATCGTCCTCTTCTCATTCTGGTACAAGGCGGGAGCTATGAACTTCCATATCTCCCAGATCACGAACGGGAATGAGAGGATGAAACCCAGCTGGAACGCGACTTTGAGGTGGACGAAGAACTGCGCTGAGATGTCCAGGTTCACAAGGCTCATCTTCACATCCATATTCAGAAGCTTGTAAACCCAGAAATCGCTCCGGGTCGGAGCGAAGACCACATCGTCGAAGACGAACTTCTTAAAACAGAACACCGCCACGCTGAAGACGCAAATAGCTAACAATGAGCGGAATATAGTTCCTCTCAGCACCTCCAGATGGTCCCAGAAGGACATTTCGGCAGTGTCCTGCTTCTGCTGCTCTTCAGACACGATTACTTCTGGTAATCTTCTTTCTTCTCGATCTTGTCCGGGCTCTTGGCGGGAGCGTTCAGGTCTCTGTCAACATCCTCAATCTGTTTCTCGACCTCGTTCATGCCCTCCTTGAAACTCTTCATTCCTTTTCCTAGACCTTTCATGAGCTCGGGAATCTTCTTTCCACCGAAGAGAAGAAGGATGACCAGGGCGATGATGACCACCTGCCATGGTCCTACGACACCTAAAGGGAAAAATGCTAACATATTCTTGAATATTAAAGGTTTACCTATCGTTAATGTGTTTTTCTATTGCTTCAAGTAACTTCTCTGGACAACGGGTCGGACGTCCGGTCTCCTTATTAAGAAACCCCAGGACCACCTCACCCTCAACACATAATGTGCCGCCCTGGTTATAAACAGCCTGTTTGATCCTCAGCTTTGCCAGGGGCATAGTGTCAATCATCGCCACTACCCGAAGGTCATCCCCCATCCGCGCGGGATACTTGTAGTGGCATTCGACCGACACTATCGGGATAGTGACGCCGTCTTCCTCGCACTGCTCGATCGGATACCCGAACTCCCTCATCATGTTGTTACGGGCGCACTCGAAATATCTGATGTAGTTCGAGTGATGGACGATACCCATCTGGTCCGTCTCGTAGTATCTAACCGGGAAATATGTCTCAGAATATACCATAACAAAAATGTTAATAATTAAAACACATTTGTTATATTACTTAGATTTCAATGAGTTAAGACTTTTCTCCAGATTTTCAATCTTGAGAATGGCATCAGCCTCTTTTTTGCGCTCCAAAGCCACGACTTTCTCAGGAGCATGGGCCGTGAAGGACTCATTCGAGAGTTTTTTACGCACTCCCTCAAGGAAACCTCTAAGCCTCGTGAGCTCGGATTCGATCTTCGCGATCTCCTCGCCGGCATCAACAAAGCCGTCGAGAGGGATGAATATCTCAACTGTCCCAACCATGAAGGAAACACCGTTACCGGAGAACTCTTCGACGCTCTCCACCTTGCCGACATTGGCAAGTTTGGCGATAACCGGCGCCATCTCCATCGGGAACCCACCCTTAACTTTAATGTCCAGAGCCTCCTTCGGGGAGATATTCTTCTGCTGCCTTGTGGCCCTGACACCTCCGGCAACCTCTTTGGCGACCTCGAAAGCGGCTATTACCTTCTCATCCACAGGGCCAGCGACAGGAGAGGCCTCGTACATGATCGTCTGGGTCTCATCCCTGTCACCTAGTGACTGCCATAGTTCCTCGCTTATAAACGGCATCACCGGATGTATCAACTTGAGAAGATTCTCCAGGAAGGAGTTCGTAGCCTCCATTGTGGTCTTGTCGAGTGGCTGACCGTAAGCGGGCTTGACGGCCTCAAGATACCAGGAGCAATAGTCATCCCAGAAAAGCTTGTAGATAGCCATAAGGGCGTCGGAGATCCTGAACTTGGAATAATAGTCCTCTACCTGAGCTACAGTCTGATTGAGTTTGTTCTCGAACCACTTGACAACAAGAGCATTAACCTCACTTTGCTGAAGCGACGCATCAACAGTCCAACCCTGCACGAGGCGGAAGGAATTCCATATCTTGTTGCAGAAATTGCGTCCCTGCTCAACCTGACTCTCGTCGTAGAAAATATCGTTCCCGGCGGAAGAGCAAAGCAGCATACCGATCCTCACGGCATCGGCACCATATTTCTTGATGAGCTCAAGAGGATCGGGAGAATTACCGAGAGTCTTGCTCATCTTGCGGCCGAGTTTATCACGTACAATGCCTGTGAAGTACACATTGCTGAACGGGATGTCTTTCATAAACTCCCCTCCGGCCATAATCATTCTGGCGACCCAGAAGAATATGATGTCCGGGCCGGTCACGAGGTCACTTGTGGGATAGTAATATGCCAGATCCTTGTTCGGCTCGTGCTCAGGATGCCCCGGGCGTTTCGGGTCAAATACCGAGATAGGCCAGAGCCAACTTGAGAACCAGGTGTCGAGAACATCCTCGTCCTGACGCAGATCCGATGCATTCAGCGAAGGATTGATCTTCCTCGCGGCCTCGAGGGCTTTCTCGGGAGTTTCCTCGACAACCACTTGTCCGTCAGGCAAATAATACGCGGGAATCCGCTGTCCCCACCAAAGCTGGCGGGAGATGCACCAGTCACGGACGTTCTCCATCCAGTGGCGGTATGTGTTACGGTACTTGTCCGGGATGAACTTGATCTTACCAGACTCGACACTCTCAAGAGCCATAGCCGCAAGATCCTCCATCTTGAGGAACCACTGGGCCGAAAGCTTCGGCTCTATGACGGCGTCGGTCCTCTCAGAATAGCCGACCGGGGAGACATATTCCTCGACCTTCTCGAGGTTACCAGCCTCCTCAAGCATGCCTACAATCTTCTTCCTGGCCACGAAACGGTCCTCACCAACAAGGATAACAGCATCCTCCGTGAGACGGCCATGGTCATCTATAATATTGATTATAGGAAGGTTATGCCTTAATCCTATCTCATAGTCATGAGCGTCATGGGCGGGAGTGACCTTCAAGCATCCGGTACCGAAATCCATCTCGACATAGCTGTCCTCAATGACAGGAATCTCACGGCCGATCAAGGGGATGATGACCTTCTTTCCCTTAAGCCAATGATAACGCTCGTCGGCAGGATTGACGCAGATGGCGGAATCAGCCATGATGGTCTCCGGACGGGTGGTAGCGATCACAAGGAACTTGTCCGTAGGATTGCCATTCCCATCCGAGATATAATACCTGAGGTGATAGAAATGGCTCTTGGTGTCCTTGTGGATGACCTCGTCGTCGCTGATCGCCGTGAGGGCTACAGGATCCCAGTTAACCATTCGTACTCCCCTGTAAATCAAGCCCTTCTTATAGAAATAGCAGAAGGTGGATATGACAGCGTCCGAAAGCTCAGGCTCCATGGTGAAACGTGTGCGATCCCAATCGCATGAGGCTCCCAGCTTCTTGAGCTGCTGGAGAATTATTCCTCCATGTTCCTCTTTCCATTCCCAAGCGTACTTAAGGAACTCCTCGCGGGTCAGATCCTCTTTGGAGATACCTTTTTCCTTAAGTCTCGCGACGACTTTGCTCTCCGTGGCTATCGACGCGTGGTCGGTGCCGGGAACCCAGCAGGCGTTCTTGCCGTCCATACGGGCCTTGCGGATCAGCACGTCATTGAGTGTGTTATTGAGCACATGGCCCATGTGGAGAATTCCAGTCACATTCGGCGGCGGGATAACGATGGTATAAGGTTCCTTGTCATTGGGCTCTGAATGGAAACACCTGTGTTCCAGCCACCAGGAATACCATTTATCCTCCACTTCCGCCGGATTGTACTTCGCGGAAAGCTCTTTCTTCTCGCTCATATCTTTTTTTACTACTTTATATACTTTATTCCAGAATTACAAATATAACACATTTTTCACTAATTTTGCCCTATCAAAACAGACTATCATGGAAGAGAAGAAGGAAATAAGCCTTGAGATCAAGCCTGAGATAGCGAAGGGCACCTATTCAAACCTCGCTATTATCACCCACTCCCACAGCGAGTTCATCATTGATTTTGCCACTATGCTCCCCGGACTCCCGAAGCCTGACATCGGTAACAGGATCATCATGACTCCGGAGCACGCGAAGAGGCTCCTCAATGCCCTGATGGATAATGTTACTAAGTATGAGAGCCAGTTCGGACTGATCTCCCTCGGCGGTCAGCAGCCGCCTCAGCAGCAGGGCGGGACCTTCAACCTCGGAGACCTTCCCCAGTTCGGTCCCGGCGGAACTAAATCATAGAAATGACTGATTTAAAGGATATTAAAGGATTCGCCCTCGACATCGACGGAGTGATGACGGACGGCGGAATCCTGGCTGACCTTGAAGGCCAGCTTTACCGCACCTACGACGCCAAGGATGGGTTCGCGATCAGGATGGCGTCGATGAACGGCTTCCCTGTTGGAGTCATCACCGGAGCCCGCTCCCAGAGTGTCAGAGCGAGGTTCTCTGGCAACGGGATCCCCCCAGAGGATGTCTATCTCGGGTCCAGAGACAAGATCACCGACTTCGAGGACTTCTGTGCCAGACACGGACTGGAGCTGTCTCAAGTCATGTATTTCGGAGATGATATTCCAGACATACCCGTAATCCTGGCTGCCGGAATAGGAGTCGTTCCCGCTGATGCCGTGGATGAGGCAAAAGAAGCCGCGGACATCGTCTCAGACCGTCCAGGCGGCAAATGCTGCGTCCGGAAGCACATAGAGCAGGTAATGAAAGCCCAAGGGCGCTGGAATTTCGACGTCCAGGTTTATAAGAAAAGATTTTAAGGATATGGATATCCACGGAAAGAAGATAATCCTCGCGTCAAACTCTCCCCGCAGAAGAGAGCTTCTCGCCGCACTTGGTATAGACTTTACTGTCGATACTGGGACATCTTTCGTCGAGGAATACGCTCCTGACACGCCTCACACCAAAGTTCCGGAACTGATGTCACTGGGCAAGTCACTCGGATTTCACCGGGAACTTGAACCGGATGAGATTCTCGTCACCTCCGACACCATGGTCCTGTGCGAAACGGAGATTCTCGGGAAACCAGCCGACAGGGCTGAGGCAGCCAGAATGCTCAGGCTCCTTTCCGGGCGGGAACACCAGGTCATCACAGCGGTCACCATCCGGGACAGCAAGCGTGAAAGGACCTTTTCCGTCACTTCAAATGTTTTCTTCAAAGAACTGTCCGATAGCGAGATATATTACTATATCGACAACTATAAACCTTTCGACAAAGCCGGCGCATACGGCATCCAGGAGTGGATTGGTTACATAGGCATAACAGGCATTGAAGGCTCTTTCTACAACGTCATGGGCTTCCCTACCCAGCGATTCTATGACGAGCTCCAAAGTTTTCTCGTATGAGACCTAAAGCCCTTGTCATATCTCTCCTCGCCCTGATTCTACCATTTGTAGCGAAGGCCCAGCTAATCTCTCATCGCGGCATAGTGAAGGGAGGTTATGATTTCTGGGTATATATGCCACAGGACAGAGCCCCGAAAGACACGACCAAACTGCCTCTGGTCCTTTTCCTCCACGGGAAGAGCCTCTCAGGAACCAATCTCGAGAGGGTCCGGGAATATGGCCCACTTGAGGCTCTCAAATTCGGAAGGGAAATCGACGCGATGATTCTCGCTCCGCAGGCCCAAGGCGGATGGAGCCCTTCGAGGGTGAAGAAAGTCCTTGATTGGACTGAGGCTCACTATCCGGTGGACACAAACAGAATCTACGTGTTCGGCATGAGCATGGGAGGCTACGGGACAATCGATTTCGTCGGCACTTATCCCGATAAAGTCGCCGCCGCGATAGCAATGTGTGGTGGGGCGGACATCAAGGATGTGTCCGGCCTGGCGAAAGTCCCGCTTTGGATAATACACGGCACCTCAGACTCCGCCGTCTCTTGGAAAGAGTCCCAAAAAGTCGTTGACGGGATCAAGGCTACGGGTGACACTTCCTTGCTCCGCTACGATCTTCATCCTGAGGTAAACCATTCTTACCTCGGACGAGTATTCTACATGTCAGAACCGTATAAATGGCTCCTGAAGCATTCCTTGAGCGATTCTGTCAGGACTGTTGACAGAACCGTGGAAATCACCAAAAAGGGAATGGCCGGAGCCTACAAGTCGATGCCCGGACGCAAGACTTTGAAGGTCAAGGAATATAAGGGGAAGTAGATTCTTCGCTTCGCTCAGAATGACAGTTATTCAGCTGGTTCGTCTTTCGGGAGATTGATGGCGCGGAAGCGTTTCTGGCGGCGCTCCCATCTCTCACGGGCGAACTGCTGCATGTCGATAGCCTGGTCGTTCTCATCAATAATCTCAAGGCCGAGAATGGTCTCGATGATGTCCTCAAGGGTCA
>Ga0256405_10008431_pt1 | contig 14785 bp, 8 predicted proteins | sample RumenRJG_02DNA_FD_189096 | JGI IMG/M metagenome (GOLD analysis project Ga0256405, IMG submission 189096) | Bovine rumen microbial communities from Lethbridge, Alberta, Canada - RJG_02 | ecosystem: Host-associated > Mammals > Digestive system > Stomach > Rumen | place: Canada: Alberta | collected... | reverse complement strand
CGGAATTTGATGACGATCTTCACGAAGAATCTCCGGCTCCCGCTGTCCAGGAGATCGTAACTGACGATACAGCTCATAGTATGGACAGTCCTGCAGCGCCAGCCGTAAGTGCTGCGAGTACGGTAGTTGCAGCCGCTTCCGTTGAACCGGCCGGCAGCATAAGCCCTGATACAGCGACCCCGCACAGCGAGACGAATATTCCCGAGCCTACGGACAGCACCCAGGAGCCGCGTGTTATCATCCAAGGTAAGCCGCTCGCTGAAATTCCCGTATCGCGCAAAAAGTACGCGCTTCACCGCCCGGAATATATTGTGCCCGTAGATCTGCTCACCACGTATGAGGACAAGCCTTACTGGATCATCGATGAAGAAACAAAGAACAACTCCGTTCAGCTCAAAGAAACGCTCAGCGAATTTAAAATCGAAGCCGAGGTTGTCGGTATCCGCAAAGGCCCTGTCGTCACTATGTTCGAGCTGCTGCCCGCGCCCGGTGTAAAGCTCAGTAAAATCGTCGCACTTCAGGACAACATCGCGCTTCGTCTTGCAGCAAGCAGTGTCCGTATTGTGGCTCCGATTCCCGGTAAGCGGGCTGTCGGTATAGAGGTTCCTAACAAAGACCGTGCCATCGTCAGCTTTAAAGAAATCATCTCTCAGGATGCGCCTGCGTTCAAAAAGATGGCAGTTCCCGTCATTCTGGGCAAAGACATTCAGGGCGAACCGCAGATCATCGACCTTGTACGTACCCCGCACCTGCTTATTGCGGGTGCCACGGGTGCTGGTAAGTCCGTCTGTGTCAACAGCATGATTCTCTCCATCTTATACAAGCGCTCACCGCAGGAAGTAAAACTTATACTTATAGATCCCAAGATTGTTGAGCTTAAGCTGTATAATGACATTCCGCACCTTATGACGCCGGTCATCACGCAGCCCAAGCGCGCTATACAGGCGCTCCAGTACTGTCTGTGCGAGATGGAGCGCCGCTACGCGCTGCTTGACGGCATGGGCGTGCGCGACATTTCCAGCTACAACAAGCGTATCGTAGAGCGCAAGATCGCAACCGAAAAGCTGCCCTATATCATCGTTATCATCGATGAATTCGCAGATTTGATGGCTACCACCGGCAAAGAGATGGAATCAACCGTGGCGCGTCTGGCGGCCATGAGCCGTGCCATCGGCATCCATATCGTACTTGCCACGCAGCGGCCTTCCATTGACGTTATCACCGGCCTTATCAAAGCCAATATCCCGAGCCGCATTGCGTTTATGGTCTCATCAAAGGTAGACAGCCGTATCATCATCGATCAGGTAGGTGCGGAAAAACTGCTCGGCCGCGGCGATATGCTCTATGCCAGCGCCACGGATCCCGTTCCCGTGCGTATTCAGGGTACCTTTATCAGCGACAATGACGTGGAAAGCGTAGTGGATCATGTAAAGACCCTCGGCGAACCGGAATATATAGATGATGAAATGTTCGTTGACGATGAGGAAGAAGAATCAGAACAGATAAGTCTGTTCGGTGATGACGGTGAAGATCCTCTGTATGAAAAGGCGCTTGATATCGTCATTCAGGCAGGTAAAGCCAGTGCATCATATATCCAGCGCAGGCTCAAAATCGGCTACAATCGCGCCGCACGCCTTGTAGAGGAAATGGAAGAGCGCGGAATTGTAGGTCCTCAGAACGGCAGCAAAGCCCGCGAAGTCATCCACATGCCGTAAAAAGCAAATTTATGGACAGCACATCAGGCCTGCCCGTACATATTATTTTGCTGCAGTATCGAGCTTATATAGGTTTTCCTTTATAAGCTCGCTTCTTTCGCCTTCTACCAGCCCGACAAGTGTTCCTGTGTAGTATTTGTACTGCAATACGCTCTGCAAATAGGTAATCATCACCTTATAATACTGTACCTGCGCATCAAGGTACTTTGAATCCTGATTAAACATATCTTCTACCGTAATAAGTCCGGATTCAAACCGGCGCTGCTCATTCGCATACAGCTGCTTCTGCAGTGAAAGCGCATCATTTGCCTGCACTACCTGATTACGGTATGCATGAAGCTGCGAAACGGTATTGGCAAGCTGCATAGAAAGCATGTTCTTTGCCTGCGCAAGCTGTATTTCCGCCTGCCTGCAGGAAGCCTGCGCGCTTTCTACACTGCCGCGGTGCGCATTGTTCGGAATCGACATAGAGAACGAAATGCCTCCGGAAACATTCGATCCGTGTACATTCTTTGAAAAAGAATTCAAATAATCATCGAACGAATCCCCGTATACCGCACCGGTTGAGCCGATAGAAAAATTGATCGCCGCGTCAGGACGTGTATTGGCCTCCGCAGCACGCGCAGCAGCCACGGCAGAGGCAAGCTGCTTTTCAAGCGCCTGTATATCAGGACGCAGGCTGTATACACGCGCCATAAATGTCTCATCCATGCGATCAGCCTCCGGCAGCTGAAGCGAGGCAAAATCAAAGTCAGGGAATGTATAGTCAGGTTCCGGAAGCATTGTTGCATCGCTGCCAAGTGCCTGCAGAAGCTCAAGCCGTGCCCTCTCATACTCAACCCGGGCAGCAATTACATTACGGTCATTCTCTATCTCTTTAACCTGCATGCTGAGCAGCTCATGCCGTGAATGTATGCCTGCCTGTATCAGCCGATCCATACTGTTGGAGCGTTCCTTCAGTATACGCTGCATATCCTCCAGCTGCAGCATAGAACTGTGCGCCGTCAGATATGCCCAATAGGCAGACGAAGCAGAAAGCAATGTCTGACACACCGTATCTGTAAGCTCATACTCCATCTGGCGGTATGCTTCTTCAGCAGCACGAATATTGTTCGCCGCAACGGCAGCGCTGAATGATTTGAACAGCGGCAGAGAAAGCGCAAGCTTTACCGTACCTGCATTACTGTGTTTGGTACCATAGGTTTTCTCATAGTAGGTTTCTGTAACTGAGGATCCCTTATATGCACTGTATGAGCGCGTAACATCAAAAGAAAGCTTTGACTGCAAGCCGAATGCAAACGCTTTCTGTGCCCAGACTGATGAAGTAATCTGATCCCTCACTACCTCATCAAGCTGCAGACTTTTTGCATAGTAGGGGTCGTCGTCATACGGTGCATGATCCTTTCCATAAGTCATATCCGCGCCTACCGTAATATCTGTACCCGCCTTTGCAGAGCGCAGCTGTGCGGAAGCTTTCAGCAATGCCGCCTGTTTAAGCTGCACAGAGTAGCTTTTGCTGACGGCGGTCTGCAAAGCTTCTTCATAGGTAAGTACAGACCCCTGTTCCTGCGCCGGTATTACGGTTGCCGCAAACACCGCAATCAAAAAACAAAGTAACTTTTTCATATTTTCTTAGAAACTCCTCCCAAAAAAACCGTAAGCGTACTGTTTATATGGGTATTCTCCATGGTCAGCACCGGATCTACCGCAATAATGACCAGCATATGCAGGGTAATAACAGCAGTATAGGGAATTCCCAGCGGTACAAAAATCAAAGAAAAAAGCGACAGCGACACCATCATCGGGGAACCGACTCCTGCAATGCTCGCAAGCGCACAGAGGAAAAGCCCTTCTGCAAGCTGCAGCGGCGAAAGCGGTATACCATACAACTGTGATGCGAACATCATTCCCGATACATATAAAATCATCATGCTGAACCGCGCAATCACCGTACCCAACGGCATAATAACATGCACCTGAGCCTCATTCAAGCCAATAATGCTGCAGACAACAGCAGCAAGCACTTCAACGATAAGACAGGCAGCGGCATAGTATCCAACCATACGCCTTACGCGTATTCCTTCCCTATTCCTGTTTTTTCCAACAATAACCATACCCACAGAACTGATTATTGACGTTACAAGGATAGGAAGCGAACATATATTCAGTAATAACAGAAATATATCGCCTATATTGCTCAAAAACCGTGCGGCCGTTTTTGCATACATACCGCAAAGTATGCCCAGACATACAGCACTTATAGAGACGATCGGATGCCGGGTAAACTTCTGAATTGTCATTATCGCTCTCCGTAGATCTCAAACACCTGCTTTACTGTCTTCGGGAAATTGTTCAGATATAAAAAAGTATTCAGCCACTGCACAAGGGCCTCCGATTCAATCGGCAGGGCTACAGCTATGCTGTCCTGTACGTTCTTAATCGGTGTCAGTTTCAAGCGGAGAGAAAGCCGTTTGTTTGCATGCATAAAATTAGTTACGCCTACTTCATCACGAATAGAATACTGCGCATTACCGTCTGCCACCGCCTGCATCACATTATCCCAGCTTGGACAGGTCAATATTTGCGCATCGGGATACAGCTGCCGCGCAATTTCTATATATGCGGAATCCATAAGCTCACAGAACACGGCATTTTTTATCACTGCAGAATTTGTCCTTCGGTCTGCAACCAGATATATATCCTGCTTTAAATACGGCTGTGAAAACCGGCAGCGCAGCGCACGCTTCGATGTCATACTGATAAAAGAAATTGCCATGTCTGCATCGCCCCGTACAACGGTATCCACTACGCCGTCAAACGTTTTTTCGGTACGGATAATACGCAGCCGTACGCCAAGCTCTTTTGCGATCTGCTCAGAAAGCGTCACATCAGAGCCACGTACGGAACCGTCAAGAGCAGTATAAAAAAGCGGGTACATGTCAATGCCGAGCATGGCAACACGCAGCTCGCCACGGTCAATGATACGCTGAATATCCTGCGGATACTGCACCGGCTGCTGCTCAGCAGCAAGCGGTACCGCCCCGCAAAAAAACACAGCAAGTCCTAAAAATGCACAGACCTTTAGGAAGAAACTGCGGACCATCAGTCCACTCTCCTGAACATACCGTCCGTAGTTTTTTTAATTGTCAGCCGGCGGTCTTCAATATCACCCGTTGCATTAAATCTATACGGCCCGGCGCCTTCATTCCATTCCGATTTTTCACGCAAAGCGCGGGCAATATCACTGGATTTTACAGACTTTGCCCTGGCAATGGCACCGGCAAGCACTTTCAGCGCATCATATCCTTGTAATGCACCCTGATCCGCTGCATACCCATACCGTTTCCGGAATGCTTCACTGAACCTTCTGAAAGCCTTGTTCTGAGACTCTGAATCAAAGTTTGACACACAGTACACCGCATCTTCTTTCCAGTTTTCATCGATATCAAAGAAAGAAGGCATATCAAGCGTATCGCCGCCGATAATCGGCTCTGTAATACCATTCCTACGGAAAATCGACACAATCTCGGCCACCTGCGGCATCGTACCTGCAATAAAAATAGCATCAAACTGATAACGTTGTTTCCATGAACGCGCTATGGCAATATAATCCCTTACCCCGTCCACAGATTCATAGCTTTCACGCTCTGGAACAACAATATCGTTGTCAGAGCATTTCAGCTCAAATGCATTTGCAAGATTCTCGCCGTATGTATTGTTCAGATAGTAAATCATCATGCGCTTCCAGCTTGATTTTTCACAGAACTCCACCGCCGCCTCTCCCAGCTCATGATTATTAGGAATATTCCGGAACACATACGGAAGTCCCTGCTCCATAAGCTGGCAGTCAGTAGAAAGCGGACTGAACATCAGCAGTCCATAGTAATGATAGATAAGCGAATTTGAAACAGAAATTGCCGAGGCTGTATGGCCTATGACGGCGCAAATCTGATTGTCCGAGGCAATCTCATAGGCCGCTTTCCCGCCGCTATTAAGATTATAATTATCATCATACGGTACAAGCTCAATCTGTGCACCGAGCACACCGCCAGATTCGTTTATTTCGTCACGGGCAAGCTCTAAACCTTCCATCAGCAGGTTGCGCTTCTGAGCCCATGAACCTGCAACCGCAATCTTTATCCGGTGCTTTTTCTTCAGCAGCTTTGTAACTGCCGCTTCGCGTGAAAGCACCGGATCATCACTTTTTACGCACGAAACGCACAGCATAAGCAGTGCAAAAACAGCAGCGGTCATTATACTTATTTTTTTCATGTTCTTACCCCTCCAGCTATCAGACTTGCTGCCGCTTTGCAAGCTCTGCAAAGAAGCCGTCTTTTTTCATCAGTTCGTCATACGTACCGCTTTCTTCAATAATACCGTTGTTCAATACGTATATACGATCCGCATTGATGATCGTACTCAGACGATGCGCAATCACGATGCGCGTCACTTTCAGCGACTCAAGACTCTGGCTCACCTGCGCCTGCGTTCGGTTGTCAAGCGCACTTGTTGCCTCATCAAAAATCAGTATGTTCGGACGGCGTGCGATTGCACGCGCAATAATAAGGCGCTGCCTCTGGCCGCCCGAAAGCGTACCGCCGCCGGCACTCACCATTGTATGCATACCCATAGGCATTTCACGGATATCATCACTGAGTCCTGCCATATCAGCTGCATGCCATGCATCATCGATCGTCAGCGACGAACTTCCAACAATGTTGCTGAAAATAGACCCCTGCATTATTGTACTGTTTTGTAGTACTACACCCATATTCCGCCGTACGCTGCCAACATCGAGAGATGCCAGCTCCTGATTGTCAAAGAATACCGAGCCAGCTTCAGGTGTTTCAAACCCGAGCAATACGCGCAGCAGCGTAGACTTGCCGCTGCCTGATCCACCGACAATAGCAACAAATTCGCCTGGTTCTATCTTCAAGGACACGTCCTTAAGAATGAGCGGCGTGTCAGGACTGTACCGGAAGCTCACGTGGTTTATTTCAATAGCACCAGAAAGCTTTGCAACCGCAGGCTTAGCTTCCTGTATCTCAGGCTCCGCATGTAATATTGTCTTTGCCTGGTCATACAGCGGAACAATATGTACTGAGCGCATGAGCGCACTTGCCGCGGAAATAAGCGATTCCTGGAATATGGAATAGGATGACATAAACGCCATAAACTTGCCTGTAGACAATAAATCCATTTTCCCCTTTGCAACTGCATTCATAAAAATACCGTAGAACGCAAGTGTCACAAAAAGCGGAAAGAAGCTTATGAACGTATTATATACTATATCAAGATTACCGGCCTTACTGGTACAGGTATTCTGCTTGGCAAAAAGTTTTGCCCAAACCGAAAAAGCCCGTTTTTCCGATGCAGTCATCGTCAGCTTATTCACGCCGGAAATAAACTGAAACAACATACCTGATATACGCCCGTTCAGCTCAATCAACGGTTTATTCCAGCGGTATTTAAGCAGTGCAATGACTGTCGTAATCAGCACCGGCACAAAACTGAACAGCGCCGCATATCTCAGCAGATAACTTGAATAGCGGAACAGCTGCAGCAGATACACCAGGGCAAAAACAAATGACATTACGCTTGAGATAATCGATCCAAAAACTACGGAACGTATTTGTGAAACTGCCATTGTTTTCTGTGCAAGCTCACCCGAAGTGTAGTCCTTAAAAAAACCGACCGGAAGCTTTAAAAGCCGGTCCATCACCGCCGCCTGCAGAGAAAAATCAGACTGCATTTCCATACGCAGCAGAAAAAGGGACTGCATAAAATGGAACACACCCGAAGAAATAACACATAACAGCACCAGCGTTGAAATCTGTATTGCCATATTCTTCGCAGCCTGCGGAATAATCGTATCCATAAACATACGGGTCAGCTCAGGGATTAAAAGCCCTACAACCGCACAGAGCATACCAAGAATAACAACAAAAGTACTGTCACGTCTTAAACCGTGCAGCGAATAGTTCAGCAATTGTTTAAATGAAACAGGCTCATCTTCAAGCGGACGGTAAAACATAAAGGCTCTCGAAAGAATATGTAATTCGTTCTGAGCATTTATATGTATACAGTTTCCGTTTTCAGAATCCACACAATCATAGCCGCCGGACTTTCTAGGCAGAAGTGCTACAGGTTTTGCAATTACTTTTTCCTGTTCAAGATCTTCTGCATAATAGGCGAACAACGCACCTGCATCTTTCTTATACCAGTTCTGCTTCAAAGACACTGACCTGATACGGATATTACTGTCTTTGGCAAGCTCGGTAAGCGCATTTGCATCATTATAAAGCTTGCCGGGTATTGGCTGCAGCATAATTCCGCCATACCGGCCCACGATCATTGCCGTCCGGCATACGGAAGAAAGCTCGCTGTCTATATCCGCAGTAAGATCCAAACCGTCAAGCACCGAAGCAATCTGTACAAGCGATGCAGAAAAAACATTGTCCGTTACTTTTATGCGTTCTGCAAAACGCTCGCTTTCTTCTGAAACTTTACGCTTACGTTCATCCACCAGCGCAGCGGCTATCATTTCCGTATAACGCACCAGAGCGGCATCCCTATCCTCAGGATAAAATGCTGCTTCAAGCGCCGCATCCTGCAGCGTATCGTTTTTTTTTAGCTTCTCACTCACGGCTATAAGTGCCGTATACAGCTTTTTGCGCGAATCACTGTCCGCACCGATAGATGAAAGCGGTACTGGCGCTATCTCAGTCTGCAATGATCCCGTAAGCACAAAATGCAGATTGCCTGACACAGGCAGCGCTGGTATCAGCGCATCTGTGCGGAACATAGCAACTTCAAAACGGAATCCGTTGTTTCCGGCAGAATCTTTCTCCACAGCAAACATATATGCTGTTCCGGAGCATACGCGGTACAGCGGAACCGTTTTACTATCAGGCTCAAAGGGTGTACTGTTATGTAACACTATATTTTTCATATCCGTATCCGAATCCGTCATATAACAACCCCTACATAGTCTTTATTAAATCTGCATACAGCCCGCCGGCTGCAATAAGCTCATCATGCGTACCACGCTGCACTACTTTGCCGTGATCAAGTACAAGGATTTCATCACTGTCACGGATAGTGCTCAGCCGGTGCGCAATAATAATGCAGGTACAGCCGCGGCGCCGGATATTTTCATCCACATGCAACTCTGTAACAGGGTCAAGCGCACTCGTCGCTTCATCCAGAATCAGTACCCGGGGATTCATAGTAAGCGCACGGGCAATTTCAAGCCGCTGGCGCTGGCCGCCGCTGAAATTCTTTCCGCCTTCCTCTACCTTGCTGAAATAGCCTCCCTGCCGGGTGGCAATTACATCATGGATGCAGGCGTCTTTTGCCGCCTGTACAAATACTTCTTCAGGGATGGCAGAATCCCACATAGTCAGATTATCCCGTACAGTTCCTTCAAACAGAAATATATCCTGGTCTACAACTGCCACAGAGCTTGAAAACTGTGCCCTTTCAATCTCGGAAAGCGGCTTACCGTCAAAAAGCAGCTCTCCGCTCCACGGCTTATACAATGAACTGACAAGTTTTCCTATAGTAGACTTTCCGCTTCCTGATCCTCCTACAAGCGCAACCCGTGTACCGGGCTTAAGCTCAAGGTTCAGATCTGTAATAAGCGGCGGGGCAAAACGGCTGTATCCGAATGTCACATTCTTAAGCGAAACAACACCGTCAAGTTTTTTAACTTCAGTTACCGGCAGTTTCTCTGCCGTATAGTCATCCTTGTATCGTTTTTCAGGCGCATAGTCCATTACATCGTCAAGACGCTGCATATCTGCACGCCCAGACTGCAGATCTTTTCCCAACTGCAGGAACTGATTTACCGGACCGATAAAACTTACCTGCAATGATTGGAACGCCACGAGCATACCCAGCGTCATATGGCCGTTCATTACACGCAACGCTCCTATAGCAAGCACAAGCAGCCTCAGTACCTGCGTAAGCGAATCCGGAATCTGCGAGATTATCATAGAAAGACGCGAAAGCTTTTGGTTTTCAAGCACTACCTTTGCCTGCTGACCAGACCATTCCTGAAAGAAATCATTTTCAAGGCCGGATGCTTTTAAGGTCTCAATCATGCTGATACCGCCTATAGTCTGGCCGTACAGCTTTCCCATCTCCATCTGTACCTTAAACGAGTTGGTTTTTACCGCGTTCCCGGTAACACGCATTAATACAAAATTCACTGCAAGCACGCCGATACAGAGCAATGTAAGCGGTACATCATAGCGGAACATGAGTACCGCATAAAAGAGTATGCATATCAGCTTTACCGCAGCGCCTGCGATTTTACCTGAAATCAGTTCCGCAACACTGTCGTTTGTCTGTATACGGTTACAAATTTCACCGGGCATACGCTGCGTAAAGAATTCCACCGGCATTTTAAACACATGGTTCAAAAATTTTACGGAAGAAGCAAGTGAAAGCTTAATTCTAAAACGCTTCAGATAGTGCTCCTGCACCGCAGTAAGCGCTGACTGAATCACTGCCGTAAGCAGCATAGCTACAAGCAGCGGTTTTAAGAAGTCACGCATTCCGCCCACAAGAATACTGTCCACAAAAAAACGGCTGAACGCAGGAACCACAAAACCGGGTATGAGCAGGAACAGACCTAAAAGTATGATATAAAACACAATGTCGGTCATTCCCTGCATACGTTTTTTCAGCGCCGGCAGCATCGACGGTTTATGACCTTCTTTTTTAAAACTGTCGGTCTTAGAAAATTCCAGTACAACGCCCGTATATGAAATATCAAATTCATCATAGGATACCGTACGTTTTCCGTTTGCAGGATCGTTTATGTATGCCTTATCTCCCTTAAACCCTTCAAGCACTACAAAATGGTTGAAGTTCCAGAAAATAATGGCCGGAAACGTTGTCCTTCCCAATCCTTCAAGCTCGCGGCGATAGCCGTCCGCATTTAAGCCGAACCTTCTGGCCGCCTTTACAATCATAGAAGCTTTGCTGCCGTCACGCGAAACTCCGCATTCAACGCGCAGCCGCTCAAGCGGTATGAATGTTCCATAGTAACTCAGAATCATAGAAAGACTTGCAGCTCCACATTCCACAGCTTCCATCTGCAGAACGGTAGGAGTATTTACCCGGCGGCTCGTATAGCTAAAACGTTTTTTTGCTTTTTTATCTGTGCTGTTTGTTTTCATTTGATTTTCCGCCTTGCTCTTTCTGATCCTGCGAATTACCGATTCCTAACAACTTTTTCTTTATAAGCGGAATAATAAGCTCAACCGGTTTCTGCTTACGTACGGTCACCGCCCCGGTACACAGGATACCGGTCTCAAGACTGATATTCGGCCCTTTTGATGATGACCACCGGAATCCCGTAGCAGTCGTAGGATCCGGAATCAGACTGACCTTTACCTCTATAGGTGTTCCGAGTTCGGCAAACATCTTTGCAAGACCTTCATTCTGCAGCGAAGTAAGCAGATACTGCGTACTGACCGGGAACTTAGAAACACTCATGACAATGCCCTGAATATAGCCGTATTCTTCCTGCTTCACCGTAGACGGGCTTATCGCTATGTTCATACCACGTTCAATCCGCTTGCCTTCCTGTGCCGGAAAAAATACGGTAGCCTGCAGCGCAGTACCGTCACTTTTGTACGGCTCTATGACGGCAATCGTTGATCCGGGAGCAACGTATGCACCGCGGGAAATGGCCACCTCATATACCGTACCCGTTACTGATGAAATAATGCACGTAGCGGACTGATATGCTTCCTGCTGAATTTCAAGCTGTGTACGCGCTTCGTCTATCTGATGCTGTAATGAAAGCAGCTTCTGATCGGTTTCACCGGTTGACTTTACACGATTCAGCTCATTGTCTATGAGCCGCTGCTCCGCTTCCTGCTTCTGCCGTTGAAGCGTAAGCAGCTCATCACGTGCAGAAAAATATACCCGCTCCGTCACCAGACCGTCATCATACAGCGATTTCATGCTCTTTTCGTTGCGCTGAGCATCGGCAATCTGAGTAGTAAGCGAAGCTATCTGCTGACGCAGGTCACCCCGTATTTTTGTCAGCATTTCATCGGTAATATCTGAACTGCGGCCGGAAAGCCGTTCCGTACTTTCATAGTTCTGCAGCAGGTTTGAAAGCCGGTGCGAAGCAATCTCAACCTGCTCCAGCAGATCCTGACGCTCTATGCGCGCAATAATCTGCCCGGTATGAACTTCCTTACCGCTTTCCAGAAAAACGTCCTTTACAACACCTCCGGTAGCATACGTTATACCGGTAAGATTGCCGGAATATACCAGAACACCCTGACCATTTACTTTATCAGGAATAGAGCCTAATACACCCCACACAATAACGGCACCGAGCAGCACGCCAAAAACACAAAGTACAATCCAACCGGACGGCTTAACGACGGTAAGCGTCTGATCAAGCTGCTCCGGCGAAGAAAGCCGGTTCAGCGCCGACTGCCTGAATAAACTGTTATTTGTCATGATATACCTCTTTCCAGAATCCAGATTCACAGGCCAGACAGAGCGCAAAAAGCGCATCATCCTGCGTTATATCTCCCTGCTGCTTTGCGCTGCGAACATGATCTTCCAGATATGATGTCCACTCAAGTATACAAGAAATCAGTGCCTGCGGCTGTTCACCCTCAGCAACATAGTTCTCCAGCCTGCCGCCGATATAACGGGGCCTTTCACCATCGTCAGCGTCTTTTTCCAGTATGCCCATAAACCTGAGCGCCCATGACCGGTTATAGTCTCCGAATGCCGCGCATAACCCGATGCAGTCGGCAAGCAGTTCATCCCAGACAGCATGCTTCTGCTCCGGAAAACGCCTGCGGCAGACAATATGCGTACATTCATGGTACAGCCGTATGCGTACAGAAGCTTTCTGCCACGCTTCCGCTGTCAGACCAAGCGCACCGGCCGGAACAGCACTGTAGTCACCTGAGCTTAGTACGATAAGGGAATCCTTATAGTTGGCCTGATCCGCTGTAAAAGATGCAAACTCTGCGTTCCATAAAAACTCAGGATTTCCTGCCGAAAGGAACGCTTCTTTATGCGCCTGTATTTTCCGCCAGTTTGTAAGCCCCATAATGGCACAGGAGCCCATGGTAGCCGGTATGCGTACCGGCTCACACTTGTGCACTAGTATCTGGATAAACCGCTCAAAATCAACCCGTTCCTGCAATTGTACGGCTTCCACACTGCCGGCAGGTGTCTGCACGGTATACAGCCGGTTTCCGCCGCACTGCGTAAAAGACTTCGGGTACACATCGGGTGCTGACGTAAACCCGTCAGGCAGCCCTCCCTCACATACAATACGCTTGTATTCGGCGGATGTACTTTTCCCTTTTGCAGGAGTCAGGTACAGCTGCCAGTAGCGTTCTGCAAGCACCTGCAGCACGGGTTTAGGTGCCTTTTTCATAAGGTTGTGGATCTTTTCTTCATAACCGCCGGCATAGAACGTACAGGCTATAGGATCCTTTTTAAAGAATCCGCCGTTTGCAAGGGCATTTGCCCGGCATCCGGAACAGGAAGCATGATGTTCGCAGGCAGCACATTCGGAATTCTGCTTGAACAGGTCAGCGTAGGTATAACGGCAGTAGCGGTCTATCGGAGAATCAGAAAGCGCTTTTTCAAGGCTCTGACCTTCAGCAAGAATATTCGGAGCAATATCTTCCATGCTGGAGCCGCTCATAGCAATACAAGGCAGCACGCGCCCATCGGGCAGCAGATAGGGCGTAATCCGCACAGCCTCACACAAAGACTCTGTATCGGGATTGCAAAGCGAGCACCTGCGTTTTGAAGGGAACATATAGGGTTTATCCCCATGCTTATAGCCTACAAAAAAACCAGCCAGCGTCAGGTTCAGCGGCATACCGTCCGAAATATACTGCTCCAGCAGCTTCAGATACACATCAAACACCGACCGGTAATCGATGGCATTATTTTCCTGCTGCGTCCAGTTCCCTGTATCAATTACCGGGCTGAGCTTCCATGTATCAACGCCAAGCTCCTTCATCAGGCGGTAGGTTTCATCCAATGATGCAAGATTACCAGAGTGGAGCGCGGTAGATACAATAACCCGGTATCCGTGCGACACAAACAATTTGATGGCGTTGACCGCTGCTTTTTCTGCACCGTCAACACCGCGCATCCAGTCATGGCAGCCTACGCCGTCAAAGCTGATAAGAAAATAGTTTGGATTTATATTCCGCTTTTCAAATTCGGTCAGAAACGCTTCATCAATACGCATACCGTTGGTAAAAACCTGCAGTATTTTGATATGCGCAGCAAGAATATGATCAACAAGCGTCCAGAAATCACGGCGCACAAGCGGCTCGCCGCCGGTCAGTGCCACCATGTTTACATTCGCTTCAACGCACTGCCGGATTATTTCATCGCATTTTTCAAGCGAAAGCTCGCCGTACCGGTTTTCACCGCCATACAGATAGCAGTGTTTGCAGCGCAGATTGCATGCACCGGTTACCGACCATAAAAGCGTATGCGTGTAGCGGGCTTTGGTTGAACGGAACTTCTGGTACTCCTGCAGACGTGTTCCTTTTTCGCACTGCACAAGCCAGCCTTTCTGCTCAGCCAGCTCCGCCATCTTTCTGAACTGATCGGGTACGATATTTTCATCAACAGAAACAGTTCCTGCCGTCACAATTTCCAGCAGCTTAAGCTGCTCTTCTGTAAGAGGATAATATTTTTCCTGTATGGTCATGCACTCAAGATCAAGGAGGGCATACGGCACATCGCTCCAGCCCCTGAGTGCATAATTTGACTTTAAGGTATAGTATCTCAATTTTCAAAAACAATATGGAACCTGATTCTTGCTAGCAGCCGATTACTAAAAGACCTATTGAGCAAACACACTGACCCTGTTTATTACGGGTATCTATGATAATATCCCCGTCTTTATCTACTTTTACTGAACCCCCGGCCACAGCATCCAGATCATCGTCTGAAAGGGATTTGTCTTCCGCTTTCAAAAAATCACGCGCTTCTGCCAGACTGATGTCAAGACCTAAGCGCTTGGCAACAGCACCAATCTTTTCAAG
>Ga0256405_10008430_pt1 | contig 14785 bp, 12 predicted proteins | sample RumenRJG_02DNA_FD_189096 | JGI IMG/M metagenome (GOLD analysis project Ga0256405, IMG submission 189096) | Bovine rumen microbial communities from Lethbridge, Alberta, Canada - RJG_02 | ecosystem: Host-associated > Mammals > Digestive system > Stomach > Rumen | place: Canada: Alberta... | reverse complement strand
TACTTGATGTTGAACTTGCTCATCACCTCTGCCATTGTATAATGGGTTTTGTGAGTAACACCTTCAGGGGCTTTCTCACTGGCTGGTGTCATGCGGCACTTGGCTCTCTTGTTCACGTTGCCCGTCTCTGGCTTGGCGATGGCGTTCTTCTTATTCCTTTCCCTTTTGTTATTATTAAAAGGAAGGGAAGAAGAAGGTAGCACGACATTGCAGCCTTGCCCTTGGGCAAAGTCTGTAAGTTCCTGTAGGCTGATGCGTGTCATCCGCTTGCCGAGGTTGACGGCTTTCAGTCTGCCTGAGGCAATAAGCAATCGCACCATCTTAGTGCTGACACTGATGGCGATGGAGGCATCCTTCACGGACAGAAGGATGTTGGGAATTTGTGAAGTCTGTTTCTTGCCCATATCGAGTAATTTTGTCAATTTCTGCCGTTTTTGGATAATCCGCTTGCGCTCGGCAATTTGTGAACAAGTTCACATTGCGCTCGCTTACTCGCGGATTTCGGGGGATGGTCTCTGACGGAAACCAATTAAGCGGATTTAAGAGGAAATAAGGTGATTTAAGGGAACACCCTACGAACCCTCTGCTCATCCACCCGAGGTACAATGGCGGTACAAAATTACTCTAATTGGGGTAAATCCGCAATAGGCAAAGAATAAGGTTAGTTAAGTGGAGTTAATTGTAAGACAGTGTTTTACACGATTTGATTTAAGGTTTGTTTCGGTCTGTTTTGACCTAATTTAATCGGTGAAGAAATATGAAGGTGTTAGTGCGCAAGGACTGTTGTTCCCATTTATTAGCGCACAAAAATACAATGACTCTATCAAAAAGATATTCAAGTTGGCGGGAATAACGCGAAACGTCATCATTCGTAATGCGAAAACGGGTGAGGACGAACTGGTCCCCATTGACACTGTAGCATCTTCGCACCTTGCACGACGTACATTCATCGGCAATGCGTATTTCAAGGTAAGTGACCCAAACTTGATAGGTCGCATGAGTGGCCATGTTGATGGAAGCCGAGCATTCAAGCGATACAGAAACATCGAGGACGAAACGCTGAAAAGTGTTATTGACTTGATTGGCTAATAGATATTGTTAGAATTATAAAGTAGAAATATTATAAAGTAGAAATATATTCTTAATTATATCTAAAAGATTTGGTTAGATAGCCAAATTAACCTAACTTTGCGCAATAAAAATCGCAAAATATGGAGTTTGTTGATAGAAAGAAAGAGTTTGCAAGATTGCAGACGGCATTGCAGAGAGAGAAACCTCAGTTTATCGCAGTATATGGGCGCAGGCGTATCGGAAAGTCTACACTGATTAAAAAAGTGATGGACTTTAGCCGTGGTGACATCTATTTCCTGGCAGATAAGACCTCAGAGCCAAGTCAGCGGCAGTTGTTCTCTACTACGGTAGATATGAGCATCGAAGGCTTCAGCATGGCCACCTATCCTACATGGGAGTCGCTTTTCGTCAGTCTTAACAGATCAGTAGACCATCGTATCACCGTGTGCCTTGATGAATTTCCTTATCTCGTTAAGAGTTGTCCGGCTCTACCTTCAATCCTCCAGAAACTGCTTGATGACAAGAAGTTAAAGTTTGATTTGATTATCTGCGGTTCATCACAGCAGATGATGCAAGGCTTTGTCCTCGATAGTAAAGAACCTCTTTATGGTCGTGCTGACGAAATCATGAAAATGCAACCCATAGCCCCAAGCTTTATCAGTCAGGCACTTCGCTGTGATGCTGAACAGGCTGTGCGAGAGTATGCAGTTTGGGGGGGTGTTCCAAGATATTGGGTATTGCGCGAGAATTATGACAGCCTTCATGATGCTATCGAGAACTTATTGCTGACATCAGAAGGGACGCTATATGATGAACCGTCTAAGTTGTTATACGATGAAATGCGCGATACGGTACAAGCATCATCCATTCTATCGTTCATCGGTAATGGTGCTAATAAACTGTCAGAGATAGCTTCGCGTGCAGAAAAGCAGGCCACAGATATTACGCCGCAGTTATCGAGGCTGAAAGAACTGGGGTTTATCAATAAGGAGATTCCTTTTGGTGAAAGCGAGAAGAAAAGCAAAAAAGGACTATATCATATTTCCGACCCATTGCTACGGTTCCATTATCGATATGTCCTACCATATCGCTCACTCATAGAACTGGGCAACAGCCAAGCTGTCTTGAAAGTGCTGACAAAGACAGAGAATGATTATACCAGTCAAGCCTGGGAGGAGTTGTGTAGGAACTACATTAGTACCCATGGCTTCGATGACATAATGTATCAGATGGCTTCTCGCTGGTGGGGCAGTTACTACAACGAGGAAAAGAACCAATATCTTCCTGCGGAATTGGATGTCGTTGCAGAGTCATTTGATGGCAAACATCTTTTCCTGGGTGAATGCAAGTGGCAGAATGGAAGCCAATCTATCGATGCTAAGGAAGAGCTTGAAAGGCTCCAGACGATTGCAAAAGGCTTACCATTTACAAAGGATCACGAGATACATTATGGTCTGTTCTTGCGGGAGGTTCCCAAACATCCAGAAGTTGCCAGAATTTGTTATCCTGACGATGTTTTAGCGAAGTAACAGCAGACAACATTTTTCGATTAGAAAATTATTCAGCCACGAAAAGAGTAAAAGACCTTTTCGTGGCTGAATATTTTTGAGGCTATTGCCTTCTTCCGTATATACTACTTCGGACTATTTTTAGGAACGGCGGTGATCTTAACAATACGCTCTTCTTCCGGCAATGCTAATTGTTGCAATAGAAATTTTTTGTATTCTTCTGGCGTTAATTCAATTTGATATGTTGTTTTAATTGGTGTCATCTGGCTTTGTACTTCACGAATAAGATCGGTAACAGAAGTAGCAGAGGTTGCCTTAGTGGATATACAAAACTCTTCAAAGAAATTGTGCTTTAGTACTTTCGAGATGAAAGCCAGCTTTTCTGTTTCTATGTCACTCCTTTTCAAGAGACGGCTTATTTCAGGTTGCTTAACTCCTAAGAGTTCCGCAAACTCTATCTGCGTCATTTTCATTTCTTTAAGGTAACTCTCAATCGCAGAACCAACGTTAACGATGGGCCATTGTCTGTTGGCGTCGCCTGCATTTTGATCCTCCCTTCCACAGAATACCTCAAAAAAATTATAATTTAGCTTCATGCATATTGCTTGAAGCCTTGTCGTATTCATAGATTTTTTCTTTAGGAGCCTACTGGCGTTAGATTGAGGCATCTGCAGCTTTCTTGAAAATTCGGCCTTAGATATACCCAGCTTCTCAATCCTATCTTCTATGATGGATCCTATATGTAAATCAGACGAAAAAATATCTAATATACCCATATTTTAGTTAATTATATTTAATTATATTGGTCAATATACTTATAATATAACATTATTGATTAACTTTGCGCTCGGATTTGATATTTAATCTATTCGTCCGCACGTATATTTTGGGTGCAAAGATAATAAAAATTTGGAAATATAACAAATAATATAAAGAAAATATGAATAATGATGTTATCAAAAACGGAATAAGCGATGCAGTAGATACGGAATCTACTTTACTTGCTGATATGTATGCCAACCGTCTGGTATCACAGATTGAGAATTCTGGTGATCGTATTTCATTGACGTTCACAGGTCAAGGGGCATTAGCATTCGCAAAAGCACTCATTGCTATGGTAGACGCGAGGAAGGACCAGATAGTCGAATCCAAGCATGAAGATTCCCTTATTCCCAAGAAGGATGTTATAGCAAGACTCGGAGTGACACACGCTACTTTATGGAACTGGGAGAAGAAACACTACCTCATGCCAGTGAAGATAGGACGTAAGGTATTCTATCATTCGGGAGACGTTGATAATCTAAGTAAGTAATTCCCAAAAGGTTCACAATCCTGCGCACATGGAAAGTAATTGTATGTTGAATCCGAAAATCCAGGTTTCTTGCGAAAAAAGCCTTCAAACAAAGAAGGTTCACATTCTTGCGCATGAGAGCCGTTATTGGTTCACAATCTTGCGCACGATACTTCACAATCCTGCGCACGAAGGTTCACAATCCTGCGCAGGCGGCAGACGTATATGTCAAGAAGTCAGCGATTTATATGCAGAAATCTTTCCGAACAAAATGTTTATTAAAGTTTTGAACAACTTTAATGAACGGAAACTGACCCAAAAATTTTGGGATTTTTGGGCCGTTTCTCTCCCAGCAAAATATACCTATTAAAAATGTAACGCTATGAATGAGACAAAAATTGTTCTACACGATGAAGGGGTGGAAATTTCGGTTCTTGGTTCTCTTGTTTGGTCCTGCAAAGAGGGGAATTTCGATGCTTTCTTTGAGAGTAGGTTGACAAAAGATCTGTTCTATTCTCCACAGAACGCCACAATCTTTGAGGTGGTCAGCAACCTGATCACGTCACGGGTCATCCCTGATGCCATCACAATAATGGATAAGATCCGAACCGATGGTATTAAGGGGATTGATGCGTCTGATGTCATTGTCAGGACTGACTGGACTCCAGGACAAGAGGTCAATTTTTACAGGCATGTCCATATTCTGCGTGACTTTGCCCTGCGTCGTAAGGCTCAGTCAATGGCGCAGCTCCTTGCCAACGGCAGCAATGACCCTACAGTTCAGATAGAAGAAGTCATCGCTGAAATTGACAAGCTGAAAGCCGATGCCGATGCAATGCCTTTCAGTACCTTTTCGCCCTTCTATAAAGGAACTGATAAGGACAGAATCAAAGAGTTATTACTAAAACGTGGTCAGAACCTGTCAACAGGATATAGATTTGGTTCGGAGGAACTGATGATACCGCCCAAAGCACTTACCTTTATCGTTGCCGCAACAGGACATTGCAAGACCACTTTCCTCATCAATCTTGCCCTACGAGTCTGCGAGGCATATCCCGAGAAGAAGGTGCTGCTTATCAGCTATGAAGAAGCACTGGAAAGCATATACGTGAATATGCTGAACACCTATGCCAAGCTAAATCTTGGCGAGAATAACAGGAACATTATCGCCAACCATACCATTGCAGGCGGAAATCTCGACAGGTTACTGAAAGTTAGCAGAACAGAGTATGAGGATTATTGCCATTTCCTAAAAAACAAGCAGGCTGTAGTAGAGTTCGCTGAAAAGGAAGCTGAATTCTACAAGCTCATTGAGGACGGACGGTTAAACATCCAGTATGTTGATTTTGCAGTTGACACGCTCAGTTCTTATATAATCGAGATGCGTCGTAAGGGACTTTGTGATATTGCCTTCATCGACTACGTTCAGCTTCTGAATGCCCCTGTTAGGAGTAAGTACCGCTCCAGAGAAGACGAACTGAAGGAAATCTGTATCAGCCTGAAGAATCTGGCAGTTGACGAAGAATATGGCTTGCCTATCGTCTTCGGTGCCCAGTTCAACCGTCAGGTGAAGTCTGCCCGCGACCTGCTGCCTACCAATATCGGCGAGGCTGGCGACATCGAGCGCATCGCCAACACCATCGTCGCCCTCTGGAACTGCCAGAAGACCGAGGAACCTATCAACGAGAAGGCCGCTGAAGAAATCTGCAAATACCAAGGCACCAAGACTTATAACGAGAGCGCCATATTCGCCAAGATCTTGAAGCGTCGCGGCTTTGCCAGCGGTTTCGCTGCCACCTTCCCCTTTGAGGGAAACACCGGGCGGATTCTCGACAGAGGTGATGCCACAACAGATGAAATCAACAATTATTCACCCCAACATAATTCCCTACTATAACCATGAGCAAAGGCAGACTCCCCCTTACCAAGAACATACCTCAATATGGGTATTATGGTGCCGTGATAAACGATGCGTTTATCAATGGCGCCAAGGGGGAGCCGTCTTTGGATTTTGACCAATTAGATAGCAGGGAACAAGCTACATGGGCCTCGCTCGCTCAGGCAGAAGGCTATAACACCATTAGGTTCTACAACGAATATGGTTACCAGATATCACTAACCCAGCTTCAGACATTTCTGATTATGAAACTCCAAGAGAAATACAATCTCCAGGTTGAAAACAACGCTGACTGGAAAAAGAGTAACTGGATGATGGACGGTACGGGCGACTATGGCATCGTTTATACCAACAGTTGCGAGTTGTCACGCGAAATCTTCGGTGTTTCGCATGGGAATCGGCTCACCCAGATACAGAACGCCATCATGGACATGGTTAATTCAAGGGGCTTCATAGCCTACTATGAACGTGACAAAGAGGGGAAACCTTTTTTGAGGGTCGAGAAGACCTCTCTGATTACTTGTGGAATAGATGTTGTTGACAAACGTCACAAGGCTTTCTCATGGATACGACTCCATCGTGCCTTTTTCGGAAGGATTAGGGACCGGCACATCAGATGCCGTAATCACACGGAACTGATGAGCCAGTTCTTCAACTACAAGCTGCCAACGATGGCAACCATGATATTAGTCCGATTCCTGATGAAGTTTGGCACGGTGAAGAAAAACCCTGTTGAGATTGGTGCTACAAAGATGTTGCTGATGCTTTGTCCTACCGAGTTCAAGTATCGCCGTAGAACGCAGTATACCAAGTTGGTCAAGCAGGCCTGCGATGCGTGCAAGCATATAGGCATCATCACGGGATATGATGATACCCAGACAGGAAAGAACGGAGAGTTGAAATACGCTTTTGAGATAAATCCCAATTTCTTCAGAAACAATACATAGTGGACAGACCACACAACGAATATACTGTATACATAGAAAACAAGAAGAACATTATTTATAGTATTTACACTAAACATATTACAGACATGAATAAGATGATTCTATTTTCAAACATCAAGGGAGGTGTCGGAAAGACCTCCTGTTGTTCGCTTTTTGCGCAGTATCTGCACGAGAAGGGCTATCCCGTAACAGTTCTCGACGCTGACATTCAGGCCTCCCTGCTACGCCACAGAGAGCGTGAACAGAGTGCCAACCCGGATGCCAGTGTGCCTTGGACTGTCAGCGCTTTGAGAACAGCCGACCGAAAACCCCTCCAACATGCTATGGATAGCCTCAGGACACAGGAAGGCATCGTTCTGATTGACATGCCTGGAACACTGAACGCTTCCAATCTGGATCTATTGTATATGCAGGCAGACCTGGCCGTGGTTCCCATCTCCTATGACTTCGACACCATCGATGCTACAGGCATCTTCATCAAGGTGGTCAGAAAGGTGAAGAACATCAAGCTGGTGTTCCTGCCCAACAGAATCAACTCTACCGAGAACCGTTCAGACGAGCTGAAACAGCGCGAGGAGACGGTAAAAATACTTGGCAAAATTGGCCGCGTCGTTCCCCGTATCAAGCAGAGCGTAGTCATCAAGCGCTACTCTACCATTTCCCCGCTCGACAAGTATCAGCGGGCCGCCGTTGAACACGCATTCGATGCTATCATAGAACAACTATAAGGATGAAGAAGATGGAAACCAAACAGAAGAATCCCGTTTTCGACCTTGAGAGTGTCACTTCTGACATTACTCATGGAGGAGCAAAGGAAGCCACCCACGCCCAGGCAGAAGACTGTGACAGCTCATACAGCTGGCAGCATTTCTCAGTCATCTGTTCCGTTGAGATTGTGGATAAGGTGAAGGCCATCGCACACAACGAGGGCTTCTCCATCCGCGATGTGGTCGAGAAGTTTCTTGGCGACGGCATCGCCCGTTACGAACAGAAGCATGGAGCAGTGGCACACCAACAGAAGGACATCAATGACATCCTGTAAGTCAACAGCCGAAGGAATAAGCCGGAACGGCGTGAAGGTGATTTCCAAAAAAATCACAGAATCTAATAAGGGATTTTCTCGAAATTGCCCTTCGGGACAACTCCGAAAAATCCCAATTAGGCCACGGGGCCAGCCCCTTTGGATTCCCCAGCAAGGATGCCCTGCCTCCCTGCACCCACTGCCCAAGGCTCTGCCCTGAGAACCCGCCAAGGGCTGCTCGCCCTTTGGATTCCTCGGCAGGGGGTGACCCTCCCCCTGCACCGTCCCGCTCAGAGGTCTCGACCTCTAAGGACTCCGACCAGGGAACTCCCTGGACCCATAAACAAAGTAACCGTTTAGTTAGGAATAAATGGCAAAAGGTGTAGCTCATGCCGGCAAAGGAAAAAGCCTCTCTTCCGGCGAAGCAAACGAAAACGAGAGACGGGGGTGGACCGAAGATTCTTACCGCCGTAAGAACAAGTCACCCCTCAACAACTATGATTGGTCGCGCCACGGTCTGAACTTTGAGATCGTGGACGGCGAGATTCGTGACCTTGGCCGGCAGCAGGTTTCCCTCTATAGGCGGTACAAGGATATCGTCAAAAATCTTGACTTCAAGGAATACAAGGCGGGTGCCACCAATCAGCAGCACACCTATGTCGAACTCATCCTGTCGGGCAGTACCGAAAAGATGCAGAAGATTGCCTTCGGTGAGCAGCCTGTCAACTACGAGCGCAATCCCGAGACCTGGCACAACTGGGGAGTCACCAGAACAAAAGACATCGAGCAATGGGCACTCGACTGCTATAACTTTGTCTGCGAGCGATACGACAAGCAGAACGTCATCGGCTTCGAGGTTCATCTCGACGAGACCGAGCCGCACATCCACGTCAACATTGTGCCTGTGGCCATCATGAAGCAGCGTGGCCGGGTCGGCGGGTATGTCAAGGTCTTGATGGAGGGCGGCAAGCCTAAACTCGATGAGCAGGGTAACACCATCCCTGCCACGTACACCAAAGGCAAGCATGTTGGCGAAATCATCAAGATATCCGATAAGAAATATGAGGAACTGTCCGACGAGAAGAAAAACGAGTATCGCAAGAACGAGCGGGGTACCGTCCGCACCATCAGTTTCTCAACCTATTTCGGCGATAAACTGGAGGAGCGTAGCCAGATGATGTCCGACCTCCACGACAAGTTCTATGAGAAGGTGGGACAGTATTGGGGCTTAGACCGTGGCGATATCTGGGCATTACTTCCTGAGGAGGAGCAAAGGAAACGTCGACGCCGCACCAAGGAACAGGCCTACTACGAGCAGCAGGCCAAACAGGCCAAAGAGAAGGCCGAAGAGGAAAAACAGAAAGCGATTGAGGAAAAGGAGAGTGCCCGGCAGGAGGCTGAAGCAGCATCAACAAAGTTGTTGGCAGCCAACAAGGAACTTGAAAAATGGGGTGCCATCCTTTTTGACGAAAAAACGTTCAGGTACCCCAGCCTTGTAGAAATGACCACCGCTGACGGACTGACGTTCAAGCTACTGCTCAACGAAAAGTTGCACCAACTGGTCGATGAACTTAACAAGCCCATAGGTGCTCTGGAGACCCATCGCAGTTGGAAAGCTGACAGAATCAAGGAGGCCAAGGCCATTGTAACGGAGTTGGAGGATGCGCTGTTTGGAGCTGAAGGCATCGACACGGCCCATAAAGCCGCAATTCTTCAACTCGGAAAGGATCTTTATGCCGAGGCCAAGTCCATGATTGCCCAGACATATAAAGATAATGAGCGGTTGAAGAAGGAGAACCAGGAACTGAACACAAAGGTCAATACACTTCAGGGTGACAATAACACCGTCAAAAAGATAAATGTCGAACTGGCGCAAAAACTGGAGTTGGAAGAGACGGCAAACAAACTTCTTGGCGATCAATTGCAGAAAGAGAGGCTGGCCAAAGACGGAAATGGTAACTATCTGGAATGGACGAGCGGCCCCAAGAAGGGTCAGAAGGTCACCAAAGACGAGTATCAGAAAATGCTAAGGGAGAAATTCAACGCAAAAGAGAAGGAACTGAAGGCAGAGAAAGTCGCCCGGGAGAAAGAGCGTGAAGAGAACCGAAACGAATGGATAGCCCACAAGCGCCACATGAGAGAACTGAAGGAAATGGTACTTGCTTTCTTCTCGGCCGATGCCAGAAGGTTCATCAACATCATCATCAAGCACTGGAAGACTGAAATTAAGGAGTTTGCCCGCGATGCCATGAACGACATCAAGAGCATCCTGTTCGGTGCCGAGTCAACGGTCGATCAGCGTAAAACATACGTCAGCCGTGCTTTTGTCTGGGCCAATGTCTTCGCCGATCTCGAAATGGATGAACAGTGGAAGCCAGACCACACGAAGTTGGAGTCATTGCGTGAAGATGCCATGCGTATAGCCGACGGCAGTTGGGAGTCACACAGGCAGGAACGGCAGCATCAGGAAAAACTGAAACGGTTGTTGTCCGATGCCGCAGATGCTGTCATCTCTCTGAGTAGTGTCTCAGGCAAAAAGGATTTCACCCCAGCAGAAAAGGCAAATATAGATGCGTACTTGGAGGCTGGTGGCAGCGTTGATGAAATATGGAACGCGGCCAAAGACAACCTCGGCACCTGGGACACATACGCGAAAAGAGTCCTCTATGCTTATGCGTCTGGCGAGAGTGTGCATCATGGATTGGGCTATTTAGCGTAATCCATATCCTTTACAATTTAAATGTCACTCTCAGCATTGCGGTGCGGCCGCAGAGGGTGTAGTCGTAGGTGTAGGTGTTGATGCAGTTGAAGAGGGTGTAGGCGTAGTGGCGCTGGTTCAGAAGGTTGTCGAGTTCGAGGCGGAGGACGAGGCGCTTGAATTTGTACTGGGCGGAGGCGTTGAAGAGGGTCATGCGCTTGTACGTGTCGGTGGTGATCTGGCGGCGCACATGGTCATAGTCCAGGGAGAGGTCGAGGGTGGCGATGGGGAAAACGTGGAGGGCACCGCTGTGAGTGAGGGAGGTCACGGTGTTGCTTTCCTCGGAATAGCGGGAGCGCGACCAGCCGTAGCGGATGTCGTAGCGCAGTTCGAGCCACTGGATGGGGGTGACGGAGGCATTGCCGTGGAGGTTGTAGTTGTTCGAACGAATCTTGATGATGTCCGCAGCCCCTTCCAAGGAGGTGATGGCCTGCTCGCTGTCGCCGAAACCATACGACGCATCTGCGCCGAGTTTGGTGAAGATGTTCGGGATGTTCTTCGTGGCGGCTACGGAGAAGCTGGTGGAGCGGCTGCGGGAGTCGCGGAGCAGGGCGGTGCTACTGACGTCGATGCCGCTGACCGACTGCGACGTGAGCGTGTTCTGCTTGCCCTCGCTGTGGCTGGCGGCGAGGCTCAGCGTGAAGTACTGCATGGGCAGCTGCCACTTCCACTCGCCCGACGTGTGCCACGTGTTCTGTTCGCCGATGATGCCCGACGAGGTGCGCACCGAGCGGTAGTCCACCTACATCGGTTCCGTCAGCAGCGTCATCATGTCGCCAATCGAGGTCGTGTAGCCCGTCGAGAACGACAGTTTGCTGTTGGCCGAGAAAGTATAATTGATGCCCATCGAGGGATTGAGCATAGGCTTAGTGTGTTGGAACGTCAAGGGCAAGCAGAACGGTAATGATGACTTGCTTGTTCATTTCATTTTATCTGATAACCTTTCTTCCGTTCTTGATGAAGATGCCGCGCCGTGGCGCTTCTACCTGTCGGCCTTGGAGGTCGTAGGTCGGGGAGGTCGGCGTGTCTGAGGTGATGGAGCGGATGGCAGCGGTGCTTTGGGCGATTAGTTCGGCTTTCGAGACGGTATAGACATCGCTTTCAGCGTAGATGAGCAGACGGTCGTTATACTGCTGCAGGTCGTTCACTCTGTCGAATTCCCTCATTGACTCCATCACTTGCGACTCATGCCACGAGCGCCCGCCATCGGTGGAGCACATGATTTTAATGCAAGCATTTTTCTGACCATTCCGCCCCAGGCATCCCACCATGTACACAGTATCGGGATGCTCGTCGTCGAAGGCAGTGAAGTACCAGTAGGCTATGCGTGCCTCGTCCCCCCAGTAGTTCTGACAGTTCCACGTCTGGCCGTTGTCGTCGGTGATGAACACGCAGCCCTCGCCGCCTGCTATCCAGAGGTCGGGATTGGCAGGGTGGAACGCGACTTGATGAACGCAGTTGTCTCCGGGGAAGCCGAGCGAATTGCCGTGGTCGTTCCACGTCTGCCCACCGTCGTAGGTGATGTTGATGTGCCCTTCGAAAATCATGCCTTCCCCGCTGTTGTAGATGACATTCGGCCTTGCAGGATGAAAGCCGATGAAGGATGCTGCTGGGTTGCCATAAACAAATTCGGTCAGTTGCTCCCAAGTCTGGCCGAAGTTAATGGAACGGCATACGCCCTTGTAGAGAGAAGCGACAAGCAACGTATTCGGGTCTGTAGGATGCTGTACGAGATTTCCCAGCCGCTCATGCTCTCCGTTTCGGAAGATGTCGGGAGTTACGTCCTCGTATGTCTTTCCACCATCGTGCGAGAGAAGAAGGTATTCTCCGCCCTCATTATAGCGTAGAGCCAGAATGTCAGCACCTCTGCGGACGTAGCCCTGCAAGGGTATGCCCTCGAAGCCCGCTTGCTGCCATGCGCTGTTGTCGTCGGTCAGGTCTTTGGTATAGAGGCCCTGGCTGGTGCAGACATAGAGTTTTTCGCCCTCGACGTGCATCCGAGGTTGAAATAAGTTCCCTTGCCGTTCGCCTCCGCTAAAGCCGAGACCGAGGGGGCGGAACAGCTGCGCCGAAGCAGTAAGGGGGAGAGTGAGGAGAACTGATAGAAAGTAACTCCAGAGTTTCATTCGTTTCATTTTCATTTCGCTATTAATCTATATAATAAACGTTGTTTGAATTAGAAAATTATATCTCGACGGAATATAATGGTGAGCACAGGTAGTATAGAAGTTACGTAAATATGGGATGTTGGCAAAGAAAGCCCATTGACGACGGGGATTTATGTGAAACTTCTGCTTGTAGTGTGGGTTGATGAGCCAAAGGGTGCGCTGGCAGATGGTATAGCTTGTTTCAGAAGCCAAGCGCTCGAATTTCTCGACAGTCATACGCGAGGATCGAATGCTCATGAGTTCGTTGATATTACTGGAACTGGCTCCGCTTACCTTCAACAAGACTTGATAGAGCGGTTTTGGAAAAAGGTGGATGAAAGGCAGTTTGGAGGCAAAGCCAACGGATATTTGCTGATGCCCGCCGAAAGGGTTGTGCCAGGCAGGAAAGCCAAAGAACACGATGCCATTCTGTTTGAGGAAGTGTTTTATATGAAGCATGAAATTCTTTTTGCAAGGCGATTCGATATGTTCTATAACATCATGAATGAGTATGAGGTCGAACTTGTCTGTTTCAGTTTTGGGAACTTCTGCGATGAGGAAGTCTTGGCAGATAAATATCCCTTGCTGATGGTGTTCTGCAAAGAAAGTCTGTGCTTCTTCAATGCGCTTCTGGCAGATGTCTATTCCTGTCACTTGACAGCCTTTTTCTGCGAAGGGAAGCAGGTTGCCTCCCTCGCCACAGCCGATTTCCAAGACACGGGTATCAGGTGTAAGCGTAATAACTGCTTTCACATAGTCAAGATAGAACTCGCGGGCTGTGTTTACTAACTCGCAGAAGTATTGTTTCCTGTTAAGATGTCTCTGTTGCATTGTCTTTTCTTGTCTTGTTTCTCTATAAGGATAGATACCACAAGACCAGAAAAGACTGCACGTTTTCAGATGGAAAATTACCAGGTGATGCGGATTCCCAACGGCAAGGAGAACGTGAATGGATGCTCCGTGCGATAGGTTTCTATGCTGCCGCCAGTCGGGATGTAGTATTGCAGGCTTGGCTCTGCAAACAGGCCGACGTTGGGCGTGAGGTTGTACTGCAGGCCGAGACCTGTGCCTACCGACCACTGCCACGGGGCGTGGAGCGTAGATTTTTCGTTGAGTTCCATCGTACCATTGACAAAGTAGTTGGTGCTAAGCGGCGCATAGACAGGTATCTCCATCGTCACGCCAAAGTTGCCGTAGAGATTCCATAGCTTACCATTATATATATTATATGTGCCCTTCAGCGGGATGCCGAGGTAGTGGATGGTCTGCTGCTCGTTGATGGTGTTGCCGTTTGTTCCCATCTCAAACTCAGACTTCAGACGGCTGTAGTTCAGGCCTGTTTCCAGACCGAAGCGATTATCCATTTGGTATTTTAGAGCCAATGAGAAAGTAATAGGCATATAATGATGGCTCTTGCGCTCAATCTTGCCATCGCCTGGCTGGCTGGCATTGTTCCGTGCTATGTTCAAGAGAATATTGTGCTTGTGACTATCTCCCTCACCAGGATATTTCGATAAATAGTCAGCATAGTCGCTCCAACTGTCGAAGATGGCGGGAATTAGCTGAGTGGAAGTTATATCAGTCTTAACCATACCAGCGAAAACAGACGGACGGCTATCCTGTCTGTCACCCATACCGCCAGTATATGCCAAATCCAGCGACCACTTAGGTTGTTTGCTCTTAACCTCCGTTGGCTGTTCTGGGAGCAGGTCGGCGATATGCGTATCGTTGTTGCGGCGGATGTCGGGCAATGGTTTGTCCTCGTGTATGGTCGTGATTGTATCCGTCTGTTCCATACGTTGCGGAATTGTGTCGCCCGCTGTCATCATGTCGGCTTGCTGATGATTGATGGGCACTACCGCCTTCCTGAGCGTTGTGTCTCTTGGCACGTCGAGGATTACAGGACGGACTACGGGCGGCTTCTTCGTCTCGTCCTGCTTCGTTGCTATCGGTTTGGTTTCATCGGGTTGCTTGTCAGTCCTGAGCAAGAAGTAAGTGACGGGCAGCAACAACGGCAGTAGCCACAACAGCCAGTAATGGGCGAGCGACTTTTGCAGCATCTTCTTCGCCCTTGTTAGTTGTGACGATGACGAGTGGGCAGCGATACCCATGATTTCAGCAATCTCCTTGTGCGACATTTCCTCA
>Ga0256405_10008429_pt1 | contig 14785 bp, 11 predicted proteins | sample RumenRJG_02DNA_FD_189096 | JGI IMG/M metagenome (GOLD analysis project Ga0256405, IMG submission 189096) | Bovine rumen microbial communities from Lethbridge, Alberta, Canada - RJG_02 | ecosystem: Host-associated > Mammals > Digestive system > Stomach > Rumen | place: Canada: Alberta... | reverse complement strand
TGCGGCTTTAATGCGGCTGCCAATTTCTGCAAGAACTTCCGGGGTAGAAGAATAGAATGTAATTTTCATGAATACACCACCTCCGTATTCAGTATACATGGAGAAAAAGTAAAATGCAATATAATGCGTGTTATGCGTGATGGCTGGTAATAATATGCAATATTTTGCGCATACTAATTGCGAGATAAGAGATCTTTGGGTTAGTTTGTGTGATAAGAGACCTGATAAGAGACCTCTGGGGTAGTTTGTCCACAGGTGTGGACAAACTACCCCAGAGGTCAATTGTTTCCCACTTGCCCATGAACTATCAAAAAGGTCATATATGACCGAAAAACATAGAAGAATTTGCATGATAATAGGAAGAAAAAGTCAAAAACGCAATAATTATTGTCAAAAACTTTACTTCTAAAACCATCGATTTGAAACTAAAATTGCATTTGCAACTTGAGAACAGACAGGACCTTGATAGAGATCCTGAACATTAGGAGGAAAAGAAAAATGACAGCAGCAAATGCATTAAAATACTATGAAGCCAAGAGTACAGCAAAACAGAGACGCAGCCTCGGACAGAGATTCATGAAGTATATTAACGATAACGCGCTCTATTTTGCTTCAGTAAATGCAGTGACAGGAGGCTCTCTTTATTCATTTTCGAAGTACATTCTTCCCGCACTGCAGGAGAAGTAATCTGCCAGGAAAACGATTGCCTGCACAGGCGTAACGGCAATAATAGCGAACTTTGAGGAAGCACCTCGCGGCCGGAACAAGGCTTGCGGGGTGCTTTTGCGTTTGAGGGAGAACGACCTCTGCGATAGACCGACCTCTGGGGTAGTTTGTCCACAAGTGGGGACAAACTACCCCAGAGGTCATATCAACTCATTGTGCCGTTTCCGATGTCATAAGAATAACCGTACGGAGTAAACTCGCCGTCATACATCCACTTCATGAAATTCTTCATGATGTCATCGAGATCGATCCCCTTCACGCGGCGGATGCTCTCCAAAAGCGCGAGAGTAAGGCTGCTGTCGTCTGTCCAGGACCCTTCAGGAAGATTAAAGGTTCCGTAACCGCGCATCCCTGTGACCGGATTGCCGGCGACTTCTTCGCGTGACCTGAACTGCACCGGGCAGCCGAGCGCGTCTCCTGCAATGACCCCCATGATTCCATTGATCCAGATATTTGTGTTTCTCTTCATAATGATCAAACCCTTTCTTAAGCTATGACTTTTTTTGTTAGCATGATGATAGCAAAAGCGTTTGAAAAAGAGGTCGCCCGGCAGACGACTTTGATTTTTGGAGTGGATTGCCGGTAAAATAAGAGTATATAAACTTGTGAATGCGCCGAAGAAATACGGCGCAGGCGATTCATTTACATTTGTTTAGGAGAAATAAAATGAAAAAACACTTGGCGTTAGCACTTACTTTCATAATCATGTCGGTCACAGCTTGCGGCGGAGCTGCTAAAGGCACAGAGCAGACATCGAAGCCGGCAGCAGAAACGATACAGGCAGAGACCCCGGCGCCCGCTGAGGCAGAAGTTCCTGCAGAGAACCAGGCAACCGCAGAGGCGTCACCGTCAGAAACCGCAGCGGCAGAAGCTGCACAACAGGAAGTCCAACCGGAAGTCAACGTAACCATTCCTTACTGGACGGAAGGCTCCGCGGTCGCAGACTCCATCATCGCATATGTTAAGTCCGTCACGGATGAAACTTCGGACAGTTACGTGGCGCCGGCAGACCGGATTGCGATATTTGATTTTGACGGAACGCTGTATGGCGAGCGGTATCCCACATATTTTGACACATGCCTGTTCATACACAGGGCACTTCATGACGAGACTTTCACGGCACCTGAGGACATCAGGGAGTATGCAAAGGCAATGGAAGAGGCCCTCTATAACCACCTGCCGGAACCAGATTCCGACAAGTCGACAGCACAGTGCGCAGCCGAGTGTTTCAAGGGAATGACAACAGAAGAGTACCGCGAATATGTCAAAACATTCATGGCCAGTCCTGCTTTCGGATTTGAGGGCATGACATATGCGGAAGGATTCTACAAGCCGATGACAGAAGTGGTTAAATACCTCGCGGAAAACGACTTTACCATTTTCATCAGCAGCGGCTCCGAGCGCGCGATGGTGCGCGAACTGATCAAAGGAAGCCTCGACGAGTGGATCCCTTCTGACCGCGTGATCGGAAGTACTTTCTCACTCATCGCATCCGGCCAGGGCGCAAAAGCCGGCCGCAAATACACAATTACCGCGGATGACCAGATCCTGATGGAAGGCAATCTTGTCACCAAAAACCAGAATACCAACAAAGTGTTCTCGATCATCGATGAGATCGGCAAATGCCCGATTCTCGTATTCGGCAACAGCTCGGGCGACCTGGCTATGGCCCAGTATGTTCTTCAGCACGGAGGCAAAGGGTACATGCTCCTCTGCGATGATACAGAGCGCGATTACGGAGACCTCGCAGTAGCCGCCAAGTTTGCGGATTCCTGCGAAAAGATGGGCCTTGAGACAGTTTCCATGAAAAATGACTTCGCAACCATTTACGGAGATAACGCCGTGAAAGTGGACCAGAAACTGGAGAGCGAAGAGCAGCCTGCAGAAACTCAGGAGCAGGTCGAGCAGCCTGAGGAGCAGATTGAGCAGGAGGAAGAGCAGCAGGAGCTGGCTCCGGCCGCGTAAATGCAATATGAGACCTCTGGGGTAGTTTGTCCACACCTGTGGACAAACTACCCCAGAGGTCGCTTATGTCTGATATAATAGAATCAGCAGGAAACAACCGTCGCCAAAGGAGGTCTGGTCATGCCGTTATTCGATATAAACAAGATCAAGGACAGCGTCAGCAAATCAGCCGACGAGATCAGGAAAACTATCTCAGATGCCGCTGAGAAGCTGCCGGAGCCCGCGAAGAATATCATTAATTCCGAAGCCGTCAAAGACATGGGCGAAAAGGGCCAGAATATGGTGGATGCGCTGAAAGCCAAGGGAGATGAGCTGGCCGCAGTCAGGAACGCAGACAGGAAAGAGAGAGCAGATGAGGCCAAGATCGCCCTGGACGCTGCACTGACTAACGAGCGAAGAAGCGAGGCAATGTTTTCGGTGCGCGACGCTCTCCGCATTATGTACAGCCTGATGCTCATAGACGGCATTGTTTCCCCGGAGGAGGGGAAGAAATTTGATGAGATGGGACTGGCTTATGATCAGGATTTTGACATATTCAAAAAACAACTGATCGATGAGAGCTATACGGCGGCTCAATCGGAGTCGGCGCTGGGCGTCGAGTTCGTCTCAATAGAGTCAGAGGACAGCGGGGAATACTACGATCAGATTCACGATTACGTCGAAAACCTGATCAGAGAAGAAAACTTCTACCGCACCGAAGGCGTACAGGCCAAAGAATTGATTAATAACCTTCTTGTGATCGCCCACAGTGAGGGCGAGTACTCCACAGAAGAGAGACGACTGATCCGGTTCATTGCCGGGAAGACGGGAGTTGATAACGAGACGTTGACCGAGATGGAGCAAGCCATCAGCGGGCAGAAGGCAATCGAAACAGCCGAGGATTGAAAATGAGGAGAAACTACAGATGACTAAAAATTGGATTGCTAAACTTGTTGTAGTAACACTGATCATAAGCTCTCTGACAGCCTGCGCCGGTAAAGGCGCGGGAAGCGCCGCAGGAACGGCTGATCAATCGGCTCAGCAGGCGGAGAATGCCGCTGCGGAGAACGCGGAAGCGGAAAATGCCGCCACTGAGAGCGCGGAACCGGCGAATGCTGACGCTGAGAATGCTTCTGCCGCGCCGGAAGCGGAATTGGCAGCGGAAGCCGCAACAACAGATAATGGCAGCGCTGTGGACTACAGCAGCGGAACGCCCTGGCCGTATATCGATCTTGAAGGAGTCGTTACGCCTGACATGCCCACAGATCCAAAAGACAATTTTGCCCTGTATGTTAACAAGGACAAGATCCTGAATCTGGAGATCCCGCAGGGCCGCCCTTTTGGCGGGGCCTTTATGGATCTGATCCAGCAGCAGTCGGAGGATGTGAAGAATATGTTCCTCGGGGAAGCACCCGAAGAGCATGACGCTAAACTGGCCTTTGATCTGTTTTGGCTGATGATGGATTGGGACAGCCGGAACGCGCTCGGCGTCGCTCCGCTTAAGGAGGAAGTGGACAGGGTGGAGGAAATCTCCACGATTGACGAACTGATGGCTTATTTTGTCGAAACTCCTGCAGAAAAGCAGCTCAGTTCACTTTGGAGCACCGAAGTTAACGCGGATCTGAACGACGCAAGCCGAAAGATCTTCTGGATCTCAGATGCCGGAGTTCTGCTGGGAGACAGTGCGGAGTACAAGAGCCTCACGCCTTTTGGAAAGATCAAAAAAGAGGCCTACACGACGCTGGCGAAGAAGATACTGGTCAAACTCGGCTATTCAGAGCAGGAGGCTGTTCAAAAAATAGACAACTGCCTTGCCTTCGAGACCATGATGGCGGATTCCATTTATACCAATGAAGAAAGTCAGAGACCGGACTATATCTCCCGCATCAACAACATGTATTCCCGAGAGGATCTTGAAAAACTGCAGGGGAAACTGCCTATCCTCGCGGATCTGGAAGAGAACCAGGGATATCCGGCAGTAGAGCAATATATGGTGACAGCGCCTGTGTATTTTGAGAAACTGAACGAGTTATGCGTCGAGGAGAATCTTCCCCTGATCCGTGACATGGTCATTGTCAGCGGCGTAGTCGCGGAAGCCGGGAATCTGGACCGGGAATGCTATGAGTGGAACGTGGAATGCAGAAATGCGATCAGAGGTTCCACGGGAATCATGGATGATGAGACTGCCTTTTCCGGCAGAGTTTCGGAAACGCTTGTATGGCCGGTGGCGCGGCTCTACACAGAAACATACCTGAAGCAGGAAGATAAGGACCGCATCTCCGCAATGACAGACGAGATCATGGACGCCTATCACGGAATCCTCGAGAATGCGGATTTCCTCTCAGACGAGACCCGGGCCAAAGCCGTGGAGAAGCTCGACGCGATGCAGAAATTCGTCCTTTATCCGGACGATTGGGAGCAGTACAGCTGCGAAGAACTGAATTTTGCCTCAAAAGAGGAGGGCGGAACCCTCAATGAAGCGCTGGAAGCGATCTCAAGATTTTATCTTGCCCAAAGTGCCAAAGAGTTCAGCGAGCCTGTCGACAAGACAAAATGGGAAGTGACGCCTCAGACTGTCAACTGTTTCTTTGGTCAGCAGATAAACGGCATCTATATTCTGGGTGCCTACGCCCGCGGCGATAATTACAACAGTGAGATGAGCGACGAAGAACTGTATGGCACTCTGGGCGTTATGATCGGCCACGAGATCTCACACGCATTTGATTCCACGGGCGCGCAGTTTGATAAGAACGGCGACATGCGCAGCTGGTGGACAGAGGAAGATTATGCGAAGTTCCTTGAGCGGAACAAAAAAATGGTCGATTACTACAATGCAATACACCCCTGGGAGGGGCAGGACTTACATGGCAGCGCTATGACCGGTGAGGCCTGTGCCGATATGGCGGGATTTAAAGCAATACTGCGCATCGCCGCGGATGATCCTGACTTTGATTATGACAAGTTCTTCCGCACATACGCCGGCAGATGGCTGGCAAAAGATACACTCCAATACGCTTATATCCGCATCAACGATACGCACCCAATGAACTATCTGAGGACTAACTGCACGCTGCAGCAGTACGACGAATTCCTTAACTTCTATGGGATCTCTGAGGGAGACAACATGTACCTCGCTCCGGAGGACAGGGTGGCGATCTGGTGATTTGGCAGCTATTGTTTTTCCGTCTTGGAGGAAGATTTTTTCACGTCGATAAACACCATATTCTGTAATATGTCAAAACATAGAGTGAGCCGCGTCCCCGGGACGCGGCTCACTTTTAAATTAAACATCCGTGTATAACAGTCAATGGTTCATGCTGCGGCGCCAAAGGCTGTTTTTTACTTTTTGCGGTTCCTGTTAAAGTTGATCAGGCTTCCCGCTTTTACGATCTCACGCTCATTCTCGGTCATGTCAAGGATGTACAGATCGATCTGCACAGCCTTGCCGTCCTTGATGACGTAAGCCTTGATATCGGAGAGGTCGCCGTCAAGCGCTTTCCGGATGCCGGGGATATAGATGTAGTCATCAACCTCGAAGGCTTCCGGCTCGCCCTTGATGTGGAACGGGATCATGCCCCAGTTCATGACATTGGAGCGATAGCGCTTCGTTGCGTACTCCTTTGTGATGTTGGCCAGTCCGCCGATTACTCTCTGGCAGGAAGCCGCCTGCTCACGCGCAGAGCCGTCGCCGGGCTTGTTGGCGTAAACCATGGAGCCGAGCTCGATGTCCTGCACGTTGACATTCTCGGAACCGGGGATCGTGCCAATCACAGCATAGACTTCTGCGAGCGCAGGGTCCTTCTCAACTGCGTTGCCGCCGGCGGCGCGGAAGCGCTCAGTGCGGTCTACAGCTTTGGAGCGGCCTACATACTCGGGATCTCTTCTGGAAAGCGCGAATTCCGCAAGGCCCAGAGGGTTGGAGCGGAAGGAGCTGGTCTCTCCGGACGGGATCAGTTCATCGGTTGTCGTGACTTCGTCGAGGATCTTGGAGCAGACCTTGAGCAAAATATTGTCTGCAAGAGGTTCCATCTCAGGCCAGGGCTTGATGTTCGGGCCATCGAAGAGCTCGACGGAAGGATCGGCTTTGCCAAAGCCCTGATAGACGCGTGCCTTGTAAACTGTGTCATCATAGTCATGCTTAGGCACATTGCCCCATACATCGTACTGCTCTGCGGAGGTCAGGATGCCGCCGTTTGCAGCTGTCGCCGCGATGGATCTCGCGTCCATAAGAGCTGCCGCCGCCATCTGGCCGTTGCCGGGCTTGGAACCTTCGCGGTTCGGGAAGTTTCTTGTCGTGTGGCGGATGGACAGGCCGTTGTGCATAGGCGTATCGCCTGCGCCGAAACAGGGTCCGCAGAACGCCGTCTTGATCACGGCGCCGGCTTCCATGAGGTCGGCGATATAACCCTTTCTCGCAAGGTCGATGAAGACCGGCTGGGAGGAAGGATAGACGCTCAGACTGAACTCATCGAATCCACAGCTCTTTCCTCTAAGGAGATTGGCTGCCTCAACAACGTTCGTGTAATTGCCGCCCGCGCAGCCGGCGATGATACCCTGCTGAACCTGGAGCTTTCCATCCTTGATCTTGTCAAGGAGCGTGAACTTCGCTCTGCCGGCTGCAACGCGCTCTGCTCCCACTTCAACAGTGCGGAGGATATCCTCGAGATTCGCGTTCAGCTCATCGATCGTATAGGTGTTGCTGGGATGGAACGGAAGAGCGATCATGGGCTTTACGCTGCTCAGGTCTACATAGACGCAGCCGTCGTAGTAAGCGATATCAGCGGGCCCCAGCTCTTTATAATCTTCCGGTCTTCCATGGGAAGCCAGGAATTCCTTGGTGTCATCATCAGTGCGCCAGACAGAAGTCAGGCAGGTGGTCTCGGTGGTCATAACGTCGATACCGTTGCGATAATCGGTTGTCATCGTTGAGACGCCGGGGCCGACAAATTCCATAACCTTATTCTTTACATAGCCCTTCTTAAAGACTGCTCCGATGATCGCCAGGGCGATGTCCTGAGGTCCCACATAGGGAGCGGGCTTGCCGTCGAGATAGATCGCGATGACATCCGGATAAGCTACGTCGTAAGTGTCCTCGAGCAGCTGCTTGCCCAGCTCGCCGCCGCCTTCGCCGATCGCCATGGTTCCGAGAGCGCCGTAACGGGTGTGGGAGTCGGAACCCAGGATCATCCTGCCGCAGCCGGCCATGGTCTCACGCATGTACTGGTGGATAACGGCGATGTGCGGAGGAACATAGATGCCGCCGTACTTTTTTGCCGATGTAAGGCCGAACATGTGGTCATCTTCATTGATCGTGCCGCCAACTGCGCACAGGGAATTGTGGCAGTTGGTCAGCACGTACGGAAGAGGAAATCTATCCATGCCAGACGCGCGGGCAGTCTGGATGATGCCTACATATGTGATATCATGGCTCGTCATGGAGTCGAATTTGATCTTAAGGTTGTCCATGTCATCCGTCGTGTTGTGGGACTTTAAAATGGACCAGGAGATAGTGCCCTTTTTAGCCTCTGCAGGGTCAGCCTTTTTGCCGGTCATCTGCTCGACCCTGGCCGCTTCCGCTGCAGGGACAATGTCTTTTCCGTTTACAAGATACACGCCGCTGTCATAAAGTTTTACCATGTGAACCTCCTTTACATTATAAATGCCTTAGTAAAAATGGAAGGGTATATTACGGTGTCCAGAACAGGCCGCCGAGCTTGAAAATACCGAGAGCCGACATCAGGACGTTGATCAATACGTTGCAGACAGAGAGAAGGAACAGGGTGGAAAACATCTTGTTCAGTTCTTCCGTCGTGGTCTCCTTGGCTGCGGAGTAAGAGGACATAATGATCGCGCCGCCGGTGGACAGAGGGCTGATGGCCGCTGCGAAAGAGGTCGCTGTCACAGCCGCGATGAGCTCGACATAGTTGGCTCCCGCGAACTTCGTGCAGAGGTCTGCGCAGATCGGATAGAGGGCGGGCATGACGACGCCGGTCGTGGAGCTTACCCAGGAGAGAATACCGGAGGTAGCTGCCATAATAGGAGCGGCCGTGCGGGATGTCATGAAGGAGCTCAGGAAATCGGAGACCATAGTAATTCCGCCGAGAAGGTCGATCATATTGACCAGGACGCCGACGCCGCAGATCATCATGAGTGTGCCCCAGGGGATGCCCTTGATTGCCTTTTTCTCATCTGCGCAGCCCAGAAGGATCAGGACGGCTGCCATAACGAAAGCGAAAAGGCCTGTGTCCAGCTTGAAGCCGATACAGCAGATGACCATGACGACAATCGCTGCCATGGTGATCTTCTGCTTTGTATTGAAAGCAGGGATCTCCGAAAGCTTGAGCGGGTTGTCCGCCTTAACAGCATATCCTTTGTAGACGATATAGATGATCACAGTGAACACGAATCCGGAGAGGAGAGTGCTCAGGAACAGGTGAAGTTCAAATCCGCTGTAACCCAGGGGTTCGGAAAGCTGTTTGGCCAGGATACCGGTCAGGGACAGCGGGGACGCGCATCCGGCGTTGGCGCCGAGCTTGGCGTACAGAGCCGTCGCCATGGGGTTGATATCCAGCTCAAAGGCAAGATAGACCGCGAAGGTGGTCATCAGGATTCCTGCCGCGATGTGGCCGGGTCCGATGGCAGAGATGAAAGCGGAGAGCCAGAACATCAGGACCGGAATGAGATAGGTCCTCTTTCCGACCAGCGCTACGACCTTTTTGGAGAACAGGTCCAGCGTTCCATTGGCGGAAGCCATTCCGAAGAGGAAGGTAACGCCGACAAGGGTGACAAACATCGAGCTGGAAAAGCCCTTGGCGATATCGCTGGCTTTCAGAAGGCGCATCGCGCCGTTGGACTCGATCTGTACGCCTGCAGCGATCGCAAGCTGTGTCAGAAGGAATGTAGCGCCGATGGCGAAGAAACCGATATTGACTTTTTTGATAAATCCGATGGCGACGACCACCACCAGTACCAGCAGAGAGATCTGCGGCATCATTTGCCTGATCATTTCCATAGTTGATTCCTTTCTATAGTTAGACAATTATTGAATAATGCGAAAATAGTGTCAAATGGAAAACTCACTGCCGGATAAAGGCTGTTCCTTCCATAATAAGGTTCGCGGTGCGGAAGCCGAAGGTGTCTTCGATCTCAGGACAGGCCCCGTTCTCCTTATAGTCGACGCCGCACTCAAGGATTCCGCCGGGATGCCCGATCCGGATAAACTGTGTGTCAGTGTCCGGAGAAAGGACTTGCTGCACGATACTGCCGGGCACAACTGCCGCAGCTGCGGTGCACATAGCGCCGGTCATGGCGTAGGAGGGATGGGTCTTCTGCATAGACATCATGCGGGAGAGAAGGTCGATGTTCTCTTTCCCAATCTCCTTGCCATCCGATGTCGTATAATCCGCTGCCTTTGCGACAAATGTCATCTTCGGGATGCCGGGGGTCTCCCAGGCGGACTTGGTATAGTCGTCGATCAGCCCGAGCTTAACAGCTGCGAGACCGCGTACCTTCTCGAGAAGGTCGAGCTTATCGGGATCGGCATCCAACTGGTCGGGAAGCTCCGTTCCGGTGAGTCCGAGATCAACTGCTTTCGCAAATACCAGCGGGTTTGCGGCGTCTACGATGGAAACCTGCACAGGGCCATACCCGGGGACATCCAGTGTGTCGACCGCATTGCCAGTGGGAAGGAGACCGCTTCCGAGGGTGCCGGCAGGCTTTACGAATTTAAGTTTGACAGGAGCTGCCGTTCCGGGAACGCCCGCGATCGCGAAATCGCCGCTGTACTGCACCTGGCCGTCCTGCGTGTCAACATCTGCAATGATGATCTTATCGGTGTTCGTGTTGTAGATCCGAACGCTGGTCTTGTCGCCGGTGATCTCCACAAGGCCTTTTTCAATTGCGAAAGGCCCGACGCCGGAAGAGATGTTGCCGCAGTTTCCTTTGTAACTTACGATTGGCTTGTCTACGGAAACCTGCGCGAAGGTATAGTCCACATCCGCCCCCGGATGGGAGGACTTTTTAATGATCGCAACCTTGCTGGTCACGGACTTGGAGCCGCCCAGTCCGTCGATCTGCTTCTGGTCCGGGCTTCCCATCATTCTAAGAAGGATTCCTTCCCACTCGCCCTTTTCCGCGGGAAGATCGGTCTCAAGGATGTATACACCCTTGCTGGTACCGCCTCTTATGATCGTGACGGGGAGCCGCTTTAACTGCACTTTCTTTTCGTTTTCCATAGGATTTCCCTCCTTATTGGATTGTGATGCAGCGGTTTTGTGTGCCGCGTTTTCCTGTCTTCTTGTATTAATCGTAGTGCAATTTTTGTATAGATGGAAATACAAATAAACCATTAAAAGTATTCAAAAAATGAATTATATGAATGCGCCATGAAGCCCGAGGCACCCTCAAAATGCGGATAACTGGGGGTATATGGATAATTGCGGGTTTTCCTGTGTTTTCAATTGGAATATACGGCGCCGGAAATCAGGATACAGAATTCATATAAATAATAATAACTATAGACAAAAGGAATAATATGCGGTAAGATGATAAAGAAAAAAGCGGGAGAATGATACTGCGAGTGAGGAGAGAGATAAATGGACTTCAGGGAATTGTCTCATATCATGGCGATCGCCAAGTATAAAAACATTACGAAGGCTGCGGAATCGCTGTACCTGACACAGCCGACGCTGTCCAAGACTCTCAAAACGCTGGAGGCGGAGGTCGGGCAGCCGCTGTTCCGCCGGCTGGGGAACAAATATATCCCGACGTACGCGGGCGAGAGGTATATTGAGAGGGCGCAGGAGATCCTGCAGCTGAAAAAAGAACTGGATCAGGAGATGGGGGATATCATCAGTAAAAATGAAGGGGTCCTCAAGATCGGCTTTCCGGCGATGCGCAGCACGTACATGCTTCCCTGTACGCTGCCGATATTCAGGAGCCTGTATCCGGAAGTGAGGATCCTGATCCGGGAGGAGATGTCGGACGTGCTCGTGCGTCTCATCCAGGAGGGTGAGATCGATCTTGCCTTTTTCAACCGCTTTGAGAACGATAAGGATATCGATTATACAATTATGAGCAGAGAGGAATTGCTGCTTGTAGTATCAAAAGAAAATCCTCTGTGCGGGATGGGCGTCAAGATGCACGGCTGCAAGTATCCACACATGGACCTCAGGCTTTTATCTGACCAGAATGTGATCATGCAGGTGCCGGGACAGAGGACGAGGAGTATTACGGACCGGATCTTCAAGAACGCGGGAATGGAGCCGAACATCATCCTGGAGACCGGAAACATTCAGGCGGAGGCAGAGCTGGCCGCAAGGAATTTCGGCGTCGCATTTATCACGGAGACGCACCTGAAACATGTCGCATGTACAGACAGGCTCGCGTTTTTCTCTGTGGGAAAGCCGAACACGACGGTGGACTTCGTCGCAGCATACCGCATGAACAGTTATATCCCATACCACGCTCAGGAGTATATGAAGATCGTGAAAGAGTTTACGTAAGGAATTTGATGAACAGAATACTGACATGATAAAAACAGCCCGGAACGGCCGACGACCGTCCTGGGCTTTTCTCTATTTTGACTGCAGACAGCGTGATGCTTCTTTTTCAAAAAACTGGCATTACCTCCAAAATCATATACAATCCATATTCAGATGATAGTACATCCGATCTCTTTGAGCCTGTCCCATACAAATTGCTGCCGGAGCGTTCCGGTGGATTCCAGCTCCCTGATCATGGCGTCTTCCTTTTCGCTTGCGGCGATGGTGCTGCGCAGTACTTCTTCCGCGTATTCCGGATTGATAAAAATGATTCCGTCCCGGTCGCCCACGACGATATCTCCCGGGGTGACAAGCTGCCCGCCGCAGACGATGGGCACGTTCACTTCGCCGGGGCCGTTAAAAAACGGTCCGTTGGGGCTTGCGCAGCGAGCAAAAATGGGAAAATCCAGAGTTGACAGCACTTCACTGTCTCTGAGAGCTCCGTCACAGACAATACCTGCCGCTCCCATAGCCATCGCATATTTAGTTGTGACCTCGCCCATCACTGCGCGATCCTCAAAACCGCCTGCATCGATTATGATCACGTCCCCGGGTTTTACATAGCGGATTGCCGCTCTGAACATCAGGTTGTCCCCGTGCGGGAGCTTTACTGTAAATGCAGTTCCGAGAAGCGGTTTCCCGGAAAAAGAGATGATCTTATGTCTGACAGCCTGCGTCCTGGCCATGTTGTCGTCAAGATCAGCGACCTGAAGTCCCCTGAAGCGCTCTATAAGTGATTTGTCCGGTCTCTTAAAATCTGTAATGATCCTGCATCCGATTCCCATACATTTACCTCCTTTGTGTTCTTGATGCAGGCGGCCTTTTTTGCCTGCCGCCTTCTTTGTACATGTCTGTGATTTTATTCTAGTACGGTTCAATGATAGAAAAAAATAGGTATAATTCATAAATACTATGAAATTATTGAATGATTATATAATGTCGGATGATGGACGTTTCGGATAAATCACTATTTTGATGGCTTAAATATATGGGGATAACCGTGAAAAACTCGACAAGTTACACAAAAGGCATAGGTAAAATCATGCATAGTAGTTAACAATACTATTCAATATAGGAATGCATCATGCTGCAAAACATGTGCTATGATTTGATTGAAAGGAACAAGAGATTTGGTGACCTTCATGCGGTAACGGGAGGAACAAATGGATTTCAGGGAACTGACTTATGTCATGGCGATCGCAAAATACAAGAATATTACAAAAGCGGCAGAATCACTGTACCTGACACAGCCGACGCTGTCCAAGTTCCTTAAAGCGCTGGAGGAAGAAGTTGGGCAGCCGCTGTTCCGCCGGCTGGGGAACAAGTACATCCCGACGTACGCAGGAGAGAGGTATATCGAGAGGGCCAGGGAGATCCTGCTTTTGAAAAAAGAACTGGATCAGGAGATGGGCGATATCATCAGCAGAAATGAGGGAGTTCTCAAGATCGGTTTTCCGCCGATGCGCGGGACGTATATGCTTCCCTGTACACTGCCCATATTCCGGAGTTTGTATCCGGAAGTCAGAATCAAGATCCGGGAGGAGATGTCAGACGTACTTGTGAAGCTCGTTCAGGAGGGTGAGATCGATCTCGCTTTCTTCAACCACTTCGAGAGCGATAAAAATATAGATTACACGGTGATGAGCAACGAGGAGCTGCTTCTTGTGGCATCAAAGGAAAATAAGCTTTGCCGGATGAGCGTAAAGATGCGCGGCTGCAAGTATCCTCACATAGACCTGAGGCTTTTATCTGACCAGAATGTGATCATGATGCTTCCCGGGCAGAGGACGAGGAGCGTCACGGAACAGCTCTTTAAGAGCGCCGGGATGGAACCTAATATCATTCTGGTGACCGGGAATATCCATGCGCAGGCGGAATTGGCTGCCAGGAATTTCGGTGTCGCCTTTATCACGGAAACGCATCTGAAATACGTCTCATGCAGGGACAAACTGGCTTTTTTCTCTGTCGGAAAACCGAACACAACAATGGACTTTGTCGCCGCGTATCGCATGAACAGCTACATTCCGTATCACGCGCAGGAATACATGAAGATCGTGAAGGACTTTACATAAGAGAGCTGACAGAGGGCGCAGTCCGCTGTCAACCATGAACAGCAGTACAAAAACTGAATAAGCCAGCCAACAGTAGTACTTCATGCAATATGGAGTTACAACTTTCGCGAAAAGAGCAGCCCGATTCCGGCGGGCTGCTCTTTTTTAACATACATAGAGACCTCTGGGGTAGTTGTGCGCCGAAAATGACAAAAATGTCATAATTAAGTCACTTTAGATTAATTATGCTTCTGTAGCATTATAGACATAAGGTCGTTAGGTGAAATGACAGATACACAACAAGAGGAGGTTAAGCAATGGTTAAATTGTATGACGGCGGTGTTTACCTTGTAAATGGCAATGAAATCGTCCCCGAGGCAGAGGCTGCCAGAGTCGAGCAGATGACCGGCAAAAAGGCTGATCCTGCAGAGGCCAAAAAAGGAACGATCGCATATTCGATCATGAAGGCACACAATATATCCGATAACATGGACAACCTTCGCATCAGGTTCGACGCGATGA
>Ga0256405_10008428_pt1 | contig 14787 bp, 13 predicted proteins | sample RumenRJG_02DNA_FD_189096 | JGI IMG/M metagenome (GOLD analysis project Ga0256405, IMG submission 189096) | Bovine rumen microbial communities from Lethbridge, Alberta, Canada - RJG_02 | ecosystem: Host-associated > Mammals > Digestive system > Stomach > Rumen | place: Canada: Alberta... | reverse complement strand
CACAACCCAATAGAGGACGAAGAAGAGGACGGCGATGATCAGCGACACGCCGAGGCCGGTCCGCTTGTTGGCGAAGGCACCCAGCGGCGCGCCGATGAAGAAGAGGATGAAGCAGGCGAGGGCCTGGGCGAACTTGCGCAGAAGCTCCACGTCGGTCTTGTCCGAGATCTTGCGGTTGTACCGGGTCTCTTCCCGGAAGTTGTCCATCATGACACCCAGTTCACCGGCCGCCGCTGCGGCACTGGTGTAGGCCTGTTTCTCAGCGGAAGGGGTGCTCCATTCGATGGGTTCTTCCAGGACGAGGGGCGTCCGTCCGGCGAAATGCTTCGCGGTGTCCAGCTGCTCCTGGTACCGGAGGGCGCGGCGGCCCCAGTAGGTGGCCCGCTGGACCTGGAGGAGGGAATCCCATTCATGCTGCAGGGAATCCTTTCCGACCTTCAGGTGGGCGATGTCGCGGGACTTGACCTGGTCGCCGTACCGGGCGCCGCTGGATTTCTGGAACGCGTAGTTCTCCAGCGGGATGATCATGCTCTGCTTCTCGAATTCGATCCGCTGCAGCTGCAGGGTCGTATCCCGGTATTTCATCGTATTGGTTTCCTGGTAGTTGATGCCGCTGTACAGGTCGAAGGTGATGTAGTCCTTCGCCTTGGACATGCGCATCATCGCGGAATCCGCCAGTACGAGGCTGACGTTGCCCTGCTGGGCAGTATGGTCATAGACGATGACCCCGTGCATCATGCCGGTCTCTTTGTCGCGGTCGTCGATCCGGAGGACATAGCCCTCGAGGCCGTCGTAGAAGGTGCCGGTCGGGATGTTGATTTCGTTCTTGGTCTTGCCGATGTCGTCGCGCAGCGTATAAATCTGGTTGTAGGCGATCGGCACGAGGTTGTTGGCGGCGAAGAAAGCGCCGATGCTGATGATGACTGAGGTGATCATCAGCGGCATGAGCACCCGGCGCAGCGAGATGCCGGCCGACTTGATGGCGATCAGCTCGTTGTTTTCGGACATTCCGCCCAGGGTGAAGGTGGAGGCCAGCAGGGTGGCCAGCGGGAGGGAAAGCGGCAGCAGGGTCGCGCCGCCCCAGCCCATGAATTCCAGGATCACCTTGAAACTCAGTCCCTTGCCGACGAGCTCATCGATATAGACCCACAGGAACTGGAGCATCAGGATGAACACGACGACCACCAGCGTGCCGACGAACGGCCCGATGAACGCCTTGAGGATGAACTGGTCCAGTTTCTTCATATAGATTCTTCGCTTTGCTCAGAATGACAGGGTGGTGCTCAGAATGACAGGGTGGTGCTCAGAATGACAGGGTGTGTGCGGGTTACGCGGTGGCGATTTCGATAAGTTTCTCGAGGGCGTCCTTGAGCCCGTCGGGATTCTTGCCGCCAGCCGTAGCAAGTCCGGGCTGTCCGCCTCCGCCGCCCTGGATGAACTTGGCGGCTTCGCGGATGTCCTTGCCCGCGTTCTTGCCCGCTGCGACCAGGTCGGCCGTATACATCAGCACCAGGTTCGGCTTGCCGTCGAACAGGTAGGCACCTGCCAGGACGAAGCCGGAAAGCTCTTTCTGGAGCAGGAGGGCGACGTTGCGGACCATGGCCGGGTCCATGCTGCGGTCGAAGGCGATGACCTTGCGGCCGCCGATTTCCTTCGCACCGGCGGCGAGGGCCTTGGCCAGCTGTTGCGCCTTCTCGGCCTGGAAGGCCTCGACCTCTTTCTTAAAGGCGGCATTCTCACCGATCATCTTCTCGATGGCGGCGGTCAGGTCCGGGGTGTTGTTGAAGAAGGTCTTGGCGCTGCGCAGGGCTTCCTGGGCGGCATAGACCACCTTTTCGGCCGCTTCGCCGGTCACGGCCTCGATGCGGCGTACGCCGGCGGCGATGGCGCTCTCGGAGACGATCTTGAAGAAGCCGATCCGTCCGGTGGCGGTGGCGTGGGTGCCGCCGCAGAGCTCGGTCGAGGGACCGAAGTTGACGACGCGGACGCGGTCGCCGTATTTCTCGCCGAAGAGGGCGATGGCGCCCATGGCATTGGCTTCCTCCATAGTGGCATCCCGTTTCTCGCAAAGCGGGAAGTCGCTGCGGATCAGCTGGTTGACACGTTTCTCCACTTCCATGATCTCTTCATCGGTCATCTTGGAGAAGTGGCTGAAGTCGAAGCGCAGATAGTCCGCGCAGACATAGGAGCCTTTCTGCTCGACGTGGGTGCCGAGGACTTCGCGCAGGGCGGTGTCCATCAGGTGGGTAGCCGTATGGTTGGCGGCAATCTTCAGCCGGCGGTCGGCGTCGACGGTCAGGGTAAAGGCTTGAGTGCCGTCCTGCGGCAGCCGCTCGGCGATATGGATGGTCAGGTTGTTTTCCTTGACGGTGTTGAGGATGGCGATCTTCTCGCCGCCCTCGGACTCGATCCAGCCCGTGTCGCCGACCTGGCCGCCCATTTCCGCATAGAACGGGGTGCGGTCGAAGACCAGCTGGAAGAGGGTCTTGTTCTTCTGCTTGACGATACGCTGCTTCAGGAGGGTGGCGCCTTCGACGACGGTGGTGTCATAGCCGAGGAATTCGACTTCCTCGCCGCTGCGGAACTCGGTCCAGTCGCCGAACTCGTTGGCGGTGGCGGCGCGGGCGCGCTCCTTCTGCTTGGCCAGCTCGGCCTGGAAGCCGTCCAGGTCGACGGTGTAGCCGCGCTCGGTGGCGATCAGTTCGGTCAGGTCGACCGGGAAGCCGTAGGTATCGTAGAGGACGAAGGCGTCGGCGCCGGCGATCTTCTTCGTGTCGGCGGCCTTGGCCATGTAGTCGTCCAGCATGCGGATGCCGCGGTCGAGGGTGCGCAGGAAGGCCATTTCCTCTTCGCGGATGACGCTCTCGATCAGTTTCTGCTGGGCGGGAAGTTCCGGATAGGCGTCGCCCATGTCGGCGACGAGCTGGGGCACGAGACGGCACAGGAACGGTTCGGTGAAGCCGAGGAAGGTATAGCCGTAGCGGACGGCCCGGCGCAGGATGCGGCGGATGACGTAGCCGGCCTTGACGTTGGACGGCAGCTGGCCGTCGGCGATGGCGAAGGCGATGGCGCGGATGTGGTCGGCGCACACGCGCATGGCCACGTCGGTCTTTTCGCCATCATGGTATTTCTTGCCGCTGAATTCCTCCAGCTTGCCGATCAGGCCGCTGAAGACATCGGTTTCGTAGTTGCTGGTCTTGCCCTGGAGCACCATGCAGAGGCGCTCGAAGCCCATGCCGGTGTCGATGTTCCGGGCCGGAAGCGGCTCGAGGTGGCCGTCGGCCTTGCGGTTGTACTGCATGAACACCAGGTTCCAGATCTCGATGACCTGGTCGTTGTCGGTGTTGACGAGGCTGGCGCCCGGGACGGCGGCGATTTCCGCGTCGGTACGCAGGTCGATGTGGATTTCGCTGCACGGGCCGCACGGGCCGGTGTCGCCCATTTCCCAGAAATTGTCATGCTTGTTGCCGAGCAGGACATGGTCCGCCGGCATGTGCTTGAGCCAGGCCTGGCGCGCTTCTTCGTCGAGGGTGGTGCCGTCTTCGGCGCTGCCTTCGAATACGGTGGCGTAGAGCTTGGACTTGTCGATCTTGTAGACGTCGGTCAGCAGCTCCCAGGCCCAGTCGATGGCCTCGGTCTTGAAATAGTCGCCGAAGCTCCAGTTGCCCAGCATCTCGAACATGGTGTGGTGCCGTCCGTCGTGGCCCACGGCTTCGAGGTCATTGTGCTTTCCGCTGACGCGCAGGCACTTCTGGCTGTCGGTGGCCCGGGGGAACTTCGGGGCGGAGTTGCCCAGGAAAATGTCCTTGAACTGGTTCATGCCCGCGTTGGTGAACATCAGGGTCGGGTCGTTCTTGATGACCATCGGGGCGGAGGGGACCACGGTGTGGCCCTTGGAGGCAAAGAAGTCGAGATACTTCCGGCGTATTTCTTGTGCTGTCATATACAAGCAGGTGTTTTTCATTCAATCTTGCAAAGATAGCAATTTCTTGGGAAACACCTGCAACCGTACCCGTCTGTTTCTGAGAAAAGCCGGATTGGAACGATTTGTGCAAAAATGTTTATCTTTGTCGGTTACAACTGTATGACAAATGGCAAAAGGCGCCCGGAAATACCGCTTGAATCCCCAGACCCTGCTCTATGAGACGGAGAAGGTGCCGTTGGGTACGCGGCTGTCATGGATCTTCGGATTCGTGGCGGGAAGCCTGCTGCTGTCGTTCTTCTGGTTCTGGTTCTATTCTTCCGTGCTGGGGCTGGAGTCGCCGAAAACCCTGATCCTGAAAAAGCAGAATGCCCGCTGGACGTCGCGGATCGAACAGATGGACCGGCAGCTGGACGCCGCCCAGACAACCCTGGAGGGCCTGCGGATCCGGGATGACGAAATCTACCGCAACATCTTCGGCATGAACCCGATCGCCCCGGAAGTGCGCAACGCCGGCTTCGGCGGGACCAACCGCTATGCCTACCTGGATGTCATCTCCGACAATTCCCAGCTCAAGAAGACGGCCCTGCGGCTCGACCGGCTGACCAAACAGGCCTTCGTCCAGAGCAAATCCTTCGACGACGTGGGCGCCCTGTCCAAGCGGGCGGGCGACATGGCTTCATGCATTCCGCTGATTCCGCCGGTCAATCCCGATCCGACCAAATACCGTCTGACCAGTCCTTTCGGCTACCGGAGCGACCCGATCAGCGGCGTCTCCACCTTCCATGCCGGCATCGACTTCGCCATGGACCAGGGCAATCCGATCTACTCCACCGGCGACGGCACCGTCAAGACCGTGAGTTATGAACTCGGCGGCTACGGCAACTCCGTGGTCATCGACCACGGCTTCGGCTACGAGACCCGTTACGCGCACATGCATATGATATATGTAGTTGAAGGGATGAAGGTGAAGCGGGGCGAATGCCTGGGCACGTCCGGCAAGACCGGCAAAGTCACGGGACCGCACCTGCATTATGAAGTGTTCTACCGCGGCGACCATGTCAATCCGATGGATTACGTAGACATGGACATGACGACTGAGGAGTACATGACCATGGTCCACAAAGTGGAATCCGAGTCCAAGAACGTGTTGAACAAGCCTTTTGAGCGGATACGATGAGCAAGTACGAGTTTGACAGGGATTTCCGGTTCCGCAAGGCGCGGACCTCCGCACGGAAGATCGCCTTCCGGGTGATGGCATGGATCTTCGGTACCATGACCCTGGCCGTGCTGTATTATATCGTTCTTTCCCTGTTCATCAGCACCGATACCGAAAAACGCCTGATCCGGGAAAACCGTATGTATGCGCGGTTGTATCCGGAGCTGGAAGAGAAACAGCAACTGCTTGAGGATGTGACCCTTGACCTGCAGGGGCGGGATGATGCGATCTATGAGCGGATCTTCCATACGCAGGCCCCCCGGATCGACCCGCGGGGGACGGGCATCGTGTTCCGCCAGGATACCGTCCGCCAGGAAGACCTGGTGGAGGAAACGTTCCGGCGGGCTGAAGGCCTCCGGACCAAGACGTCCGGCGTGGACAGTTCGTTCCTGTCCGTATTCGCCGCCCTGGCCGGCGGGCAGGCCCTTCCTCCGGTGAGCCTTCCGCTGGAAGACGTATCCTATACCTTGACCGGCGCTTCGACGGGGGAGCGGATCAGTCCGTTCTCGAAGGTGGAGAGTTTTCACGGAGGCCTGGATATCATTGCCGCCCAGGGGGATCCGGTGTTGGCGACGGCGGACGGCATCGTTCGTGACGTGACCCGGTCCGGAAAGGGACTGGGCAATGTCGTGACCATCGACCACGGCAACGGGTACGAGACCCGCTATGGACATCTGGGAAACATCTATGTGTCCAAGGGCCAGAAAGTTACGCGTGGAAAGCGGATTGCGCTGGTCGGGATCTCCGGCAAGTCCCTGGTGCCGCATCTGCACTATGAGATCCTCCGTGACGGGGTGCCCCAGGATCCGTCCCGGTATTTCGTGGCCTCGTTGGGACCGCAGGCCTTCGCCGACGTGGCCTTCATGGCGGCCAGTACGGAACAATCGCTTGATTAATAAATACCTACAGATATGGAGAAGATCTATTACACCATCGGCGAGACGGCCGAAATCCTCGGAGAATCCACTTCGCTGGTCCGTTTCTGGACCAATTCTTTCGAGAAGTTCCTCAATCCGCGCCGCAATGCCAAGGGAAACCGGATCTATACGGCCGATGAGATCGATACCCTCAAGCAGATCCACCTGCTGGTCAAAGAGCAGGGGATGACCCTGGAAGGGGCGGCCCGCCGCCTGTCCGAAGACCGCCGCAGCGTGGACAGCCGGGTCAAGGCCCTTGACACCCTCAAGGAGATCCGCGCCCAGTTGGCGGAAATACGCTCCTCCCTGTAAGGAATTTGCAAAAATTTGCATACCTTTGCAAATTGCAATCAGAATGTAAAAAGGTATACCGAATAATATGGCTACAAAGAAAATCAAGAAAGTAGAGACCCCGATCGACCAGCGGGAAACGTTCGTTTCGATCCAGAAGAACTTTGCCGATTCCGAGCTTTCCGTCGAGGAAAAGCTCCGTACCCTGTACGACCTCCAGAAGGCCGACACTGAAATCGACAAGATCCTCTTCCTGCGCGGCGAACTGCCCTCCGAGGTTGAGGAACTCGAGCAGGAGATCGCCGGTCTGAAGGACCGTATCGCCGAGAACACGGAACTGATCGAGGGGTACAACAAGACCATCGCGCTGGGCAAGCAGCAGATCGTGGAGTGCGACACCCAGATCGCCCAGTACCAGAAGCAGCTGGAGAACATCGCCAACAGCCGCGAGTTCGACTCGATCAACAAGGAGATCGAGAACCAGGACCTGGAGCGCCAGATCGCCGAAAAGAACATCGGCGAGGCCAAGATAAAGATCGCCGAGTGCAAGGATGCCATCGAGGACATCAAGGATCGGATCGCCATCCGTACCGAGGACCTGCAGGCCAAGAAAGAGGAACTCGCAGGCATCGTCGAGTCCACCGCCAAGGAAGAGGCCGCCCTTCGCGAAGGCCGTGAGGCCTGCGCTGCGAAGATCGACGCCCGTACCATGAGCGCCTATGAGCGGATCCGTGCCAGCGTGCACAACCACCTGGCGGTCGTGACCGTCTACAACGGCAATGCCTGCGGCGGCTGCTTCAACACCATCATCCCGCAGCGTCTGGTCGACATCGCTTCCAACCGCAAGCTCATCATCTGCGAGCACTGCGGCCGGATCATCGTCAGCCCGGATATCGAGCAGGCGGAATAACTTTTTAAATACCGGACGACATGCCTGACGCCAAACGGACCCCCCGCAGGAAAAGTCAGGACGTCAACTTGGATACACTGGGGCTTGAGATGGGGAACAAACCGCCTCAAGCTCTTGATTTCGAGGAGGCGGTCCTGGGAGCGCTGCTCATTGAACCGAGCTGCGTGGACGAGGCTATGGAGGAGCTGACGCCCTCCTGCTTCTATGACCCCAAACACAAGATGATCTTCGAGGCCATGGTCTCGCTGGTCAACGAACATGTCGCCCTGGACCTGCTGAGCGTCTCGCAGAAACTCCATGAGCGCGGCCAGCTCGAAGAGATTGGCGGTGCCGTGCGCCTGGCCTCCCTGAGCCAGAAGATCGGCGCGGCCGCCCATATCGAGTACTATATCAAGATCCTTAAGCAGAAGACGATCCAGCGGGACCTGATCACGGCCTCGTTCGACATTCTCAAGAATTCCTACGACGACTCGGTCGATGTCGACGACCTGATCGACATGTCCCAGTCGAAGATCTTCGCGGCCATCCAGAATAACGTCAAGAAAGACGTGCAGGAGATTGGCTCGGTCATCAAGTCCGCCATGGAAGACGTGGAACGCATGCAGTCCCAGAGCGGACTGAGCGGCGTCCCTTCCGGCTACCCGTCAATCGACAAGGTGACCATGGGCTGGCAGCCCTCCGACCTGATCATCCTGGCCGCCCGCCCTTCCGTGGGTAAGACGGCGTTCGCGCTCAACATCGCCCGCAATGCGGCGGTCGACCACAACATGCCCGTCGCCATCTTCTCCTTGGAAATGCCGGCCATCCAGCTGGCCAAGCGTCTGATGACCTCCGAGTCCGGCCTGCCCGCGGACAAGATCAAGGGCGGTACCAAGCTGGACGCCCACGAGTGGGAGCAACTGGAATACCGGCTCAAGGCACTTTCGAAAGCCCCTCTGTACGTGGATGATACCCCGGGTCTCCCGATCATGGAGTTCCGGACCAAGGTCAAGCGTCTGGTCAAGAGCAAGGGTGTCCGCCTGGTCATCGTCGACTACCTCCAGCTGATGCAGGGCCCTGCCGAGCTGCGGGGCATGCGCGAGCAGGAGGTCGCCGCGATCTCCCGTACCCTGAAGATGACCGCCAAGGAACTCAACGTTCCGATCATTGCCTTGTCCCAGCTGTCCCGAGACGCGGTCAAGCGCGCCGGCAGCAACGGCAAGCCGATGCTCAGCGACTTGCGTGAATCCGGTTCTATCGAGCAGGATGCGGATATGGTCATCTTCGTCCACCGTCCCGATTACCTGGGACTTTCCGAGACCGAAAACGGCAAGGAAACCACCCAGATCATCATCGCGAAGCACCGCAACGGCGAGACCTGCGATATCGACATGCTCTTCAAGAGCGAGCAGGTGCGCTTCGTCGAACTCGACCAGACCCTGGTGGCCCAGGCCGAGTCGATGGAATACCCGTCGGCCATGAATATGGATTTCCCGACCGGCGGCTATGGCGGCGACGACTTCGGCAACAGCAGTTTCCAATGATCCGCAGAATCCTCATGACCCTGACGGTGCTGGCGCTCCTGACGCCGGCCCTGTCCCTGTCCGCCCAGCGAAGCGGGTGCATCCCGGTCCACGGCCTGACGCGCAGCGAACTGGCCTACGACGGCGGGGAGCGCATGTCGTTCGTGATCCACTATAAGTGGGGCATCATCAATGCGGACGTGGCTTCGGCCTCGGTGTCGCTGGATACCACGGTCTTGGCTGGCCGCAAGGTATTCAATGGCAGGATCTTCGGCCAGAATGCCAAGAAATTCGACCCCTTCTTTAAGATGCGGGAGGATTTCCGCACTTGGTTTACGATGGACGGGCTGGAGCCGCGGCGGTTCACGCGCGATTCCAAGGAGGGCAACTGGTTCGCAACCAACGAGTATTCCTTTGACTGGGGCAGCAAACAGATCCATGCCGCCCTCGAGAGCAAGTCGAAAGGACCGCGGTCCATGGACCTGCCCCTGACGGATTGCACCTTCGACGTGCTGTCCCTGTTTTATTTCGCCCGCAACCTGGATTTCTCCCGTGTCGAGCCCGGCAGGAAATATCCGCTGACCTTCGCCGTAGATGACGACATTTGCAACATCTATTTCATTTACAGGGGCGTTGAGGTGAAGAACATTAAAGGGATCGGCAAGGTCCGGACCCGCCGTTTCACCGTTTCCCTGGCTTCCGGCCAGGTCTTCGGCGAGGATGGGGGAGCGGCCGGCGACATGTGGTTCACCGACGACGACAACCGTCTGCTGGTCTGGTTCGACACGCCGATCCGGATCGGCCACATCTATGGCCGCCTGACGGCCTGGGACGGCGCGAAGCATCCGTTTGACGCTTTGGTGGAGCCTGCCCGATGAGCCAGGAAATCTCTCATACCGGAAAAGTCCTCTCCGTCGGTCCGAAGGTGACGACGGTGGAGATCGTTTCGAAGTCGGCCTGTGCCTCCTGCCATGCGGCCGGCCTGTGCACGGCGTTCGAGTCGGTGCAGAAACAGGTCGAGGTCCCGACCGACCCCGCCGCCGGATTCACCCCGGGCGAGGAAGTGGAAGTGACGCTGCGCGGCAGCCTGGGGACGAAAGCCGTCCTGCTGGCTTATGTCGTTCCCCTTTTCATTTTACTGATTTTAGTCGTATCTTTGTCGTTTACGGATATGCACGAACTGGCGGTCGCGGCCGCCGGGCTGGGCGGCATGGCCATCTGGTACGGGATCCTCTGGTTTTTCCGGGGATCACTCGAGCGTGAATACCGGTTTTATGCAAGACGAAAGTAATATAAACCTAAATACTTATGTCAACAACAATTATCTGGACCATTGCCATTATCGCCATCCTCGGTGGCCTGCTGGCGCTCGTCCTCTACTTTGTGGCTGAAAAGTTCAAGGTAGTGGAAGACCCGCGCATCGACGAGGTGGAGAAGGTAATGCCCGGGGCTAACTGCGGCGGCTGCGGTTTCGCGGGCTGCCGTGCGTTTGCGGACGCCGCCGTCAAGGCGCCGAACCTGGACAACAATTACTGTCCGGTGGGCGGCAACGACGTGATGAAGAAGGTGGCTGCGATCCTCGGGTACGAAATCAAGGAAAAGGCTCCGATGGTGGCGGTTGTCCGCTGCAACGGCAGCTGTGAGAACCGTCCCAAGACCAACGAGTACGATGGTGCGTCATCCTGCAAGGTGAAGGCCGCCCTGTACAGCGGCGATACCGGCTGCGCATTCGGGTGCCTGGGTTGCGGGGACTGCGTGGCCGCCTGCCAGTTCGGCGCGCTGTCCATGGACCCTGTCACCGGCCTTCCGGTCGTGGACGAGAGCAAGTGTACCGCTTGCGGCGCCTGCACGAAGGCTTGCCCGAAACAGATCATCGAGCTCCGTGCCAAGGGCCCGCGCGGCATGCGCATGTATGTCAGCTGCGTCAACAAGGACAAGGGACCGGCCGTCAAGAAGGCCTGCGCCGCCGGCTGCATCGGCTGCGGCATCTGCCAGAAGACCTGCCAGCACGGTGCGATCACCGTCGAGAACAATGTCGCTTACATCGACTATACCAAGTGCAAGCTTTGCCGTGAGTGCGAGGCGATGTGCCCGACCGGCGCCATCCATGGCGTGGGCTTCCCGAAGCCGCTGGACAAGGAGGCTGTGAAGACCCGCATCCAGGAGCGCCAGAAGAAGGCCCGCGAGGCCGCTGCCGCCGCCGCTGCTGCCGCCAAGGCCGCCGCGGAAGCCGCTGAACCTGTAAAGAAGGAGGAAAACAATGGCTAAGATCACATTCTCCCTGGGCGGCGTCCATCCGGACGACGCCAAACTTGCCAAGGACCGTCCCATCGAGGTCCTGCCGCTTCCGCAGACCGTCTATGTCTCCATGGCCCAGCACCTGGGCGCTCCGGCCAAGCCGGTGGTCGCCGTCGGTGACGTGGTGAAGACCGGACAGGTCATCGCCGAACCGGGCGGTTTCATTTCCGCTTTCGTGCATGCTCCGGCCAGCGGTACCGTTAAGTCCATCGCTCCGCGCAAGGACCTGGCCGGCAACTGGATGACCCATATCGAGATCGCCGTGGAAGGGGACGAGTGGGCTGAAGGGATCGACCTGAGCGATACCCTGGTCACCGAGATCCCCGAAGACCGCGCCTTCATCCTCGACCGCATCAAGGCCAACGGCGTCGTCGGTCTGGGCGGTGCGACCTTCCCGACCCATGTCAAGCTGAACCCGGCTCCGGGCAGCGTGGCCGAATGCCTGATCATCAACGGCGCCGAGTGCGAACCGTACCTGACCAGCGACTACCGCATCATGCTCGAGCATCCGAAGGAGATCGTCCTCGGCGCGGCCATCATGCAGAAGGTTCTGGGCGGCTGCAAGTGCGTGATCGGCATTGAAGAGAACAAGCCGGCCGCCATCGAGAAGATGCGCGCGGCCGTGGGCGAACTGCATCTGGGCAATATCGAGGTTGTCAGCCTCAAGAAGAAATATCCGCAGGGCGGTGAAAAACAGCTCATCGACGCCGTGATGCACCGTCAGGTCGGCTCCGGCGGCCTCCCGATCAGCGTGGGTGCCGTCGTCCAGAACGTCGCTACGTCCCTGGCTGTCTATGAGGCGGTCCAGAAGAACAAGCCGTTGATCACCAATACCCTGACGATCACCGGTGACTGCCTCCCCGTCGAGAAGATGCACAACTACCTGTTCCGCATCGGCATGCCGCTCAGCTACATCGCCGAGCAGGCTGGCGGCGTCCCCGAGGGCGCGGCCAAGCTGATCAGCGGCGGCCCGATGATGGGCAAGGCGATCGCCAACCTCGACGCCTGCACCGTCAAGGGTTCCTCCTCGATCCTGTACCTCTCCGAAGCGGCGACCCGCCGCGAACCCGAAACCAACTGCATCCGCTGCGGCAAGTGTGCCGAGGCCTGCCCGATGGGCCTGGAACCGTTCCTGCTCAACAAGCTCGCCCGCGCCGGCAAGACCGATGAACTGGAGGCCAATGCCGTCCAGGACTGCATCGAGTGCGGCTGCTGCCTCTATACCTGCCCGGCCCACCTTCCGCTGCTGGACATCATCCGCCAGGCCAAGGGCCAGGTGATGGGTATCATCCGCGCCCGCGCCGCGGCTGCAAAAGCCGCTGCCGAGGCTGCGAAGGCCGCGAAGAATTAACCTGATAAATGCAAAGTACGATGAATAAAATGTTGGTTTCACCTTCTCCGCACATCCATTCGGCCGTCTCTACGACGAGCCTGATGCGTGACGTGGTCATCGCCCTGCTGCCGGCCGCCATCTGTTCCGTCGTCTTCTATGGCTGGATGGAACTGCTGATCCTGGCTGTGAGCGTGGCGTCCTGCGTCCTGCTGGAGTATGTCATCACCCGATACCTGATGAAGGCCCCGAGCACCATCTGCGACCTGTCCGCTGTCGTGACCGGTCTGCTGCTCGGCCTCAACCTTCCTGCTACGACCCCCTGGTGGATCGTCCTCATCGGCGCCGTCGTCGCCATCGGCGTGGCGAAGATGAGTTTCGGCGGCCTCGGCCAGAACCCTTTCAACCCGGCGCTTACCGCCCGTGTGTTCCTGCTGGTCTCCTATCCGACCTACATGACGCACTGGGAGGCTCCGCAGGGTCTCTTCGGCGTCGACGCCGTGACCGGTCCGACTCCGCTCGGTATGGTCAAGGAAGGCCTGCTCCAAGGCCAGACCGTTCCGCAGATTATGTCCGACAATGGCCTGAGCTACAGCCAGATGCTGTTTGCCAACATCGGCGGAACCGCCGGTGAGGTCTGTGCCCTGGCCCTGCTGGCAGGGTTTGTCTATCTGCTCGTCCGCCGGGTTATCCGCCCGCACATCACCCTGAGCATCTGGGCGACCGTCGCCCTGGTCAGCCTGATCTTCTGGCTGGCGTCTCCTGACCGCTTCACCGATCCGCTCTTCAACCTGCTGACCGGCGGTATGATCCTCGGTTCCTGCTTCATGGCGACCGACTATGTCACCAGCCCGATGAGTGTCAAGGGCGGGATCATCTTCGGTATCGGCATCGGTTTCATCACCATGATGATCCGTTACTTCGGTTCCTATCCGGAAGGCATGTCGTTCGCGATCCTGATCATGAACGCCTTCGTTCCGCTGCTGAACATGTGGTTCCACCAGAAAAAATACGGGAGGAAATAAGCCATGGCCGTACAATCCAATCTCAAGAACATGTTCGTGTGCCTCTTCGGCACCTGCCTGGTCTGCTCGGCCCTGCTGGCCGGCGTGTACGCCATGACCAAGGCTCCGATCGACGCGACCAACGCCCGGCTCCTCAAGGAAGCCGTCGGCGCCGTCCTGCCGCAGGGTGGGGAGCTCTCCGACGCCCAGACGCTGGAAGTCGGCGGACAGCCCTCCGAATATTATGTGCTCAACCAGGACGGGACCCCGGCCGCCTATGCGGTCAAGTCCACCGTCGTGGGCTTCGGCGGCCCGCTGACCCTGATGGTCGGCGTGACGGCTGACGGCACCGTCTACAATACCTCCGTCCTTTCCCACTCCGAGACTCCGGGCCTCGGCGCGAAATGCACCACGGACGAGAAGTTCATGGCGCAGTGGAAAGGCTTCAATCCGGCTGAAAAGATCCTCAAGGTCAAGAAGGACAACGGCGATGTGGATGCGATCACCGCTTCCACCATCACCTCCCGTGCCTATACCCTGGCCGTGGAGAACGCCGTCAATGCACTCAAATCGATAGGAGGGCTTAACAATGACTAAACTGCAACTCATTACCAAGGGATTTGTCAAAGACAACCCGACCTTCGTCCTGCTGCTCGGCATGTGTCCGACCCTGGCGACGACCACTTCCGCCATCAACGGCCTGAGCATGGGTCTTGCCACCCTGTTCGTCCTGGTCCTGGCCAACATGGCTATCTCCGCCGTGGCTCCGGTCGTTCCGGACAAGGTCCATATCCCGGTCTATATCGTCATCATCGCGACCTTCGTGACCCTGCTGCAGCTGCTGATGCAGGCCTTCGTGCCGGACATCTATGCGACCCTCGGCCTGTTCATCCCGCTGATCGTCGTGAACTGTATCGTCCTCGGCCGTGCGGAAGCGTTCGCCAACAAGAACACGGTGCTCGACTCCGCCCTGGACGGCCTCGGCGTCGGCCTCGGTTTCACCTGCTCGCTGACGGTCCTGGGCATCGTGCGTGAGATCCTCGGCAGCGGTTCCGTCTTCGGCTGGAAGTTCATCTCCGGCGACGGCATGCTCGCCTTCGTCATGGCCCCGGGTGCCTTCCTGGCGCTGGGTTACCTGATGGTGCTTTTCAACAAGTTTGTGGCTAAGAAATAAGGAGGAAACGTTATGGAAATCTTATTGATCATCGTTTCGGCGATCTTCGTCAACAACATCGTCCTGGCGCAGTTCCTGGGTATCTGCCCGTTCCTGGGTGTGTCCAACAAGCTCTCCACGGCAACCGGCATGTCCGCCGCCGTCTGCTTCGTCATCACCCTGGCGACCCTGGTGACCTACTTGCTCAACAAGTACCTCCTCCTGCCGTTCCAGCTGGAAT
>Ga0256405_10008427_pt1 | contig 14789 bp, 12 predicted proteins | sample RumenRJG_02DNA_FD_189096 | JGI IMG/M metagenome (GOLD analysis project Ga0256405, IMG submission 189096) | Bovine rumen microbial communities from Lethbridge, Alberta, Canada - RJG_02 | ecosystem: Host-associated > Mammals > Digestive system > Stomach > Rumen | place: Canada: Alberta... | reverse complement strand
AAAAGCAAGCGGTGGTCCGCATTTCGCCCTTGAGAGGGGCGGCTAGTAATAGAGGGCTAATATCTGCCCGTCTATGAAAAACCACCGGATCGTCCGGTGGATATTTATTTGTCTCTTTTAAAGCGACAGAAACTCATTTTTATTATTTTATAATAATGCATGCTAAGGAGTAATATATGAAAAATTTAAGTGAGAAAAAAATTAAAAAAATCGAAAAATCTTCCTCTTATATAAGTAAAGGGACTTTTTGTTTGGCCCTAAGGAGGACATATGTCAAAAAAGAAAAAAAGAAGTAACAATTACCCATATGGTGGAGATGGAATGTTCTTTTATCATAAAAAGACCAAACATCCAGCAAGACAAATTAAGCACACTCAAAAGACGTGGACAAATAAAAGGTATACTCATAGTCCAAATAGAATTAAAGATTACGAAGAAGATGAACTATTATCTACTAGCGATAATCCAATTTATGTGACCAAATTAGAGTTCACAGATAGCATCTATACAAGGGGATATCCATATAATATGAAAAAGAAAAAGCGTTGAATAACAACGCTATTGCTGGTCGCAGAACAATTAAGTTCAAAAACTCACACTTTTCAGTGGAGAACTAGCTCCAGCATAATAATTAAAGCAAATAATATTTGCCAATTCAATAAATAACTTAAAAAAATTTATTATAAACACACATATTACAAAAAGTTGTTAACTTTATATTTATATAATTCTCGGTTAACAAACAACATAATTGAAAAGTTTGTTAACTTTTTTTCGCCTTTAATTATTGTGTTTTGTAAACAATATATGAAGTGAATCAAAAAAATATAACGACAGTAATATTTGTGATAAAATATTTGTCGGTGATTAATTATGAAAAATAGTAGATTGTTTCTTTTATTGTCGTCTATGGCAATGCTTTTGGCGTCTTGTGGAAATGCTTCTGCAGCTCCGCTCCCTGAGGGTGACGGATATATTGACGCTCTTCCACAAAGCATGGATGACGGTACATTTTTACAAGCCTTCAACTGGAAATATACTCAAGTAATTGAAAATTTGCCAACCTTAGCCGATCAAGGATTTAAGGGAGTCCAAATTTCTCCTGTTCAAGTTCCAAAAGGAAATGGTTCACAATGGTATTTCTTTTACCAACCGCTTAGTTTTACCGTTGCCGATAAGTCTCCTCTTGGCACCAAAGAAGAATTAAGAGAACTATGTACTGAAGCTGATAAATATGGCATCTCTATCATCGTAGATGTTGTTGCCAATCATATGGCGGCAACAGGAGAAAAGGATAGCAATGGCATTCCTATTGTCGATCCAGCAGTTAGAGAATATGAGCCAACCCTTTATGATGGAAGACTTACTTATTTCCATCAATCACCTCAAAATTCACTTAGTGGTAGTGGTGCAGTGACACAATATTACCAATATGGTGTTTTGCCCGATTTAAATACTGGAAATGAATATGTCCAAGAAAGAGTTCTTTCATTTTTGAAAGAATGCATTGATGTTGGTATCGATGGATTTAGATTTGACGCAGCCAAGCACATTGAAACTCCTCGTGATCCTTCTTACGCAAGCGATTTCTGGCCAAATACTTTAGGCGTTGCTAAGGAGTATTACAAAACAAAAACAGGGGCAGATTTATTTGCATATGGAGAAACTCTTGGTGGTCTTGATGGTGGAAGAAACGACCTTTCAATCTACACCGACTATATGAAATTAACTGATGATGGTTACATTACACAAATCAACTCTGGCATTTCTAGCAATGCTGAATTAGTGGCCACAGCAGATTTTGCAAAGAAAACTGATCATAACAACTTAATCACATGGGTATTCAGCCATGATTCATATGAGAAAACTGGCGCGACAGAAGAATCGTTCTACAAGAGATATTCAAGACAATGGGCTGTTTTAGCCTCTAGAAAAGGTTCTAACCCAATGCTATTAGCTAGACCTGACGAAGACAAAACAGTAGGTAAAATAGCATATTATGATTTTGAAAAACCTTCGTTTGGCGCAATTAATAGATTTCATAATCGTTTTATCGGAGCCGAAGAAAACCTTTATGCGCTCGAAGATTTAAATGTATTTGTTAACGAAAGAACGTCAGCCAATCAAAACGGAGCAATGCTTGTTAATGTAAAACCAAATAGTGGTTTAACTAAGAATGTCACGTTTGAAAAACTTCCTGATGGTGAATACTTTGACCAATTAACAAATAAATTAGTGGTCGTTAAAGATTCAAAGGCCAAGATTACCTTTGACGCAACAGGCGTTTGTGTCCTTACGAAAACCAATAATTCAAAGCGCCCTTCAATCAGTGTTAACAAAACTGGATGTAATTTCCAAAACTCTATAAAAATCACAATAACCGCAAAGAACTCCACTAAATCGTACTATCAATTGAACGATGGAGAGAAAAAAGAATTCAATGGTTCAACTTCTATTACCATCACTAGTGAAGGTGTCACAAAGTTATTTATCCATGCCGAAAGAGAAGGAACAGTTGTCGAAAGAGTGTATAACTACAAAAAGATTAATATCAGTTCAAATGGATTCAATATTGTGAATTTAAATCCATCTTATTTAACTGACTATGCTTTGTATTATTGGGCATGGCCTGAAAGAGGAAGTGGAAAGTGGTATAACGACTACACGGTCGTAGACAAGAATGTAATCATCGAATTCCCAAGTGGTTTATCTAAGTTCTTGTTGGCCATTTTCCCAAAAGGATACAAAATTACAAATGTCAATGCTTGGGATTCAAAAGTAATTAAACAGACAGGTGATATTGATATTTCTTTGAAATATTATGACGCTGCTGACTTTTAGTCTATGTCTAACAAAAAATTGAAATCTTCTATTAATAAAAAACCGGCGATATTTGCGTTGATTGGAATTGTATTAAGCACGTTCTTTATCTTTTGGTTTGCGTTCTCTAATGACGCTTTATCCATAAGATTAATAATCATTGTTTTCTGTTCAATTTTTGACATCTTTGGGATAATCTTATTCTGTGGTCAAGCTCTTGTTTGGGTCGAAATAAAAGATGATTATTTTCACTCATGGATTTTGTTTGTTCATAGAAAAGTACCTTTAAGTAAAATCAAAGAGATTGTTTGCTACGATAATGCTTACACCTTTTATTTAAAAGGTGGAAAAAAGTTTGCCGCGATTAATTCTAACGATCCAATGGCTGGCCAAATAATTATGTCACTAGAAAAAAATGGAGCGAAATATATAGAAAAATAAAAAAATAAATGTTTTATCAAATGATAAGGATTAAAATAACTATGAGTCAATTTATTAACATAATTTTGGAGGCTTTTTTATGGCTGGATTAAAACTTAACCATATTTATAAGGTTTATGATAACGGACATAAAGCAGTAAATGATTTTTGTATTGATATTGAAGACAAAGAATTTATTGTTTTCGTCGGTCCTTCTGGATGTGGTAAATCCACAACTTTAAGAATGATCGCTGGTCTAGAACAAATTACCGCTGGTGATTTATTTATTGGCGACACCCTTGTTAATGATATGGAGCCAAAGAATAGAGACATCGCAATGGTGTTCCAAAGCTATGCTCTTTATCCACATATGACTGTTTATGAAAATATGGCCTTTGGCTTAAGAAATAGACATGTCCCTGAAGAAGAAATCAAAAGAAAAGTTTTAGAAGCGGCAAAGATGCTTGATATCGAAGACTATCTAGACAGAAAGCCAAAAGCGATGTCTGGTGGTCAACGTCAACGTGTTGCTTTAGGAAGAGCGTTAGTTCGTGATCCAAAAGTCTTCCTTCTTGACGAACCATTATCAAACCTCGACGCTAAACTCCGTGCTCAAATGAGAACAGAGATTACAAAATTGCATAAAAAATTAGCGACAACATTCATTTATGTTACTCACGATCAAGTTGAAGCTATGACAATGGGTACAAGAATTGTTGTTATGAAATTAGGTTATGTCCAACAAATCGACACACCTATGAACTTATATAACGAACCATACAATAAATTCGTCGCTGGATTTATTGGCACACCTCAAATGAACTTCTTTGATGTGAATCTTTTAAGAAATGGAGACACTGTTGAAGTTAAGTTTGCTGATGGTTCATCAATTAAACTTCCATATGAAAACGTTTCAAGAATCCATGATGATTATCTCCACGGAGATAAGAAAGTTATCTTTGGTATTAGACCAGAACATCTTTCAATTAGCGACAAACCTACAGGATTAAATTGCACTGTTAACGCTGTTGAACATCTTGGAAACGAATGCATCATCTATGGTGAAATCTCATCTAACGAAGAACGAGAATTTACCATGAAAGATGAAGGCAAGAACATCATTGTTAAAGTCGTTGAAGGTACCCCAATTAATGTCGGCGACAAAATCAACATCAAGGTCGATGAAGAAAAGGTTCACTTCTTTGATGGAGAAACAGAAATTACACTTATGGAGAGAATCCCTCAATTCTCCAAGACGAACGCTAAAGTTAACGGAGATCAACTTGAACTTCTTGGCGCAAAAGTTGCACTCCCAGAAGCATTCAAAGAGGTTCTTGGTGAGACCAAAGAATTCAGCGTTGAAGTTCCTCCATTTGCAGTTGTCCCTGGAAAAGACTTTACACTTAAGGTTAAGAAAGTCGAACAAATTGGAAATAAACATTTAGCGTACTTAGTTGACAATGACCATTACTTATTTGCTTTAGTCGACGAGAAAGTTAGAGAAGGCTCATCATATTCATTTAGTCTATTAAACGACAAACTTAGATTACTCTCAAACGGCGAAGTGTTATTACAACCTATCGGCGAAGAAGAAGGATTTATCGGAAGATTTACCAAAGATGAAAGAAGAGAACAAGTTTCGCTTCCGGAAGAAGAACTTGCTGAACTCAACAATAAGAAGGCTGAATTAACTGCTGAACTTAACAAAGAAGGAAGCAATAAAAAGGAACTCAAATCACAAATTAAGGACATCGACTTCAAACTCAAGATGTCTAGTGGTGTTCAAAGAGTGTACCATTTCTTCGCGGATATTGAAGGCACAAAGGTTGAACTACCTGTCGTTAATGGATATAAGATGAACTCTGTTGAAGGCAATGATTGCTATAAGAAAGAGTACAGATATGTCGTTAACCGCGAAAACATCAAACTCGCCGAAGAAGGTATTCCTGCAAGAGTTAATAAAGTATTCGATTATGGCAACATAAAATACGCTGAAGTTCTTGCAAATGAGCAAAAGATTCTCATCCATGTCGATAAAGATTTTGCTCTTGAAGAAGTCAAACTTGGCCTTGATGGTAAAGACTTATCTATCTGGTCAATTGATATTGACATGAAGATTTGTTAATCATTCAGTTTACTATTAAGAAAGAGGTTATCGTTGATAATCTCTTTTTTTAGTTCTAAACTTTACTATATGGCCAAAGTTTTTACTAAAACAGTGGAATTAGAAGCAAACAGCAAGCCAATTTGGTATAAAAGAGTAATTGCTTCAGCTTTTGATATTGTCTTATTGGTGCTTTTTAGCTACCTACTTTATTTTTTAGCGTTTAAAACTCCAATTGCCACTAATGCGAACTATTATCGCGAACAAATGACAATCATTGAAGACGATGCAAAATTAGTTACGGGATATGGTTACAAAGTTGAAACTGAACCAGGAAAACAAGGCAATTATTTACTCCATTATGATGAAATGAATGATGTATATTACATAGTAAAAAATACACAATATCCATCAAAAGAAATTGTTAATGAATATAAAACTTTATTAAAAAATAATGAATTATATAACGAATACAATTTTTCATTTTTAATCAATAATTACGGAATGGTTATCGGATGTGGTTTTGTAAGTGAATTGATCTTTTTGTTTGTTATTCCTGTGACCAATAAACGAAGAGCGACACTTGGGCAACTATTGTGTGGAATTCGAGTGATATCCACAAAGAGGTTAGATAAAGCTGCATGGTATCAATTACTAGGCAGACTTGCTTTTATTTTCTTTATTGAAAGCGTTATTCCGTTTTTAGTCCTTGGCACATGGATTATTCTTGCCGTTCCTGCAATCACTTTAGTGATTAGACTTTTAGTCACTAACAACAGATCTTTATACGAAATGATTACTTTTACAAGACAAATTGAAAATAGCACTTTTGTTCCTCCATATGAGGAAATGGAAGAAAAAAGCCAGGACGAACCAAGCGAGTAGCGTACGCGCAAATGCGCACATTGGATATTGCTTTACCTTTTATAAGGTATTAAAATAATTAAGTAAACCCCCGTATGGGTACTATAGGAGAATAGTATGAAAACTAAAAAACTTTTTATTGCTCTTCCTGTTTTTGTCACGGCCTTAGGACTTATTGGCTGTGGCGGCGGAGATAATTCCGGAAGCGGTGGCGGCGGTCATTCATATAAAGATTTTGATACTTATGAATTGCCAGAAGCACCAGATGGAAGCGGTACAATTACAGTTTGGGTTGGTAAGGAATCGGTGGAATTCTACCAAACAGCCGCTAACGAATGGGTTGCTGCCATGAAGGCTAGCAACAGTAAATTCAATTTCGCTGTTACCGTTGAAGATCATGATAGTGGTGGTATTGCTGGTTCAATGGAGCTCGATAACACCACATGTGCTGATATCGTTACTGCGGCCCATGATAACATTGGAAAGCTCGCGCAAGAGAAATTGGTAAAACCTTTCAACATGAAATCGCTTTATACTCAAGTCGAAGAAGATAATCCAGCAACATTCTTTGAAGTTAGTCATTCCGTAGTTGACAATGTTCGCGCTATTTATGGTTCACCATATATTGCTCAATCATTATTCTTAATGTATGACAAGAGATATGTTACAGCTGAACAAGCTAAAACATTCGAAGGTTTAAAAGAAGCGGCTGCTGCAAGGAGTACTTCAAAATTAGAAGTAAAAGCAGTTACAGTCACCGGACAAGATGGATTTAACTTCTCTTTCCCACTTCTAGCTCAAAATAATGAAACACACGCAACAACAATGAAAATCTATAAAGATGGAGATAAGAAAGATTGTTGGGCACAAGGCGAAGATTCTGTTGCAAATTTACAATGGGCAAGAAGATATTTCGCCGAACCTAATGGATTAACATGGCCTTCTTCATCAGGATGGGAAATCGACTTACAAAATGGTGGTGTCGTTTCTATTATCGGTGGTGCTTGGAAATACAAAGCGTTCGCAAGTGCTATTGGTGCAACAAATGTTGGCGTTAGTATGATTCCAACATATACACTCACAGAAGCTGATGTTGCCGGAACAACACAAACTGCTGGAACAGTTATGCGTGGCGGAACATTCGCAGACTGCAAATGTTTATTAATCAATGCTGCTTCTGAACCATCAAAATATGTCGCAGAACAAAGTTTAGTCAAATTCCTTTCAACAAAAGCAATTCAAAATAGATCCCTCATCGCATGTGACAACTTACCTGCATATGCTGGTGCTTCCGATTATATCGAGAGCATTAAAGATGAACTTGGCGAACAAAAATACTCATTAGCGTTAGCTCAAAACAAAATGGCTGCTTATGGTATTGCTCAACCATTCATCAATGGTACACTTAACTCTTATTTCTACAGTAAAGGCGCACCAACCTTATATACAATGGTCGTTGAAAATACTGATGGAAAATACGGAACAACAAAAGCTGCTAGAGAAATTCTCTATAGAATGCAACACATCTGGGAAAAAGGTAAGGACCCAGAAACAGCTGTTCCATCATCTTTGCCAAAAGACATTTAATTATATTAATATTCATTAAATTTTGAACAAAAATTAAGAAAGGAGGAAAATAAATGGCAACTTTAGTAGCTAATGCCGAAGAAAAGAAGCCAAATCCATTTGCTAAGTTTTTTGGAAATATTGGCAAAGGATTCAAAAATTTCTTTGTTGGAATTGGCAAATTTTTCCAAGGTTATTACAGAAAGTTTGTTGATGGTAGCCTTGGCACAAAATTATCGTTCTTGATTTTTGGCGCTGGCAATTTCTACCACAAACAGTTTATTAAAGGCGCTTTGTTCCTTGCTGTCCAAGTTCTATTCTGGGTATTCATGATTGTTTCCCCAGAAGTCAATGGAACCCCTTATGGATTTAAAGGCTTAGCTAATCTTGCTTTGGAAGGTAGCGAAGGAACCATGGTGTTTAATCCAGAAACCATGGAAATGGAACTAGTTGGCAAGAGCGAATCATACTTAATGTTATTGTTTGGTTTAACAACAATCGCCGCGATTATCCTCTACATTATTGTTTATTTCTTAAACATTTCCTCTTCATATAAAGCTGACCAAGATGCCAAAAAAGGAATCATGGCTTCAACATTTAAACAAGATTGTGGAGAATTATTAGATTCTAAATTCCACGTCTTGATGTTGACCCCTACTTGTTTAGCTGCTCTTATCTTTACATTACTTCCTACAATCTACATGATTTGTATTGCGTTTACTTCGTATAACGCAGAAGACATGAAAGAAGCGAGCACGAACTTATTCCACTGGGTTGGCTTCAAAAACTTTATAGAAATGTTTAATAGATCATCAGGATCACAATTAGGATCTGAAATAAGCCACAGATTCTTCCCAATCTTAGGCTGGACTCTTATTTGGGCAGTCTTTGCAACGTTCACATGCTATTTTGGTGGAATTTTACTTGCATTATTGATTAACAAAAAAGGCATTAAAGGAAAGAAAATTTTCCGTACAATCTTTGTTTTGACAATTGCTATTCCACAATTTATTTCCTTACTCGCTGTCAGGAACTTGCTTGGTGAATGGGGACCTGTTAACTCTATCATAAGAGAGTTAGGAGGACAATCTATTGTCTTCCTGGGCGATAAGACAGGAATAGAAAATGAAATTATTGCAAAAGTAACGGTCATTGTCGTTAATATGTGGCTTGGTATTCCATATACAATGTTGATGACCTCAGGTATTTTGATGAACATTCCTCAAGACTTGTATGAAGCCGGCACTGTTGATGGTGCTAGCAAGAGCAAAATGTTCTTTAAAATCACTTTGCCATACGTCATTTTCATTACAACACCATATCTGATTGGCTCGTTTGTCGGAAACATCAACTCGTTTAACACGATATTCTTGTTAACGAGTGGTAATCCAGCAGCTAAACCATATGTTGGTGGTGGAACTGATCTTCTTGTTACATGGTTGTATAAATTGACCATCGATAACAAACAATACAATACAGGTGCAGTTATCGGTATTTTGACCTTCATCATTACCGCGACTATTACACTTGTTACATATCGTAGATCTAAAGCTTACAATGAGGAGGACACTTTCCAATGATGCAATCGCCTCTTCAACAAAAGAAATTTAGAAGCCAAAGAGCGGCTGAAAATACAGGTAAGTCAATTGCCTACGTATTATTAACTATCTTATCGATTATTTGGATTATTCCAATTGCATGGATCGTGCTTAACGCTCTCCGTGTTGAATATCAACCTGATGGCACCTATATCGGTGGTGTTGCAGGACTTGGTACATTCTTCCCAACTCGAATTGGATTCGATAATTTTGAAAGACTTTGGAATTACGCATATGCCTCTGGTAAAGAACATTCGTTCCTTAAATGGATGGGAAATACATTATTAATCGCAGTATTCTGCTGTGTAATATCTACATTCCTTATTCTCTCTGTGGCATATTGTATGTCTAAATTGAAGTTCAAACTTCGTAAACCATTCATGAACATCACAATGATTCTTGGTCTTTTCCCAGGATTCATGTCCATGATTGCTATTTACTTCATTTTAAAATCCTTTGGATTATGCGCAAATCCAGATGCGCCTCATCTCTCAATCATCGGTCTTATCCTAGCGTATTCCGCTGGTAGTGGACTCGGTTTCCAAGTTGCAAAAGGATTCTTCGATGTTTTGCCAAATTCATTAGTTGAATCCGCGAAACTTGATGGTTGTTCAAACTTTAAAATTTTCTGGAAAATTATTCTCCCATTATCAAAACCAATTATTATTTATACTGCTTTAATGTCATTTACTGGACCATGGATGGACTTCATCTTTGCAAAAGTTATTCTTGGCAATAATAGTGATTATTGGACAGTCTCTGTTGGTCTATACAACATGATGTATGGAAGTACGACAGTTGATACATCCGTATTCACGATATTCTGTGCTGGTTGTACATGCGTTGGTATCCCAATTGTTACATTATTTATGTGCTTACAAAGATACTATGTCGAAGGTGTTACAGCTGGTGCTGTGAAAGGATAATATTATGAAGAAGAAAGATGTTATAACTATTATCCTTGCAGTTCTATTTGTTGCTCTTTTAGTCGCCGGCATTATATTAATTGTCAAAGACATGGAATTAAGTCACGTTGTCGCTGCTGAAGCTAACAGCACACAACAAAAAATCTTAGAAATTCCCGAAACAGATCCTGACTATAACGCTAAAAGAGAGGCACTTCAAAATGCTTTTGAGGCTTTCTTAGCAGGCAAAACACCAGTTCAGACTGCTTTCACTATCACAAGTCTTGTTTCTATTGCAGCTTCAATCACTTGCTTAGTATTTGCTATTAAAAGAGTGGCGAGAGATATTAGCGACAAAAGAAAAGAAAAACAAAAGGAATAATATATTATCTATTTGGACGTATGCGTATTCATGCGTCCTTTTTTGGAGGTAACTATGAAAAACAAAACAAAAACTATTGCTTTGACAGTTGCTACAACATTAATGCTTGCTGGTTGTAATGGTGGTTCACCAGTAATGCCAAAAGGTATGAAAAACGACTCTGACCTTCCTACTGAAATCAAATATTTGGATGAACCATCTATTCAAATTCATTACCAAAGAACAAAAGGGTCATACAAAGAATGGGCTCTTTGGTTATGGGCAGAAGGCAAGGACGGCGCTGAATACACATTTAACTACGCTGATGATTATGGCGTTGTCGCTTACTATCCACTTTCTTATTTTGGTAACCCAACTTCGCTTGGTTTTATTGTTAAAACATATTCTGCCGCTGCCGGTGGAGATATGTGGGGTGAGCAAGTTAAAAAAGATGGCCAAAAAGATCGATTTATGGATATCGATATGCTCAAAATGGACAAAAACAAAGTTTACCATTGCTATTTAGCGAGTGGTAATAGCAACGTTTACACTAATCCATACCGTACATCTTTGATGAACGCAGTCGTAACATGTGAATTTAAAAATTCTCAAAATATTGCTGTTGAAACAAATAACAATATTTCTAAACCATCACTATATAAAAATGGTGTCAAAGTTAATGACGCTAAAATAACTGGCTCAGGTACAACTTGGACCATCAATACTGGTTCATTAAAGGCTGACGTTAAAGACTCTTACCAAGTGAAAATTAATTTCTCTGGTGGAATGTCCATTATGAAAGATGTTTCTATAAGAAACCTCTACGACAGCGATTTTGATACAAACTACAACTATAGTGGTGAGTTAGGCGCTCTTTACACCAAAGAATCAACAACATTCAAAGTTTGGTCACCAGTTTCCTCAAACATTAAAGTAAGAATTTATAATAACGGAACTCCTACCTCGGTTTCATCTACTCTTGGTAATGATGAATATCAAGAACACGAAATGACCAGAGGAGAAAAAGGCGTTTTCTCAGCGACCGTTAACGGTGATTTACAAGGTAAATATTACACATATGTTGTTACTAACGCCTATCACAAAAACGGACAAGAAGTCGTTGATCCATATGCCAAGAGTGCTGGTGTAAATGGTTTAAGAGGAATGATTGTTGATTTCTCAAAAACCAATCCAACTGGCTGGGATAGTGTTTCCCCTCTTACATATGATAGAAAAGAACTTGTTGTTTACGAAACCCATGTTGCGGATACTACCTCATCTTCAACTTGGACAGGAACAGAAGCTAATAGAAAGAAATTCAAAGGTATGTGGGAAAGTGGTACTACCTACACCGAAGGTACTGAGACAGTAACCACAGGATTTGACCACATTAAAGAATTAGGAGTCAATGCAGTTCAAATTATTCCTTTCTTTGATCAAGCAAATAACGAAGTAAACGTTAGCTTTAACTGGGGATATAACCCACTTAACTATAACGTAGTTGAAGGTGCATATTCTTCAGATCCATATAATGGATATACTAGAATTTTAGAATTGAAAGAATTGGTTCAAGCATATCAAAAAGCAGGAATCAGCATTATTATGGACGTTGTTTATAACCACGTTGCTGGTTTAACAGGCTCAAACTTTGATGTCTTGATGCCATTCTATTACTTCCGTTACACTGACACTGGTGGAGCTTCTTCTGGTAGTGGCTGTGGAAACGATACAGCGTCCGAAAGATACATGTACAGAAAGTTCATGATTGACTCTGCAACATTCTGGGCAAAAGAATACAAATTAGGTGGATTCCGTTTTGACTTAATGGGACTTCATGATCTTGAAACAATGAATCAACTAGTTGCCGCTGTTGAAGTCGTTAATCCACATATCGTTATCTATGGTGAACCATGGTTAATGGGAACAGCAGTTAAACCTGGAACCGTTATGGCAACACAAGGTAACGCAAATAGATATGTTCACTTTGGACAATTTAACGATCAATTTAGAGATGGACTTGTTAAATCTGGAATGAACAAAATGCGTAATAAAGGCTGGATGAACCAAGAGAACTATGGTGTATCAGCGTCTGAAATTGTTGATGGATTATATGGAAAAACAACCAACGCAACAAGTGATCCTGATAAGACAGTTAACTACGTTTCATGTCATGATAATTACACATTACATGACCGCGCTCTCGTCTCTGGTGTAGTTGGAGATGTAGAGGGAAGCACATATGGACAAGTTTATAATCTAGAAGAAAAACTTGCCAAAATGAATGTCCTTGCTAATTCAATGACCTTCACTTCTCAAGGAACTGCATTTATGCTTGCTGGAGAAGAAATGCTTAGAACCAAAGTCATCTATGATGAGGATGGCAACACACAAAAAGCAGTAGATGAAGATGGAAATGTGCTGGATTATGATGCTGTCAGTAGCAACTCATACGAATCTTCTTATAAAACCAATGAAATTGATTACTCTTTAAAAATCAAACATAAAGATATGATTGAAAATTATAAAGCGCTTATTAATTTCAAAAAGACATTTGCTGGATTGCACTATTCACAAAGTGAAGTTTCAACAAATGTTACCGCTAGAGTCTATAAGAATAACGAAGGCGAAAAGCTTAACCATCAATCAATTATTTATCAAGAAATCAAACATAACGATAGAACCTACTACATCTATTACGCAAACGGATCTCTTAAAGCTGATTATGAGATTGATGTTACAGGCGCTACGCTTGTTCACGACACCCTTGGAAAAACATTCAACGGTTCAACATTTAAGCTTGATAGATTTGAAACATTAATCTATTACAAATAGAAAAATCTCTAAAAGGGCGCATGGTTAAAATGCGTCTTTTTAAATGCAGAAAACTATACATTTTGTGCGTGTTGACAAATAATAATTATAGAATTATTATATATTTACAAAAACATAGGAGGAAAATTCTATAATGAAAAAATTTTTTGGTGCTACTTTATTAGCCATTGCAGCAATGACTATGGTAGCATGTGGTTCACAACCAGCAGCCAAGAAACGTTGTACAGCACATGAAGACGGTTATACAGGTTACTTTATTACCGGTGATAGTGCTCTTGCAGTCGATGGTAAGAAAGCCATTAAAACTTGGGACTTTGGTGGAGATTCGTTTGAACTCAAAGAAACCACACTTGAAAATGTTAAAGCTTTAGACGCAGGAGTTGGTGCTGCATTAGAAGCAAAAGGCGCAGCTCTTAAAAAGGTTTATTCACTTTCAGGCGTTTCAGTCGGATTAGAAGAATTAGGCTGGTCACAAAAATTCAAACAAGATGACAAGATCATGAGAGCCAATGCTTCTTACTGCTTGAAGATTATTAAGACCACATACAGCATGGAAGATGATGTTTGGGGCGAAACAAAATGGAATCCTGATCCACACACTTCTCACGTTGAAAACTTAAAGAATTATTGGTCACCAACATTCCAAGAAGAAGCTGATGCAGATGGATTTGCTTGGGATCAAAACCCAGTTGTTACTGGCGGCGCTGGAATTTACACAGTTGTATTCGCAGAATACAATGCAGCACCATCATTAACAGATTGTAACTTTGGTTGCGCATTCATTAGAACTGAAGAAAAACAAGGCGTTGCATATACCGAAGTTAAAGATTGGGTTGCATCAGACCATACTTATGGTTTAATCGGATCATTTGATGGACACAGCTGGGATGGCGATGTCGCTCAATTAACCGGCGAAAATAACGGACCATACAAATGCGTGTATCAAATTCCAGCAGAAACACAATTCAAAGTTCGTGCTGATGGAAAATGGGATGATAGCTGGGGCTATGATGCTGTTACAGTTGGCGCAGACTTACTCTCTGGTAAACCAGGCGACAATATGATTATGAAAGCTTCCGGAACATACGAAATTTCTATTACATTCGTTGATGGAAACGCTCAAATCTCAATCGCCACAGTTAACTAATAATTGTTATTGTTTCAATTAAGAGACCTGCCTCATGGCGGGTCTTTTTTTGTCTGAGCCAGTCCTGCAAAGGCTGAGCGAGTTAAAACCCCCAGATAGTCTGGGGTGGAGGTAAAACTTACAGTTTTGCCCAAAATAAAATCTCCTTACAATATTAATGCGGACCAACGCG
>Ga0256405_10008426_pt1 | contig 14789 bp, 10 predicted proteins | sample RumenRJG_02DNA_FD_189096 | JGI IMG/M metagenome (GOLD analysis project Ga0256405, IMG submission 189096) | Bovine rumen microbial communities from Lethbridge, Alberta, Canada - RJG_02 | ecosystem: Host-associated > Mammals > Digestive system > Stomach > Rumen | place: Canada: Alberta... | reverse complement strand
ATTACCCTCGACGACGGTAAGGTCTTTGCCGATGCATAACAAAACAGGGCTGGAGTATTTGTTCCAGCCCTGTTTCCTTTTATTTATCTGATTCGTATTTCTCGCGAATCTTCTTAATCTGCAACAATAAGTTCTGATAGTGACGCCCATTGACACCTTCAGTGGGTTGCGCCTTCAAATACTGCTCTATCTTGTCAAGATGCTGTATGCCATAAAGAATGGCATCACTGCGCAGGGAAGCTGCTGAGCCAGCTTTCCTATCGTTTTCCGTTGGATTCAGGATGGTTCCTACAAAGTGGACGTAAGAGCGCTGCTCCTGACGAAGTTACTTATCATTTCACAACAACTTTCTTTCCGTTAGAGATGTATACACCCTTCCTTGCAGGCTTGCCTTCCAGCTTCCTGCCCTGCATATCGTACCACTGGTTCAGGGTTAATGGTTCACGGTCAATGGTTTCAATTCCCGTGACACCTGCAATCTCTTGGATAGGCACATAGCGAGGAGCTGGCTGACCGTTCTCCTGACGATGAACGGTATAAGCCTCGAACGGACGGACTGTACGATAGTCACGCTCAAACACACTACCCTCGAAGTACTGTCCACGAACCTCGCCCACGTTCAGTGCCCATACTGCCGACGAGCGACTCTGACGCTGCATGGCTGGAACCATCACGATGCTCGAATCAGCCAGAGCCAGCACCTTCGTCGTCGTTGCAGGCACATCAATGTTCTGTGCCGAGAACGTCACACGTCCATTCAAGTTGTAATCAGCCGTATATTCCTCCGAGTTAGGCATACTAATAATATAAGGTGTATTCGCATCGATGCTCGTAGCTGCCTGCAATCCATTTTCAGTCAGTCTGCGCAACCAGAAGTGCTTGTTGCTTGCCGAGTTGTTGAACGGAGCTATCATGCCCTTCGATTCATGCTGAATAGTCTGTACGTCGAATGGCAATGCTATCGACTCCCATCCTCTGCTCGTACCCTTTGTTGTCGATTGTGCAAAGTTGCGAGTATAGCTGATGCGCTCAGCCACGAAGGCCTGTGGTGCATACCAATCGTTATTACCATCCTGAACATCCGTCAGCACAATCTCCCTCGCCAATCCATTGATGACTACGTTCTGAACGTTCGAAGGAGCTAGCGAAGCGTCGTTGACATATACCAGCAGGTTAGGGTTGGTGATGCCTTGTAGGTCGCTATTTGTCAACCCAGCACTACTATTCCATACAACAGCAGCTACTTTCTCCACTACAACGCCCTGTCCGCCAACATACTCCACAGCTTCCGTCATCGTAGTTGAACCTCCTACGGTGAGCACACCATTTTCGAAGAGAGCCTCAGGTATTGGAATATCGTCGTAAACAAATTCATAAGTCCCTAGCAAGCAACGAGTATAGTTGTTCGTGATTCCCTCGATATTGATAGTATGTGTTCCTTCGCTCAAACGACTGATGTCTGCCGAAATGACTATCGTGTTGCCATTGACTGACTGGCTCTGCACATTTGTTGAATCATTATCTATCATATACTCAACAGAGGAAAGATTCACGTTTGACAAAGCCTCAGACAAGTAGACAATATAACGGGACAGTGTGCCCCATTGTCCATCACTACCCTGAGCGCGGAAGTTAAAGTAGTGCAGTCCTACTTGCAAATTACTTATATCAACAGACAATGGAGAATTGACTGAAGTGCCTGACACAACAGTACGAGAGTCGTAGTCAGAGTCCATCCAGTACTCATAGGCCACCATGTCTGCACTGCCTCGACTGTCAGCTGTCAAATAGACTATATGGCGAGACAAGGCTCCCCATTGTCCATCACTACCCTGAGCGCGGAAGTTAAAGTAATGCAATCCCACTTGCAGATTATTGATAGCAACAGACAAAGGAGAATTTACTGAAGTGCCTGACACAACGGTACGAGAGTCGTAGTCAGAGTCCATCCAGTACTCATAGGCCACCATGTCTGCACTGCCTCGGTTATCAGCTGTCAAATAGACAATAAAGCGTGACAAGGCTCCCCACGTACCTTTATCATCCTGTGCACGGAAGTTCAGGTAATGGAGCCCAGCCTGCAAACCGCTAATATCAGCCTCGAAGGATACATCGGACTGACTTGACGTGATAGCAGTTCTTGCCTCATAGTCAGTGTCAAGCCAATACTCATATCCCCGCATTGACTGAGCTGCGACTTGCAATGCAGCTAATAGCAGTACGGTTATTAATAATAAATGTCTTCGCATAAGCGTACATTTGATAATTATTCTACTCCAACTCTCAAAGTTACATTCAGTTTTCTGGTAGCTTTATCCACCTCAATATGATGCTCCAAAACCTTAGGCGTGGCAAGGTCCAACGTAAATGGTGCATCACCGCCCGTGATGCCTACAACTGATCCGTCTGTAGCGATATAACCTCTTGTCCGCAGTTCTTCATCAGACAGGGAACAATTAAGGTTGTCATCAAGTAATTCTACTCCATCAATTCTACCATTGCTTCCTGCTGGCCAGCAGTTTTCTGCGGTAGAAGGATTTGCGCTATAGCCACTTAGACAGTTCTGATATGAATTATATGTAGTCATTTGCTCTCTAAAAATACAATTAATGGCAAAATAGCCAATTTGACCAACACCCTGATGATCTGTGTAAAAATTGCAATGGTTCAGCGTAGTTCGTCCTGTTTGATAATAATTATAAACTTGATATATTTTGCAGCTATAAAGATTGCCACTTTCAACCTCTCCAAGATACATAGTCTTCGCACAATGGCTCCTTTCAATATACAAATCAGAAACGGTTATTCGATCAGAAGCATTTCCAGATTTTAATCTTCCGTAATTCGTGAAGTAACACAGACTGATTCTTAGGCCATTCAGCGACTTATTAGGAATGATGTCACCGATAATATGCATGCCTGTCAGCAGATAACCTTCCAACGTCGGGGTATTATCTATACTGATAGTCACATCACCATCAATAATCGTTCCCTGACCAGAACCTATCAGATGAATAGCTTTGTTGACGGTGATGTTACCTAAGAAATGGCCCTCACTCAGATAGATAGAATCACCTTCTACTGAAGTTTCAATAGCATTCGCAAGCTTGTCCTCGCCAAAAACAGTTACCTTACCCTCATGGTGCAATGCTGCGATACCAACCTGCGCTTTAACACTCTGCATGCCTACCATCATGAGGCACACGACCAATAAAAATAGTTTTTTCATAATTGTTTTGTTTATTTAGTTATTCATAATATAATTATCTTTCCAACAGAATTACAGTTCTCTCTTTCCCAATCATAGGAGGCATTTCTTCTCCCACAAAAGAACCTATGTAGGTAGGATCACAGATAATGAACTTTCGATTATCAAACATCAAAAAATCACCCTTGACATCGCCTTCAGTAAAGCAGACAGCAGTAGCAAGATGCCCGGGATAATACACCAACACAACATCAAGTCCAACCACATCTCGTACTATACGAGAAAACAAGATGGCACGATCCTCAGAATCATAATAAGGATAATAAAGACTTTCCTCAGAATAAAAGTTACGATCATATCCCCAGACATCTACATCGTATGCAAAGAGGAAACAATATTGGTTAGGATTCTTTCTATTAATATCCACTTTCCCTTGTATCCATGATAATATCTTATCCACAGCATCTTTTTGGCTCAGACCCTCCACCCTCTGTTTCATTTCCCTGATAAGAGTATTCTTCAAATGCTGTTCCAATGGATAGTTAGCTATAGTACTCCAGCGAGTCATAAAATTATCGTTATAATATACAGTTGGCATATCACCATAATAGTCAATAAGATTTTTGTTTACTTGTACTGTAAAAACAAAACTTGAATCTCTTAGAGACATCAACGTGCGCGGCTTCGATAGTTTCAGAGCCAACTTCATCTCACCTTTATAGCGGAAGTCTATGGGCTGTCCTTCATGGGCAATACGAATAAAAGCATCATCTATATTGATAGAATCACCATATAGAAAGAAGTTATGGCCATTATAATTGAAAAGTACTTTATCACACACAAAGGCATCAGACTGGTAACTAATCCTTAGCTGACCATTTCCTACTGCATTAATAAGTGCGCCATAGCCAGATTGTGTCAGTACGCTATACATCAATAACACAGCCTCATTGGTACTGTCGAGGCTGGCAACAGCAAAGTGGTCGAGCATCTTCACATAGGCCCAGTCACTTAAGTTCAACTCCTTTTTGATGCGCTGACAATCCTCAAAGGTCTCTTTGCATGACTTAATCCATTCCAGACATTTGTTGATTTCCACTTTGCTATCGTTCTTTACTTCAACACGTCTCGACGGGTCAAAACGTACATGTATGTCAGTGCCATAGAGGGTAAACTTCACAACATTATCACTTTCATATATGCATGAAACACAGCAAAATACAACTATTGTCAGACTTACTATATATAATTCTTTTTTCCTCATATTTTCCTCTTATTTGTTCTCACTTTTTCTCATTAAAAAATACATAAGACTCACCTTGTTATCCTTGTCTAAGCAGTTTACTTCCATCTTGTCACCTGATTCGTCTATTCTCAAGACTCTCCTAGACACCCTCGTAAAATACTTCTTATTCAAGTCTTCATACCATTGCTTCAAATCTTTGATGTATGCGTTAACAGTATCACGCATCATCATTCCTTTTTGTTGCAGTGGTCCCAATTCCAAATCAGAGAAGACTGATTCAAACATATTCTCACTATATTGAATCCTACTCGCATCCATACAGTAAGCATAACTGTTTGGATTGAATGTTTCAATTAAAGTATCACCTTTAAATTCCCATGTACCTTCATAACTGTGAATACCTATTATTTTCCCTGAATAGATGGAATGTCTTTTTTCAAGTCTATTTCGCCATAAAAAAGTATTATCACTATCGAATATAACTTGGAGGTAGCCACTCATAGAATCAACTTTTACCCATTCTCCTATAATATCCTTTTTTTCAGCTATTCTTCCAAATTGCTGATGCGCCTCAATAAACGATTTTAATTCTTTGTCTGTGACACCTATCATAAACTTTAATTTGTCTGCCTCATTCTGCCAAGCATCAACCATGTTTTCATAAGCAAGTTGTCTGTCGGGGGAATATTGTAAGAAGAATCTAACTCTCGAGTCATTCAGCTTCTCTTTTACTATTTGATTTATCTTGATAGGGCAACCATGTTTCGACCCTTCACACAAATAGGAAAGATTTTCTTGTTGAGTGATAGGGCATGTCCAGAAAGGACTGTTGTTCATCGAATCAAGTTGGGACTGGCGATTATTAAAAAAAGCCTGAACTTGATCTATAATCTTCATGTTATCATCCAAACTGCTCCATGAAGACAGATTGTCCTGAAAAAGCTTCTCCATTGAATTGTCCAAAACATACTGTTGACCCTTTTTCCTTTCGAGAAGATAATTATAGACTTGTCTCAAAGTATCTAAAGATATCAAATCTATTTCATCCAAGTGACTTAGAATATAATTTGATAACGTAATATGAATTTCTTCTTTAGATTTCCATTCCTTTAACTCTTTTATATTATCCTCTATGTCATGAATTACCATCATGACAGTCTGACGACGGTTCTTCTCTTTCTGTCGCTGCTCTACAACAGATGCACTTCCGAATGTAAGTATAATAGATATGGTAGTGGCAATGATGGTCATTGCCATTTCCTTTAGCATCGACTGCCCTTTTAATTTGTTCCCCAAACGGGGCATTCGGAATTTAATGTTCATTTCTTAGGCAATTAGTTATACTTTATTCTATTTATAGTTTAAATAGGTAATGTAGAAATGTGGGAATGTATTTGTCTACCGAAAGGCGAAAACTAATAAACCACCCACTCTGCTTGCAAAGATAAACAAAAAAGGTGAAAGCACCAACGCTTTCACTCGTTTATTTCGAAAGCAGTAAGGAAAAGGAGGGGAAACATAGGCTTTCGACATGGTGCGGAGCCTATATCGACGATGCGAGAAGCCTATATCGACGATGAAGATATAGGATATCTTTGAGGTGAGAAGCCTATACCTTTGATGCAAGAAGCCTATATCGACGATGTAAAGAGCCTATATGTACGAAGAGAATTTTAAAAAAACACTCACCACACTCACCCAAGAGAGGTTAAAGGCTTAGAAATAAGGAAGTTAAGAAAAATAGACACTCACCCAATGACTCACCCAGTCACTCACCCAATCACTCACTCATCGGGTGAGTATGAATTTTGCGAAGGTGAGTGACTGGGTGAGTGTTAGGGTGAGTGTTAGGGTGAGTGTCAGGGTGAGTGTTTCAATCACAGCAAACCCAGTGTACATCGGCATTTGAGGCCTGCTGGGTGAGTGTGGTGAGTATTTTTTGAAATTTCTATTTATTTCACGATAACTTTCTTGCCATCCTTGATGTATACACCTTTGGGCAGGCCTTCTAGTTTACCATTACGACTAACCAGAAAATACTTGATGACCTTACTCAACATATCATTTCGCCTTGAACACTTCCTCGCCATCAACAATGGTGGCGATAAGATTAGCCTGTGCCACCTTCTCGACGTCGTCGTGCAGGAAATCGCTGTCGTACACCGTCATGTTGGCAAGTTTGCCGTACTCGATGGAACCCAGACGGTGCTCCTGATGGAACAGACGAGCCACATTGATGGTCATGGCACGCAGCGACTGTTCGCGAGTAATGGCCTCTTTCAGGTTGCGTGGGGCTGTGGCGCCGCCAGTCAATTCCTTCGGGTAGTCGCGTTTCTCAGCCGCATAAATGCTGAGTTTGATATCCATCATCGGTGAAACGGGATAGTCGGAGTGGAACACCACATTGGCACCTGCGTCATAGAACGACTTGATGGGATAGGCCTCATCAGCCAGTTTCTGACCCATATAAGCCACTTCCTGTTCATAGAGGCCAGGAGCCTTTGCTGTCCACAGTGGCGGAACGGCAGGAACAGAGCCCGTTGCCCCCATGCGGCGGACGTCTTCATCGGTCACGAAGTGCAGGTGAGCCAGCACGTTGCGCTGGTCCAGATTACCGGTAATCTTCTCGGCATCTTCGATACAGCCTAGCATGTAGTGGGTAGCACCGCCGCCCTCGGAGTGAACGTGTACGGACATTCCTTCCTTGTCAGCTTCCACAATCAGCTTCACCATCTTGTCGTGGTCGTTGAAACGTTCATTGCCGTGGTAGCCCGGCTGATCCAGATAGTCCTGGTTCTGCCAACCCGTATGAGCCTCAGTCACACCGTCGAGGAACGCTTTGGCACCGATGATATGGAAATATTCCCCGCTCATCTCAGCACGCTGAGCAGCGATGCGGGCTATCTCTGTCTTTGCATCGGCATTATCAGTCACATACATCCATGCATAGGTGCGCAGTTTCAACTTGCCTTCTTTCTCAAGCTCATAGTACGCCTGGGGAGCATCCTTGTGGAGCACATTTGCGCCAGCATCGCCAACGGCAGTGAAACCACTGCTGAGGGCCATCTCCTGCCAAGCCAGCAGATATTCCTTGATATCCTCTACGGTTTTGGGAAGCTTTGGTGCAATCTCGAACACGGGACCTTCACAGATATAGCCATCAGGCTCACCGTCCTTATCTACATGTACCAGGTCATAGCCCCATTTCTTAGCGTAGGCAGCATCAATGCCTGCCCATTCCATCGCCTTCGTGTTGAGCAGCATGGAATGTCCACCACCTGTCTGCATGAGCAGCGGCTTGTCGGAGCATATCTCGTCAAGATAGGCCTTGCTGACATATTCCTCATTTTCCACCCATCCTGCGGCTACGTAGAAATCGCGCTGCGGGTTCTTCTCAATGAATGCCTTGATGATGTTACGATACCTTGCATAGTCGGTGGTCATTCCTCCCTCCATCAGGTTCGCTTGTCCGATAGCACGTTCTCCGGCAAAGCTGCCGTGACAGTGGGACTCCATAAAGCCCGGATAGATGTAGTTCTCACCGTAGTCCAGCACCTGTGCATCGGCACTGGCAAGCTTTTTCACCTCTTCTGCGCTGCCGATATAGGCAAACACGCCGTCCTTTACTAATGCAGCCTTGGCAAAGGGACGCTTCTCATCCATCGTAATAATGTTGCCTAGGATAATAGATTGTTTCATTGATAAATTCATTTGTTTTTAGTTATTGTGCAAAGATACTATTTTTTGTAGAATTATCAGCATGATTGCCTCACTTTTTCGAAGTTTTTTTCGTAATTTTGGCTCTGCCGAAGTTACTTGCACTCGGAAATGAAAAGAAAAGCAGTTTTTCTTTTACATTTCTCTCGTTTTTCGTAACTTTGCAATCGGAAAGAACTACAATTTGATTTATGAGTAATCTGGTTGAAAAGTGGAAGGCGTTTTGTGAGTGGCAGCGACGGCCCTCGCGTATACCACAGATGGTGGAAGATCATCACCGTTGTTGTACCTGTGGACAGGAGTTTCAGGGAAGCTACTGTCCTTGTTGCGGTCAGTCTGCCAGGATTGGACGATACTCGTTCAAAAACGCCCTGCTGCTGTTCCTTGATGTCTGGGGCATGGGCAATCGTGGCATGTTCCGCACGCTGCGCGACTTGATTCTGCGCCCAGGCTACTTGATTCGCGACTATATCTCAGGCATGCAGATGGCCTATTTCCCACCATTCAAGTTGCTGTTCCTGTTGACGGCCCTCTTGCTGATTGTGGACTCCGGAGTCAATCTGAAGGGCAAGAACTATCTTGCAAACTACCACGAGAAAACGGTTACTATTGACAACGCTCATACGGAGAAGAGCAAAAAGAAAGAGACAACCAGAATGGAACAATGGGACAAGGCAGCTGATTTTTTCATTGTCAAGGTTCGTGGGTTTAGGGAAGACAAGCCCGCGTTCTTCTGGCTGTCGCTGCTGTTTATATTTTCACTTCCTCTTTATCTTTTCTTCCGCAAGAGTCCCGACATCCCCGACCTGCGCTATTCAGAACTGCTCATAGCGCTGGTATATACCTGGGGGATGCAGGAAATTTATGAGATTGTACTCACGTTCTTTGGTGTCTATGAAGACAATGTTTCCGAAGTAGCCTATCTCTTGTCCATCATACCAATGAAGCAACTCTCTGGCTTCAAGTGGTGGAGAACCAGTCTTTACGTGATTCTTTCCTATATGGCAGCCTTAGCCATATTGTTCGCCACATTGTTGGCAGGTATCGAAATTCTAATTATTCTGGAAGCATTGTAAAAACCAGCCTATATTGTCTCTATCCCTGTTTTTGATCATCATGAGCACTCATGTTCTTGATAAACAAGTTGACAAGATGCTTCGTAATAAAGGTGTGCCTGACGGCATGGCGCGCCCTACTTGCTAATGATCTCTTGCCGCCAGATGGGTCAACCGCCTTCGCCTCTGCTTCTGCCACTTGCTGCTCGCGCTGGTCTATCTTAGCACGCAAGCTCGCTGGAGCGTGATTGTAAAGGAATGTATAGCACGGCCCCGCAGCCTTCATAATATAAGGTGTGAGGAAGGTGGTCACCACACTAGCTGCCACGATGATAGGATAGACAATAGGATTGAGCACTCCCAAGCTGGTACCCAGTGAAGCGATGATGAACGAGAACTCGCCAATCTGCACAAACGAGAAACTGGTCAGCATGGAGTCGCGCATCGTCTGACCGCCCCACCAGCAACCCAAGGTAGCAAAGAGAATCATTCCGATGATAATGACCAGGCTGACATAGACGATGCTCACCCAGTATTCCGCCAATGAAGCCGGATCAATCATCATACCCACAGAGATGAAGAAGATAGCTGCAAAGACATTCTTCAGCGGTGTCATCAGTTTTTCGATACGATGCGACTCCACTGTCTCGGCAAGGATAGATCCCATCACGAAAGCACCGAGTGCACTGCTGAACCCTGCTTCTTCTGCCGTCAGCACCATACCCAGGCACAGACCCAAGGCGAGGATGATCAGCGTCTCGTCATTCAAATGTTTCTTCACCATGCGTATCAGTGTCGGGATAATCAGTATTCCGCAGACGAACCATCCCACGAGCGTAATGGCCAGATCAAAGACCTTGCTGACCAGTTCGGCACCCTCGAACTGATGACGGATGGCAATGCTGGAGAGCAATACCATCAGCACCACAGCCACCACATCTTCCACGATGAGGATACTGGTCGCTCCCTTGACGAAACGCTCCTTGCTCAAACCAGCCTCGTCAATGGCTTTCATCACGATAGTGGTACTCGACATACAAAGCATGCCCGCCAGAAACAGCGAGTTGAGCATGTCAAAGTTAGCATCCCATCCCACGAGGTAGCCAAAGAGCATCATACCACCGATGATGGTCAACGCACCTATTGCTGCCACCTTACCGCTGCTGATGAGGTTCTTCAGACGGAACTCCAGACCGATGCAGAACAATACAAACAGTACGCCGATGTCGCCCCATGCCTTCACATTGTCTGCATTCACAAAGGTCTTGCCAAACAGATACGGACCAACCAAGACACCTGCCACAATATAACCCAGCACTACTGGCTGCTTTAGCAACTTAAACAGAATACTGACTACAGCTGCTGTAATCATCAAAATATATAAATCTTGTACCATAGCATTACTGTTCCAAGTTATACTTCAATAGTAACTCTTTGAAAGCTTGTGCTTCAGGAGACTCTTTCATGTCTTTTTCAGCTCCAAGCATCCGTGCCGTCGCATGATCTCTCAGTTCAAAGAACCTTTGTGCCTGAGGCGTCCAATACAAGTACTCGTATGCGTGGGGAACTCCGGGCTCTACATAGAGCTCTGTGAAAATACCAGCCTCCATAAGCTTCTGAGCATAGCTCATGTCTTCGTCGCAGAAAAGATCGAGGCTGCCGACAATCATGAAGGTCTCGGGCAGTCCTTTCAGCTGCTGGATGGTTGCCACTGCCGGTGAGAAATATATCATTTCCTCGTCGGTAAGCTCCTTGTCCTGGCCTTCAAGGAGTTTTCCCCATCCAAAGACGTTGTTCTCCTTTGTCCAGACACAATGCCCGGCATATTCATTCTTATAAATATCCTTTTCACCGCCGGTACGGTAGTCAAGCATGGGATAGATGAGTACCTGGCCCTTCAGAGGAACCATTCCTTTGTCCTTGTTATAAAGAGCCAGACGCGCGGTCAGTCCACCACCGGCGCTCTCTCCCTCAATGAAAAAATTATCGGGATCCACATTTAGTTCAGCCGCATGCTCGTATGCATAAAGAAGTCCTGCATATACTTGTTCCAGCTCCATGGGATATTTGTAAGAAGGATCCAGAGAAAGTGTATAGTCAGGAGCAATCACGGTGGCACCACTTCCATCTGCTATGCCCTGTATCTTTTCCTGATCCATGCTGACATTGCCAAAATGATAGCCGCCGCCGTGAATGAAATAGACAAGCGGAGTCGTCTCACCCTTTTTGTAATTTGCCGGGCGGAAAACCCACAAGTTTATCTTTTCAGTCCCTACAGCAATGGTCAGTTTCTCAGCGTTTTGGGGCTCTTTTCCCTCTACGGCCAAATCGACATTTGAGGTCCCCACAGGTACCGTGATACCATCAATCAGTTCATATCCTTTTGCAAGGAGATTAGCGCTTTTTGTTTTCATATTTTCATTCCTTTTTAGTTATTTCATTTTCTTTCCGCCAATATACACTTCGCTCGGCATGTTGTGGCTGAATCCTTCATGCGCTGCTGTGAGCAGGTCGTTGTCAAATACCAGGAAGTCTGCGTCCTTGCCGACCTCAATAGAACCCTTGGAGGCTTCGATGCCGAGCTGCTTGGCGCCGTTGATGGTGTATCCTAACATCATATCCTCAATGCTCATCTTCTCTTTGGGAGAAGGATATTCTGCATCAACTCTGACCCTTTCAGGGGCGCTCGACTTTTCGTTGATATATCGCGTCATGCCGACTTCCATACCAAGATAGGGACTCCAAGTCGCAAAGTCACCATAGATGATGTTATCGCTCGAGAAAGTCACATTGGCACCGGTGTTCCACATCGTCTTGCTGCGGTACATCTTATTCGCACGCTCCTCACCCAGCAGACTGCGCCATACCTCAAATGGTTTGCCGCCCGTACATCCGGCATGCCACCAAGGCGTGTAATTGGCTGTAACGCCCAACTTGGCAAAGCGGTCCATATCAGCGTCATCCTGGATTTCCAGATGCGCACAGGTCACCTTCACGCGGAAATCGTCGCCCAGTTCCTTCTTGGCCAGCTCCACGCCGTCGAGTACCGTGCGGGATGAGCGCTCGCCTACGGTATGTGCATGGAAGTCCAGTCCTTCCTCGTTGAGCAGCTTCATCACCTCTGCCATCTCCTCCTTACTGTAGGTCGTACCACCTCTCTTGTTGGTATCTACGTATGGCGTCACTTGTGCAGCCGTCTCGATTCTCAAGGTACCGTCCATGAATACCTTAAAGGTATGGACATTCAGGTGCTCGCTGTCGAACTTCTGGCGAAAACGCTTCACGTCCTCCACCACTTCCTTCGTCTTCTGGGGATTGGTGAGCGCGATACTTCCGTCGATATAAACCGGCAACTTGCCCTGCTTGTCCAGCTCGTACAGACGCTCATAGATGCGCTCGTGAAGTGCCTCGCCCTCAGGAAAACCTGCGTCGAAGACAACGGTCACGCCAGCCTTTACCGAATAGTCTATCCAGCGCAAAAGCTCTGCATCGATCTGCTCATCTGTTACTTCCAAATCATCGAAGAGCATGTGCCAACCCGACGACTCGAATGCGTTTCCAGTCACATGGCCGTCTTTACGTACATAATAACTGAGTTCGGGCACACGGTCGGGTGTCTCGTCGGTAATGCCGTGCCTGTCAAGTACCTTGGAGTTCACCCAGACGCTATGGCCTTCGCCCTCTAGAATCAGGAGCTCGGCATCGGGGCAGATGGCATCGAGATCTTCCTTGACGATGTCATCCCCATTCAGGTATTTACGCTCTAAGATAAACCTGTGACGCTTCAAACCCGGATTGTTCTTGATGCTTGCCGCCATAAAGTCCAGGGCCTCCTTTTTGCTGGAGCAGAAGATGTATTCCCCCGGATCCATATAGGCGAATCCGATGCTGGTGGTCACATGCACATGGCTGTCAATGATGCCTGGCATGATGAACTTGCCACCAAGGTCGATGACCTCTCCCTCGTATGCTGAGAGTCCGGCCTCATCGCCTACATAGATAAACTTTCCGTCCTTCACTACCAGTGCGGTCGCCTGAAGATTGTCCTTGTTAGCAGTGAAAATCTTCGCGTTCTTAAAAATCTGATTGTTCATAATTTGTTTTTTTTAGTTATTGTGCAAAGATACAACATTTTGTGGAATTATCAGCATGACTGCCCCACTTTTTTATCTTCTATTTATTTCTGGCTTCTGCCGATGGTGTCAGGAAGACGGAGCAGCTCTGTGGATAGTGTGAAAAGGAAAGAGGCAGTGTGAAGCTGCCTCTTTCTTTTATTTAATCTACATAATCGGGGTCGAAGTGACTATGGTATTCGATGCACAACTTTTTATAGTATTCGCGCGTAGCTTCGCTGGTGGTGTCTGCGCGGATGATTTCATAGTAGAAATGGGAGAGGCCTGGCTCTACCCCACTCTCTGTATGGATGACGTTGTAGAGCGAGTCGCCCAGCACCGGTCGGCAGATGTCCTCGGGATTGGCTGCATAGTAATTACGGTAGCTCTTGACCTGTATCTCGGTATAGAGGTACTGGAACTTCAGATTGAAGAGGTCGCCCCAATAGCCTCGGTCGCTGGTCTGGTGCCTGTAACGTCCGAAGATGCCGCGCTCAGTGGCTGTGGTTCTCACGTCGTCGATGACTTTGCGTATCGAATCGTACTCGCAGAGAACGGTGGTACGTGCCAAATCCTTCAGTTCGAAGGGTCTGGAATTATCGGTAATGCACTTGCGCTCGGTACTCTCACGGGTCTTGTAGTTAAGGGGCGTGGTCTTTCCCTTGTGGCGTGCAGCCACCTCTTCGGCAAGCGTTTGTGTAGGCGGACCATAGACTTGCGCCCAACTTAAGGCCTGATCCAGTTCATACTGGAATTCCGTTACTGTTGATTCACCGGTGGGATTGTCGGCGCGATCACAAGAGATAAACGAGATGCCGCAAACGAGGATGGCGGCCAGCATCCATACTTGGATGGTCTTCATTGCTTTCATCTTCATCACTATTGGGCTTTTTCAGGTTCCGGTCCGTCGAGCGATGGAAGCGTAGGAATTTCCTCCTGGACTCTGCGTGGAGCTGATGCAGCAGCATCGGCTGAATAGATCTTGGTGACGTCGCCTCTAGCATTGGTCACATTTACTGAAACGGTAACGGTGCCTACCTTACCCGTAAAGATGCCGGGGAAAGCACTGTATTCGCCTGGACCTACGTCATAAAGGGCGTCAGAGCCCATCGTAGCTTCAATTTCACCACCACTGAGGGTAATGTTACCACACGTAGGATAGTTCACGGCATCCCAATCGTGTCTGATGCCAGTACCGATACCAGCGCCATAGACACCGCTGCACCATGCCTTTACCTTTCCACCGGTAATGGTGATATTGCCACAGATGTTGGCAATGTCGCTATACTGATAGCCTGTGCCTATACCCGCAGCATTGGAACCGCCACGTGCTTCCACGGTACCGCCATTAATGGTGATGTTGCCACAAACAGAGGCTTTATTATGCGAGGTACCACCTCCGATGCCAGCAGCATTCGCCCCGCCATTGGCATAAACCTTACCGCCATGGA
>Ga0256405_10008425_pt1 | contig 14795 bp, 12 predicted proteins | sample RumenRJG_02DNA_FD_189096 | JGI IMG/M metagenome (GOLD analysis project Ga0256405, IMG submission 189096) | Bovine rumen microbial communities from Lethbridge, Alberta, Canada - RJG_02 | ecosystem: Host-associated > Mammals > Digestive system > Stomach > Rumen | place: Canada: Alberta... | reverse complement strand
TGACTCTTCCCATAATTCCCTCTATATGCTAAAAGTTTAGCACATAAACAGAGAAGAATCAAGTACTAAAATCAAATATTATCAATATTTACGCTATTTATGCTAAATTCTTAGTGCAAAACTCAGAAGGTCAAGGTCGTCTATAACAGACTGAAGTTCCCCTTCCATTCCGGATGCATCATCAATGACGGTGATGTTCAGTACATCTGCATGCAGATCTTCGTTCCCGACTACCCGCACCATCCATTCGTACTTGCCAAGCCAAGACGCAACTGTAACTGGAACTTCCCCAAGTACAACGGCTGGGGACCTAACCCCTTCCACCGGTATGGTGGCTGGTTCTGGCTTCCCAAGAATCCTGTGAAGATCACTACCCTCACCACCAGAAAGCGTCCTACCCTTCCACCTGATTTCAAGGCAAGATCCTATGACCTTGACTGCTTCCGTCTCTTCCAGTTCGACGAGACCATGTGGACTTTTCAGAAGCACCGCATAGGCATTGCCCCCGGATGCACCATCACAGACTCAACAGGCTCATACAGATGTCTTATGATCATGCTGCCTGAGAAACCGCAGTTTCCGATGCTTATCACGGAGCCTTGTTCCCAGGTTATCTAAACTCTCCTTTGTATTATTATCTATACCGGCTGTAGAATCCTCTGCAGCCGTTCTTTTTCTCTCTTTTTATTGTGTAATAATGATTTGCGATACAATAGTATAACTACTGTTCGGCATTAAAATCATTACGACCTCAGGTGTAGTTAACACCCTCCCTTTTATGTTCCTTATCTATAAAGTAGCAATATAATCTCAAAGACTGCAAATCACGCTACTAATAAATACCCCACGTCTAAATACTTAGGAGAAAGGTAGTTACTATGAGCAAGGAATATCTTCTCGTTCTTTCCGGGACGCTCCTGGGTAAAGAACGGATTGCCCTTCATTTTGATTGCACCAAGAATCGTAAGAACCAAGAGAACTGGAGAAAGAACAATGATTGCAATCCCGCTCAGAAGAATGTCATAGAACCTCTTGAAAAACTGTCTGTAGAAGATATCACTCCACAGGATCAGGTTTATAAGACTCAGAACTATCACCAACGCAAACATCTTGTTTTACCCTTTATTCAAGAAGTCCGTTATTATTGACTGCACGTCTGATAACCACGCTATCATACATCATCATGACTAAACCCTCTTCATAGTTACCTATTCTGACCTCATTCGCCATGCCTCTAAGATTATTTGCAATCATCTTTATAAAATTGACCCCTGCTCCATAAGCATGCAAATAAGCTCCACCGAAACGTGGATTAATCTCCGATAGATAATACTCACCATTTTTGTAAAATAAATCCACATCTATGGGTCCGTTGAATCTGAATTTGCTTAGAGCATCCTGTATGAAAGAGAATAACCTATCATCCTTGAATGAAACTGTCTTATTTGCACCGCCAATGATTGTACTTATTTTACGTTTTGAGAAGATTGATACTGGTTTACAACTAACAGTATCCACATAAACGTCTGCATTAAGATCAAAACACCCTACTCCAGTCATCAGCTCCTGTGCGATCAAACTACTGTCTTGTTTAAACGCAGAATGAAGAGTATCTATATCAAAAACTTTTCTGGCTCCGACTGAACCAGAACCCATCCTTGGTTTTACAAAGATGGGAAATCCAACTTCACCAATATCAATAGCTTTTTTTATATCTTCGAATGTTCCCCAAGTCATGACAGTGCGTATGCCATTTTCCCTCAAGTACTTGAACATTTCATATTTGTCATAGCAAAGCTTTGCTGTTTCCGTGTAAGGAGCAAGAACCTCAACACCACATTGAGAAAATCTCTCTCGATTCTCGGCCAGTAATAAGATTTCAGGATCAATGAGCGTAGTAACTGCTCGGATGTCCTCTTCCTCGCATATTTTCAGAATAACGTCAATGTACCCGGGTATATCAATTCTTGGCACGATGTACTGCTTATCTGCAAAATAGAGAGCCGGTGCATAAGGGCTGTTGTCAGTAGCAACAATCTTTGACCCATCATCCATAGATGCCCGGAACTCCTTCATCAGTTCAACACGACGGCCAACAGAAAGCATCAAACAATTCATGTAATATCTATCATCCTTTTAGTAATTCGCAGTTATTTAAAAAGAAAAGTGGTGTGCCACCAGTATGAATAAAAAGAACATTCTCGTTTTCAATTCCATTTTCTGATAAAAACTTCAACATTCCTGAAAAACCCTTACCGGTATACGTTGAATCAAGATATAATGCGTTTTTTTTGAACTGATGCTTTATGGTAGATTTAACAAAATCATCACACTTCCCATAACCGCCAATACGATTATCAATGACGAGATACTTATCATCGTCAAACGATAACCCTTTATATTCTCCAAGTGCCTCATTAAAAAACTTACATGCTCTCTCTAATTCTCTTGCAATTGATACACCTATTATTCGCTTTGTATTGTTGCGTATGCTATTCTCTACAACAAGACCACTCATAGAAGTCCCAGTTGCTAGAGTAATGAAGATATAATCGAATGAAATATCATTCTCTTTTTCATATTCAACAATTTGTTTTAGTACTGTTCGATATGAATCCGTACCTACTTTTCCGTGTCCTCCACCATATATAAAATAGGGTTTGAATTCTGTTCTCAATCGATGAATCGTTCTGTCAATTGTCTCGGCCACATTTTCAATCGGGCACTTTATGACATTGGCACCCAAGAAATGCACCATCACGCTATTGGGAGTTTCACAATATCCTTCCTCAGGGGAGACGATAAAACATCGTATCCCGTATCTTATTGCCATAGCAGTAATAACTCTGCATAGATTTGAAGAACTGGAACCATAAGTCACAACTGTATCGTAATCACCACGAATCAAATCAATGAAGTAATTAGCAGCAATTCGAACTTTATTCCCTCCAAAGGAAAAAGGAATCAGATCTTCTCTTTTTATAAATAGATTATTCGTCTCATCTTCAATTCGATTAATAGGTGTATTGAAGTTTAATAACCATTCCAATTCTTCAAGAATCGCGGCCTTTTCCATCTATTTGCTTCCTTCTATACACATCAAAATCATCCTGAAGTCCTGGATCAACAACATCCTCAGAAGACACTACCTTTTTTATTGTGGTCAGCAAAATGGTAACATCCAATTTCAGTGACAAATGATTAATATATTCCACATCGTACTGAAAACGCTTCTCCCACTGTTGAATAGAATTCCTGCCGTTGATTTGTGCCAAACCTGTTAAACCAGGCCTAACATCGTGTCTTCTACGCTCAAATTCAGAATAACAATCAAGGTACTTTACCAGTAACGGCCTCGGCCCCACAATACTCATATCCCCTTTGAAAATATTTATCAGTTCAGGCAATTCATCCAACGAAGTAGATCGAAGGACTTTTCCATAATTGGTAAGTCGTTTTTTATCTGGAAGAAGATTGCCTTTTTCATCTTTCTCAAATGTCATGCTACGAAACTTGATGAGTTTGAAAATCTTCTCATTCTTTCCAGGTCTTTCTTGCGCGAAAAATGGATTTCCTTTCATTTTTACTGCACCAAGAACTGTTAGAACCAAGAGAACTGGAGAAAGAACAACAATTTCCAGTCCGCTCAGAACAATATCATAGAACCTCTTGAAGAACTGCCTGTAGAATATATCACTCCACAGAATCAGGTTTATCAGACTCAGAACTATCACCAACGCAATCATCAGTCAAAGCACCTCTTGATCACTTCAATCACCTTGTCCTGCTGCTCTTTTGTCATCTTGTTATCGCTGGGAAGGCAAAGCCCTCTACGGAAAATATCGGCTCCTACGTCGATTCCAGAGCCTTTTATATAGGCATTTGTGCGGCCTCGACCGTTACCCTCGACCGTAATAAACGGGTTGGTCCTATATATCGGCTGCATATGCATAGGCTTCCAGATTGGCCTTCCTTCTGCATTGATGCTAGCAATGGCTTCAAGAATCTCTGTCGGGCAGGTCTTGCCATGTTCCTTGATGTATAGTGCTTCTGTTTCGGATCTGACTTGTTTGCTCATTGCATCTTTATCAATGATGAGGCAGGAAAGCCATTTGTTTGGTTTCGATTTGTCCTCTTCAAAAGGATTCATCTTAACGGGTAAGTCTTTAAGTCCTTCTTTGTACCTTTCGTAAATTGCTCTCTTTTGGGCAATGTGCTCTTCAAGGAATTCAAACTGGCCTCTGATTACACCTGCAATCACATTTGACATGCGGTAGTTGAAACCAAGTTCTTCGTGTTGATACCAAGGTGCATTTTCCCGTGCCTGCGTTGACCATTTTCTGACTTTATTTGAATCTTCTAGGCTGTCAGAGAGGAAGCAACCACCGGCAGAGCCGGTTATGATTTTATTTCCATTAAAACTGATGCAGGAATAGTCTCCGAACATACCGGTCTGTTTTCCGTTGTACAGTGAACCAAGAGATTCAGCAGCATCCTCGATAATCAGGGCATCATATTTCTTTGCAATTGCTCTGATCTCATCAACCTTGCAGGGTGTTCCATAAAGATGTGCAACAACTATGAGCTTGACCTCCGGAAAGATTTCAAATGCCTTCTCCAAGGCTTTGGGATCCATGTTCCATGTGTCATATTCAGTGTCAATAAATACAGGAATACCACCTTCATAAGCAACAGGGTTGACGGTGGCATCAAAAGTCATATCGGAACAGAATACTCTGTGGCCTTCAAGAGATCCATGGCCAATCTGCGGCTGCCCATAAAGCTTTTCTCCTGCAAGTTTCATACACATATGAAGGGAAGCAGTTCCACAGGAAAGACCAACCGCATATTTCCTTCCAACATACTCTGATGCAAGTCTTTCAACTTCATCTATGTTCTTTCCAACAGTACTCATCCAGTTAGTCTCGTAGGCTTCCTTAACATACTCAAAATCAGCCCCATGCATGGTGGGACTGGAGAGCCAGAGTTTTTTCTCAAAAGGCTTGATACTTCCACTGTTTTTGAACATTTTCTTTCTCTTTAAGTTGTCAAATGAGTACAATAAACCTCACGCGCGCGCGTGCAAAAAAGTAGTTTCTCCATCATCCCAGCTCCCGTCGAAACGAAGTTGCAGTCAGAATGGATCATGTACCCAAACACAGAAAAAGACTCCGCTGACAGTTTTGTCACGAAGTCTTCTCAATGCTTACTACTTTGGGATTTCATAAGGAGGTTGTGAAGGAAGAAGCTGACATTTCATCAGGTTTGTCCATCTTCTGAGATTCATTCACTACCACCTTTGTAGCCCTCTATACCCAAATACATAGATGATTACAGAGGTATATTAACATACAAATTGCGTATTTGTAAGGTTTGATTGCTGAATTTGTACGGTTTTGGAATTGTTATCAGAGGCATTGTCAATCGTCTTTCCTTCATGCTATTCTAGGCCCATGGCAGTCAGACAGGGTTTGATAGAAAATGAAAGCGTAAGACGCAGAAGGGATTTCCTCTTTGCTTTGTTTGTTTCCTCTATGGTGATGGTTAATACCCTAGGGTCTAAGATAACCACCATCTTAGGAGTCAGGGTTTCTGTAGGTATTTTCTTTGTCCCCGTCCTCTTTCTGATCACGGACATAATCGGCGAGGTCTTCGGAAGAAAGGAGGCCTCACGCTATGTGAACATGGCAACGGTGATGCTGGTTCTTCTGTTTGCTATGATTTACGTCTGTATTGCCGTCAAGCCAAATGATTCATGGAACATGCAGGAACAGTATGCCCTGGTTTTCGGGTCCTCCCTCAGGATGACGCTGGCCTCCCTTGTAAGCTTTGCAGTCGCACAGCAGCTTGACGTGTTCATGTTCAGCTTCTGGGGCAAGGTGACAAGAGGGAAACACCTGTGGATCAGAAACAACCTCTCCACGATGGCATCCCAGTTCATAGACACCACGATCTTCGAGTTCATAGCCTTCTGGCATCTGACACCTAAGTTCACCACATCATATGTCTTTTCGCTGATTCTGCCCTACTGGCTGTTCAAGGTGGTGTTCGCTCTTCTGGACACACCTTTCTGCTACCTTGGAGTATGGTGGCTCTCGGGGCAGAAAGGCTTCGGTAAGAAATAATCAGATGCACATGCTGTTCATGCGCTCGAGAATCTGCGGATACTGATCCAGGCAGTTTCTCAGACGCCGTGGAAGACTGATGTCCCCGTGGTTGTCGTCCGAGATTATGTCCACAAGATCGGCATCTATGTAGGGAAGAGCCTTCTTGTTTTCAATTCCGGAGACATTGACCTGTATCCAGACCCCTTTTTCCCGGAACATCCCGAATGTTGCGTCTCTGGGGCTCAGCCAGGGATATCGCTCGACATGGGCGATGATAGGCTCCAGCCCCTGATCCAGAAGCTGCTGCAGCTTTCTGCCCAATCCCAGCGGCCTTCCTGAAACGGGAAACTCCACCAGTGCGTAGCGTCCGGCTATCGGAACGGTCTTCACCTCATTCTGGCTTCCGAGATAAAGCTCGGAACCAAGGACGACCCTGATTCCGATCTCCTTTGCATCCTCTTCGGCAAGACGGAAGTTTTCCCGGATGTTGCCAACATTAGTCTTCACGCTCGGATGAAACAGATGCGGAGTAAGCGCTATGGTCTCGAAACCGCAGTCGCGGTACTCACGAATCAGAGTCCTGTAGGCATCGCGTGTCTGTACCCCGTGGTCAACACCGAAAAGAAGATGACTGTGAAGATTAAGATAGCTCATTTTTCCTGTACAATTCCTCGACGTCTGCGAGCATGTCGGACGTCACCTGCGCCCTGCTCTTTTCCTCTTTGGCTTGCACCGAAGCTTTGTCCGCAGCCTTGTCCTGGCTCTTCTTTATGCCGTCAGGGAAGGCCAGGACCGGTTCGTTCTTTCCATATCTGTCCTTTTTGCTGTTTCTGATGGCCATCTCCTTGTCATGGATGCGTCTGTATGAACCGTGACCTTCGCGATAGATGGTCTTTCCGCTTCCTCCGTAACCATAGCCATATCCGTATTTCCTTCTGCTGTAGCTTCCATAGCTACCGTACTTTCCTTTGTAACCGTAGCTACCGTAGTAACTCTGGTTTTTGGCAATGACTCCATAGAAAACAAAACCAAGAAGCTTTGCCTTGACAAATTCAAGGTTCTTGACCAGATTCGCCAGACTACCCTTTTGTGTTACACCGGCTCTTACTATCAGGATGAATCCATCAAGATGCTTTGCTATATGGGAGAACTCGGATCCGTACGTAAGAGGAGGAACGTCCAGGATTATGTAGTCGTAGATGCCTTTCAGACGCTCGAACAGCTCGACCGTCCTGTTGGATGAGAAGAAGGCGTTGGGATTCCTCGTACCCATTCCCGGAGGCAGGATGTGAAGGGTCGGAATCTTGTCAATCGGCTTGATTATGCAGTTCTCAAGAGGCATATCGTTCGCCACAGCATCAACAAGTCCCAGCTTCGATTTCTTGAGATTGAAGAATGCCTCCACCGCCGGTCTTCTGAAGTCGGCATCGACTATCAGGGTCTTCTTTCCTATCAGGGCATATGCCGTGGCCACGTTGCAGATCAAAGTGGTTTTTCCTTCGGACATATCAGCCGAGTTCAGGGAGAAGATCTTCAGTTTGTCAGGAGTGGAATAAGTGATGTTGTTCGCAATTGCCCGCATCTTCTCCGAGATGCTTGAATCCGGGTCGTTGTAGATGAAAAGCGAAGGATAGTCGAGCTTGATCTTGTCCACGTCCTTTATGTATGGTGTCCATCCCAAAGACGGATAATCTCCACCAATCAGACTCCTGACAGTTTCCTCGCTCGTGATGCTCGGGTCAGCGAATTCTATGATAACGGAAACAACCATACCCAGGACAACTCCGGCAAAGGCAGCAACTGCAAGAATTATTAACTTGCGAGGAGCCACGGGAATCAGAGGAATCTGAGCAGAATCAACCACGACCACATTGCCTACAACCGCCGCCTCAACCATCTTGGTTTCCTCAAGAAGCTGTCTGAGGGACAGAAGAAGCTGCTCATAAATCTGGACGTTTCTCTGCAGGTCAAGGAACTTGCGCTCGATGAGGGGATAGCCGGCAAGATCTTCAGAGTAGACTCCGACAACATCCTCAATGGCACTCAGATAGGCCTGGACGCAGATGCAGTCCGAAACAGCCTTTGTGTATGCGGGGTTGGAGATTCCGGTAATACGCACAACAGTGTTCTGAATCTCCTTTGCCTTGGAGGACATTGCGCTCTCCAGAACAGTTGCACGGGAGGAATTGGAAACGGAATCTACGTTGTGGTACATGATGTACTCTTTGCTGTTGGCAATGTAATCGCCAACCAGTGTCAGAACCATTTCATCATTCTGAATTGACTCTACAGACGGAAGCCTACCATCCACGTTCAAAGAAGAGACCAGAGCCTGTGCCTCAATCAGCTGGAGTTGAAGCGGTTCCTTCTCAAGCTGGAGGAAAGCGATCTTGGACGTCAGAAGCGTATTTGCCTGTGCAAGCTGCTCTATTCCGAATTCCTCCTTGTAGTCGGACAGGGCGGAGCTGGCTTCGGCAAGCAGGGCCTCTGTTTCAGGAATCTGCTTCTCCAGGAACTCCCTCTGCCTGCTCTTGGAGTTTCTGGCAATATTGGAAAGCAGATCAGAATAGGACTCCATTATGCTGTTTGCATAGTCCGCCGCAAACTGAGGACTGGTATCCTTGACGGAAACTGTGACGATATTTGTGTTGGTGACTGTTGAAACCGTTACTTTCTTTTTAAGGTCAACTTTCTCGAAGTCCACTTCAGAATAAAGCTGCCCGGTAGGACTTGTGTACTTCGAAAGATCAAGACGCTTCAGAGCCTCCCTGAGATTGCTTTCTGAAGTAATCAGCTGGACTTCCGTATCGATCTTGGACGTGTTGTTCCCCAGATTCAGAAGGGAGTCAATCGATGATGCGTTCGTTATCGGATTGACCATCACCGTGGCCTTTGCGCTGTAGACGGAATCTGTATGGCTCAGGTAAAGGAACGCAGCGCCCACGCCCAATGCAAAACACAGGATGATCAGGAAGATGTGCTTTTTCAGTGCACCCAGTATCTCAAGAAGAGAAATCTCGTATTCGCCGTTTTCGTTGTTCACAGGTCCTTGAACCCTCCTGTATTCATCTCTTTCCATGATCAGCTACCGAAATTGCCCTGAGTCATCTGAACCGCATATCTGACGATCACCAGAATCGAAGTGATAATACTCAGAACCGTTGCAGTGGTGGACAGGTCCTGAAGGAATGTGTTTCCATTCGCAATTATCATGGAGTCAGCTTTGATGAGGCCGGATGAAGAGACGGTCTTTCCGTCCCCATCATAGACCTTCACCTTCTGTGTTGCGTTCTTGGTATAGCCACCGGCAAGCCTTATGTAGTAGTCACTGTCCCTATCCGGAACAAATGCGAACGTTCCAGGTTTAGAGACCTCTCCGGTGACCGTCACATAAGCACCCTGCTTAAACGGAACAACCAGAGTGTCTCCGTTTTCCAGAAAGAGGTTTCCTTTTTCCGAAGAGGAAAGAGCGCGCGTCCCGTCGAAGGACAACTTCTCGTTGCGCCTCAGCAGATAAACGGAATCCGTGTCGCTCTCAGGAAGTAGCTTTCCGGAAATATTCCTCATCATCTGTTCTGCAGTCTCTCCAGGGACGAAACTGTATGCGAACCTGTTTTCGGCAGAGGATTTTCCAATCTGCTCCACAGCGGGAGCAACGGCTCCAGTGACGGTCACGTACGGAAGCTTCCTGCTTGCCGCGGCAACTGTAAAAACATCTCCATTCTCAGGCTTGAAGGACTTTGTATCCTCCAGCGTTAGGTTGGAGACAACATAATTTCCGTTGACGTAACGCGCCACGGAGATGCTGTCGGTGTCCGCATAGGTCTGAAGTCCGTCACCGTATTCAGTCACGAGATTGTAAAGGGTCTCACCTGCCACTGGCTGGTATACACCGGGCTGTCTGACGGCACCGTTCAGACTAACAATTGAGGATGCCTTCGGGAAGAACACCTCACTACCTGGCTTGAGCAAGGGGTCGTCGTTGGCCGAATTCTTTCTAAGACCGCTGAACAGGTCATAGCTGTGTTTTGAACCGTCAGTTCCGGTCACCATGACACTTCTTGTGGAAGCATAAGGAGTTGCATACATTGCAAGATCGGAAAGCCTTGAAAGACCCCACGCCTTCACATACTGGGTATAGGGAACCTCTCCGGTCACCTTGATGGAGAAGATACCACAGCTTTTGAGTACCAGCTGAGGCGATGAATACGGATAGTATGAAGAGACGAGACTCTCTATGCTTTTCTTCAGTTCTGTGAAAGTCAGGTTCCTGCCGTCAACTATGCCCATCGAAGGAATCATTGTCCTACATTCGCTGTCAACGAAAAGCTCGATGGTGACATTGTTCTTCCCTTCCGAGTAGATCAGCTGATAGACATCTCCCGGCGTCACCGGATACTCGGAATTGCCTATGGCAAGCAACGTGCTCTCCTCTGGGACTTTGGAAACAGGAGTTGTAATACCAAGCTGGGAAGCATAGGTATAGGAAACCGGTTCGGATGCCATCGGAGACTGGACGAAGCCGCTGTCGGCGAAAACCCCATCGGCAAAGACAAACAGACACACAGTCAAAGCGACAAGCATGACTGCCAACATTCTTTTCCCGGAAATCATAAGTATCTCTCCTAAGATTCGGTCATTGTTATTTTCACTTTTCTTACTTATAACATATTTTCCTTACCAATGCCAGTTCATCCTTCCGGCCATTTGCCTTTACCCCACATTTTTCGTATATTGCCCCTATGAAGGAAAGAAACGACATCATAGAGACCCTGCCCAGGGCCATTTTCATAATCCCAATGCGCGGTTGCCCGGTGTTCCCGGGGCTTTTCACGACCATAGAGGTATCCGACAAGCAGGACATCGACATCATCCGCCACTGCGAACGCTTCAACGGCTTCGGCCTTGTCATGCTCAAGAACGAAGGCAAGGACACCAACAAGCTCACAGAAGACGACTTCTATTCCGTCGGAACCTTTGTCCGAGTAAAGAACCAGATCAACACCATCTACGGCACAAAGTCCCTTTTCCTCGAGACCATCTGCCGCTTCAAGATGGACAATATCCTGATCAACCGTGGCACAGTGACGGCCAACGTAACCTACATCCAGGAAGACGTGCTGTCCCCCATCGAGGACAAGGCATTCACCGCCACACTGCGCGAAGCCCTGGACCAGAGAGCCGACCGCTCCATGCTCTTGGAGAACCTCCGCTTCAACGCCTCCAACATCTCAGAGGCAATCCGCCTTGCCGACTATCTGATCTCCTCCGTTGTCCCGCGCAACAGACAGCAGGAATTCCTTGAGACGTTCAACGGCAAGGAAAGGATCATGAAGCTGCTGCAGGTCATGGCCGAGGAGCTTGCCGTGCAGCGCATGCACGATGAGATCCAGGGCACCGTCACCAAGAAGATCGACTCCCGCCAGCGCGAATACTACCTGCGCGAAGAGCTGCGCTTCATTAAGAAGCAGCTCGACGAGCTTGGCCACAACACTGAAGACCTTGATTCCGAAGAAGATGCGGATGCTGAAGGTGGAAAAACAGGCAAGCGCAACCGCAAGCCCAAGCTGATCGACAGACTCAAGGCCCTGAACCTCACCGGAGAGACATATGAGACCGTAATGGACGAATACCAGAAGATGGTCTCCATGGACACAAACAATCCCGAATACTCCATGGTCAGAACCTACCTGGAGATGGTCGCCGACCTTCCCTGGAACAGCTTCTCCCCTGATGATTTCTCCTTGGAAAAAGCCAATAAGATCCTGGAGCAGGACCACTACGGAATAAAGGACGTGAAGGACCGTGTTCTGGAATTCCTTGCCGTGCGCAAGCTTAAGAACGACACCAAAGGCTCCATCATCTGCCTTGTAGGACCTCCGGGAACAGGAAAGACATCCATCGGAATCTCCATTGCAAAGGCACTGAACAAGAAGTATTACCGCTTCAGCGTCGGCGGCATGCGTGACGAAGCCGAGATCAAAGGCCACAGAAGAACGTACATAGGTTCCATGCCCGGCCAGATTATCAAAGGTCTCAGAGTCACCAAGACCAAGAACCCTGTCTTTGTCATTGACGAAGTGGACAAGATGACAGTCTCAGCCCAGGGAGACCCTGCAGCAGCCCTTCTGGAAGTGCTTGATCCCGAGCAGAACGCAACCTTCAGAGACCATTACCTTGATCTCCCGTTCGACGTGTCCAACGTGCTGTTCATAGTCACCGCAAACACAACCGACACCATTCCGCGCCCACTTCTGGACAGAATGGAGGTCATCGAGCTTTCCGGCTACACCTCTCAGGAGAAGCTTCACATCGGAAAGAAGTACCTCGTGCCAAAGAGCCGTGCCAAGCATGGCCTTAAGAGCACCGATGTCCGTTACTCCGACAAGATGCTTCACAAGATCGCAGAGGAATATGCCCGCGAAGCCGGTGTCCGTCACTTTGAGAAATGCCTGGACAAGATCCACCGCAAGATCGCAATGGAGATAGTCCAGGACGAATACAAGCGCTCATCTCTTCTTGAGTCCGGCACATCCGAAGCCGATCTTGAAGCATCCGGACAGCTTATGAAACGCCCTGTGCGCATCACCGACGAGCTTCTGGTCAAATACCTTGGCCAGCCCATCTTCCATGAAGACGAAGTCATCCGCGCGAACAAAGTCGGAATGTCTGTCGGACTTGCATGGACTTCCATGGGTGGTGATGTCCTTGCCATCGAGGCCCAGCGCATCCCCGGCCGCGGCGAACTGAAGATCACAGGCCAGCTCGGTGAGGTCATGCAGGAAAGCGCCAACATAGCCTACTCCTACATCAAGAGCATCTGCGCCTCCCACGGCATAGACATGACATGGTTCGACAGAAACAGCATCCACCTGCACGTCCCCGAGGGAGCAACCCCAAAGGACGGCCCATCTGCCGGAATCACTATGGCCACTGCCATCTACTCTCTGATTACCGGCCAGATCATGGCGCCAGACATGGCAATGACAGGCGAACTGTCACTTCTGGGAAAGGTCATGCCCATCGGCGGTCTCAAGGAGAAAGTCCTTGCCGCCAAGCGCAACATGGTCAAGACCATCCTCATTCCGAAGTTCAACAAACGCGATCTGGACAAGCTTGAGGACAACGTCAAGGAAGGTCTTACCTTCCACCTTGTAGGAGACATGGAGGAAGTGCTGTCCTTCGCCTTCCCTGCAGACAAGTACCCCTTCGGCTCAGGCTCCGACGTTGCATCCGCAGCTCCTGCCCTCTCGCCAGAGGAAAAACTTGCCTCCGTCGTCGCAAAAGCCGTCGCCCAGGCCCTCTCCTCAGCCAATCGCTGACGATTGGTGACGTCGGTGACAACGGTGACGTCGGTGACGTCAGTGACGTAAGGCATTCAGACTGTGAACTGATCCATCCCCTTTGCCGGATGCAACCGTCAATTGTTGACAACCGGCAAACTGTTGCATATTCAAGACCTGCGACCCCATCAACAATAGAAATCATTGTATAGTGCTCGACCGCTCTTGCGCTCCGACACTCTGACGCTCATGTCATTTATAAAATCATTTTCTTATATTACAATGAATTATTTTTTTGCTCGTTTTTCAGACCTCAAAAAATGCTCTTGCGCTCATGCATTTATGCAAGAGCGTCAGAGCATTGGTTTGTCAATATTACCATGCGCTTGAGGTTGTCTTATACGACAATTTATAGTAACTTTTTATCATATAATAAGTTATTGAAAATACACCACCGTCAGAGCGTTTGAGCGTCATAGCGTTGGAGCGCAAGAGCGGTCGAGCATTGAGTTCCAGAGAATCCCCTCATGGTGTATGGGCCGTCAATAAGCCGGTGTGTGGCCTGTGCATCGGCATCTTATGCACAAGACTCAGGCATCGGGCGCCATGGCAATCCCGCGCCCCGCCTGGCGTGTGCATAACGCTGCACAGGCAACCCACAGCTGATTGACAGCCAATCCACAATCGGGATGATGATAGACAATTTTGGTTTGAGTTATGAAGGATGCCGGAGCGGGAGCGAATGTCAAGGGACAGCACGCCGGATGCCCTGCATCCGGGCAGCCCTTGACAGCAGCGACTCGGAAGACCCTGATTCAAAGGGTGGCATTGCTACCACCCTCTGCCTCCCGGCGAGGGGAAAACCATAGTTCAATTGATTAATCACTTCCTTACTTCAGAAGCAAGCTTCTCGACTGATTCAACACTCAAACCTGTGAAAACAGCTATCTTTTCAAGTGGGTTTGTACCATCTTCAATCATCCGCTTGGCAAATTCCAGCTTGTTTTTCTCGGTCACTTCTTCGCCATACTCTTTCAACATCTCTTCAATCGATCTGCACATGTTCCTTACCCCTTCCTCGTCTTCCGTAAAGTTTGAATTCCCTGAAAAGGCTTTCCTTGATGAGGAATTAGTGCTCATATGCTTCATCTTACTCGGTCAGACACATCTTCTTCACCCGAAAAATCACTTCCTTACTTCAGAAGCAAGTTTCTCGACTGATTCGATACTCAAACCTGTGAAAACAGCTATCTTTTCAAGTGGGTTTGTACCATCTTCAATCATCCGCTTGGCAAATTCCAGCTTGTTTTGCTTTGTCGTTTTCTCTGCTACTTCTTCGCCATACTCTTTCAACATCTCTTCAATCGATCTGCACATGTTCCTTACCCCTTCCTCGTCTTCCTTG
>Ga0256405_10008423_pt1 | contig 14797 bp, 20 predicted proteins | sample RumenRJG_02DNA_FD_189096 | JGI IMG/M metagenome (GOLD analysis project Ga0256405, IMG submission 189096) | Bovine rumen microbial communities from Lethbridge, Alberta, Canada - RJG_02 | ecosystem: Host-associated > Mammals > Digestive system > Stomach > Rumen | place: Canada: Alberta... | reverse complement strand
AGCGTCGCTATGGCAACTTGAGCTTGCTTTGGCTCTTTATATACATTCAGTTCAATTATATCTGACTGCGTATAGTGCCCGTTTCTCATAGACTTTTTCATCTCCTTTCTTGATTTAAGTATACATTAATCAAGATGAAAAAGCAATAGTTTTGAAGACAAAATTTAGGGGACCGAACAGGTCCCCTAAAATATTTTACCAGTCACCGGACGCGCCGCCACCGTCAAAGGAGCCGCCCAAATCAAACGAACTTGAACCGCCTGAACTTCCAGAGCTACCCCCGCTCAAGCATTCCAACGGCAGGGTAATGAAAATATCTACTGTTGACTCAATAACACTTTCTACTGCCCACAAGAATACCGTAACCGAGAAGAAGCGGTAAGCATAGCTTTTGTTGATAAAACCGTACCGATATTTCGCTGCATGTGCTTCGTACAGCCACGCAAAGAAAAACCAAATAACATAGATACAGGCAATTACACAGAGTATGACTTTTGCCGTTTCAGTCCAATTACTTACTGCGCTATGCTCGATTTCCTTGCCGTCAATCTTTAGTTCAATATCCGCCGTTGCGCTGAGAATTGCGCCCGCAAAATCATTATTCCGAAGCTGCGGCTTCATCCGGTCGATAATCTCGCCGGCCATGCCGTCGGTTATATTTCCTTCAAGACCACGCCCTACTTCAAGGCGCATCTTGTGTTCGTCTTTAGCGATGACAAGAAGAAGTCCATTATCTTCGCCCTTTTTGCCGACTTTCCAGCGCTCTGCAATATCCATGGAGAATTCCTCCACGGTTTTCCCTTCAAGGTCAGGAACCATCACAACAACCATTTCTGCCTTACCAGCATTATGGAGTGCATCCAGCTGGTCGTTAATCTTTGCCTTTTCCTCAACCGTTAACGTCTTTGTCGTGTCGACGAGGCGGGCGGGTGCTTCCTCATGGATAGAGCCGGCCTGACAAAAAGAGCCACCCATGGCCATCACGATCAACGCAATGGCCACAAGGATGGCGCCCATAATCTTTTTCCGCATTTATTTCGCCACCTTTAATGGTTTTAGAATTTTACTTCAGGATTCTTCTTTTCGACTTCCGTTGCTTCAATCGGTTCAGCCTGTTCAAATCCAAAGATGCCTGCACAGATATTGCCAGGGAAGCGGCGTACAGAAGTATTGTATTCGGCGACAGCCGTATTATATCGGGTGCGGGCTACCGTAACACGGTTTTCGGTGCCGGCAAGTTCACGCATAAGTTCTGTGAAGTGTGCATCTGCCTTAAGGTTCGGATAGTCTTCCTGTACCATCATCAGCCGGTTAAGTGCACTGGTGAGTTCACCATCTGCATGAGCCTTGTCTTTAAGCGTTGCGTTCGGATCCTGCAGTTTTGCGCGGGCTTCGGTAATAGCCGTAAGCGTTTCCTTTTCATGGGATGCATAACCTTTAACCGTATTTACAAGGTTCGGGATAAGCTCTGCACGGCGCTGCAGCTGTACATCAATCTGGGCGGCTGCTGTCTGCACTTCCACATCCTTATTCGTGAGGGAGTTAAAATTTCCCACAAGAAATAACGCCAGCAATACCGATACTACAATTGCTCCGATTTTTGTTTTACTCATACATTTTTACTCCAATCTCTGCATAATCTTCATAATCATCATATGCTCCGCATAAAAGCCCTACACCAATAAGCAGGTTTAAAATATCAGCTGGTGCGTCGTAAACAAAAAAGACTGCCGCCTCAAGGATGCAGGTTACACCTATTGCGCCCCAAAATATATACCCGCGTATTAATTTCTTGGCCCAAAGGCAAGCAAGTGCAAAACCAAAGAGCTCTATCGTGCCGATGTACTTTGCATATTCATTGCTGTCCATAAACCAGCTAATGGCGTAAAAAAGCATGAATGCAGCAAGAGTCCATTTTAGCTTTGACACCCACGATGGTTCAATTTCCCAAAAAAAGTTCAACTTTATTTCCTCCAATATTTTTGGGGGCACATGGCCCCCAATCTTACTTAAGCTACCTCGGTATTGAGGATGGCTTTCTTTCCGGATTTACGATGTCTTACAATGTCCTTCGGGTCAAAACCAAGCGATTTACACAAACGTCTGGTAATGCTCTTTCTTCTCTGGTTTGCTGTATTGATATGCATGCCGAGAAGCTGGGCAATCTGACTATCGTTCCAATCCTGCAGATAATACTTTGAGAATATCAGCCGCTCCTCGTCGGTAAACTGCTGGAAGACTTCCGAGCAGGTATCGCCTCGAATCCAGGTCATGTCGGGAAGCCCCTGGTCATCTTCGTAAACAACATCTTCGATAGAGGAATAGTCATCCATAACTGTCTTGCAGTTATCCTCAAGTTCTGCAACTTTATAATGAAAGTTTGCCGGGTTGCGCTGGTATTTTTGAATGTGACGACAAACTTCGTACTTAAACACATTGTAGACGTAGCAGCAAAAGCTGCGGCCAACGTCTTTATATCGCTTAACAAGCATGAAGAAGATCACCCGCATGTCATCATATATCTCATCTTCATCTTGGTGTCCATAGCCCTCGATCAGAAAATTGAAGCGGGCTGTAATCTGTTCGCAGTAATCCCGGCCAGGATTTTTACGGCTAAGCGCCTTCTGCAGGTGAAGTTCCTGAATAAACAGGCGAACAAACTGACGCTGCTCACTGTTGTGGAAATTAATCTGGCCATTTTTGAGAAGAATCACGTATTTTTTAAATAACGGCTGAAATCTGTTCAGGAGCTCTGTGCCTGCCTCGTTTGCAATCTGGCGGGCTTCATCTGTAGCCCCTTCTTCAAACTGCCCCTGATATTTACGTACCAGTTCGTCGATTTCACGCCATTCATCCTCGTGCTGGTATAAATCCCAGAGATAATCTGCTTCTTCCTTAAAAACAGTTCTTATGGTTACAAAACCATTTTCAAAAATCTGGGTTTTATCGACGTCGCGCACGACAACGTCTTCTAAAAGTTTTTTTCTCTTTTTTATGGTGGTTATCTTCTTTCTATTGGAAATTTCCAATCACAAAGATTCCGCACCGTTTTTTCAAAAAATCAGCCTGCAAGCTTCTTCCCCTTCGAAGCTTTTTGTGCTTTGCTGCGGGCCTTACATTCCTTAGTTGTGAGCCACGCTTTTTCTTTTACAACGTACCGCACGCATTGTACTTCGACATTCGGATACAGGTATTCCACCATTTTCTTTTTCATCTTAAAGACGTCCGTCTCTACGCCTTTTACATCGATGACTCTTTCCGTACCATCCGACATCTGACATACAAAGTCTGCCAGGTATTCCATTTTTCGTATTTTCTTGCCCCGCCGGATATGCGACGGGACAATTTCATACGCCTTCTGCAGTTCAAAAGACTTAATATTGCCGGCCTTTACCTCCTCCAAAACATGGATGTAGTAGCGCGATTCATTGAGTGAATCGAACTCTATGCCGTCAATCGTCGCCTTTATCGAATGAAACTTGGATTTGGCAAGTGTTCCTTCCGGCAAGCCAAAAGACTTGATAAGCCCTGACTTAACGTATTTACTTAGCTCTGCATGATAGTCTTTCAGGGCCTTGCTGCTGTAAGTCTTGCCGTCAATTTCGTAAGTTCTTTTACTTACCTTTCTTGCAGCCGCCTTTGGCTTTGCTGCTGCTGCTCTTCTTCGAAGAATTGGCACTGGACTTACACCCTTTTGCTTTCTGCATGTTTCTTATCCTCCGTTTTTTTCGTCTGTACAGGCATATCGGCTTCGTCGAATGGGATGGTATCTCCGATGCTTACCGACACACCAGGCATACTTCTTTTTACCAGTTTGGGCTTTGCCCCAACACGTTCTGTTAATTCCAGCATTTGTTACCTCGCTTAAACTTTTACCACTCTCTATTCAGGAGCCATACATCATACAGAAATCCCTTACCTCACAGGAAGAGCAAAGTGGATTCTCATGCGGATACCAGATATTCTGTTTTATAGACTTGCACACATTGACGATAATCGCACTAACCTTTTTCGTTGCGCTTGGTATGTCGCGGGTTGTATAATAATCCCTGCTCTTTTTAACGTGATGAATCCTTGTGCCACTCATTGGTGTGTTATAGAGCTGGTAGAACCCTACATGATCCAAGGTGATTTTAAGATTCATGTCCAAGCGGCTCTGGTCGGGAAACTTGGATGAAAAATCCGTTTTAAAGTTTTCCGGCTCGCCGTTTTTATTGGCCAGGATTATCCCCAAGGTTCCGTTATAAATGTATGTGTCTGCCCCATCTTTAACGTGAAGGATATAGGACGAACCAATATCAGCAACCAGTATTTGGTTATCCTCTGCATATTCATAGAATCTGTACAGAGCTCCAAATCCTTCACGGATTTTATCTTGTGTGACTTTATCCGGATATTGTTTACAAACGCCGTCCCACTTACGCTTTAGCATATCGGGCGGCATGATTATGCCATCTTTAAGCGATTGACAGAATCCATAAACAACCTGATTCAGTAATTTTGGATAGGTAACCTGTGGCGGCACGTTAATATGGTTTTTGCCATATTTAATCGCATACCGCACAGGGCAATTCATGTAATCGAAGAGCTGCTCTTCAGTTATCTCGATTACCATAGATATCTACACTGCCATAATAATAAAACCAAAGTACAGTCCAGAAGTGTTCCGTATTCTGGCCTCGAACAGGACGGTTGCCTGGAGTTGGCATTGCTTCGCCGAGCTGAGCCTCAACATTTTGATATACAAACTCAAACAGGCCGCGCTCATTGTAATCCATGTTTTCGTACAGAGCATAAGCAAGACCCTCGGTTTTATCCCGCAGGGCAAATACTTTGAGCCAGTCAAATGCGTTGTCCTCATGATGGTTAAAATACACATTGTGAAGAAGAAGCGATGCCAGGAATGTGCACGTTTGCTTATTCGGAGCCATTTCGTAATAATAGCCGCGGGCGGTGAAATACTTCAGGCCAAGCTCGAATGCACCAAGTGCATCTTCAATATCCGTCATCAGTTCATTTTCTCTCGTAAGCACGAGTGCAACAAACTGCTGCAGTTCCGGATAATAAAGCTTTTTAATAGCGTCCTCCAATTTCCCGGTTAATTCATCACCAAGAAATTCCGTAAGGACATCCGGCTTATTGGCCCATTCTTCAAGGTAGTTGATATTTTGATTATTGGGTTGCAAATTATTCCCTCCGACTTAGAAGTCCGGCCGCCGCTATTTGCGACGGCTGGTCTTTATTTTTTGATAATCCCCAGGATGTCACGCTCCGTAATCAAAAGCAGCGGTTCATCCTTTTTATCAATCTTAACCTCAGTTCCTGCGAACTTGCGGAAAATAACACGGTCTCCAACCTTTACCGTCAGCGGCATCATCTTGCCACTTTCCAAAATACGGCCTTCGCCGGTTGCTACAACTTCGCCAATCTGCGGTTTTTCTGTGAGCGTTTCGGCAATAATGATACCGGCTTCAGTCTTTTTCGCTTCGTTGACTTCCGGTTTAATCAAAAGCTTTTCACCAATCGGGACAATTCTTACCATGTTTTGTTTACCTGCTTTCTTATGCTGTATAACGATATTTGTGCGGTGTACGAAGGACGCTTATCAGTCGGCTGAACACCGTCGCTCCTTCTATGTCTTCGGTATTTGCGACACTGTCCGGGCGAACAACTTCAAATGCGGTGTAGCATGGATGGTTTAGGAGCCATTTCCAGATGCTTTTTGTGAGTTGTGCCCCCTCATGTTCATACGAAGTACCAACAATTACGAGCTTTCCGTCATCAATCATATTCTTTAGGATGACCGAGTGGAGAACTGCATTGCCCATGATGTCAGCATCATCAATAATAATCAGGTCAAACTTCATTGCAGACGAGAGTACATTTTTGAGATGCACTGCCGTTGAAGGAATGACGATTGTCTGCTGGCGTTCATTGGTGATTGTATAGTCCTTCGTCATACTCCCTTTTTGAATAAATGCATTCGTTATGGCCATACGGTCACACGTTTTAAGGTCAGGAGAATAATAAAGCACGTTTGCTCCAGGTGCGAGAGCTTCCAGCCAGTCCGTAATCATATCGCGGCAAAAATATGTTTTGCCGTATCCTTCCGGTGCAAGAATCGTAACGCCGTCTGCCTTACTTGCCGTTACATACTCTTTTATTTTGTCCTGCCAAGCATACATATCCTCGGGACTTGCGTAAATTTTATTAATGCGGTAATCTTCCATCTTGCTCATGCCTCATACAAATTTAGTGTCGTTTGTCTTATCATCATGCCCAGCGCCTTTTCTGTATGACGCTCTGTGTTGCATACATTTTTCTTATAATCTTCTTCTGCGCACTTATCGCACCGCACCGCTTTTTCCGTATAATTTCGACATCCATAACACAAAGGACATGGGTCAAAATTAGGACAGTGCATTCTTGCTCCAAGCGAAGAATTCCAAGTCTTTACTTCACGCAGCGATTTCACCCCATCTCTTTAAAAGGCCCTGTATTCTTACAATGCCCTTTTCCGTGAGATATGGCCACATGGTTGTGCTCTGACAGGTTTCTCCCTTTTCGTTTTTCCAGGCCGGGCCAAACTTTAACTGTTTTAAGACAAACAGCCCCTCGCCGTGACCATCTGCCATATACTTAGCTTTTGGAATCAGTGTTGTTTGATTGTAACGTCCAGCTCTTGCTCTGCGTACAACATACTCATGCTCCTCAAGCGCTTTTATGAGTTTCTTGCGCGGAATACCAATCAGCTTGGCTGCATCCGAGAAAGAGTAATAATCCTTCGTATTGCACAATGCGTCGAGTGCCTTTACTTTTTCCAAGGCATCGTCCCGCTCTTCCTTAAGCTGCATGGCGGTTTTCTTTAACCGTACTGTTGCTTTTTCTTCGCGATTTCTTGCGATATGACGATAAGCATCCTCAAAGGCTTCTGCAATTTTCATTGTCTTTGCTTTTTCGTTTCCTGCAATGTACGGCGTAATCGAAGTAAATCCCTGAAGGTCAAACAGGTAACTCGACCCATCTTTTGAAAGTAAGATGTGCGCTTTTGCTGCCGGAAGGGAGTTTAAGTAAATTTCCGTGGCCGTTTTGAAGTTCTGATGTTTCTTACCAAATTCCCGTGCCAGCTCCTTGCTGTCAATCATTGGTACTTCACACATAATCGTAATGGCCAATCCCTTGCATTCAATTGTGTCCATGACGATTATCCCTCCATATATGCCCGCTGGAACTCCGTGTCTCCAACGACAAGCTTTCTCCAACTGTCGAGCAGTTCTTTAAATTTGCCATTAAGGATGGCAGCCTCTTCTTCTAGCGGTAAATCTTCCAGCACGTCCCCTTCTTCTGAAGGATTGTAGCTTACACAAAATTCATTAAGAGGACCTGGGATTTTTGTATCTTTTAAAGAAATCGTAATCAACTGTTTTTCCTTTCCGCGCTTTTATTCTCGCGCTCTTGCTATATTCTGTTGTTCTTCAACTTATGTGTTTATTATATCCCCTTACTTACCATTTTGTCAATAATAAGTTGTGAGTAAGGTATATAAAATGAGTAAGAAAGAGAAAAGACTTGCCTGGTGGCAAGTCTTACTTACGCTGCATATATAATGCTGTCAAACTCTTCCTGTTGTTCTTTTTTAACCTCGATGGCAAGGGAGTTATCAGGACTGAAGTAACAGTAGGTGCGCTCCTTAAATGAGGACGTTTTATTCTTGGCCCAGTAAATTTCAAGCACAGGATGTTTCTGCGTATCATCTTTCTGTGTATAGTAAATCTCTGCATTTTGGCCATTGCGGGAAACATCGTTTGTAATTAGGAAAACCGCACGGGCATCGTATTCGTAGCGCCCTGATTCCTTAAGGTCACTGATGGTAATACGCCGGCCGGAATTCTTACGAACATGAGCGGTGCCAAAGATAGGACATTTAATTTCCGTTGTCGCATAATGCTTAATGAGCTGAGAAATAGCCGTGTTACGGTCTTTTTCTTCCCGGTAGTTCTTGGAGTCTATGTTAATATCCATCAGGGAGTCAACTACAATAATTACATTCGCCTGCGGATCGCGGGTCTGCAGATAGCTCTTTACCATCTTTGCATGGTTAAGCATTTTTTCGATACAGTCAATATCTTCGCTATCTTTAACCATAAATTTGTTGGCGTAGTCCTTGATTTTCGTAACAGCTTCCTCGCGCAGCTCAAGCATGTTTTTGTAATGGGCAGAGTCTTCTGCGCCTTCCTCAATCATCTTTTCGAAGCGTTTCGGCTTACGCACAACAGCAATTGGAATACGGAACCGCATAGCAATGATGCGGGAGTAAATGTCTTCTTTGGTATCATCCAGGGAATAATAGATAAGATATAGGTGATTGTCCTCATTAAGCGCATAGTCCATAGCGATATTCATGCATGTTGCCGATTTACCGCTGTTTGAATATCCGGCAAAGATATAAAAGCCGTTCATCAGGCCTTCCATTTTTTCCGACCAGATAGGAAAGTTTGGCGCTTCATACCCCGTACCTTCATTCTGGCATGCATTATCGAAGTCTTCAATATACTGCTTTGATGCTTCAAACACATCAATCGGTTGTACAGCATACTTATCGACCGTTCCAGCTTCCTGTGCATCATGGACGTTTAGTTCTTCCATGAAGGCATCGTCCAAAAAGCTCATATCCGGCCCCTGCTGATTTTCCGCACCTGTATTTTCGCTAACTTCGATTTTCGTTACATTTTCATTTTCCATAACTCATGCCCCTTGCCGATGTTTATTCATAAAGATTTTGCATTTAGGACACACTTCCCTGGGAGCAAACACCCCTTGTTGTCTGATTGAAGAACACCCATACCCACGACCGGCTCTTGCCATACGCTCTGCACTGTTGTAAGTTGTAACAAGCTCATGGTCAGTAAGCGGTTCTTCATTATTAAGATTCCATTGCTGCAGTATCGATATGGCCACATCTCCTACATAGCCATTTTGCACCAAAAGCGACGCGATAAGTGCAAGCGTATTGTTTCTCCCGCCCTTGTTTACAGCTGTGGAGAGAAGATGCTTTACACATAGCGGCAACTTTTGGACACTGGACGGAATGCGTATATTAGTATTTGCTTTTTGCGGCGCACTCTGTACAATTTCCCGCAGCTTATCCACAAATCGACTGCTTGCTTCCGGATTGAGATTACTGGACGTTACATATTCCTGCTGTGGAGTTCTTGCAAGCTCTATAATCTGCATTCTCGTCATGGTTCTTAACTGGTTATACGTTATAGGGATTTTGTATAGCCCTGTTTTGTCATTAACCGTGTTCGGAAAGCGGATAAGGCGGCGGCTGTCGTAAATCCTTGTATCCAGTAATGCGCTGTTTTCTATCTTCGTTCCAATATAAGCTACATAGGATTTATACAGTGCCGGAAGCTTTGTGCTCGGCCTTACCCCTAAAACACGCGGGTCGATAAAAATGTGAAAGCCCTTTCCTCCAGAGAAATAGAACTTCATTTCATTTACCTTTAGGCGCAGTTCCATATTCAGAATTGTGGCCAGCGATAACGCTGCAAGCCTTACACGTTCAAATCCTTCATCCGACTGGATATCTCCGTCGATATCGAAGTAAAGCGGCGAAAAGTATTTCGTTCCTTCTTCACGTTTCTCGTTATCGAACACATAGGTGCAGTAATACATATCCCTGCCACCGGTTTTCTTTTTTAGGTCGGCAAAGGCTTTTTGTCGCCCGCCCAACGGATAAACCATATTTCGCGTGAAGTAGCTGCCACATTTGCCGCCTACTTCGATATAACCTTCTGACAGCATATATTTCCTCTCCAAATTATCTTATGTCTGTCCATCGACTTTAGCTTCTCTGCATACGCCCTAACCTGCTGCGCCACAACATCTTCATCCTGCGAAATATTAATAAGCTCTATTCGCTCATCTTTATGGTGGCGAATTAAAAACAGTACCATATCCAGAGCCATTATGCCAAGCTCAGCCTGTTGCCGCGCATATCGTTTCAGCAAATGCTTTATCGCGCCGGCATCCTGATTCTCGTCCTTTAAAAGCGTGTCTCTCCTGAGCATTTTGCTTGCATAAATCAGGAGGTCGTTTAGGGTGTACAGCTCCTTTATTTCCCGATAATGCGCCCTTACTACCGCCTCGCCGGTAAAAATATTTATTTCCGGCGCCCGCTGCATAAGCGTAAGTTCGGGGTGTAAATAAAACTGTCCTGGAATCAGCATATTCCCTTCCTGCCACAATTCATGCGGAATGTTGTCTGCAGTAAGTACCCCATCCCCTGCACAGGCCTCGTAGATGTCCAAAAGCCTGTCCTTAAGCCCGGACTCAACATAGTGTTCAATCATGTCCTTGGTGCTGTCGTACATCCATTCTTCTTCCGGATGATACCCAACATAATTCTTGTAAAAGAACCCTGCGTCTGTAATCTCCATGGTTTTTTCTCCTATTCTTACTTACCATTTTCTTAATTACATAATATCATGTTAAGTAAGATAATGCAATACTTTTACCGAAAATTATTTTAGAATTTTCTGATTTTATTAAAGAAGAAAAGCGCCCATTACAGGGCGCTTATGTCAGTTTATCGTTTCCGTGGATATATTTGGCGTTAAAGCCATAATGGAAGTCTCTACAGGAATTTTGATGAACACTGTCTTTGTATTTGTCGCAATATAGTTCAGACTTGCTGGTTTTGATACCTCCAGCTCACGATCTCCATCCTCTCCATTTATTGAAGCATAGTAATGAATCCCGTATTCCTTGCTTGATGCAGCTGTATCTACGCCATACTGATTTTTAATCACTACCCCGTCGTAGATATAGGAAATTGCCTTTGTCTTGTCAGCACGAACGATTACATAGCAGTCATCCTCAAACTCGGCTTCCTGCACGTACAAATGTTTTAACCCGAACGGGTACTTCCCATCTATGTTTTTATACAGGAGGCGAATTTTGATTTCGATCTTGCCAAGCTCAGTTTTTCCGGAGAAGATAATGCGCTGCGCTCCGACACGAACAATACCATTCTCCAGTGCTTGTGTCTCAACTTCCAGATTGTCTCTGGAGAACACTTTAATGGATTCGATATTAAACGACCCAGGCAGATACGGCATGATTTCCAGCATGTTAAACTGCAGGCTGCCCAAAGGCGCTCGAAGGTTCGGAAGAATGGTCAGGGTGAGGTCACTGCTGTCGTATTCCTTAATCATGTATTTTTTGCTGCTCACGGTGTCCTGTTTAAGGCACTCCGTATAATCCTCATCCTCTTCGCCATTTATCAGCGTCGATACATTACTCTTAAACATATACCCCTTTGTGGACCGATAGTTAAACAGGTCACGCGGGTCTTTTACAAACTTTGGATGAATGGTCATCCCAAACTGGTCGTAGCGGCCAATCTTATCTGCGTCTGCTAAAAAGATTTTCTCTTTTACTACTCCTGTTTGTTCAGACGCTACAGATATCTGGCTCGCCATATACTCCATCTGCACGCTAAGCAGTTCAAGCTTTTCACTCAGCACTTTCTTTGTATCACGGATGTCCTGGTCGATTTTCTTGGCATCGTCATAGGCTGCATTAAACACATCCATGATTTCACTTGTCGTGGGTTTATCTATCATCTTTATATCCTCTTATACTGCCGTGGCTTTTTCCCGTAATACTAAAATCTGTGCATTTAGCTCATCTACTTTACCCCTGAGCTTATCGAGTTTTGCGGTAAGTTCTGTTATGTTCTTCGCATTTTTCTCATTCAGCTCTTTCTTCATGCGCAGTATCTCATTGTGATACTGAAATACATTGAGAATGAACTTTTCGTATTCATATGGGCCACGATACCTCAAATTATATAAAATCATACTGGCGCCGCCACCCCCGTCTCGCTAATTTCCTTAATGGCTACAGACTCAATGCGGAATACTTCCTGCCTTATATTATGAATGACAACTTTTACATCATCATAGACAACCTTATCTCCTGGTGCGTATTCATAGATGATGAAGTCTTTTGCCATGGTATTTTCTACTATACAAAGCTCAGAACCATTTACGGATACTTTTTCCTTCGTGGCAAAAATTGTTCCGTCATGAATCCACGAAAAAGCGGTGCCAGCAGGAACCGTAAATTCAAAACGATAGATTCGGTTTCGGTCAAGGTTCTGATTCTCATACGAGCTAAAGTTTTTATAGGTCGGCTCAATTGAAAAGTCGAACGTGATTTTGGTGGCGTCGCCAATATAGAATGAATACGTTGTCGTTTCTGTTGTTGTGACGCCCTGCAATTCGGTAACTGCTACCAAAGCAGAATGTGTATTCGACGTTTCTTTGACCTTATCCCGCGCTCCATACGCTTCATATTGGTTTCTTTCACTGGCCTCTATAGATGAATTGGGAATTTTAAATGCACTGCCGACAGGATAGTCTTCGTTTATCGCATACGTGTATGTATTACGTTCTAAACTACCGCCGACTTTAAACGTGCTGTTGTTTACGGAATATGGTGAGAATCTCCGTTCGCCTATTTGAAAAACAACATCTTCAATGTTAAAACCAGTACCGATAATCGAGCCGTATAGCTTACTTTGCGGTGTACATCTGAGATTTGTAATTCGTATAGTTGCCGTTGTATTGTCGATTTGCGCATCCGACACGTCATTGGTAAAGAATATTATCGATGCGCCAAGAGACGATGTCTCCATTTCTTCCATTGCTTTTTTATCAGCCTTGTCCGCAATATCTTCCAGTGATGACAGATAGCCATTAACAAAAGCTTCCAATCGGTTATACTTTTCCCGCGCCAATTCGTCGACTATTTCATAGATAATCCTCAGGTCTTTTTGAATACAGCGCAAGTCGTTAACCATTTTTGCAAGATCGAATTTCGTGTCCGGTTGAACATTTTCAAATTCAAATATCGCATACCTGGTATCCATCCCGCCGAGCAGCTGCTTTACATATGCCTTATCCGGGAATTCTCCTTGCTGTAAAAGGGCACGCTCTATAAGCTCCTTCATTTCTCTTAATTTTTTGAGTCTTTCTAGGTACATATTTATCTTATCCTATGCAAAGTTTTAAGTTTCCGACAAACGGTGTTATATCCGCATTACTGTTTATCTTTACCCTGAGCTGGACTGTTTTAATTTTCTCTTCAATAAATTTTACATTTACACCCTCAAAACGGCTCTCAGCGCAAGAAATCATCTTTATACCTGGCTTATCGCTATTAATGGGAGTCACGGAATATTCTTCACCGTTTACATAGAGTACATACTTTATGGCTTCGTCAGGATTATTTATGCCGTATGGGATGTATTCGTTAGCGAATACGGCAATGGTTTTACAGCCTTCAGCAGGAGCAAGGTCACCTGTCAGGATATTGCCGCCATTATACTCGCAATTGTATGCATTCAGGCTGCCAATTTTAACCACTTTTCGGACGGCATTTTTAAGCCTGCGAATAACAATCTCCGGTTTTTTTCCACTAAGGTCAACCTCGCTATACCCTAATGATTCACCAGGCTCACAATAATCAGAAGAAAGGACAAGCTTTACATAGCGGGATGTAGGAAAGCATACTTTCCCGCTTCCGGCAATATGATTTGCAGCATGATACATATCCACGCTCAAATCAATTTCCGACTGGAGAACACTATGATAATTGATATTGTCGCCGGATATCAGAACATCTTTTATCACTACTGTACCTCCGGCAGAATCGATATCCAGCATATTTATACCACTATCACCACTGCTCATCATTGTGATGATGCAGTTAACGTCCTTGTCGTCCCGATTGACGTCGTACGCGCTGCCTTCATTTAACTTGTTTTGCGATGCGTCCTTACTGCATATTCTGGAATACTCAAATATCGTAAGCGGGCTGTTGTCGGATATGTATTCTACTTTTCCGCGATTATCCGTTTCCTCGAGATACTTGTCACCCTGAACAAGCACATGTGCATTGCCAACATAGCCATTTCCTTCCACTGAAAGTATCTGTATCTTTTTCTTTATTTCCGATGGAGGCTGCGGACAAAAAGAACCATAGATTCCATTATGATACAAATAGGATCCAGAGCATACGTCTTCTGTGATTATTACAGATTCGCCAAGTCCTTTATATGCTGCAGTAATAAAGTTGATATCCTCCAGCCGTTCTTTATTCCGCAAGATTCTTTCCTTAACCGCGTTCATCCGATTGATTGTTCCAGCAATAAGCGTTGTGTACCGGTTCGCCGTATCCATAACCTGGTAGTCAGCAGCGGTTAAATCCACCGTCACATCCGCAGCCATTTGAACAAGGTCTGTCCGTTTTGGCTGATCTTCCGGATGCATCTTTTTAATTTTGAAGATTGGTTCATTGTCTTTACTCGCAACAATCTCATCGGCACGGGCAGGATCTAAAAATGGAGCTGCTGCAATTACTTTTGCATACTCCTTACGAAAGCCTTCTGTCTTGACTATGCTTTCCTGAGGCACAATGATGCTATACAAGTCTTTTTGTAACTCAAGTGAGTTGTCCAATAATTGTGTTGTCGCCATCATCATACCTCCTGTGCAAGCATTATATTTGAAATCTCCGGACTCAGCGCATTTTCTTTGTATAGGCGAATAACTACTTTCACCTTAACCTTGTCATGTTTTGGCGTATATAACTGGTACTTTTCGTCCGGTTTATACGATACTGTAAGAACAAAATCATTAAAGTAGTCATTGTCGTCCGGCTCGTGCGTAAGTGGTTTAAAGTCTTTCTTGTATACTTTATCTGTTCCACTCATTCGTGTATCGCA
>Ga0256405_10008422_pt1 | contig 14801 bp, 13 predicted proteins | sample RumenRJG_02DNA_FD_189096 | JGI IMG/M metagenome (GOLD analysis project Ga0256405, IMG submission 189096) | Bovine rumen microbial communities from Lethbridge, Alberta, Canada - RJG_02 | ecosystem: Host-associated > Mammals > Digestive system > Stomach > Rumen | place: Canada: Alberta... | reverse complement strand
GCGGAGCATCTGCACCGCCGGGCCGGAAGGTATCACCACGGGGATATTGTACTGCTCCCGGGCCTTGTCGACGCAGAGCTGGATGCTGTCGAACATATACTGCTGGTCGTAGGCATAATTGGCGAAACTGCGGTTGGTGTAGGTGCGGGAGTAAGCCCAGGTCTGATGCCATACGATGGCCGCCTTGGGATTGGAGCACTCCTTGCGCACTATTTCTATAAGATTCCCCAGCCAGGGATCGTAGCTGTCCCAGCGGCCGCTCTTGGGCGAGCCCTGCTGCATGGTGATGATGTCCCAGGGCTCATCTCCCAGGCCATCCATGAAACGGCCCTCCTTGTATTTCTTGACAGTCTCCCACTTGTTCTTCGTGGACTTCAGGTAGACATACTCGTGGCCGTTCGTCTCATACTCCTTGCAATGCCTCTCGAGGGTGCATCCGCCGATGTAAAGGCGCCCGAGGATCACGTTGTGGATACCGGCAGCCTCCAGCAGGTCCGGCAGATACTGGGTGGCATCGTCCGAGAAACTGTTGCCGATGGCAAGGATACGGAGCGTGTCGGGGTTTTCGGGAAGGGGGAAATTGGCATACTTTTCCTGCGCGGGCAGGCTTAGGGTGGCAGCGATCGCGGCCAGTACGATAAGGATTCTCTTCATATTTTCCTATATTTGTGGTAAAGTTAGCAAAAAGATGCCTCAAAAAGAAAAAATCCGGGAAATGTTCGATTCGATTGCGCCTGAATATGACGCTTTCAATCATCTCACATCGCTGGGGATAGACAAGCTTTGGCGCCGGCGGGCCCTGCGCTGGATCGAAGGTCCGCAGGTGCTCGACGTGGCCTGCGGCACCGGCGACTTCGCAATGACCATCGCGGAGCGCAGGCGCTGCGGCGTGATCGGAGTCGATATATCCGAGGGGATGCTTTCCGAGATGCGCCGGAAGGTGCTCGCAGCCCGGCTGGAAAGGGAGGTGAGCTGCGAAGTGGGCGACTGCGCCGCGCTACGCTTCAAATCCGGCAGCTTCGACAATGTCACCGTCGCCTTCGGAGTGCGCAACTTCGAAGACCGTGAGGCCTGCCTTAAGGAGATACTCCGCGTACTGCGCCCCGGCGGCAAGTTCGTGATGCTCGAACTCGGCGTGCCTTCGTGGCGCCCGGTCCGCCGCCTCTACGAATGGTATTTCACTAAGGTGATGCCCCTGATCGGCGGACGGATGTCCGGCAACCGCGCGGCCTACAGATATCTCCCCGCCTCCGTGCTTAACTTCCCCGGCCCCAGGGAATGGACCGCCTTCATGCGCAGCTGCGGCTTCACCGACGTCCGCCACCGCGCCCTCTCGCTCGGCATCTGCCGCCTCTACATCGGCACGAAATAATCCCGGTTTACAGTCCGGGCTGTACGGCAGCATTTGGTTTGTGCGACAGACTTTGGATCTGTGCAGACACTTCCGATTTTGCCGGGCAGCCAACTGTCTGACTATCAGCACCTTCCCGGAAATAAAATCGGCCAAATCAGCCGATTTTATTTCTAGTAACAAACTATCAATCAATAGGATAGCTGCCCGGCCGTTTACAGCCAACGGCGTCAGAATCAGCTGCAGGCGAAAAAAACTCAACTGCCAGAGCCAGAAATCAGCCGCGGGCGAAGGTCCGCAGCGCACCGGAACATCAGTACAGCAGGGCGAGCAGGAAAGTGCCCATCACCAGCAGAGGGAAATAGCGGTCGAGGGCGCGGTCGGTCGTGGTCCACACTCCGCGCAGATGAAGGATGAACATCGGCAGCACCAGCAGAAACGCCCATCGCAAAATCAGTACCCAAAGCAAACCCGCGCCACCAACACCACCTGCAGCACCCGCTGCGCCCGAAACACCGGCACCCGCCCCTTCAACAAAACCGGCAATCCCGGCGGAGGGCATCAGCACGGCAAAGCAGATCAGCGCCGCCCAGCCGAGGCAGATGAGCACGGTCTGGTAGATGCGCGCGCCCTTCAGGCCGAGGCGCAGCGCCATTGTCACCCGGTTCACCGCATCCGTGCGCATATCGCGTATATTATTGATATTCAGCACTCCAACGCTGAAAAAACCTATCCCTGCCGCAGGCAGCACCAACTCCCAGCGGTCGATATGGTGCGCGCATACGAAGTAGGCCCCGAGCACGCTCACCAATCCGAAAAAGATGAAAACGAAGATATCCCCCAGACCCCTGTATCCGTAGGGATTCCTGCCGAGGGTGTATTTCATGGCCGCCCAGATCGCGCAGGCGCCCAGCACCAGCAGCGCAGCCGGCTTCCATGCCAGGAAAGTTCCGAAAGAAACCCATATCATCGCCGCCCCGGAAATGCAGCACAGCAGCACGAACGCCGCAATCAGCCGCCTCATCTGTGCGACCGTCATCTCCCCGGAATTCAGCCCGTAGGCAGGCCCCTGGCGCTCGTCGGTATCCGTCCCGCGGAGCACGTCCCCCAGCTCGTTGCTGAGATTGGAGAGTATCTGCAGGCAGACCGTGGTGAGGCACACCAGCAGCACCGTCCATCCGCTCACCTGCCAGCGCACCAGCGCCAGCTTGCACCCCAGCAGCACCCCTGCCAGACTCAGCGGCAACGTCCGCAACCGCATCGAGCTCAACGCCGCCTTCATGGTGGCGGCTATCTTTTTATCTTTCAGCATCTTAGCATATACTGCCTTCCCTCAAAACCGGGAAGGCACACCTATTCAATTCGCTAAAAATCAACACATTAAGCGCCACCATCATCCTGCGAGGAGCCGCCAGCGCCGTCCGGCGAACCCGGCACCACCAGCACCGACATCTCGTACAGCCCGTACAGAGGCAGGAACACCACCAGCAGGGTGAAAGGATCGCCGGTCGGGGTGATCAGCGCGGCAAGCACCAGCAGCACCACTACGGCATAGCGGCGCCACCCGCGGAGCATCCCTCGCGACACCACACCGAGTTTGCCCAGCACCCACGCGAGCGAAGGCAGCTCGAACACCAGCCCCATCACGAATACCATGCTGAGCATCAGCGACATATAGCTGTTCAAATTGATCTGATTCTCCACCATCCCGGACACCCGGTAACCCGTCAGGAACTTGAAAATTATAGGAAAGACTATCAGATACCCCACGGCGCAGCCAAGATAGAAAAGCCCCGTCCCGCACAGGAAAGCCGAACGCACACCGCGCACCTCGCGGCTGTAGAGAGCCGGGCGCACGAACACCCATATCTGATACATCAGATAAGGGAAGACCAGCAGCAGCGCCATCCACATCGACACGCTGATGTGCGTCATGAACTGCGAGGTCACATTGATATTGATGATGTCGACGTCTTCCGCCGCTCCGTAGATGAAACCCAGCCAGCGATAAAGGAAGAAATCAGAGTGCGCAGGGCCCAGGATTATGGAATCGAAGACAGATGGCAGGACGGCAAAGCATCCCACCAGCGCTACCGCGAAGGCGATGACCACCCGGAACAGGCACCAGCGCAGCTCTTCGAGATGGTCCCAGAAGGACATCTCCTCCCCCATTATTCCTCGGGCTTGATGTCTTTCTCGACGTCCTTGATTTCCTTCTCGACCTCGCTCATCCCTTCCTTGAAGCTCTTGACACCCTTGCCAAGGCCCTTCATGAGTTCGGGAATCTTCCTGCCGCCGAAGAGCAGCAGCACGACGAAGGCGATGATGAGAACTTCCCACACGCCGAAATTCTGGAATAACAGCAAATTACGCATATTCAAAAGCGCCGGACCTGCCGGCATCTAAGATTAATCCAATTTAAGCACTGCCATGAACGCGCTCTGCGGCACCTGCACCTTGCCTATCTGGCGCATGCGCTTCTTGCCCTCCTTCTGCTTCTCGAGCAGCTTGCGCTTGCGGGTGACGTCGCCGCCGTAGCACTTCGCGGTCACATCCTTGCGCACTTGCTTCACCGTCTCGCGGGCGATGATCTTCGCTCCGATGGCGGCCTGCACGGGGATGTCGAACTGCTGGCGCGGGATAAGGTCCTTCAGCTTCACGCACATCTTCCGCCCGAACTCGTAGGCGTTGTCCTCGTGGATGAGGGTGGAGAGCGCATCCGCCGGCTCCCCGTTCAGCAGGATGTCCAGCTTCACCAGGCGGGCGGAGCGGTAGCCGATGATATGGTAGTCGAAGGAGGCGTATCCCTTCGAGATGCTCTTGAGCTTGTCGTAGAAGTCGAACACGATCTCGGAGAGCGGCATGTCGTAGTTTAGCTCGACGCGGTCCGAAGTGATGTAGTGCTGGCTCACGAGGGTGCCGCGCTTGTCGAGGCAGAGCTTCATCACCGGCCCGAAGAATTCGGCCTTGGAGATAATCTGCGCGCGGATGTAGGGCTCCTCGATATGGTCGATGAGGGTGGGCGCGGGCAGGCCGGACGGATTGTGCACGTCCAGGACCTCCCCCTGCGTGGTGTACACCTTGTAGGATACGTTCGGCACCGTGGTGATGACGTCCATGTCGAATTCGCGGAAGAGCCTCTCCTGCACTATTTCCAGGTGCAGCAGACCGAGGAATCCGCAGCGGAAACCGCTTCCCAGCGCGAGGGAACTCTCCGGCTCGTACACGAAAGATGCGTCGTTGAGCTGGAATTTCTCCAGCACCGTGCGCAGCTCCTCGAACTTGTCCGCCTGCACGGGATACATGCCCGCGAACACCATCGGCTTCACCTCCTCGAATCCGGCGATGGCCTCCGCGCAGGGGTTCTCCTTGTCGGTGATGGTGTCGCCCACCTTCACCTCGGCGGCGCTCTTGATGCCGGAGATGATGTATCCCACGTCTCCGCAGCCTACCTCCGCGGTGGGCACGAGTTTCATCCGCAGGATGCCTATCTCCTCCGCATCATAGTCCTGCCCGGTGTTGAAGAACTTGATCTGCTGGCCTTTGCGCAGGGTTCCGTTCTTGATCTTGAAGTAGGCGATCACCCCGCGGAAGGGGTTGAAGACGGAGTCGAAGATGAGGGCCTGCAGGGGTGCGTCCGGATCTCCGCTCGGTGCGGGAATCTTCTCCACGATGGCGTCCAGGATGGGCTGCACGCCTTCGCCGGTGCGGGCGGAGATGCGGAAGATGTCTTCCGGATCGCAGCCGATGAGGTCCACAATCTGGTCCGCCACCACGTCCGGCTGCGCAGAATCCATATCTATCTTGTTCAGGATGGGGATGATCTCCAGTCCGTGGTCGATGGCATGATAGCGGCTCGCAATGGTCTGGGCCTGAACTCCCTGCGAAGCATCCACCACCAGCAGCGCACCCTCGCACGAAGCGATCGAGCGGGACACCTCGTAGCTGAAGTCCACGTGGCCGGGAGTGTCGATGAGGTTCAGGATATGGCCCTTGTACTGCATCTGGATGGCGTGACTCTTGATGGTGATGCCCTTCTCGCGCTCCAGATCCATATCGTCGAGCACCTGCGCCTCCATGTCGCGCTCGCTCAGTGTCTGCGTGAGTTCCAGCAGACGGTCGGCCAGAGTGCTTTTGCCGTGGTCGATATGCGCGATTATGCAGAAGTTGCGTATCTTGTCCATTGTCATAGAATGCAAATATAGGAATTTCTGCCGAATTCCTATATTTGCATTCCTTCATACCCTCCCCAAACCCTGTCGATCAGGGGCTCCGCCCCTAATGTACCCTGCGGCTCCCGGGCTAACGACTCCGCCCATATGCCGCACTGCTTCTTCACGACCGCCATCCCGAGGCTTCGTCCCGCCCTCCGCCGGCCGGCTTGAGAGCCGGCTTCCAATCAGCACCCCCGCCCCTAATGTACCCTGCGGATTCCGAGGGATAATCAGAAGTTCAGCGCCAGGCCGATGCCGCTGCGGGTCGGGCCGAGGTCGAGCGTCGCGGCGTAAGGGCGCGGACCATAGCGCAGGGCATAGTCGTCCAGCATCCAGTCCAGCTCCTGACGGCCTTTGCGCCACATATGGATACCGCCCCAGAGGCTTGCGGCAAGCGCGATAGCCCCGGTAGAGCACATCACCAGGGCTGCATCGTCATCGTAGTTGATATTGCCTATGCCGATGGCCGTCCACAGGCCGCTCAGGGCCGTACCGCCGAGGGTTGTGAACATCCCCCAACCGTAATTGGCCTTGGCCTTGCGGTAGCGGCTGCCATAGATGGAATATCCTACCACATCGTCGAATGGCCTCCAGACATACATATTGCGGTCGATGGTGACGTTGTTGTTCTCTTTGTCGATATTGATTTCGGAACGGCTGTGCGTGTCGGGCCAGCCCCAGTCGTTGGTTTGTGCACACAGGCCTGCCGACACCGTCAGCGCAGCCAGGATAAAAATCAATCTTCTCATAATCTCGTATTGTTTACCATAGTAGATGCAAAAAGCGGGCAAACGTGCCCGCAATCTTCGCGATATGGCCAGCCGATTCGACCAAAGCGAAACCGGTGGCTCCAAAAAGACCAGCCGGCTGGTCAGTTTCCGCGCTTGGCGTTATAGCCCATGGAGGTCAGCAGGGTCACGATTTTGTCGCGCAGATCCCCCTGGATGGTGATCTCCCCGTCCTTGGCCGTTCCACCCACTCCGCACTTGGTCTTCAGGGTCTTGGCCAGGGAGGCCAGATCCTCCGACGTCCCCACGAACCCCTTCACGAGCGTGACCTGCTTGCCGGCACGCTGGCGCCGGTCGATAGATACTGTCAGCCTCTGCCTGCCGGCGGGAAGGGTCTCCGCCTCAGCCACTTCGGCCGTCTGATATTGAAAATCCGGATTCGTGGAATAAACCACTCCCAGACGCTGCTTCCAGTCGTTGTCGTTCTTCATGACTGCGAAAATACTAAAAAATAACTACTTTTGCATAAATGATCGACTTCGGAACACTGCATCTGCCCACCGCCGAACCGGCCGCCATGACAGCGGCCGAGTGGACGGACTGGCCCGCCCATGGCTGGATGCTGGTGGCATCTGCATTCATCCTTCTCCTCTTTCTCCCCGAAACAGGGAAACTCCTGCCCGCCCTGAGCGGATGCCTCACACGCAGCCGAGGGAACCTCGAAATCGAGCACAGCGTCAGCAACGCCCGATCCCGCAACCACATCGCCCGCACGTTCTGGCTCGTCTTTCTGGTGATGGCGGACCGTTACCGCCTCTACGAGCCTTCTTTCATCGCCCCGTGGAGCGAAGTCTGGCTGCGCATCGGTGAACTCGCGGGAGTGTCCGCCGCCTATCTCCTCCTCCGCTACATCCTGCACGCAGTGCTGCTCCGGATCGGTCACCGGCGCCTGCACTTCGAAACCCGGAGCGCGGTCCGCCGCGGCCTTTACAACTACTTCATCTGCTTCGCCTTGCTCGCTCTCGTGAGCATCTGCATACTGTGTATCTTTAATGCAAGTGACAGTGTCTGCCGAAATGTAATTTGGGCCGAACTTGCTCTGTTATGGCTCGTTGCGCTTGTCCGGGAAGGTCAGATTTTGCAATCAAATTTTTCCGGTTTGACAACTATTTTGTATCTTTGCGGGCTCGAAATACTGCCGGCCGGAGCGTTGGTCGTTTCGGGCCTGTTTTAATGAGCCTAAATTGAAAGACATGAAAATATTGATATCACAGCAGACACCTGCGAAGATGACTGCATATGAGCCCCTCCAGAACAACCATGGAGCAGAAATCGAATTCAGGCCTTTCTTCCTGATCGAGCCCCTCACTTCCAGAGAGTTCCGCGAGCAAAAGATCAATCTTCCCGACTATACCGCTATAGTATTCTCTTCCAGAGCGGCAATCGATGCATATTTCAAGCTTGCCGAAGAGCTTCGGTTCAAGGTTCCCGAGACAATGAAGTATTTCTGCACTACCGAGCTGGTAGCCAACTACTTGCAGAAGCACATCGTCTACCGCAAGCGCAAGATTTTCTTCGGAAACGGCACTCCCGACTCCGTGGTGGCCCTGATAGGTCCCAAGCACAAGGGGGAGAAGTTCCTCGTCGCGAAGTCCGCGGGCGCAAGCGCGGAGGCCATCACATCCCTCTTCCAGAAGGCGGGTCTGGACTTCGTCGAGGCCGAGCTCGTGAAGAGCGTCACCCAGGACCTGCACGACCTCGACATAGAGTCCTACGATATAGTGGCCCTGTACAATCCGGCGGATGTCAAGAGCCTGTTCGAGAATTTTCCGGATTTCAAGCAGGGCGGCATCAAGTTCGTGGCATACGGCAAGAGTATCGCACGGGCGATGGAAGATGCCGGTCTGAACATAGATATCAAAGGTCCTACCCCCGAGGCGCCGTCGGTGGCCAGGGCGATCGAGCTTTATCTCCAGAATAACAAGTAGATGATTATGGCTTCGGGGGACAACACGCTGGGGAAGGCCGAGCGGCTGTCCGGCAAGAAGTCAGTTGCGACCCTTCTCGCCGGCGGCAGATGGGGTTCGCTGGGGCATTTCCGCTACTGCTGGATGGTCCGGACGGATGGCGCTGCGGCGCCGGAAGGTCCCTGCCCTTCTTCGCAGAAAAATGCTCATCAGGGCAGGGCGCTTCCTGCGGACCTCTCCGCGAGCGGGATGCTGCCGGAGGATGGCGTCAGCGCGGGCAATCTGCCGGGGCGGATTCTGGTGTCGGTGCCGAAGCGCTGCTTCAAGCGCGCCGTCAAGCGCAATCTGCTGAAACGCCGTATCCGCGAGGCCTACCGCATACAGAAACTCCCCGGAGCGGACATCATGTTCCAGTACAACAGTGCCGAACTGGCAGATTTTGCCGCTGTCCGCGCAGATATCACCGCCATACTCTCCCGCATACAGGCAGCTATGGCCTCAGTCGCCTCCGCGGGCAGAAAAATGCCCGAAAACCTGCCCGAACAGGGCGAAACCACCTCCGCGGGCAGAAAAACGCCTGAAAACCTGCCCGAACAATGAAACTGCTGAAGAAGATACTGAGCGCGCCCTTCATACTGCTGATAAAATTCTACCAGCTGTGCATTTCGCCGCTCAAACCGCCGACCTGCCGCTTCACGCCGACATGCTCCCAATACGCCCTGGAGGCCTTCCGCAAATACGGCCCCGTCAAAGGCTTCTGGCTGTCGCTGAAGCGCATTCTCCGCTGCCATCCCTGGGGCGGCTCCGGTTACGACCCGGTCCCGTAGGACGCTTCCGGACTTCCTGACCTCCCACTCCTTGCCTTCCCGACTTTCCCGCTCCTCCGTATGCAAAAACCCCCGTTTTGCATACAAACACCCGATTTACAGGCAACTTGTATGCAAAAAGCGGCTTTTTGCATACATCTGAAGCATTTCAGTCACCGCCGACATTGCACAACTGCAAACCACAGATTATTCAGCAGAATTTCCTATATTTGTAAGCTATGACAGAAAAGAAATTCAATCTGTGGAACAGGATAGCCGCGGCTGCAGCTTTCGTGGTATCCGCCTTCACATATCTCTCCACAATAGAACCCACCGCCTCCTTCTGGGATTGCGGCGAGTTCATCGCATCATCGTATAAACTCGAAGTGGGCCATCCTCCGGGAAACCCCACCTTCCAGCTGATAGCCCGCATCTTCACCCTCTTCGGCGACAATATGCACGCCGCGGTGCTGGTGAACGCGATGAGCGCACTCTGCTCGGCCCTCACCATCCTCTTCCTCTACCTGACCATCGTCTGGTTCGCCAAGCGTATGGTCACGGGTGGCGCCCGCACATCTGAGCGCAGCGACCGAGGGGGTCAGGGGGAAACATCCCCCGGCGAACGAAACGGCTTTGCCACAGGCAAAGCCATCGCCGTAATCGCCTCCGGCCTCGTGGGCGCCCTCGCATACTGCTTCTCGGACACCTTCTGGTTCTCCGCAGTCGAAGGCGAAGTCTACGCGATGAGCTCGCTCGTCACCGCCATCGTCTTCTGGGTGATGACCAAATGGTACGACAAGGCCGACGAACCCCACGCCGCCCGCTGGATAGTGCTCATCGCCTTCCTGATGGGCCTCAGCATAGGAATCCATCTGCTCAACCTTCTGGCCATCCCCGCCCTGGTGTTCATGTTCTACTACCGCAGGCGCGAAGACGGCCCCTTCTCCTTCAAGGAACTCTGCAAGATATTCCTCGTCGGCGTCGTCATCCTCGGGATAATCCTGTTCGGCATCATTCCCTGGCTGCCCAAACTCGCCGCCTACGCCGACCTCTTCTTCGTCAACGTCCTCGGCCTGCCCTACAACAGCGGCGCGGCCTTCTTCATGGTGGCAGTGCTGGCCCTCTGCTTCTGGGGCGTCTTCCGCACCATGGACAGCGAGAAGATCTTCTGGAACACCGCCCTCCTCTGCCTCACCACCATCATCATAGGATTCTCCATCTTCAGCATAGACATCATCCGCTCCAGCGCGAAGACCCCCACCAACGAGTACCAGCCGGACAACGCCTTCACGCTGGTCCGCTACCTCTCGCGCGAGCAGTACGGCAGCACCCCCCTCATCTACGGCCAGTATTACGATGCCCCCTTCGAGGTCGCCGAGACCAAGTACTGGGCGCCGATGGACGGCAAGTACAAGAAGGTGGAAGGCCCCGGCGAGGCAAAGTACGACCCTTCCGGAAAGATGCTCTTCCCCCGCATGTGGAGCAACATCGACAACAACACCAAGGAATTCTACCAGGCATACACCCGCGGCAAAGGCACCCGCGTAAAGGGCGCCCAGAACCCCAAGCCCACGATGGGCGCGAACCTGGCGTACTTCTTCGATTTCCAGCTGGGATGGATGTACTGGCGCTATTTCATGTGGAATTTCGTGGGAAGGCAGAACGACGTGCACAGCCCTTCGCCCGGCAACATCTTCCACGGCAACTGGGAGAGCGGCGTCAAGTTCATCGACGACTGGCGCCTGGGCGACCAGAGCGACGCCCCCGCCGTACTCGCCGGCAACAAGGGCAAGAACCACTACTATTTCCTCCCCTTCCTGCTGGGCCTCTTCGGACTGTTCTTCCAGTTCGGACGCGACAAGCGCGGATGCTGGCTGAACTTCCTGATGTTCTTCATGACCGGCATCGCGGTGGTCATCTACCTCAACATGCCGCCCTACCAGGTGCGCGAGCGCGACTACGCATTCGCGGGCTCCTTCTACTTCTTCACGGTGTGGATAGGGCTCGGAGTGCTGGGGCTCCATGAGTTGCTGGAAGATGCCTTCAAAGGCAGATACAGCACGGCACTGGCATCCTGCCTGGCCGTCCTTGGCCTCTGCGTGCCGGCCCTGATGGCTGCGGAGAACTGGGACGACCACGACCGCTCGGGCCGCCGGACAGCCCCCGAACTCGGGGCGAACTACCTCAAGTCCGTAGGTCCCCAGGGCGTGCTCATCACCCACGGCGACAACGACACCTTCCCTCTCTGGTACGCCCAGGAAGTGGAAGACGTGCGTACGGACGTGCGCATCGCCAACACCTCCCTGCTCGGCACCGACTGGCACATCGACCAGATGAAATGGGCCTGCAACGAGAGCAAGCCCCTGGCGCTCAGCGTAGGCCAGGCGCAGTACCTCTACGGCACCAACGAATACATCCCCATCTACGACCAGCGCGGCAAGGTGATGAGCATTGCAGACGTGATGAAGCTCTTCCGCCATCCCCAGGTGAAGGTGCAGATGAGCTCCGGGCGCAAGTACGATTACATCGCCTCCCGCAAGATCTCCGTGCCCGTGAACAAGGCGAACGCCCTGGCGAGCGGGATAGTTTCCGAGGCGATGGCTTCGCGGATGCTGGACACCCTGATACTGGAGATTCCGGCCGGCAAGGAGTTCCTCACCAAACCGGAGCTCTTCGTGCTCGACTTCCTCTCCACCTACCAGTGGGACAGGCCGCTCAATATGCTCAGCTACGGAGGCGACCTCAACATCGGCATCAAGGACTATCTCGTCAGCGACGGATTCTCCTCCAAGTTCGTGCCTTACAAGAACAGGCCTTCTTCCAACTCTTACGGTCTGGTGGACTGCGACGAGCTTTACCACTACATGACCGAAGTCTACAGTTTCGACGCCCTCAAGGCCCCGGGCTGGTTCGTGGACTATCAGAACTGCTACACCTTCCTCGCTGTGATGGGCATACGCAACCTGCACGTCAACTGCGCCTCCGCCTTCATGGCGAACGGGCAGAATGAACGCGCCTTGGAGATGCTCGACCAAAGCGAGGCCGCGATGGTCAACTTCCCCATCTGCGCCATCCCACTGGGATTCAGCGGCAACGACTACATGGTGGTGAAGACGATAGAGCTGTACTACAAGCTCGGGCAGCCCGAGAAGGGACGCGAACTTGCAGTGAAGTACGCCGACGAGGTGCTCGCTTCGGCCGCCTTCTATCTCGAGTTCTACGCTTTTGCGCAGGATGAGTTCGAGCTCTGCGGCAACTACGTCTACTTCCTTGCCGATGTGCTGAAGGCCGCCGGCGAGAAGGAACTCAGCTCCACGGTGGAAACCCGCTTCTCCGACATGATCGGGACAGCGACCAAGAACTGACGAGTATGAGCTTCGTTTCCAGGCACTTCCGTTCTCTGGCGCTGATGCTCTTCCTGAGCGTGATGCTGGCCGGATGCCGGTCTGCAGGGAAACCCGTCGTGGGCATCTCCTCGAGTTGGGATGACGCCCGAGTAGTGTCGCTGAACGACAGTTATGTGGCCGCCGTCCGTGCCGCCGGGGGTGTGCCTGTGGTGCTGCCGCCCGTGCATAGCGCCGCCGAAGCCGCCGAAGCGCTTGCCCTGGCAGACGCCCTGATTCTGAGCGGAGGAGAGGATGTAGACCCCGCGCGCTACGGCGAGGCCGTGCTGGATTCGACGGTGGAAGTCAATGCCCCGAGGGATACCAGCGACTTCCTGCTGGCCGCCGAGGCGATGCGGCGCGGAATGCCCGTCCTGGGCATATGCCGCGGCTCCCAGCTGCTGAACGTGTTTTTCGGAGGTTCGCTCTATCAGGACCTTCCCGGCCAGATAGGGTCCTTGCCGGAAAGTGACGGCGGGGATTCTTTGAGCGAGCCCACGCGTGGCGGCAGCAGTGGCAGTGCCGTCCACGGAAGTTTTTTGAGCGGGCCCGTGCGTGGCGGTAGCGAAGTGGACGGCACTGCCACAGCTGCCAGCCAAGGGCATGCCGCCATCCGCCACCGGCAGAGCGAAAGCGGCTCCGTCGGCACCCACTGGATATATATTGATGCGGATTCGCGCCTGCACTACCTTCTGGGCCTCGATTCGGTTATGGTCAACTCCTTCCACCACCAGGCAGTCAAGGAACCTGGCACCGGCGTGCGCGTTGTCGCCCGTTCTGCCGACGGCGTGGTCGAAGCCTGGGAGTGGAACGGCCCGCAGCGCGCCGGCAGTTCCAAGCGCGGCAGTTTGCAGCACTCCGGCAGCTCCAGGCGCAGCAGCAACATCTGCGTCCAGTTCCACCCGGAAATCTTCGTAAAATCCGGCGACACCACCTTCCTGCCCCTCTTCCAGGACCTCATCGACCGCGCCCGGTAGCTTAACCGATCGCGCCTTCATTCCCAACTGCGTCAGTTCGCCGGGATGTATGCAGAATCGCTCATTTTGCATACAAGTCGGATGAAAAAGGCCTGGTTGTATGCAAAACTGCCCTTTTTGCATACAAGTCCTTCAAAATCTGGAGAGATGTATGCAAAACCACCCTTTTTGCATACAAGTTCAGTGAAAACTAGTATCTTTGCAGGACTATGGTAGAGTTCCCCTCAAAGTCTTGGAAAGACTACGAGCTGCTGGATAGCGGCTGCGGCGAGAAACTGGAGCGTTTCGGCCAGATAATAACGGTGCGTCCCGAGCCCAAGGCACTGTGGGACAGAAGCATGTCGGAGGCCGAATGGCGCCGCCTTGCGCATTTCTCTTTCAAGCTGGCCAGCGCCCAGAACAGCGGCCGCGATGCCGGGAAGGGCGGAAAGAATACCGGATCCGGAGCCATCGAGGACCGCGGGACCTGGGAGCGCCACAAGAAGGCGGATGAACAGTGGTATATCCGTTATGGCGCAGATGCCGGAAGCGCAAGTGTTGCCGGAGCTGTAGGAGCGTCCGGCCCGCAGTTCCGTCTGCGCCTGGGGCTCACGGCCTTCAAGCACGTGGGCATCTTCCCCGAGCAGGCCCCGAACTGGGAGTTTATCTACCGACAGGTCAGGCGTTTGGCAGGAAATGCAGCCGGTTCAGGCCCAGAGCGCACGGCGAACACCGGCCCTGAGCGCACGGCGGAGACCGGCCCTGAGCAACGCCCCAAAGTGCTGAACCTCTTTGCCTACACCGGGGGTGCCTCCCTCGCGGCAAAGGCTGCAGGAGCGGATGTAACGCATCTCGACAGCATCAGGCAGGTAGTCACTTGGGCGCGCGGCAACATGGAAGCCAGCGGCATGGACGGCATTCGCTGGATCGTGGAGGATGCCATGAAGTTCGTGCAGCGCGAAGAGCGCCGCGGCAATCTCTACGACGGCATCATCCTGGATCCCCCCGCCTACGGGCACGGTCCGAACGGAGAAAAATGGAAACTGGACGACAGCCTCTTCGGCCTGCTTCGCAGCATCTCTCACATCCTCAAGCCGCAGAATTCCTTCATGGTGCTCAACCTCTACTCCAACGGCTACTCCGCCGCCCTGGGAGAAACTCTGGTGCGCCAGGCTTTCGGACGCGACTTCGCCTGCCCTTCGCCCGTCGCGGAAGGTCAGCGGGAGATTATCGGGCGGGCAATGCAGGGACCGTGGTCTCCCTGCGAGACACAGCCCCTTGCGGAAGGTCAGCGGGAAACTGCCGGGCCGGGCGGCCTGACTTCCGGAGAACTGGCGCTGAACGACCGCTTCGGCAAAGCCCTGCCCCTCAGCATCTACGTCCGCCTCAGCCTGTA